>Ga0255780_10005455_pt1 | contig 10731 bp, 9 predicted proteins | sample 071ome_32_FD_179978 | JGI IMG/M metagenome (GOLD analysis project Ga0255780, IMG submission 179978) | Coastal salt marsh microbial communities from the Groves Creek Marsh, Skidaway Island, Georgia - 071405AT metaG (version 2) | ecosystem: Environmental > Aquatic > Marine > Intertidal zone > Salt...
TAATTGATAACAGCATCGGCCCTCGTAATTCCTCCATCCTTGAAATATTCAAATTCATAAAGCTACTAATGCTCTCGCAATATTCATCAAAAGTTTTAACCTCGGGAGGAAATGGTGAAATGCGGGGTTGAACTCTTAACATCGGTAGGAATACGCTACGTGCGATACGCGCAAACCTCTCATTAATAAGCCTCAAAGCATAGTAGTCGCCCATTAATGACAAATCATCTTCGCCAAATTGGAACGAACGCACTTCGGCAGAGCCAGAAACATCAGCATGCACATTATGAGACGAGGCTTTCAACCCGTCCATCAATGCTTCGACTTCTTCACTTGATAATTTACGTGACGACATGCCTTACCAAAATTTCCCGATTAAATTATTAATGTTACTGCAACACAAAAGACGTAAAATGGACTTCACTTACGCCACCAAAATCTTCAAGTGCAATCAATTTTTCGTTTATGCTAGCAGTTAACGCCTTCGCCAACTGTTCACGACCATTCTTGCCTTGAATGTCAGTTTCTGAAAATTCGCTCATCGCATTCAAAATCTCCGAGCGAAGTGCTAATTGATGCGCTTCAACATTACTCATCACTTTGTCATCATATTGGGTAGAGACGCCTAGGCCAACCTGCAGAAATTTCCGAGAATTCATGAGGTTAGTTGTAAAAGTACCCGGGAACTCAAAATAGGTTGTCATGAAAGTTTTAACTTCAGGGGTTTCCTTGGCAACCTTGGATTCTCCCTCAACTGCTTTCTCATCAGCCGCTTTCTTCTCCTCAGCCTCAACCATTTTCCGTTCAATGATCTGTTCGATTTCCTCGGACGGATCTGGTTGGTCGCTGCCAAACAAGAAAAACCCGGTACCAAGACCTGCCCCAACAAGCAACAGCCCACCGAAGACAAACCCCAGAATTTTTAAAATTCCGCGACTCTTTTTGGGCTGGTTATTCTCTTCATCTGCCATAGACTAATCCTCCAATGGACGTCCCTGCCTGACACATCAGTACCAACTGATGTACTAGGCTTGAATATTTATCAAATTTTCTGAAAGCTCTGAAGTTATTTCCGTATCAGACAAGCCATCTTTTTCAGTTTTATCCGGTCTCGCTTTCGAGGCTAACTTTGCCTGACCTTGCTGGTCGGCCTGCCCGCCCGACGTGTTCCCGCCAAAACTCTGCGACTGACCCGAACTTAGGCTACCAAGGCGAAGGCCCGATGCTTCAAGCATTTGTGCCAGACGCCCCTCAGCATCGCTCAACATAGAGGCTGCAGCCGATGTTTCAGTTTGAATCTGGATATTTGTGCGATCATTCTGTATCGCAATACTAACGCGCATTTTTCCAAGGTTGCGGGGACTTAACTGAAAATCCAAATGCTCTTTGGCACCAGCTAGCGCCCTTTGTACACGTTGTAACAGCATTTCACTCCAGTTACTTTTTGCCATATCAAGTGTTTGAAGCATATTGAGATTATTAAGCAGCCCACCTCCTGTCATAGATCCTGTTTGACCACCTGAATTGCCGCCACTTTGACCACCTGTTTGCGCCTGGCTACCAGGTCCAGAGGCATTATCAAGCATCGCTAAAACAGCTTTCATCGGTTGCCCCATCTCATGCACATTTTGGCCACTTGCTGCGCGCGGCGGCACCTTGTCACCCGCCGCCATATTACTTTCTGACAGCATCGCCCGTTTCAAGCTTGCGACAGTAGTGAGATTTTTATCTTTTTTGCCAATCATCTGTTCTCGAGAGTCATCAAAAGCTTTGACAACATTTTTAGTGTTGCTTTCTTCTTCAGTGATAGGTTCAACTACTGCCATATTGGCTTTGTTGACTATCGGCTTGGTATTGATGGATTTCACCATCGGTGGCTTTGTTATACTGTTTAACACCCTCTCGTTTGAAACTGCCGGCGCACCCTCAAGCTTAGTATTCGCAGACGCCGAATTGCTACTATCATGAGCGAAAGACCTCTCACTTATTGACCGCATTTTCTCTGTAGTTGTTTGTCCAGCCTCAGAAGCAAAGCCTTTTGTACCCAGAAGACCTGATGATTTTCTATCTTCAAAAGCCATTTTTGCTGGCATCAGGCTCGCTTTCTCACCACTGTGGGTATCGACTTTTTCCATTTCGGTAAAACCCTCTGGACTAGATGGCATTGCCACTACCATATTCGCCAAGCCATCGGGATTTTCCTCGTCCATCAAAGAGCTAGCTTGATCAGATGTGACCTCTTTATCGGTCTCCTGATTTTGTTTGTCAGTCTTTTTATGAGAAAACGTCCCTGGCGCCTGCAGTGCTGCTATCATTGCAAGCAAATCTTCTTGCGGTTGCGTATTATCATCGCCTTGATTTTGCAAATGAGTCACAAAACTTCCAGAAAATGCAGCTGGGCCAACAACTATATCATTAGCGGCAACATTAGCGTTTGCGCCATCAAACAACGCTGCAAACAGCAAATCATGGCCCGTTTTTTCTGCTGGCATTGGCACAGGCCGTTTAGGTCCAGATCCTGGGCTTTGTGAGGGTTTTGGCACTATTTTTGGCATATTTCCGCTAACCGCTTTTGTAGATCAGATTGACAATTTCTCAGTCAATGATGCAATTCAGATGCCATTTTTTTGATATTTGGCGTTTTTATTGTAGCTTGGAGCGCCGTCGCGATGCCTCTGCATCTTCACGTTTTGCGTCGCGGTCATTAAGTTCCCGAGCCCTCAGCGCATCTGCCTTTTTGGTGGATTTTTCGCGGCGGCGGTCAGCTTGAGCAATTCTATAACGCATAGTCTGCAATTCTTGCGCTAGATGATCGCAGCGGTTATTTGCCATTTCAAGCTGGTCTCGGATTTGGTGATTTAACTGAGCAGCGATACGAAATGTCGACATGACTTGTTCACCGTTGTCATGCGCATGTTCACCCGCCATTTCACTCAGCTTCTTCCGCATCTCGTCAATTCGTTGAAACTCACTATTCAGAACGCCGAGGCCTCGCATTTGTCTGTTGATCAAGACGCGTTCCTTAAGGGCAAGGCGATGCAAGGTCGAAATTCGGCGGTTCATATCTCTGCCTGTAAATTAAACAGATCTGTCAATGCTTTAATGCTAATTTCTACAGATGCGCTTTGATCAAAAGGCTGCTGAATATGAGCCATGAGTTTTGGCCATAATTGTACGGCCAGATCAAGATCCTGATCTTGGCCAGGCGCATAGCCACCCATCAAAATTAGGTCGCGATTTTCCATGTAAAGCGAGACCAATCGACGAAAATATTGCGCCGCTTGAAGTTGGATTGGGCTTGCAATGTCACCCATCACTCGGCTCACAGATGCGGGCACATCAACCGCCGGATAAATGCCCATTTGCGTTTGCTCCCGTGATAAAAGGATATGCCCATCAAGAATTGCACGGGCTGTATCAACAACTGGATCATTGGCATCATCACCATCCGCCAATACAGTGTAAAAACCAGTAATTGACCCTTCCTGGCCCGTACCTGTTCCAGTACGTTCAATCAAAGCCGGTATCATTGAAACAACCGATGGTGGATAGCCTTTTGATGTTGGCTGCTCACCGAGAGCTAACCCAATTTCACGCCGCGCATGTGCAACCCTTGTTATTGAGTCCATTATCAACAAAACATTCTTGCCCGTCGACCGGAAATATTCAGCAATTGCAGTGGCTCGGTTTGCTCCTCGTATTCGAAGCAAGGGCGACCGATCAGCCGGCTCAGCAACAATTACGGTGCGGTCACGAGATGAGCCATTTAACACTTCAGCCGCAAAACTAGCCACTTCACGTGCACGCTCACCAATCAGACCAACAACGACAACATCCGCCTCGGTGAATTTTGTCATCATGCCCAAAAGAACGGATTTGCCAACACCTGACCCTGCAATAATGCCGATACGTTGCCCCTGCCCAACCGACAAAAGGCTGTTGATAACCCTCACCCCCACATCGAGCTGTTTATTTACCGGACGACGTGCCAGAGGGTTAGTCTTTTTGCCATTTAACGGCCAGCTATCGTAAAGCCGCATCGGCGGCCCATCGTCAAGCGCATGACCAAGTGCATCAATTGCACGGCCAAGCAGCTCCGGCCCGACCTTGATCAAATGCCCATCATCGCTGAGCGTTACCTTTGCACCAACACTGATCTGCGCATTGTGATCATGCACTGACAGAAGATTATTGTTGTCCTTGAACCCAATTACCTCAGCATTAGTTGTTTTGCCCTTTTGGGTAACAACTTGGCAGATAGTTCCGATTGTTGCAGGAAAACCATCACACTCAATAATATGGCCATCAAATCGGCTGACACATCCAGAAAGCTGAAGCGGCTTTTCAAATGTGAGCGCATCTATATCAGATATAATTTGTTCTAAAGCCCCATTCATGAGTCTTGCTGATCTCCAGAAACTGGCGCGATATCAGGATCGGGCTCCGCCATAAAATCGGAATTTCCATTTGTGTCGTCTAATACCATCTGTTCTGGAACAGACTCACTGGTTCCCTCAGATACGTAATTGCTACCAATCCGCTTTTCACCGATGTCAGCAAGCTCAATGCCATCAAATCGCAACACAACATCACCACGCATCAAATCCGAGTTAACCACAAAATTATATTTGGTATCCGCGAAATGAGCCGTCATTACACTGTAATCATCTACATTGAGCTGAACCTGACCTTCATTTATTTTTTTTCCAATAGCGCTGACGAGAGCAGCAATCCTATTTGCAAAAGCATCTGGCACATCATCAATCTCCTTGCCAGCACGTTCGCTTGCTAATTTTAAAATTGCCGTGTGAATTGACTTCGTTAAAGCTTCAGCTTGCATGGCTTGTGGCTTTAATAAAGATGCGAGTGTCTGCCCAAAGGCATTAACTTTTTCTGCCAATTCTGCCTTAGCTGCTACTTCTGCAGCGGCCTTGTTTTCAGCAATAGCCTCCTGTCTCCCTTCAGCAATGCCTTCAGCCTTGCCTCGCTCAAAAGCTTCACTTGCTGTCTCAAATCCTGCCGCAACCTTTCCACCTTCCAAATCTTCGGCAATGCCCGTTTCCTGTTTTTGGTTTACCTCAGTCGTTGATGTCAGCGCGTTTGGCGCTCCGTCTTGCAGGGCCAGCGGCTCGAGCCTCACATCACCCTTACCTTCCCCATCAAACACATCGGCAATTTCTGGGCTAGACAAATCATCTTTCGCTTCAAAGCCAGCAGAGAGAGAATTCTCCAAGTTACCTTCGCCAGGATCACCGATACCCTCATTTTTCGTATCGCCCTGCTCAATATCTTCTAGTATTCCATCTTTTAGATCTGTTGCATTAGCGACCTGATCGGCCGTCACTTCAGTCGGTCTTTTGCCAACATCACGCGCCTGCGCTGCAGACGCAATTTCAAATAAACTCCGTGGTTTAAAGCTAGTATCTTTTTTGGTATTCCGCGTATCTGAGCGCTTGAATTCAGCATTTCGCAGTACAGACAAAAGTTGCGCAACCTCACTTTCAGCAAGTGGGCCGCTTTGCTCCTCAACAATTTGATCGACCGCATTGATCATATCACCAACACCCTATTGCCAGCCTAGACAAAATCATCCCCCCCACGGCCAGCAAGAACAATGCTGCCCTCATCCGACAGGCGTCGTGCAACATTGATGATTTCTTTTTGTGCCGCTTGCACTTCGGTTAAGCGGACCGGACCAAGGGCCTCCATCTCATCCATGATATTTGCCGCTGCACGTTTTGACATACAGGAGAACAGCTTTTCTTGAAGCGGCTCATCTGCACCCTTCAACGCCAGAATCAGAAGGTCTGTATCAACTGAACGCAGCAATGTTTGCAATGATTTATCATCTGACATTATTAGCGTATCAAAGACAAACATGCTCTCTTGAATAGCCAGCATAAGACCCTTATCGCCTTTGGCGATATCTTTCATAATTCGGCCTTCCATTGCCTGCTGAGTAAAGTTCATAATCCGCGCTGCAGCATCAATTCCGCCAACCTGAGTTGCACGAAGCGACGTATTCGCCTTGAATTTTCGCTGCATCACATCCTCAAGCTCACGAAGCGCATCAGGCCCAACTGTTTTTAAGGTTGCGATCCGGCGAATAACTTCTGCCTGCATATTTTCAGGTAAGAGTCCCAACACATCTGCAGCTTGGCCAGCATCAAGATAAGAGACCACCAGCGCAACAATTTGTGGGTGCTCGTCCGAAATCAATTCCGCAATAGAGCGCGCATCCATCCAGTCAAGAATTTCAATCGGTCTGGCGCTAGTTGAGGGGGCAATTCGGCTCAGAACTGATTGTGATTTATCTTCACCGAGCGCTTTGGTCATAACGTTCCGAATGTAGTTACCGGCACCCATGCCCAGGCTTGTTTGCGCTTTAATAATTGCCAGAAACTCGTCAAGAACAAGATTGACTGTTTCCTGATCAAGCCCCTGAACTGAATACATTGCTGTTCCCAAATGCTGCACCTCACGGGGTGACAGATTGCGAAGGATTTCTGAGGCTTCATCTTCACCAATCAGCATCATTAATATAGCCGATTTTTGTGTGCCTGTTAGCCTATCAAAAGTTGACTCACCATTTTTTGGCGCTTGTTCTTCTGCTGCAGCAGCCATATTAATCACCCTTCACTTTCAAAATATTACCCACTAGCCAATATCGCGCGACATCATTGATTTGAAGACGTTAGAGACACGGCCAGCTTCATCAGAAACAATCATACGGATTACCGCGACCTTGTCATCATAGGTGTTTGCAGTATCAAGCATTTCTGCCGAAATGGAGGCCTTCTTCGGCTTCAGCTTCGCCTTGATGTCTTCAAGGCTTTCACCTTCACCAACCTCAATTTGGTCAATATCGATTTCATCTTCCGAGCCAGCAGCTCCATGCATGCCTGGAACCGAGATTGGGATCAAAATACGGTTCAGCAGTGGGCGGACAACGCCTAGAATGACAATCGCAAGGATCAGAACTAGACCGGCCTGGTTGATAATAGACCGCATATAGGGCTTCTCAAACCACTGGATTTCGACACCCTCAGATAATTCAGTTATAAAGGGCGCACTTGACACTGTTAGGCTGTCCCCACGTTCTTTATTAATGCCAATCGCATCAGCAACCAGTTTTTCAATTTGGAGCAATTCACCTTCAGTCATTTTTTGCGTTGTTGGCAGGCCAGTCTCTGGATCCATGATAGTTCGCTCACGCACTAGTACCGCTGCATTAATCTTCCGAATTATGTTTGTCGGGTTCACCGTGCTGGATACGGTACGGCTAACCTCATAGTTTTTTACTTCGCTTGATGATTGTGATCGCAATTCATCATTTGGCCCAGTCGCCGATCTTTGCGTATTTAAATCAGCCGGTGCTGGCGGTGTATTAGCAACCGCACCTGGAATGCCTTTTGCCTGCGCTGCCATTGTTTTATCAGACGTGCTTTGCTCGCTCCGGAGCGCATTTCCATTTGGATCAACGATTTCTTCGGTAATTTCGCTTCTAGTGAAATCAATATCTAAATTGATCTGAGCATTTATGTTACCTGCCCCAACAATTGGCGATAGCAGTGATGTGATGCGCGACCGGTAAATATCCTCCAAGCGGATGCGGTGTTCAAGTTGCGCATCAGATAAACGGCCTTCAACACCACCATTAACGCTTGAGAGCAAATTGCCATTCTGATCAACAACAGATACATTTTCTTTCGATAAATTTGGGACTGAGGCTGATACCAGATGCGTGATCGCCTCAACTTTTGAACGGCCAAGGCTACGCCCTCTTGCGAGCTGCAAAAACACAGAAGCTGTTGGCTCTGCTTGCTGACGAACAAAGACCTCCTTATCAGGAAGCGCCAGATGCACTCGCGCACTGAGCACTAAATCAATCTCGCTGATTGACCTTGCCAGCTCCAACTCCTGCGATTGTTTTAACCGAGCAGCCTCGACTGAGCGGCTCGAGCCCATCTGAATTGAGTCCAACTGTTCGTAACCCGTTGCAGCTGAAGCTGGAAGCCCTTGCGCGGCTAATGTCATTCGGGAACTGTGATAATTTTCGGTAGGCACCAGAACATCGCCAGTCACGGGATCAAGCGTCACACTTACCCCAGAATTGCGTAACGCATCTATGACCCTAGACTTCTCTGCCTCTGGAAGGCCTGCATAAAGTGTGGTTCGGGTCGGCTGCTGCATCCACAGATAAGCGCCAAGACCAAGAACCGCCACAGCCAAAGCAACAATAGTCGGCAGCGAGCGTTGAAATGCTGGCTGATTATACATCCGACTTACTTGCGCAGCTAATGTTCCCGCCTGCGCAAAAACGCCCGAGTCATTAGTAACCATTTCGCGACTTTGATTTACAACTGCATCGGCCATGTTTTTATGTCCTGAAATTTATTTTTGTTGATCTCTTAATTCATCAAATACTGTTATCGCTGCCCGCCTAAACCGGCATATTCATGATGTCTTTGTATGCGCTCAGCATTTTATTTCTTACATTTAGCGTGAGCTGAAATCCGAGGCTTGAAACCTGTTGGCTAATCATGACCTTAGAAATATCATTTTCCATACCCAGCTCGTAGGCCTTGGTTATATCAGCAGCTTGATTTTGAGCATTGGCAACCTCTTTCAATGCGTCGCCCATTCTGCTTGTAAATGGTGTGCTGTTAACCTCGGGGGCGAGCGCGGCATCTGCTTGGGCCCGAAGTTGGGCACGAAGTGAAGAAATTGGACCTGTCATTGAACTAACTTGCGTCATGTTTATCCTCTAAAAATTTAAGCAGTTGCGTTTCTTGAGAGCATTGTTTCCGTGGAAATGCTTCGAGTAATGCGCTCTTGGATCGTGCCATCGACCATTATGTCGCCAGCCATGATTTTGCCACCCGATGACAAAACAATGGCCCGCTGCAAAACATTTTCCAGTTCGCGTACATTTCCTGGCCAACCATAGGACAGCAAGATGTCAGTGGCCTCGTCATCAATGAAGGGAAGGGCTTCCAAATTTGGGCTATGGCGTGCCAATAGGATGCTGCTGATTGGTATGATATCGTCGATACGATTGGCTAAATGTTTTGTCGTTAAAGGAAACACATTCAACCGATAGAATAGATCTTCTCGGAATTTTCCGTCATTAATTGTAGCCAGCATATCCCTGTTGGTCGTCGCAATCACCCGAACATCAACATCAATCTCACGTTGGCTACCCAGCGGGGTGACTTTTCGCTCCTGCAAAACTCGAAGCAGCTTTGCTTGCAGAGACAACGGCATTTCAGAAATTTCATCCAGGAGCAATGTGCCACCATCAGCGGCGCGAAAAATCCCTTTATTTGCAGTTGAGGCACCAGTGAACGCACCTTTTTCATGCCCAAATAATATCGCCTCAAGCATGTTTTCGGGGATTGCCGCACAATTGACCGCAACAAATGCATTTTCTTTGCGATGTGAGTGGTTATGGATAAATTTTGCCAGTACTTCTTTGCCAGTGCCGGTTGGTCCGTTGATGAATGCCGTTACGTCTGTTGTCGCAACACGCTTTGCAAGTTGCATCAACTGTAGACTTTTTGGATCAGCAACAGCGATATGTTCATCATCCAGACACAGAGTTACGATAATTTGGAGACAATAATTTTGAGAAATTGATTTATTTGCAGCAATTTTTGGCAGGGTGATATGGATTAATTTTCCATTCATGTCGGAAGTTATGGAACATTGAGAGCCACCATCCGAATTAACAACCAAAATTTTCTTGGCTTTCATGCTACGCGCAATGTCAACAATAGCTGCCGTGTTGCCTACCTTACCCGCAAATTCAGCACCACACAAAAATACGTCGTAAAACTGTTGGGTTTCACTCATATTTTTAATCTTGGTGGAACTGTCACGAGATGCTTCAACAGGACCATTACCTCGAATACCAACATCTGCCATTCGCATTTTAAAAATGTCGCACAACGCATCGGCGATTGGTAAGTACTGTCTTTCTATGCACACTCTAACCATGTCTCAAGTCTCCCAAAAAACTCTGCGAAGGGTAAAAGGCAAAATCCGAGCCAAGTTTGTTGGGAAACCAAAAAAATCTCTTATGTATATGATTTTTCTTGTTTTATTTTTAAACGTCACGATCAGACGGTATAGCTACAATTTTCTGACGCCAAGATTGAACAAATACCTTTTCTGTTCAATTTTCTGACACTATGGTCTAAGGTTCAAAGGTGAGGTCAGAAGGTATGTTTAACCCAAAAATGAGTGTGCAGTGTGGTTGATAATGAACTCGTTGGCCAATCCGCATTAATGCGCGATGTAAGGCGGCTGATCGATATTGCAGCGCCATCTAAAACCACTATTTTGGTTTTGGGCGCAACTGGGACGGGTAAAGAGCTGGTCGCCCAGAATATTCACAAGATTTCAGCCAGAAAAGGAAAACTGGTTTCAATCAACTGTTCAGCTATCCCAGCCGAACTTCTGGAATCAGAACTTTTCGGCTATGAAAAAGGCGCATTTACTGGTGCCGAAAAAACACGTGTTGGCCGGTTTGAAATGGCGTCAGGGGGCACGTTATTTCTTGATGAAATAGGTGACATGCCTTTGCCGCTGCAAGCAAAACTCCTGCGCGCGATTGAAACCCACACGATCCAGAGAGTTGGTGGTGGAAAAGACATCCCAATTGATCTGAGGCTTGTTTGCGCCACTCATCAAAACATTGAAGGTGATATAGAACTTGGCAAATTCCGC
>Ga0255780_10005466_pt1 | contig 10719 bp, 12 predicted proteins | sample 071ome_32_FD_179978 | JGI IMG/M metagenome (GOLD analysis project Ga0255780, IMG submission 179978) | Coastal salt marsh microbial communities from the Groves Creek Marsh, Skidaway Island, Georgia - 071405AT metaG (version 2) | ecosystem: Environmental > Aquatic > Marine > Intertidal zone >...
CAGATCTCGTGGCTCGCCGTTGACCACTGCCGCAATCGCGTCGCGCCCAAGGCGACGTCCAATCTGGCCGGCAAGTTCGCCAGCGGTTGTTCCCTGGGGGACCTCGCGCGTGGAGCCATCGGGCAGGGTGACCGTGATCGGAGCCGCATTCATGAAGCCATGAGTGTACGAGTCGCACCTCGCACCAGCACCGCTGTTCATCGGGTCGACGGATCGAGTACCGACCATGAGATGGGTCAGTCGAGCCGAACCCCAAGGAGATGGGCCGCCGGTGTGACGTCAACGTCACTCGCAGCAGCGTCAATGGCTCTCACCGCACCGACGGTGTCGAGATCGTTGTCGAGACACTGCCGAACCTGCGACATGAGATCCTCTCCGTACCGGTTCGTGGTGCTCCGGCGCCACGCGAGCAACCGATCGGCATTCGCGTCCAATCGGGTGGCATCCCAGCCCCACTCCTCGCGATAGTGGTGCTCCAAAAGGACAAGGCGGATGACCATCGGATCCCACTCGGCACGCAACTGATCGATGAACACGAGATTCCCGAGGCTCTTCGACATCTTCTCACCGTCGCATGAGACCAAAGCGGTGTGCATCCAATGTCGCACGAACGGAGCGGTTCCGACCGCTTCGGATTGCGCTCGCTCGCACTCGTGATGCGGGAAGATGAGATCTGCTCCTCCACCATGTAAATCAATCGTCCCGCCGAGTTCACGCTGTGCGAGAGCCGAGCATTCAATATGCCAACCCGGCTTGCCGGGCCCCCACGGGCTATCCCACGCAGGTTCGTCCGGCAGCGACGGTTGCCAGAGAACAAAATCGAGGGGATCCCGTTTGTTCGGGTCATCGACAGCTCCACCTCGCTGCGCCGCGAGTTCCAACATTGTTTCCCGGTCATATCCGCTGACAGCGCCAAAGTCGACGCATGTCGCTACCTCGAAATACACGGATCCACCCGCTGCGTAGGCGTGACCGGCTCGCACGGCATCGTCAACGAACCGTCGAATATCGCTGATGGCTGATGACGCGCGCGGAGAGGACGCCATTGGTAACGCGTTCAGGGCCGACATGTCGGCCTCGAAGCGCGCCTCCTCCCCTGCCGCCAGATCAAGGTAATGCACGCCGAGTTCGCGTGCTTTGGCAAAGAGTGGATCGTCAACATCGGTGACGTTGCGAACGCAACGCACGCTATGACCCCGATCGATGAGTCGTCTCTGTACGACGTCGTAGGCGAGGAAGGTGGCCGCGTGTCCGAGATGGGTGGCGTCATAGGGCGTGATGCCGCAGACGTACATCGACACCTGCTCACCGGCTTCAAATGGAACGACGGCGCCGCGCGCGGTGTCGTGCAGGCGCAACACGGTCGATTCAGGCATCGTCGGAACCGGTTGTTGGTCGCTCCGGTAGCGCAATACCAGTCATCTTCGGAGCCACGCGAGTGCGGTAGCGAACATTCAACTGCAGAAGAACTGCGGTGAACGCCTCGATTGCCATCGCGTTCGACAACTGTCCAGCATCGAGAGAGCGACACCCAGGGATGCGGTCCACAATGTCAATCACCTCGGCTACCGCGCTCGAATCATCGCCGCAGATCAGTACATCGGATTCAAGGGGTTCGCCGACGCGTCCGAGCTCATTGGCGGGAAGGTGATGGAAGGCCGCCACTACGCGGCACTCAGGTGCTGCTGCTTGAACATGGGCTGCGACCGAACCTCGTGGCGGCAAGAGGGGTTGAAACTCTGGTCCGACCTTGATGAGTGCATTGGCCATGCTGACCAACACCTTGCCACGGAGATGCGTCGATAAGTCCTTCACCATCGTGGCCGCAGAGTCCCACGGGGTGGCAACGACGACCAGGTCACAGAGTGCAGCCTCGGTGTTGTCGCCGTAGCGGAGCAGTTCATGCAGTTCGGGGTAGCGCTCAATGAACACGTCACGTGCCTCCAAGGCGCGGTATTTCGATCTCGAGCCGATGACCGTCTCATAGCCGACGCTTGCGAGGCGTGCCGCGAGTGCAGACCCTGCCGGACCACTACCACCGATGATGCCGATGCGCATGGCTCGATCCTGCCACAGTGCTGCGGTTCAGCGCGATGTGGTGAGCCGCGCACGAGGCCAACTAAGGGCATACGCCCTTCAATTGATGTTGCCGCGTGCTGGTCGCTGAATGCGCCGTCGGTGCGGTAACGCTTGAGTAGGTTGCTCCATATGGGAATCCTTGAAGGCAAAAAACTCGTCGTGACCGGCGTGCTCACCGATGCGTCACTGGCCTTTTCCGTTGCACAATTGGCAATAGCCGAAGGTGCTGATGTGATGCTCACCGGTGCAGGACGGGGCCTGTCACTTACCCGCCGAACAGCGCGGAAACTCTCAGCAGAGGTACCGGTCGTCGAGTTTGACGTGACCGTTGACGATCACGTCGAGAGCGCTCGTTCCGCCGCCGCGGACCACCTTGGGCGGGTGGACGGTGTGTTGCATGCCATCGGCTTCGCTCCTGCAAGTTGCCTCGGTGAGGATTTCCTAGATGCGCCGTGGGATGACGTTGCGACAGCGGTGCATATTTCGGCCTATTCACTCCGAACGCTTGCGGTCGCATTTGCGCCGTTGATGACGGATGGTGGATCAATCGTTGGTCTCGATTTCGATAATCGCCAGGCCTGGCCGGCCTACAACTGGATGGGTGTGGCCAAGTCGGCACTCCAGAGCGTGTCGCGGTACGTCGCCCGTGAACTCGGACCTGATCAGATCCGCTGCAACCTCGTCGCTGCCGGACCGATCCGAACCATGGCGGCGAAATCAATCCCGGGCTTCTCACTATTCGAGGAGACCTGGGACACACGTGCTCCCCTTGGCTGGGATGTGGAAGACCCGATTCCGGTTGCGCGTACCTGCGTCGCGATGTTGTCGGATTGGTTCACGGCGACGACGGGCGAAATCGTCCATGTCGACGGCGGTTATCACGCGATGGGTGCCTAAACGCAGATCAACGCAGCGCCGCTCGGATCTCCGCATCGAGATCATCATCGATGTGATCGATGATGTCGAGGGCGCCGAAGTTCTCGGTGACCTGCTCGGGCCTGCTGGCACCGGTGATCACGCTGGACACCATCGGGTGCCGTGTACACCATGCAATTGCCAGCTGCGCCATGGTAGCTCCGAGGCGCTCGGCGATCGGGCGCAAACGCTCAATACGTTCCAAACGCTGAGCGTCGGTCATCCGATCCTGCAGCCACTCGTATCCAGCGAGAGCTCCGCGCGAACCCTCTGGAATGCCGTCACGATATTTGCCGGTCAACAGACCAGATGCCAGCGGTGACCAAATGGTGTTCCCGTACCCGGTGTCGCTATGCAGTCGGGCGTACTCCACCTCAACCCGACGGGTCTCCAAGAGGTTGTACTGGGACTGTTCCGTCACCGGCGCATGGAGCCGATATTCAGCTGCAAGTGACATTGCGTGGCGAATCTCGTCGGCGGTCCACTCGCTCGTGCCCCAATACAGCGCCTTACCCGAACTCACCATGTCACTCATCGCCCAAACCGTCTCGAGCATTGGCGTGTGCGGATCGGAACGATGGCAGTAGACGATGTCAACAAAATCGAGGCCAAGTCGCTCCAGCGACCCATCGATTGCCTGCGTGAGGTACTTGCGATTCAGGGTGTTGCGCATATTGGGATCATCACCATGGATGCCCCAAAAGAGTTTGGTCGTGACCACGTAGGACCAACGGGGCCACTGCAGTTCCGCGAGGGCTTGTCCCATGAGGGTCTCGCTGCGACCGCCTGCGTACGCCTCGGCGTTATCGAACAGGTTGCACCCCGCATCGTGTGCAGCCTGCATACAGCCCAGCACCGGGTCGAGATCCATCTGGGTATCGAAGGTCACCCACGAACCAAAACTCAGCGCACTGACCTTGAGACCGGTGGACCCCAGTCGTCGATACGGCATGCGTGGATGAGGTACGGCCATAACCGCAACCTACCCCCGCGGCGGCGTTGGGCGCACCGTGATGCCGTGGGCGTTCAAGGCCTGCTTGGCCTCATCGATGCTGTGCGTGCCGAAGTGGAAGATTGATGCTGCCAGGACGGCGTCGACCCCGCCATGAACGATGCCATCAACGAGATGTTGCAGGTTCCCGACTCCCCCAGAGGCGATAACGGGCACATTGACGCGTGAGGTGATGGCCGCGTTGAGGTCGTGATCAAACCCGTCGCCGGTGCCGTCACGATCCATCGATGTCACGAGAAGCTCGCCCGCGCCGCGCTCGACCGCGGTCATCGCCCACTCAATGGCATCGATTCCGGTTGGTGTCCGGCCCCCATGCAGATAAATCTCCCATCCGGTCCCAACACGGCGCGCATCAATGGCACACACGACACATTGGTCACCGAACTCGGCTGCAATCTCGGAAATCAGTTCGGGTCGCTCGACAGCGGCCGTGTTCACACTCACCTTGTCGGCGCCTGCACCCAACAATCTTCGGGCATCGTCAACCTGTCGAATCCCGCCGCCCACCGTGAACGGAATAAACACACGGCTCGCAACCTCACGCACCATGTCCACGGTTGTGTCACGTCGATCACTGGATGCGGTTATATCCAAAAAGACGAGTTCATCTGCTCCTGCACTGTCGTAACGCGCCGCGAGTTCAACTGGGTCACCAGCGTCGCGAAGCCCGACAAAATTCGTGCCCTTCACAACCCGTCCACGGTCGACATCAAGGCAGGGAATAACGCGGGCAACTTTCATCGCGTTCCCTCTAGAACAGCGATGGCCTCAGCGGCAGTGAAACGGTTCTCCATCAGGGCACGACCTGTGATCACCCCGTGCAGGCCCGTGATCATTGCAAGTGAGGTGATGTCGTCAAGCGAGCCGACGCCACCGCTCGCAATGACGTCCGCTTCCGTGTTCTTAACTGCCGCGGTGATTCCGGCGAGGTCAGGACCCGTCAGCATCCCGTCGCGTCCGATATCGGTGATCAGAAATGCCTCGGCGGCGGTGAAGGTACCGAGAGCATCTGCAACGCTCACGTCGCTCTGTCTGGTCCACCCGTCGGTGGCGAGATAACCATCGCGGTGATCCAAACCAACGCACACCGGTATGAACGATGCGACCGTCGATACCAATGGCGGGTTTTGCACCGCCGCCGACCCGATCACGACCCGGTGGACACCAAGTCGGTGGAGTTCTCGCGCACGGTCAACGCTGCGCACACCGCCGCCGACCTGCACTCGCATATCGCTACCCGCGTGCGCAACGAGGTCGGCGATGAGGGCAAGGTTCGGTGTGTCGCCACTGCGTGCCGCGTCGAGGTCCACGACGTGTAACCAACGGCATCCGGCCTCTGCGTAGGTGGTGACGAGCTCCGTCGGCGATGCCGCATAGTTGGTCACGCGGTCGTAATCGCCCTGCTGAAGGCGCACGACATCCCCTCCGAGCAGGTCGATAGACGGATAGAGAAGAGCGCTCATGTCGCTGCCCCCAGTGTGTCGACCCAACGCTGCAACATCACAAGGCCATCCGGCGATGACTTCTCTGGATGGAACTGAACCGCTAGGGCGGCACCCTGGCGGACGGCCGCCACCACGTCGCCGCCGTAATCGACGGTGGCGACAACGACTGTTGCATCTGTGGGCTCCGCATGGAGGGAGTGCACGAAGTACATCCAAGATTCGCTGTGGGCTGCCCCGAGGCAGGGATCATCCGCGGACAGTTGAAGTCGATTCCATTGCATCTGGGGGCGCTTCACGCCGTCGGGCAGCCACGTGACCTTTCCAGAGATGACACCAAGGCCGGCCACACCGGGGCTCTCATCGGATGCGTCGAACAACATCTGCATCCCAACGCAGATACCCAAGAAGGGTCGCCCATCCAGAGCTGCGGAACGCGATGCATCGGTGAGCCCACAGTCCGATAGGGCCTGAATGCAAGCACCGAAATTTCCAACTCCGGGCAGCACCACCGCATCTGCGGCAGCGATATCGGCAACCGACCGCGTGAGATGTGCGTCGGCGCCTACCGAGCAGAGCGCCTTATGCGCCGAATGCAGGTTTCCAATGCCGTAATCGATGACTGCGACTCGCGTCACAGGCGACCCTTTGTCGACGGCAGGCTCGCATCGGTCACCGCAACGGCCGCGCGAAGGCACCGTGCCAGGCCCTTGAAGGTCGCCTCGATGATGTGGTGCACGTTCACACCCCGGACGAGTTCGATATGGGCGGTGATACCCGCAGAGGTGATCAACGACGAGATGGCATGCTCGGCAAGCTGCGGATCGAACGGCGGATTCCCCAACGGAAGACATTCGGGCATCTGCACATCCCAGTAGATGAAGGGACGACCGGAAAGGTCGATGGAGATATCGACAAGTGCCTCATCGAGGGGGTACCGCCCGCTGGCGAACCGTTGCACGCCGACCTTGTCGCCGAGCGCTTCGGCAATCGTCTGGCCGAGCGTGAGGGCGACGTCTTCCACCGTATGGTGGCTGTCGATGTGGAGATCTCCGTGTGCGGCCACACGGAGATCAATGCCTCCGTGCCGCCCGAGCTGGTCGAGCATGTGATCGAAAAAGGGCAGGCCGGTAGAGACCTCGGTGGTCCCAGTGCCATCGAGGTTGACGTACACCTCGATCGAGGTCTCGGCCGTGTCCCGTGAACGCGTCGCTGTTCTTGGCTGTGCTGCGGTCATGCGATGTCCTCCAGTGCCTCGCCGACGGCGGATATGAACCTTTGATTCTCGGTCGGTGTGCCGACGGTGACCCGCAGGTGGTCAGCAAGTCCCGGCCAACTCGAGCAATTTCGCACCAACACTCCGCGCATCACCAACGCGTCCCAGAGTGCATTTCCCCGATCGGGCCCTGGGGTAAACAGCACGAAGTTCGCACTGGACTCGTAGACGCTGACACCATGTGAACGCAACGCGCTCATGATCTGCTCTCGACCGGCGACCAATTCGGCTACGCGATTATCGACGTCACCCATCTGTTCCAGTGCGGCAATACCGGCGGCTTGGGTGACGGCCGACAGGTGATACGGCAGCGTCACTATCTCGAGCGCGGAAATGACCTCTGGTGCGGCAATGGCATATCCCAAACGAAGTCCCGCAAGGGCGAGGGTCTTGGAGAAAGTCCGGGTGACGATGACCGATGGGTACTCGTCGATCAGGCCGAGTAGATCACCGGGGGCAAATTCGACGTATGCCTCGTCGATGACGAGTACTGCGTCAGCCTCTGCACACCACGGCACGATTGACCTGCGGACAGTGTCGTGCGACTCGGCAAGCCCCGTTGGGTTGTTCGGCGAGGTGATAAAGACGATGTCGCGATCCTGGTCCTGACGCAGGAGACCCGGATCGATACGACCATCGCCCCCGCGTCCGAGATCCACAACCGACGTGCCAGTGATCGCCGCAATCTGGCTGTGCATTTGATACGTCGGGCCGAATGTGATGGCTGTACGTTCCCGACCTCCAAATGCGAGAAGGATGTGTTGCAGCACCTCATTGGATCCATTTCCAACATGCAGCATGCTCGGGTCTAGCCCATGCCGGAGGCCGAGGAGCCGCCGCAGTTCACTGGCTTGGCGGTCGGGATACCGGTTCAACTCCAGTTCTGCAATGCGATTCAACATGGCGCGCACAACATCGTCGGCAGGAGCAACAGGGGCCTCATTTGTGTTCAGGCGAACCTCAACGTCGACCTGAGGCGAGTGATACCCGCTTAATGCTGTGAGGTCGTCGCGCACCCGTGCCACAGCACAACGCTAGCGACCCTAGGGTGTGATCCATGGAGGATCGACTCGCCACTCTCGCCGCGGAGCTGTCATCGGTGACCGAAGCGGTGACCAGAACGCGACATCGAGTTGCCGACTTGGCAGAACCCTTTCGCGGAACTGAGCGTGATGACGTCGTACTTGCCATCTACGAGGCCGAACGTCTGCTGCGAGGAGCTGAACGGGCATTAGAGAGGACGTCGCGCGCCATCAGGTAGTCACGCTGGGTGCGCGGTAGGGTCGCACTGTGGTGTCGATGCTTGTGTCGTCAGGCGCTGATCTCCAATCCGAGCGCCATGTGGCGCGCGAATTTGTGACCGCGACCGAACGCGAACATGGTCACCCAATCCTGTCTGACCACCTCCGCGTCGTCCTTGAATCGGAGCGCGACATACCCCCCGACCTTGTCATCGGTCGAGCACACCACAACGGAGAGACGATGGCGGTCGCGATGGCAGCGCCGGGCCACGGCCGGCATGTGCTCGAGGTCGTTGTGCCGCACGCTCATGTCAGTACCTCGCCGACGACCGCACTCGCGGCGCAGCTGATTTCAGCCGTCGGCGAAGAGACCGCAAAGGTTGGTGCGCACGCATTGACTTGGTGGGTGAGCGCCCATGAGACGTGGGCGGACATAGTCGCACTGGATCTCTCCATGCGGCCCGAACGTGAACTCCTGCAGATGAGGATGTCACTCACTGCGGATCACCGCTCGGAATTCGCATCGATTGCCTGCGCAACGGATTCGATTGACATTGCCTCCGATCTCGATGCTGCACTCCGGGTGAACAACCGTGCCTTCGCCGATCATCCAGAACAAGGCGGCTGGACATCAGATGATCTGTCACGCCGGATCGATGCGCCGTGGTTCAATCCCGCAGATGTGAGAGTGCACCGGCGAGATGGAGTTGTCATTGCGTTCTGCTGGACCAAGCGGCACGACGCTACGGAGCATGACGAGTTGTTGGGCGAGATCTATGTCGTGGCCGTTGACCCGGACTATCACGGCTCCGGGCTAGGTCGCGGGATCGTTGCCGCCGGCCTTCATCACATCAGCGCAGCAATATCGTCTGAGGCGATGCTGTACGTCGACGCGTCGAACGAGGCCGCAGTGAACCTGTACACGAGACTCGGAATGGGTGTTCACCATCGTGAGCGTGCGTGGGTCATGCATCTGGGGGCATCTCGAACGTGACTGGACGTTTCGCCGCAACACGCGAGACGCTGGCCGAGCTTCTCGAGGGTGAGCCGCGCTATCGAGTTGACCAAGTGTGGGCGGCCCTGCATAGTCCTCGCATTGATCCGTCGGAGTGGACCGAGCTGCCCGCGGCCATGCGCGCGATGATCGCCGAGCGCCTACCCACACAGCTTGAGGCGGTGAAGGAATCCCACGCCGACGATGCTCAGACCGTGAAGACCCTGTGGCGCCTCGACGATGGAGGGCTCATTGAGTCGGTCCTGATGCACTATCCGGATCGTTCAACGCTGTGTGTCTCGTCTCAGGTGGGTTGCGCGATGGGTTGCAGTTTTTGCGCCACCGGTCAGGCGGGCTTCACGCGTCATCTCACAACCGGTGAAATCGTCGAGCAGGTCGCACGCGCACGTGCGGCGTCGCAGGCCACAAATCGTCGGCTCAGCAATGTCGTCTTCATGGGAATGGGCGAGCCACTGGCAAACGAGCCGAATCTGTGGCCGGCAATCGAGACGATTCACCATGAGTACGAACTCTCGGCACGTCACATCACGGTCTCAACGGTCGGGATGATCCCGGGAATCAGACTTCTGGCCGAGCGTCCCCTACCGGTCACGCTCGCGGTATCGCTGCACGCTGCAGACGACGCAACACGTACTCGGTTGGTGCCCATCAACTCCCGCTACCCCATTGCTGACCTTATGGATGCGTGCAAGTTCTACTTGGCGAAGCGTCACCGCCGAATCAGCTTCGAATGGGCACTGATCGCCGGGGTCAACGACACACGGGAGCAGGCCGAATCGCTTGCCGACCTATGTCGCCAACTGCGACCGATTGCTCATGTCAATCTGATTCCGTTGAACGACACCCCGGGATACCCGGTACGCGGTTCTGCACGGAGCGTCGTTGACGCCTTCCGCGCGATACTTGAAGGCCGTGGTGTCAGCGCCACCGTCCGGCGCACCCGGGGCGATGACATCGCCGCGGCGTGTGGTCAGCTCGCCGCTTCTGTATCGCCACCACGCCGTCGCTGATCGGGTGCGTCGACGCGCAGGCGGTCATCGGTGAGCCGACGTAGCGAGCTCAGCAGCTCGGCACCGATCGGAATGGACCCATCGCGAATACCGCAGGCAAGTTCACTTTCGTCGGCGACCATGAGATCGCGAAGGATGGCGTCTCGTCGAGACGTGATGGCCGCTCCGTCAGCAATTTCTCGTCGCACGAGGTCAAGCACATGTGCGGCGACGCGACCCCGATACGCGATCGTTGCGTCTGATCCGGTGACCACCTCGGAACGCAACCACTCGACGACTGATTCCAACAATTCGTCAATGGACGGAATGCCGACAGCGTCGTCACTCATGCTGTCATCCAATCGATCAGTTCCATCTCGTTTTCAGTCACGCGCCGACCGATCACCGCAAGTTCATGTGAGCGTCGGGCCCCGGTGCGGTGCGCCTCACATTGACCAATGCACATGACGGCCCAGACGAATAGGCCAACCGCTCGGTGCCATGAGAACACCTCGCTATCTGGAACGACGCCTCCGCCGTCGCGATACGCATCGAAGAGAGTGTCAGTCGATGCGAGACCGCCGACTTCGCCGGGCCCTCCGAATCGCCATGGCGTCAGCGTCATCCAGGCAAGATCAGCTATCGGGTCACCCCACCTGGCCAGTTCCCAGTCGACGATTGCTGCGAGCCGTCCCTGTTCCACAATCCAATTTCCAAGGCGAAGGTCGCCGTGCACAACCGCGGGTGTCG
>Ga0255780_10005470_pt1 | contig 10710 bp, 4 predicted proteins | sample 071ome_32_FD_179978 | JGI IMG/M metagenome (GOLD analysis project Ga0255780, IMG submission 179978) | Coastal salt marsh microbial communities from the Groves Creek Marsh, Skidaway Island, Georgia - 071405AT metaG (version 2) | ecosystem: Environmental > Aquatic > Marine > Intertidal zone > Salt...
CAACGACACGTGGTCCCCGTTGGCCGGCAGAACGTCCTGTACACCGACTCGATGACGCTGCGCCCTCGGGGCCGGGACATGGTCGAAATTGACATCAAGGCGGCGAAGAACGTCGCCATTCAGTGCAACGATCGAAGGATCATCATCAAGCCGGCCTTCTTCTACAAGCTGAGGGGCGAGGGCTGGCGATGCGAGTTCCGGCGATTTTTGGCCGCGAGCGACCTGCCGGCCGAGCTGGGGCTGCCGAAGGACCTGGACCGCGCGGAGCTGTTCCTTTCGACGGCGGTCGAGGGGTGCTCGGTGCAGTCGCTCGCCAACGTCGAGAAGGTGTTTGTCGACAAGCTGGCTGCGGGGGGGTCGACGACTAGGAACGCGGCAGTGCTCGGGATGGAGACGGTCGGGGACGGGACGCCCGCGTGGTTTTACCGGCACGAGTACGACGTCCAGAGTGGCCACGTTTTGTACAAGACTACGATGAAATGATGGGAATGATGTGGGAACAAGGAAAACAAGGAGACTCACTCACTCCGAACGGCTCGCCAACGGTCACGGTCGCGGTTCCTTCTCACGCCAACAACAACTAGCTCTCCGGGCTTGACTGACACCTCATACGCATACCATCAATTATCATACCACCACTGTCTGCTTGACCGCTCGTTTGCAGTATGGCAGACGGCAGCAATGAACGCCTCGCTGTCCGTCGAGATTCGGCTTCGATCCAGCACCAGGACGCGCGCAGGCTGAGCATGACGCCAGGTCCTGTCAGTGCAACCAAATCTGTACGTGCATGCTGCGACAGGAGAGAGACCCCGTACCGAACTCTACGTCGTCCACCAACGCCCGATCGAAATTCGTTCGGTTCGTTGGGCCACGACTTTCCCGTGTCGGTTCGCGTGTCGCGTTGCTCACATCGCTCTCATCGCTCTTATCGCTCTCATCGCTCTCATCGCTCTCTCAGTACGCGGGAACGCTCGAAAAGCGCCGCTCGGTTCTCGGGCCATCTTCGCAACCCAACCTCGAACTGAAAGCGTCGCTCGAAATGTACGATTCGCGCTTGAACGTGCTCAGGGAGCAGCTGAGGTCTTCCGTGGACGTCAAGCTGAAAGGCTCGGGGGCCGGGGCGGGGGTGACCGGGGCGACGGGAGCGCCTGCGGGACTCGGGGGCGTCGGGGCGCTCGCGGCCGCCGGAGGGGACACCATCCCGGCCGTGAAGGCCGCTGCGAAGAACGCACGGGGGGATGCATGCAACGATACAACGAAAACCAGCAAGTCGTCGATCGTGGACCGTCTGGTGACGGCCACGGGGCAGGGGTGCAAGGAGGTGCTGGAGGGCAGCCTGGTGGCCAGCGGGGCGGGGAGGACCAAAAGCGGGACGTTCTGGAAGACTCGTCCCTTCAAGCAGGAGCAAGTGAAGAGCAGTTGCACGTTGAAGTTGAAGCACAAGACGTCGGAGAACGTGACCATCCGTGTCACCTTTGCGCCGGGCAAGTCGGTGCCGGCGGCCCTGGTGTTTGAGCACGCGCCCAAGGCGACGGCCGAGTTCAAGCGGGTTGGCATGGTGGCGCTGAAGAAAAAGTCGGTGACGCAGACCAAGCATGTGTTCCATTTGGGGAACGGCGCCCGCGTGGATCGATTCCTGCGGGTGAGCTGCGTCGGGCTGATCGGGGACGCAAAGAACAGGCTGCACGCGGTGTCGTACCTGATGGTGTCTGGGGAGGAGGCCGCGGATGGCGCCGAGACCGAGACCGAGGACTCGGGACTGTCCGACTCGCTCGTGTCGGAAGGTGTCTACAAGGAGGACGGGGCCGAGTTCCGTGTGAGCATGGAGTGTGGGGACCTGGAGGGCACGCTCGCCGAGGCTGGAGGACGAAAGGCCCTCGGCGTCAAGAACGCGCAGCGAGTCCAGGACGCCAAGACGACACAAAAGACGCAGACGACGCCACGGGCCTCCGTCTCTCGGCAGTCGAGCGTCTCGGTCTGGGAGCGTCTCAGCAACTACAAGCCCTCGGACAACAAGAGCGTCCCGCAGCCGACGATGTTCGTGCCCGGCGCCTCGTCTGCTGCGGTCGCCCCGACCGCAGCAGCTGGAGCCCCGGCGTCGGTCCAATCTGCCCAGTCTGGCAAGACGCGCACCCCTCCGCCGCCTCCCGCGCTTAGGCGCAGTCTGTTGAGCAAGGAGCGCTGCCAGTTTGTCGACGGCGTCCTCGGCTCGTTCGGGGTGGGCGGCCTGGAGGCGGCCGAGATGGTGAAGAACGTGGTGTTTGGCAACTCGTCGATGGTGTCGACGCTCTCCCAGGAGCGGATTGACGACCTCATCGAGTGCCTCCCCTCCGCCGAGGAGCGTAGGTTGTTCCGCTCGCTGGATCGCCTGTCGCTGGCAGGAGCGCGCGAGGCAGAGTACTTTATGGCCGAGCTGGCCGCCATCGACAACCTGGCAGCCAAGGTGGAGACCAAGTGGTTCTTCGCGGACTTTGACGCCAGGGCGGCGGTCGTCCAGGACGCGTCCAACCTCATCTCGAGCGCCTGTCGCGAGATCCAGGGATGCTCCAAGCTGCACCTGGCCATCCGGATCATCCTGAGCGAGTGCAGCGAGACGCTGCAGGGGGCCAAGCTGCTCGATGCGACGCTGCTCCAGGAGCTCAAGAGGGTCGCGTACAACGCGCAGGGGTCCTTGCTGCACTTTGTCGCTGCCAAGTTGTCCGAGGCTGCCGGCTCGATGAAGGTGCCCAACCTGGCGAGGGATCTGCCGTCCTGCGCGCCCGCGAGCCAAGTCGCGTTGGGCGACGTCAAGGCCGAGCTCGATCTGTTGATGGATGGCGTCGACGAGGCGTCGATGGCCTGGAGGGCCGATGAGCCCGCCGCGGCCACGATCGAGAAGCGGCTGGACGCAGCGCAGTCCAAGCTGGCATCGACGGAGGCCATCGTCACCGAGACCGAGGCGGACTTTTTGGAGTGCGCGATCAACTCGGGACTGGACCCGGAGTCCATCAAGGATTCCGAGGAGCTGTTCCGGGCGCTGCTGGATTTCTCGGACGACCTGAACAACGCACACCTAGAAAACAAGTGCATCGGGTTCCTGACCAAGTCGAAGACGGCAGAGGAGGTCAAGAGGGCTGCGAAGAAGCAGGTTGTCGAAGGGAGAGAGAATCAAAAGCAGCAGATCAAAGTCAACGAGCGCCGGCAGTCGATGGCGACGTCGGCCGGCCGCGACTCGATCGAGCTGATGCCGTCCCCCGGGGTGGCGACGGCGACGGCGTCGACGACCGTGTCGATCGGCGGAAACAGCCCGAGTCCCACGGTGCCGTCCGTTGGTGCGGCGGTCCCCACCGCCGGGCCCACCAACTCGCCGCAGCCGGGCCCCTCGGCTCCCTTGCCCGCCCCGTCTCCCTCGCCGTTGTCTTCCAGGGTGTCTGTCGAGCAGCTCATGCAGTCGGCCCGCAAGTCGAAGGCGCCGCCTGTCTCCCTTGCAGACCGCGAGGACGCGGACACCGAATCCGAGGCGTCTGGCGTTGCAGACGAGCTGTCGACGCCGGTCCGCAACCTGCTCCGGTCGTCGAGGGCCCTTATCGATTCGTTCGACCTCAGGAAGGTCAACAGCGTCAGTCCGATCAAGTACGTTCGTGACGACGAGAATGATGAGGCCGACGACGGACTGCCGGCAGCGGGCGCCGCGGAACCCGCGGGCGTGCCCCAGCGCGGCCTGGACGATGCATGTGGCGTCGACGACGTCGACGACGACCATCTCTGTGAGATATCCTCGCCACGTATGGATTTCGAGTCCGACGAGGCTCGGGAGGTGCAGAAGAGCGCCGAGGTCACGGCCGAGAGCTCTGCGGCCGAAGAGATCCAGCCGGACGAGGACGCGGCCACCGATCGGCCGGTGCCCGCCGCGAGTGGGACTTCGAATGCGCGACAGCCGACGGCAGATGATATCGCCTCGTCGATTGATCTTGGTCTCGCTGCCAAGTTGCTGTCGAACGCCGACAAGGTCAAGGCGTCCAGGTCCAGGACCAGCGGGTCCTCGGCGCTGAGGAGGTCGGCACACCGCCTGCCGACACCTCAGTCCCTTCGCATGAGCCAGGTGCCCGTTCTCGGCAGCCGCGGCAGGTCCTCGAGGTCACAGATGCACAATGATGGAGTGTCAGGAATGTCCGGAATGTCCGGAATGACTGGAGCTAGGGCTGGAACGGCTCGGCTGGCGCAGAGCCCCCGCCGCACGCCCGGCGGGTACTCTGGGGAATATCAACTGGTGAGCAAGAGCCGCAGTCGGACGGAGCATGAGGACTTTGACAACCTCGAAGGTCTCGAGAACCTGCAAGTATCGGACTCTCCTGGTCTGACGCCCGAGCAGACCAAGGCCGTGCAGGCTCTGGGCGAGGTGATCCGCCAGAGCCTGCCGACGTTCTCCTCCATCGAGGCGGACAAACAGTCGGGGCTCCGCATCGACTGCAACCTCGACCTAGACAAAATCCTGTCCACCATTATATTGAACGCCGGCAACACGCCGACAGGACCCCTCGCCCGCGGCGTGCGCGGCGGGAACGAGACCCTGTTTGACGGCGAGGCCGCTGAGGAGCTCCGGCGGGACGAGCTGCAGCATGGCCGTCGCAGACGCGCCAACCGCAAGGCCCTGCTGGAGCCGATCGTGCCGGCCCCGCTCGGTATGGGAGTATCGGTGTCTAACACTGTCTCCAAAGGCATCTCGCCCCAGACGCTGGCCCGCTCGCTGCAGTCCAGCATGCGCGCTTCGACCAGCGTGCCGGCGTACTCGGTCTCCGGGCAGACGGGGCTTGGCCTTCACGCCAACCAGCGTTCCGTCAAGGGATCCATCCACATGCCAAATGCGGTCGAGAACGCGGCCGGCCACGACGAGGACAACCGCAACAACCACGATGACGCCGGTGCCACCCACGTCGCCGTCCCGGCCCAGTCCAACCTGCGCGCGTCCAAGACTTCCCGCGGTGTGTCCCCCGAGGACTTCGCCACGCAGAGCTACTCGAAGGCCGTCTCCAAGGACTACTCCAAGGCGCCCGCCTGGAAGGAGGACGCCGTCGCGCGTTCGGACGAGAAGTTCAACGCCAAGCCGGTCTTCATGGCCGGTCCGTCGAACGGCAGCCTCGACCACGCGAGCGCCGGTGTTGGCGCCGAAGCGCATGCTCTCGCTCGTGCTCGTGCTAGCGCATCTGCATCTGCGGCAGCACCCACGGGTGCGATGGCGCATATGGCGAGCATCAACGCCGCGCCCCTCGCCAGGCCGGAGATGATTTCCGAGGAGGACCTGGACGCCATCCCGACGCCCCACCACGGGTATAACGTCCACGATGATGACGACACATACGGTCTGAGCCCCCTCGTTGGTGGCGACGACTCGATGGCCAAGGAGCGGCTGGGGCTCTGGGGCCTTAGAGACGACTGGGAATGAACCCCCCACGAACTTCATATGCAACCGAATCTCGCGCGCGCGCATCTCCGTACGTACATGACGTGGGTCGCATTCGCAACGCGGTTATCGCGACGGACACGCCACCTGCCCTCGAGAGCGATTTGCAACACAGGGAAGATGATACCCCCACTGGAGCAGTCCACGGCGGGCCCGATCCAGCAGGCCATCGAGCGGAAAGTGGCCTCGTCCCTGCGGCCGATGGCGTTCAAGATCGTCAACGACAGTCACAAGCACGCGGGGCACGCCGGCAATCCCTCGGGAGCGCCCGACGCCGAGACGCACTTCACGGTCACCATCGAGTCCAGGGCGTTCGACGGCAAGAGCCGGGTCCAGCAGCACAGGATGGTGTACGAACTATTGGGAGACGAGTTCGCCCAGGGACTCCACGCCCTCGCCCTCAAGACGTCCGCACCACCAGGAACGTGACGACGGCAGTGACGGCGGCCAGAGATGGCGAGGACGACCGTCGTCGTCCTCGCCAGCAGCTATGAAACGCCACGTTGACTCTGTCGAACAAAATTACTCGTTTGATACAACATATAGGATAGGAAAACTACGGCTAAAATCAAAACATGGTTGCGTCTCGTTCACTGGCCACCACACGTCTCGTTCACTGGCCACCAAACTAGATGGTCGTTCCGTCGGGGATAGTGGCGTTCCTCAAGATCACGACGATGCCGTCCCTGATGTAGTATCCCTCACTCTCCTTTGTGAAGTCCTCCTGCACGTTATCCTTGTTAATGATCGTGCAGTTCTTCCCGATCCTTCCGTTCTTGTCCACGATGGTGTTCCTCAGCGTCGTCCCGGCACCGATGCCGATGGGCACCTTGCCCGCGGCCTCCAACGCGGTCCTCTGCTCGTCGTTCTCGTAGAAATCGGCGCCCATGATCATCGTGTCCTCGATGTTGGCACCCGCGCCGACCCGCGCCCTCAGACCGACGATCGAATGCTTGATCGTCGAGTCGCTCACCATCGCACCGTGGCTCACGATCGTGTCGGTCAGCTTGCTGCCCACGACCATCGCCGGCGGCAGGAACCTCGGGCTGGTGTAGATCGGACCGCCCGAGTCGTGGAACTCGAACTTCGGCGGGTTGCTCGTCAGGCCCAGGTTGGCGTGGAAGAAGCTCTTGATCGTTCCAATGTCCTCCCAGTAGTCATTGAACAGGTACGCCTGCACGTTGTAATCGGCGGCGGCCTTGGGAATAATCTCTCCACCAAAGTCGTTATCCTTCGAGTTGTTCTTCAGCAGGTCCAGCATCGTCTGCTTCTTGAAGACGTAGATGCCCATCGACGCGATGTACGGGTTTGCCGCGGCGGACGCCTTGTCCAGGCCCAACACCGTCGTGTCGACGGCCATGGCCTTCAGGGCATCCCCCTTGGGCTTCTCCGCAAACTCAACGATGCGACCGTTCTCGTCGATCTTCATCAGCCCAAAGTCGCTGGCGCGCGAGTCGTCCATAGGCAGGCACCCGATCGTCACGTCGGCGTTCGTGCTGCGGTGGTGGTCCACGAACTTCATGTAGTCCATCCTATAGAGATGGTCTCCGCTCAGGATCACAATCTCGTCCACGTTCCTGTTCTTGATGTCCTCGAACAGCCACGAGTACTGACGCACGGCATCGGCCGTCCCCTGGAACCACTCCTTATCGGTGGGCGTCTGGGTGGCGGCCAGCACCTCGACGAATCCGTCGCCCCCGAAGCGCACGCCCCCAGACCCGACGTTGTACGTCTTGGCGAGATGGCGGTTCAGCGACGTCGAGTTGAACTGCGTCAGGATGTAGATCTTCGAGATACCAGAGTTGATGCAGTTGGACATCGGAACGTCGATCAAACGGTACGCTCCGCCGATCGGCACGGCCGGCTTGGCCCTGTTCTTCGTCAGCGGGTACAACCTCGACCCGGCCCCACCACCCAGGATGACCGCCAGGACGCTGTTCGTGTTCGACCTGCCACCCTCCCTCAAAATCTCCGGGCTCCCCTCGTTCGCAAGGCCCTTGTCAGTCATAACAGTCTTGGCCGTCACGTGCAACGTCCTCGCCCCCGACCTGGACGCCACCGAGCGGCGCGGCGCCACGCGCAGGGACGCGCGCGACGCGACGCTCCTCTTCGACGAAGCCAGAGACCAGGAAACAGTAGAGGAAGAAAGCGTAACACTGAATCGATGCGCGATGGACGATGAGCGATGTCGGTGAGGTGAGCGCGCGAGGCGGGAGAGAGACGAAGGGGGGACCCGTGGTCGGGGCGGTAGCTCGCTGCCGTTTCGATCGACGTCAATCGCGACGGGACGGCGTCCGATCCGCCTCATCCGGTTGCAACCAGCACGATTCATACATATGACCCCATGGACGCCCGCGCATGACTCTGGGAGGCGGATGGAGAGAGGTGTCGCCAGATTCTCGTCTGTACAGAAAAGGAAGGTCCAGCGGGCCAACGGGAGCTTCGATTTGGATCGATCGAGCGTACCTCTGCATACTGATGAAGTTATTTGGAAATGTGGGCGGTGCAAGGGGCGAATGGGGTCTTTCAGGGGCGAACGGGGCCCGCCTGGCGTGTTTGGGTGGGTCATCCATGGATGACCCACTGGCCAGTGGTCATCCGAGTTCTGGGTGGTCGCTCAGACGACACACAGGAACACCCCTTCCCGGTGTCCACCCCACCCATGTTGGCGGTCCAGAGGACGCACGGGAGCAGAGACGGGGCGCGTACGTGGGGAGGGTGGAGCGCGTCGACGGGGGGGCACGAGTGACCGCCTGGGAGGTGGGTAGGCGGGGAGAAGCGAGCACTGATGATGCCCGTGCGAGTGATACTGTAACCTGAGCTCCATCAAAAGCAAGCACACACGCACACACGAACACACGAACACACGCACACGCGCACACACTCGACAGCGCCCGCCGATCTCGCCAATCTCGCCGCCCTCTGGCCCCCCGCTGCTTTCGTTCTCTGATGCCGCGTCGAAAAAGCTTCCCTGATTCGTGCCGCTCGCTGCACAACAGAACAAACCGACGCGTACACTTCTTCGTGGTCACGACACGCGTCCGAGCGGGCACAAACCACACCGCCACGACCACAAAGTCGAGTTTGGATTCGCTCGAAATCCGAGAACGCCCGACGTGACACGCACACAGACACACAGAGGCACAGACACGCACAGACACGCACAGACACAACCGGTACTGCCCAATCTCAATCATGGACACGCACCGCTTCTCATTCATGGGCGTGAACAGGTCCACGGGGCAGTTATCGGGGGGGCATTCCCACTCTGGGACCAACCTCTCGAGCAGCGGGCACCTCGGGACGCACTACTCGGCGCAGCGGAAAGAGTACCCGACGACGGCGTCTGGGTACGAGCTGGTGGAAGAGTGCGGCAAGGGGATGTCTGCGACTGTGTGGCGGGCGGTCGTCAAGTCGACCGGGGAGGAGGTGGCCATCAAGAACCTGGACTTGGAGAATCTGACGTGTAGCATCGAGGAAATTGTGCGGGAGGCGCATACGATGCGGTCGCTGCAGCATCCGAATCTGTTGCCCTTGTACTGCTCGTTTGTGCACGAGAATCACCTTTGGATGGTGATGCCGTACGTGCACGGCGGGTCGGTGCTGAACATCATGCGGTTCAAGTACCCGGACGGCCTGGAGGAGCCGGCGATCGCCACGATCATGAAGAGCGTGCTGAAGTCCATGGACTATCTTCATCGCCACGGTATTATCCACCGGGATATCAAGGCGGGCAACGTGCTGCTGGATTGGGACGGGCACGTGATGCTGGCCGACTTCGGGGTCGCGGCGCCGCTGGAGCGGGGCGGGTCGTGGGGAAACAAGCTGATGTCGCGGAACACGTTTGTGGGGACGCCGTGTTGGATGGCGCCGGAGGTGATGGAGCCTGAGCGGGGGTACGACTGGCGTGCGGATATCTGGAGCTTTGGGATCACGCTATTGGAGCTGGCGCACGGGCACGCGCCGTTTGCGAGGCTGCCGCCGATGAAGGTGCTGATGATGACGTTGAACAACCCGCCGCCGACGCTGGACCAGAGTCCGGACTCGAAAAAGCACTTCTCGAAGGCGATGCGGGACATCGTGGCCAAGTGCCTGGTGAAGACGCCGGGGGAGCGGCCGACGGCGGCGCAGCTGTTGGAGCATAAATTCTTCAAGACGGCGCACGATGCGCATTATTTGCATCGGCATGTGTTGGAGGGGCTGCCGCCGGTGCCGCAGCGGGTGGAGATGATGCGGCAGGCGCACGGGGCTGGGAACGTCAAGCCGAGCAAGCAGGAAAACGAGATTCTGGCCAGTCAGCAGGAGTATCGGCGGGGGGTGTCGAGCTGGAACTTCGACGTGGAGTCGTTGAAGAAGGCGGCTGCGGAGGCTGCCGAGCGGGAGGAGCGGGCACGGCTGGAGGTGATCCGGGAGCACGATACCGAGGTGGCTGGGAGTGCGAGTGCGCAGGGGAGTCCGACGAAGAATCCGACGAACCCGACCGCGCAGCCCAAGCTGGTCAAGCAGGGGTCGAGTATGAAGGAGCAAGGGCGCTTCAAGATCTACGAAGGCGACGAGCCGCCACCTTTCAGCCCGCCAGTCGAGGGCGGCGCAGTGATGATGGAGGCGGCGATCGGTGGCTCACAGCGCGGCCCGCTGTCGACGTCGAGCTCGGCCATGGACGAGAGCGACGCCGGTGGGGAGGGCGCAGGGGCGGGCAAGGAAGCCAAGAGGAAGGGGAGGTTCTTGTACGTGGAGAAGGAGGGCGAGGGCAAGGGCTCCCTGGCCAAGATGGCCAGCCAGCTGTCCATCGGCGGGTTTGACGGCAGGGCCATGCCGGCTCCAGGATCCGGCCCGCCGACCGTGGAGGTGCTCCGTGGCCCGCTGAAGGACCTCCTGGAGAGCGCACAGCGCCAGCACGAGAGCCTGCGGGAGATGACTGCCGCGGTGGCCGACGCCGAGCGCGGAAAGTATGGGCCCCTCAACGCGTACCTCACGTCGAGGCGGCAGTTGCCCAGCCAGGCCGAGTTCGATAAGCTTCGTGCAGAAATTGAAGAGTTGCGGGCGGAGAACCGGCGGTTACAAGAGGAGAACGCACAGTTGTCGTCGCAGGCGCCGTCCCGAGACGCCTCGACCCTCGATCTCTCTCCCACGACTTGATCGGTCGATCGGTTCATCAGTTGATTGGCCGACTCCGGTTTCAATGTGACAAGTGAATGACCTCACTGACTCTCGCCGTCCCTGATCTTCACCGAGCGGAGCGACCCAAACACCCGCACGTGGCCATTGAG
>Ga0255780_10005511_pt1 | contig 10666 bp, 13 predicted proteins | sample 071ome_32_FD_179978 | JGI IMG/M metagenome (GOLD analysis project Ga0255780, IMG submission 179978) | Coastal salt marsh microbial communities from the Groves Creek Marsh, Skidaway Island, Georgia - 071405AT metaG (version 2) | ecosystem: Environmental > Aquatic > Marine > Intertidal zone >...
GAACTAGTCGAGAAGGTGCGCGCAAATGATGTACATGTCGAATACGTGCTGTTTGAAGACGAAGGGCACGGTTTCCGGAAGCGGGAAAACCGTATCACAGCATCAAAGGCATATCTCCGCTTCCTAGATGAATACCTGTAGTACAAGGTAGAGATCTGTTCTCCTCGCCATTATCCAACCCAACCTGAACCCGGGCCCGAATCAAATTGTCACACGGCTCATCTAGTGAAAAACACGTCCGCAGGTTTAGGCAAGGAGACGGTCACATCACCCATCGGCGAGAGCGTTTAAAAGCATCTCGCTGTCCGACCATCCGAGGCAGGCGTCGGTGATGCTTTTGCCATAGATGAGATCATCGCGGGCAGCGATGGTTTGGTTGCCACCAACAAGGTGACTCTCGATCATTACCCCCCGAATGGGTGAGTAACCAGCGCGGCGTTGATCCACGACACTTTGACAGACACCAATTTGTTTGGCGTGGTCCTTCTGACTATTGGCATGACTGCAGTCGACCATCAGACCCGTATTTAAACCCGCACTTTCCAAAAGAAGCTCAGCCTCTCGCACACTTGCCGCATCGTAATTGGGTTTTAATCCACCGCGCAAAATGAGGTGGCAGTCCGCATTTCCGGTTGTTTTAACAATGGCTGCCGATCCGGTTTTTGTCACTGACAGGAAGTGATGACTGGCACCTGCGGCTCGAATAGCGTCCACCGCAATTTGAACATTGCCCTCGGTACCATTTTTAAACCCAACGGGACATGAGAGACCAGAGGCGAGCTGCCGATGATTTTGACTCTCCGTAGTCCGAGCACCAATGGCGCCCCATGACATGAGGTCGGCCACATATTGAGGCGTGATCGTATCCAAAAACTCACCCGCAGTCGGCATACCCATATCGTTAATGCTCAGCAGCAATTCTCTAGCTAGCGCCAAGCCTTCATTGATCTCAAAGCTGCCATCGATATGCGGATCGTTGATGTATCCCTTCCAACCCAAACTCGTTCTGGGCTTTTCAAAGTAGGTTCGCATAACGATTTCGAGTTTGTCAGCCCATTGCGCCCGAGCGTGCATTAATCGCGTCGCGTATTCGAGGGCTGCCTCGTGATCATGAATTGAGCAAGGACCGATGACCACGAGAAGGCGCTCATCATCACCGCGCATAATTGCTGCGATTTTCGCTCGCGTCGATCTGATTAACGCGGTCGTGGCCTCGGAAACGGGGTATCGACTAATAATTTCATTGGGAGCAACGAGGTCATTGATGCCATCGATCCGAACATCGTCGATGGCAGATACGTCTGTGGGGGACACAACAACTCCTTTAAAGGCGGATGTACTGATCTAGTTGCGATCTAATACTAACTCATGTGGATCATGAGTACCCTCTCGAGTATCCGCAAGTTCTGATACCAACACGAGAATGGGATCACTCATTAGCTGATGCTCGTTGTTCGCGTATTCAGCTACTCACCGTTCCCAGAGACAAGCCCCCGACTGCCAATACCCACGGGGGCGCTTTGACCTCCGGCTCGAGCCTTTCCTACAACGTCTCGGAGCGTGTAAGACGCATTCAGCTCATCGGCGCCCGACTGCGGGCCTAGCTCGCCGACTCGCTCGTAGTTGCCTAAGTCTGCCGCAAATCGGAAATCCACAAGAGCACCGGCAGCCTCATCCGGCAACCCTCGAGCCCCGAACCCGTGGCCCTCGTTGGTTTGCGTACCAGTAGTCGCCTGATACCCCATTCGATGCAGGAGCTTGGCGCTCGCGCGTTCTAGAACTTCTGGCCTTACCGACAACATCCAGTTTTCCTGCTGACGGAGATAAGGCTTTTGCATGGCGTTCAACATCACAATTCTTGGTGAATCAGTGTGATTAATACCGGTGCCGTGTAGCACGCGACCGTCGATAATGACCATCGTTCCGGCCTTGGCATCTAGATTAATGGCGGGCGGCAGTTTTCCCACTGGTTTGCCTTGGCGAACGGCATCCGAGAGCACCGTGTGACTGCCAGGGATCAGAAGTGTTCCGCCAGTTTCCTCATCTAAATCTGTGATCGCGGTTAGAACATTGACCAGCGTTGGGCTCAAGGAGTCGAGCGCATTGCTTTGGTCTTGGTGCAGCGCTTGGGGGACGCCCCCTTTTAGGGAGATAGCGGCAATTAAAGAATTACAAATCCACCCATCGCCAAGCGCCTCAGTGACGAGCTGTTCGACCAAGGGACCACCTTGCGCAGCATCGGGGTGCTGCTCTATTAACAACTCAAAACACCTGCCCTTATTGACGCAGCAGTTCACGTTTTGACCGCTCGGAGTGCGCTGCGCGATACCCGCTAACCGTTCACCCTCCGCCTGGTCCAAGACCCTCTCTCGCATGACAGCAACTTGACTCTCTGACAGCGCGCCTTCGACCTTGCAATACCCCCAGCGAACCAAATCATCCCGTAATCGGTCTATGTCCTTAGTCGCTTCGGGCAAGTCGTAGTCCTGCCAATACGAATGCTTGGCACCGATCGTCGTGTCGTAATAGGAACCTGGCTTGAACGTCCATTTACCCCAATCACTTCGGCGCTGAGGGGGTACAAAGTAAATATCGGGATTATTCGCAAGCACAGAGGCCATTGGCTCTTTGGTTGTATTCTGCTTGTGATAAATTCGATCTGCGCTCGTCGACTGCTCGGAGATAAACTGTGGATCAAATTCCTTTGGTACCCGGCTCATATGAGGCTCCTTCCCTCTGCCGCTCGGTGCAGGTGTTTAAACCTCAATATCCTGCGACTTATGCAATCTGGTGTCAAAAAGAAGCTGAAAGGACAATATGAAAATTCGCATCGCGCGAATAATCTGAAAACAGATCAACTTTCCTTCACAAAATGCTCTTTTTCCTTAATTAAGCCCTAGGGCCTCTACCACATCAACTAAAGTAACTAGCAGACCAAGCCGAGCCAATATGGCTTTGAATTATTTTACGGGTCAATCTCAGATTCGAACTAAATTTGATTGTCACGAGCACGCGAGATAACTTGGGCACAAATCACAGGAGTCTTGGCGATGAAAACACTGATGAAATCACTGGTTACAGTTTGTCTACTTTTTTCCGGAGTAGCAAAAAGCGATGATTTAATTTCCTTCGAGTCAATGAAGCAATTGGTTGGGGAATGGTCGGGCACCTTAAATCGCTCTACTGGTGAAAAGGCCGCGCTGAGCCTTAGCTACAGCCTCCGTTCTAATGGCAGTGCTTTACTGGAGGAAAGCAATGAAGACGGAGTTGAGATGCTCACCATTTTCAATGTCGAACAAACCTCCATGAAAGCAACACATTATTGCGGGCTCATGAACAAACCCGTTGCTCAATTAACGAAGGCCTCCGATGGCGTAATCGAAATGAAAGTAGATCCGTCCTTAAGCGGTCTTAAATCTGGCACTGATCAATTCGTAACGGGTTGGAAACTTGACCTTATGCCAGAAGACCCTGACAAGTTTCTCTACTCCTATACTGTTGAGAATCCGGATGGAAGCGTAGACGAGTCAATCGCTATCGTTTCACGAGTCAATTAAAGGAGACCACAGCATGCGACTCTCTATCATAGGAGCTCTATGCAGCATTCTTCTTCTCGCAGCCTGTGGCCAGGAAGATAGTGCTACCAACGAGTATGCGAATGGTGTTGTGACTGACCCCGATCATTACGCTATTGAATTTGAAAATGATTACGTCCGGGTAATACGAGTCAAATACGCACCGGGAGATGTTTCGTCGATGCACAGCCATAACCCGCTCTTAGCCGTTAGCCTAACTGGCGGGCTGGGCGAGTTCACCTCTCCTGACGGCAAGACTGAGATTCGCCCTGCTATCGAGCCTGGAATGATACTCTCGGATGCGGGAGACCCTCATTCTGTAAAGTCGGTTTACGAAAGCAATGAAGAGCACATTTTTGTTGAGGCCAAAGCTCCATATCCTAGACAGACTTATAACTATCCGAACGCGATCGATGTAGGCCAAGAAGCGAGGGTTGAACTAGAACAATTTGGCCTGAGAGCAATTAGGACCAGAACATTACCTGGAGGCGCAACTCCAATGCACTCCCACAGACCAGGTGTTCAAGTATTTCTCACTGATGGTTTGGTTGAAGTGACTTTGCCGTCGGGCGAAGTGTCAGTATCCAAGAACAAAGCTGGCGCTGTGAGATGGGTCGGAAAGAGCGAACACGCGGGGAAAAATATCAGTGACCTACCGCTCGAATACGTTCGTTTTGAATTGGACGAGATCTGACCTCTTCCAGTGAGAAACGAGGATTGGCCGCCCAAAAGATGGCGTCATACTTAAAAGCAATGCTCGCATCAGAGCTGAGTTCCCATAGAAGCTTTCTATTATCCGCATCACTCACTCGGACAACCAGGTTCGGGTGATCGCCTTTGTGCAATAGACAGCTTAAGGTGCTTTTTGAAATTTCCAGTCGGTTCTCAATCCAGCCAGAGGTCACTTGGAACCGACTCAAACCGCCTAAATTTGCTTCCCAAACTGCAAGTTCTACAAGTTGATTGAGCATCGATGGCTCGCGGTTTTTAAGGAGAGACAATTCGCACACCCTGCTTATCAACCAGCAGATATTTCGCTCGTAAGCGAAACCATAACCATCGTCGATGGCTTCCACACTCAGTGACGCTTTCTTTGCACAGTTCATTAAATCCGCAAGAACGGCTTCTGTTGGCTCTATCCTGCCGCTGACGATATTGATTCGCCCCGCTCTCTCAAATCGCCTGAGTTGACGGAGTACGTATAGCTCATCGCTTGGGTAAAACCGCTGCAGCAATTCGGCTACAGGGTATCCTTGTCGGTGGTTGAGCCACCTTTCCACAAACGATGTCTTAACGGTGAATGATCGAAGAGAGTTTTTACTCGTCTTGCTCTCGCGGCGGAGCACTAGCATGTAGTCGAGCAACTTTCTCATTACTTCAGCTGCTCGGAGCCTCTCTTTCCTTGATCGACCCATACTACTCTTATTCATTATGTTGTTCCGACTACCCAAGTTCCTTCTTAAGTTAAGAATGACTTATTTTAAATTTTATTCCTCATTTTGAGACTATATAGAAGAATAGCCTCCGTTAACACGGACTCGCCATATCGATTACCAAAACAGGCTATCTGTGACTCAGTCTCCTGGTCTTCGCATGATCGTCTCCAAATTCACTGATCGACCTTGGCAATTCGCATAAGAGCCTAAATATTCTTCTTGTGCCCTCCATCCTCCATTCGCAAAAGCTCCGGAATCTTTCATCAACGATTCTGCATCCGGATAAACAACGATGTGCGCGAATTCGGTAGGCGCCAGTGCCCCACCAAAGTGAGGGAAAAAGAGAGCCCATCCTATATTCGCGCGATCGGTGGATCGGTTCTCGATCATCTCCTGATGCTTAAGATTCATTTGATCCCACGTGATACCAGGCTTTCTATCGCACCAATTCCAAACAACCATTCGTTCGTTGTCTGAGTTCATTTGGTCAACGTCAGCCCACAACATAAAAGTTTGGGCCATCTTTACGTCGCAATGCGCGAGCTGCTGCCATTCCTCATTCAATTCCTGACCATCCGGAGTGGATAACCATTTGTCCCAGCCAACCCCAGCGTTTGCATGATCTGTGGCAAGAAACTCGACAAAATCATACCTACTCGGGTTGTTCGCGTTTGCGTGAGTGAACAACGGCACTTGCCTCACAAAAGTAACCTCTGTCTGATGTTTAACAGACCAGTCAAAATATTTTTGAATGAGACCGTCGTAATCCTTTTGCTCAACACCGTCTTTCAATGAGCACATTTGTACTTGCAGATTGAAAGGTTCGTTAACTTCTATGCCGCCGGTGAATTCAGGGGTTTCAGCGAAAACGCTAAGCGAAAACAGGAAACTTAAAGCGATGAGGATATTCTTCACAATGAGACCTTAGCTAAGGGTTTTCAGTAAAGCTAACCAGTCATACAAGTGATGACAAATTTAGTTCGACTTTGGTTCACTACGCAACGGAAGCACGTCAAACTTTTTCTAAAGATGAAACTAGGACGATGCGACCAACACAATCACCTGAAAAAACAACTCCACGCCATCATCAGCTCCTGGAATAAACCAAACACTTAAACTCGTGATCCCAATCACCGCGACAATTTTCAAATAAAGATTTTTCATTTGGCTGACTCCTTGACTGACCGGGGACCGGCAACAAACATCCATAAATCACCCGCATCAATGGAGGCTGGTGACGCACTTGATCCATATTTCTCCTGCATGAGTGAGGTAAGCGACTCAAGGCCATCGCCTTTTTCTATCCTAATGAGCTGCCGCTCATAGCGGACCCCAGCAACTCTTACTATTGCACGCCCATCTCTCTCTGCTTGCGCAGGCCAACTTTTCCAAATTTTCCCCACTGTACTGTTCATATAGCCAGACCAAACGTAAAGCTTCCCATCAATCGAAGCCGTCCAAATTCGGCGAGACTCCTCGGGATCAAGAAGTTGTAATTCGATGGTGTCGATATTGTTCACAAAGCTCCAATCAGGCTCCAACCCTTCGTAAAGGTCTCCAGATATCAGAGGACCACCGGCAAACACCCTATTTGGTCCATCTTGTGAGCGCTGCTTGACCGCAGCGGTCACCACCGCTGTGCTAACGATCAGCAACAACCAACCCAATAAGATTCCGATTTTTCTTAGAAAGCCCACAACTAGTTTCCCTTGTTTCTACAACCCAAAAAGCCAAGTTTTGAAGCCTAAACCAATTCCTAACTGATCACAGCTTTTGACCGTTATCACTGCGAAAAAATTTTTACTGAAACATCCCGAGCCAATGTCAAGTGTGACCAGCGTTATCGAAACGGCAGAAAAAAGAGTGCTAGTCGAGCCGCATGAGCAACCTGTATCTGTTATGAAAATAACTCGACAGAGCAACAGATAATTGATGAGGCGCAGTGCGAGCGGCTCAATTGGAAATTGACCGCTGAGGACCAATAGTAACGAATGCAGTAATATTTCCTACGTTTGTGAATCTCTCCATTATGGAAAGCGGGATGTCCTCTGATTCCTGGATACTTTTAATGTTGACCCTTTTCGCGGGAGCCGCGTCACCAGGCCCAAGTTTGGCACTGGTGATGCGGACAGCGATCTCAAATGGCAGACGAGCAGGTGTGCTCGTCGCTGTCGCTCACGGATTTGGAGTCTCGCTATACGCCCTTGCCGTGGCGCTAGGGATAGCTTCAATCCTCTTCCGCCTAGACTGGGGTATGACCGCAGTCCAGTTAATGGGCGTACTCTTCATTGCCTACCTGGGCATCAGCATGATCAGCGGAGGCTTAAAGACATTACAGTATAAAAAGCAGGATAGCGGAGATACAGCAAACACGACCACCAAGAGCCACTACCTCACACATATACGAGATGGCTTTTTCATTGTTTTTTTTAACCCAAAGATTATTATTTTTTTTCTTGCAGTGTTCAGCCAATTCCTCTCAGCAGAACAATCACCCGCCACTCAAATAGCCGCCGCAACCCTAGCTGGCGCATTGGATGCGGCGTGGTATGCACTCGTTGCCGTAATGGTTAGCACCGGGCAAATTGCCAAACGAATAAGAGCCTATGCAGGACATTTCGACATTGGATTCGGCTTTTTGCTGTGTGGGGTTGCGGGCACTCTTGTTGCCCAGGGCATCTGACCCGTAGCAACCTGGTGAGCGATCGATTACGCGTTCTTTACCGAAGTTTATCCAACGCCTGCGCATGCAGCGCTTGATTCGCTGAAGCAACAACATGGCCTCCTAGACTTGGATTCCTCCCATCCCAGGTCGTTATTACTCCGCCCGCGCCCCGAATAATTGGTATCAACGCTTGTATGTCATAAGGATTGAGCGAACCATCCAACCCAATATGAATCTGACCTAACGCGACCAACGCGAACAAATAGCAATCACCTCCCGTACGATTGAGCTGAGCAGATTCCGCTAGTTTGTGATATTTGGCTTGCTCTGCTTGTCCCAGCCATTCGATACCGGTCGTGCACGTAGTCGCCCTCGACAATGCATCAAGCGAGGCCGTATTAATTTGGCGCTCCTCTTGACCACGAACTAGGCCTGCATGCATTCCATCTCCGAAGAAAAGTTCGTCAGTATACGGTTGGTATAGCACTCCAACGACCGGGTCCTTACCATCAAAAAGCGCCAGGAGTACACCCCAATGCAACATTCCACTCATAAAAGCTCGGGTTCCATCGATGGGGTCAATAACCCAAGTCAATCCGCAGCCCGGCTCTAAGCCGTATTCCTCTCCATAGATACCGTGGTTCGGATAGGTCTGTTTGATACGTTCGCGAATCACTGACTCGGCTTCTCTGTCGGCACGGGTAACCGGGTCGAAACCTTCTGACGCCTTGTTCTCAAGACACATGACGTCCGAGCTTGTGCGAAAATATGGGAGAGTTGCTAGCCCAGCTTGGACCGCAACAGCTTTAGCGAATGCTAGGTACTCGGCCCGCTCTTCATCACCAACGGGCACAGCGCGCGTAAATTCCAACAAAATTTATTCCGAAAATGAAAGATGCGGCTATATTACTCGTCTTTGCACCTGTTGGCCCGTCAGCGGATGGCTTTCAATTCAAGGCTGAGATACTTGGCTATGTTGTGTCCGACAGATCGACTGCCTACACTTTGTGAATGCCGTACATCACCACAGAACATCTGAATATCTACTTCGAGGAAAAGGGAGACGGCGCGCCGGTGCTCTTTATCTCGGGAACAGGTGGCGACTTACGCCAGCGCCCCAATGTCTTGGACGGCCCTCTCCCGAAACATCGCCGCGTCATCGCATATGACCAACGCGGGCTCGGCCAAACTGAAAAACCTGACCACCCCTACACAATGAGCGAATATGGCGACGACGCGGCGGAACTGCTCGCCGCGCTTGGTATCGAGCAGGTGGATGTTATTGGCGTATCCTTCGGCGGAATGGTGGCTCAACACTTTGCCATCCGGCATCCATTGATGATTCGAAAGTTGGTGCTGTGTTGCACGTCTCCAGGGGGCAAAATGCCTAGTTACCCCTTCCATTTGATTCCGGAGGACCTCACCCCCGAGGAGCGATTTCTAACATTAGTGGGCATCTCTGATACTCGCCGGGACCAGAAGTGGCTGGCTGAGCATCCTCAGCAACTTCAGGCGATGATCAAAGGAGTATTAGAGACACAGATTCCAGACCATGATTCGAGCGCATCCCGGATGGGAGCCAGGCGACAGCTTGAAGCCCGTTCGCATCATGACGTGAACGACGCCCTGTCGTCCATCGATTGTCCCACCATGATCTGCGCCGGTCGATATGATGGTATTGCGCCAGCCGCGAACCAGTATCACATGGCCTCATGCATGCCCAACGCGGTGCTCAAATGGTACGAGGGTGGTCACCTGTTCATGATTCAGGATAAAGACGCGTGGAGCGATATCATTGGCTTTTTGAATACACTTAATTCATAGCCAGAGGTAGAAGCGCGTCGTTAAGGCCGCGCTTTAAGATGTAACGCTAGCCTTGGGCTACCTGGATTCGCCAACAGGTGGGCGGGGCGTATTCAAAAACGTAACGATCCAATGCACGAGGATCACTAGCGCCAGATCGCCTGATACCTCGAGCATTCGACTGAACCCAAGCCCGCCCAGCGCCGTCAGCAAACAGGGCATCATCCGCCAGCGGAGCGTGAAGTAATGGAGAGCGCCGAAAATGGCGCTACTGACGACAATACTCGCACGCTCTCCTAGATCATCCATCCAATAGAGCGGTAGAAACACGCGAAAAGCCCACTCTTCCACAAAGGAGATCACAAAGAGATATACCACCCAGCCCACCTGAGCCGCAGACCAAGGGATGCACCTCACGCGTTGATAGATAGCAATTCCGGCAACAATCGCGACGCATATGGCGAGATAATGAACAGGATGCACGATCAATGGGGACAGCAACTCTATCCAGTCATCGACGTGGGCTACCCCTAGCCCAGTCACCACGGCAATCACTGACATTGTGAGTAGGTGCCGAGAGATCACCTGACGAAAGTGGAGGACCGCGTTTGAGCAGGACTTCGCGGGCCGTTGCAGTCGCCCGCCAGGGAAAGGCATTGAGTCTCCTAATTCAGGCGCTGACATCGGGTCGGGCCTCTGGTTTCGTGGCACCGGGGACCGTTCCCCGCAAGTCTAGTAATCGTATCGTTGGCAATGCACAGCATCCGATGACTTGCACGGACCAAAGTCACTCGTCATTATGGTTCAAAAGAAGTTTGAGCACTCACTGGCAACAGTGCATGCGTTGTCAGCCAGCGCAACAACGCTTGGTTCACCTCAATCGGTCGTTCCTGCGCCATCCAATGCCCAGAATCAATAATGACCTCATCGAGTTGACTACAAAATTCCCGCATGGGCCCTGCCGCTCCAGAGGTCACAGTCTCACAAACATAGTCGTAGCGACCGGCTAGAAACAAAACGGGCATGTCTAATCGACCGTCGTTGAGCGCTTCATTTGCGAACGCTTCATTGGCCTCGTGATTCATGTAGAAAGCATCAGGTCCAAAGAACCCATTTCGCTCCAGACCTTCGGCGTAAACCGCTAAATCTGCTTCAGTAAGCACGTCGGTATCGAGCGGCACATCTGG
>Ga0255780_10005516_pt1 | contig 10658 bp, 12 predicted proteins | sample 071ome_32_FD_179978 | JGI IMG/M metagenome (GOLD analysis project Ga0255780, IMG submission 179978) | Coastal salt marsh microbial communities from the Groves Creek Marsh, Skidaway Island, Georgia - 071405AT metaG (version 2) | ecosystem: Environmental > Aquatic > Marine > Intertidal zone >...
TACTCTTTCCCTCAGTAATTTTTCAAGTCTGTAAAGAATATAATAACCCTTACGTTTTGGTAGAAGTCAATGATATCGGTGATAGTATTGCTGCAACTCTCAATTACGATCTTGAGTATCCTAACGTCCTTATGTGTGCTATGCGTGGCAGAGCGGGTCAGATCGTCGGACAAGGATTCTCAGGAAACAAAACACAACTAGGTGTCAAGATGAGCGTGACCGTGAAGAAAATTGGTTGCGCTAACCTCAAAGCAATTATTGAAGAGGACAAACTACTCTTTAATGACTTCCAGATCTTCCAAGAGCTTACCACATTTGTTCAGAAGAAACAGGCATGGGAAGCAGATGAAGGATACCATGATGACCTTGTAATGTGTATGGTTCTCTTCGCATGGTTAGTCATGCAAGAATACTTTAAAGAAATGACGGATCAAGATATCCGAAGGAGAATTTATGAAGAACAGCGAAATCAAATTGAGCAAGACATGGCTCCTTTTGGGTTTATTGATGATGGCATGGGTGACGATACCTTCATTGACGCAGACGGCACCGTTTGGGAGTATGGAACGACACAAGAAGAAGTATCATACATGTGGAATTACTGATGAATATAGAAGATCAATTCTCACTAGACCATCTGATCTTTACAGAAAGGAAATGTAGATCATGTGGTATCACTAAAGAATTGATGAATGATTTCTATAAGATTAGAAAAAACCGAACAACTCCGTCAGCATATTCATACGAATGCAAGGAATGTACTAAGAAAAGAGTGCTTAAATCAAGGAACTTGGATAGTAAAAGATGGGAGTATCCTGACTGGTAGTGTGTTCGTGCAGTGTTTCCCCCCTGAAAGACTCCCAAAGAATAAATAATTTCAGATCTATTCTGATTTTTCTAAAGGAGATTAAAGATGGCAAGTCAAGTCTCGCCTGGTGTTATCCTTAGGGAACGCGACCTTACAAATGCTAATATTACTGGTGCCTCAAGCATCACTGCAGCGTTTGCGTCGTCTTTCCAAAAAGGACCCATCGGTGAAATCGTATCAATCAATAATTTAAAAGATTTCGTTTCCACCTTTGGCGAGCCCAAGGAAGCGAATGCAGAAGACTGGTTAGTCGCTTCTGAGTTTCTTGGATACGGCGGTAGTCTGGCAGTTGTTCGTGCTGAGACTGGCGTCTTAAATGCAACCGCAGACGGTAGCGCAGTTCTAATTAGAAACGAAGATGACTGGACCGCAGGTGTTGGAACTGGGGAAAGATATGCAGCAAGAACTGCTGGTTCCCATGGTAACGCTCTGCTAGTTGTAGCAGTTGACCGTGGTGCTGACCAGATTCTAACTCTGGCATCTGCCCCAGCAACTACTGCTGCTAACACCGCTTTCACTACTGTGAGCGGAAAGGCAGGTAGAATTTATTCATGGAATGCTTCCACGAATGAACTTGCAGTCATCCTAGAAAATCCTTCAACTCTCCTCACAACTTCCGAGATCTTTGACGAACCAGGAGATGGTGTTGTATCAGCAGTTACTGCTGGTGCCTATGCTGGTGTTGGTACACAGAATGGTGTTCACACTGTAGATCCTACTGGTGGTTCTGGATCTGGTCTAAGAGTTGACGTTACCATTGACGCTGGTGGTGCTGTAACAGGCGTTGCTATCGTTAGCGGTGGTACTGGATATGCTCAAGGCGACACAGTTACTTGCCCAGCAGCAAACCTAGGAACAGGTGCTACTGCTGATCTAACCCTCACGATCAATACTGTAAGCGATGACAACATCGCAATCACAAGTGTTAAAGACTGGTACACAAATACCGAAATCGGTTCAACTGGTCTAAAACTATCTGCAGTTGGTCCTCGCCCTGGAACTTCAGAATTTGCTTCTTCTAGAGGTCTATCATACGACGAAGTTCACATTGCTGTCATTGACGCAACTGGCGATATTTCTGGTGCTGCTAATACAGTTCTAGAGAGAAAGACATACCTCTCCAAACTATCCGATGCTAAGAGTGCTGAAGGCGCTAACATCTATTACAAGGATATCGTAAACACTGAGTCTGAATACATCTTCCACGGTGCAGACTTGACTGGTCTAGTAGAGCCAACCTCCGCAGGTGGTGGCGTTGCATGGGGTCAGGCATCAAGTGCTCTTTCTTCTGGAGACAAGTTGCTCCTAGCAGCACTTAACACAGAAACTCTTTCTGGTGGTACTGACGATTATTCATACACTGCTGGTGAAGTAACCTCAGCGTATGACCTTTTTGCAGATACCGAAGCAGTAACCGTTGACTTCCTCCTCATGGGTGGATCAATGGGATCTGAGTCAGACACTCTAACCAAGGCACAGAAGGTTGTTGCACTTGCTGCAGCGAGAAAAGATTGCATCGCTTTCGTATCTCCTCACAAGTATAACCAGATCGGTGTTGGTGGTGCTGCTCTTGCTGCTGCGGACCAGAGAACAAACACAATCAACTTCTTCAACTCAATCACATCTACTTCATACGCAGTCCTAGACAGCGGATACAAGTACATGTATGACCGCTTCAATGACAAGTACCGTTATGTACCTTGCAACGGTGACGTTGCTGGTCTATGTGTTAACGTTTCCGAGACAGTCGCTGACTGGATTCCTCCCGCAGGTCTAAACCGTGGTGGCATCAGAAACGTTATTAAACTTGCATTCAATCCTAACAAGGCAGATAGAGACGAACTCTATCAAAACAGAATCAACCCAATCGTTACCTTCCCAGGTACTGGTGCTGTTCTGTTTGGCGACAAGACTGCTCTCGCAGCACCATCTGCGTTTGACAGAATCAATGTTCGTCGCTTGTTCCTCAACGTTGAGAAGAGAGTTGAGAACCTCGCTAAGGGAGTTCTATTTGAAATTAACGACGAAACCACTCGCGGTGGATTCCTTTCTGCAATCAATGCTTACCTCAATGAGATTCAAGCACAGCAGGGTATTACAGATTTCCTAGTTATCTGTGACGCCACAAACAACACTGCTGATGTTGTTGATCGCAATGAGTTTGTTGCGGAACTTTTCATCAAACCAACCCGCTCCATCAACTACGTAACAGTAACCTTTACTGCAACTAGAACTGGGGTTTCATTCAGCGAAGTCGTTGGACGCTGATTTTTCCGTTAAATACTAAAGAAGGAGTAATTAAATCCCATGGCAACCGTTAACAGTAAACTATCAGGATTCCTGAGTCAGGTTAAGCAGGGTGTTAGACCCAACATGTTCAAGGTGGAATTCACATTCCCCGATGGAGTTGATGCAGGAGATGGCACTCTAGCATCATACATGTGTAAGTCAGCAGCACTGCCTGCTTCCAACATTGGAGTTATTGAAGTTCCTTTTAGAGGAAGAACCGTCAAAATTGCTGGAGACAGAACGTTTGATAACTGGAGTGCTACATTCATCACAGACAGAGACATGAAGATTCGTGCTCAGTTTGAAAAGTGGATGGAGCAAATGAACTCACACGATCCAAACACCGCAGCACTTGCTGATCCATCAGACACCACTGGATACACCAGACAAGTTATCGTAAGACAACTTGATAAGGATAGTTCAGAGGGTGGTGCAGAACTCAGATCATACAAACTATGGTATGCGTTCCCAACCAGTGTTTCTGCAGTTGATCTCGCTTATGACAGCAACGATCAGATTGAAGAGTTCAGTGTTGAGTTCCAATATTCATATTGGACAGTTGCATCCACAGGTAGTGGTGATGACTCCAAGACTGGACCTAGCAATATTTCTATTAACTAAATAGTAATAGCATTCTGATTTGAATAGTAATGAGTCAATTATTTGGCTTCCAAATCAACCGTAAGGAGGGTCAGAAGGGTCAGTCCCCTGTCCCTCCTTCTGCTGATGAACCAGTTTCAATTGCAGCAGGTGGTTATTTTGGAACGTATGTAGACACAGACGCTACTGCAAGAAACGAGTTTGAATTAATTCGTAGGTACAGAGACATGTCTCTGCATCCTGAGGTAGATTCTGCTGTGGATGAGATTGTCAACGAATTTGTTGTTAGCGATGCTAATGACAGTTGCGTTGAAGTTGACCTCAACAACTTAGAAGTTGGAGCTGGTGTAAAGAAAAAAATTCGTGACGAGTTTGACAGAATCAAACAGATGTTGAACTTTGACAATCGCGCTCACGAAATTATTCGTAGTTGGTATATTGACGGTAAACTATACTACCATAAAGTTATTGATCTAGACAACCCAAAGAAAGGTATTCTAGAACTTCGTTATATTGATCCGCTCAAGATTCGTAAAGTCAGGCAAAAACTCAGTAATGGTTCTGACGATCCTAGAGTCAATAGAGCACTGAAAGGAACTGCCCTAGAATACGAGTGGGGCAATTATATTGATTATTTCCTGTACAATCCCAAAGGATATCTAAGAGGCGGAGCACTCGGTCCTGTTGGTGATATGTCAAATTCCCAAGGAATTAAGATTGCCGCAGATTCTATCGCATTCTGTTCCTCGGGACTACAAGATCTTAACAAGAGAATGCATTTGAGTTTCCTACACAAAGGAATCAAGTCTCTCAACCAACTCAGAATGATTGAGGATGCTCTTGTTATCTACAGATTGTCTCGCGCACCTGAACGTAGAATTTTCTACATTGACGTTGGCAATCTACCAAAGGTCAAAGCGGAACAATATCTCCGTGATGTGATGGCACGTTATCGTAACAAACTTGTTTACGATGCCAGCACTGGCGAGATCCGTGACGACAAAAAGCACATGAGTATGCTTGAAGATTTCTGGTTACCTCGTAGAGAGGGTGGACGTGGCACTGAGATCACAACTTTACCTGGCGGTCAGAACCTAGGCGAACTCAAAGATGTTGAGTATTTCAAGAAGAAACTTTATAACTCTCTCAACCTTCCCCCTTCTCGTCTTACCGACGATAACAAAGGATTTAACCTCGGTAAAACAACTGAAGTCCTCCGTGACGAACTCAAATTTACCAAGTTTATCGGAAGACTTCGTAAGAGATTTAGTGAACTCTTCCACGATATTCTCAAGACCCAACTCATTCTCAAAGGAGTAATTTCTCCTGAAGATTGGGATGACATGAAGGAGCATATCCAGTATGACTTCCTGTTTGACAACCATTTTAATGAGTTGAAAGAGCAAGAACTAATGATGCAGCGCATCAATCTTGCAACTCAAATGGATCCTTTTGTCGGAAAATACTTCTCTATTGAATATATTCGTCGTCAAATTCTACAGCAGAACGAGAAAGAATATAAAGAGATTGAAAAACAAATGCGCGGAGAGATTGACTCTGGTCTTGCAATGAATCCTGCAGATGTCAATACATTTGACATGATGGACCGTCAGAATCAAGCGTTTGCTCCAGAAATTCAAGCGCAACAGGCAGACGATGCACAACAAAGAGGACAAGAAGACTCTGAAATTGCACATCAACGTCAACTTCAATTGGCAAAAGCGCAACCCAAACCTTCTACTAATACTAAATAAAGAATAACGTCATGGATAATACAATGGATCAGGTTAATCCTGAAGCGGAAGTCGTGAACATCGTATCTGCTATCGCAGACAACGAAAGGGCAAAGGCAATTGATGCAATCCAAGATTTGCTCTATGCAAAAGCATCAGAAACACTGTCTACTTACAAGCAGACAGTTGCCAATACCTACTTTGATGAACCAGTAGAAGCGGAAACCAATGAAACTGATAACGGAAACGATTGAGAATGTTCAAGTCATCACCGAGGGAACTGGTGCTGACAAGAAACTATACATTGAAGGTGTCTTTCTTCAGTCTGAACTGAAGAATAGAAACGGTCGTGTATATCCTTTCCAAGTATTGGAGAGAGAAGTCAATCGTTATAACGAGGAGTATGTTAAAACTAAGCGTGCTCTTGGTGAGTTGGGTCATCCTGATGGTCCTACTGTCAACCTTGATAGAGTTTCCCACAGAATTACCGAGCTTAGAGCAGAAGGTAATAACTTCATGGGCAAAGCCCAAATCCTAGATACTCCCATGGGTAAGATTGCAAAGTCTCTCCTAGGCGAAGGTGTGCAACTTGGTGTATCCTCACGCGGAATGGGAAGTATTGACAGACGCGAAGATACCGCGTATGTCATGGATGATTTTATGCTAGCAACTGCTGCAGATATTGTAGCAGATCCCTCTGCACCAGATGCTTTCGTTAACGGAATCATGGAAGGTAAAGAGTGGGTTTGGGATAACGGAATCCTTAAGGAGTCCAAGGTTGCTAAATATCAACGTTACATGAGCGAGTCTACTCGCCAAAACCTAGAGGAGAGAACGCTTCAAGTGTTCCAAAACTTCCTCGCAGGTTTGTAATTTAATAAATAAACAATAGATAATCATAAGATTTACGGAAGGACTCAAAATGTCAGACATGTTAAACGAAAAGTTTGAGGAGTTTCTGGGCGAGCAGGAAATCGTTATGGAAGCGGGAGCACAGGATCCCATGCCTCGTGTAACTGCTTCAGTAATTCCTGGTACAGGTTCAGATCCCGCAGCAGTTTCGGGTGATCCACAACAGCGCGGCGGCGGCAAAGATCCAATGCCTACTGTTCCTACATCGGTTGCACCTAATCAGTCACAAACTGATCTTGGTGGTTCCCAGTCTGAACCCCTTCATTCTAACAAAGAAGAAGGCGAAGAGAATCCTGGCGCTAAAGCAGCAGCACCTGTATCACAGGACAGCAGCGTTACTTCAACCGCTGGCAAACCTGGCAAAGATCCACAACCATCTGTAGGCGCTGAAGTTGCATACGGAACTGGTAAAGGTCCCGACGTATCTTATCCTATCAAACCCGCATTTGAGAGCATTGACGTTTCTGACGACGTTAAGGCACTTCTTGAGGGAACCGAACTCTCCGAAGAATTTGCAGAGAAAGCAAAGACCATCTTTGAGGCGGCAGTCAAAGCAAAGATCTCGGAAGAGTATGACAAGCTTGTAGAGCATTTCGCTAACGAACTAGAGAAGCAACTTGAGTCTGCAAAGGCAGAACTCTCTGAGGAAGTTAACGGAACTGTAAACTACGCAGTCACTCAATGGCTAGAAGAGAATCAAGTAGCTGTTGACCGTGGCATCAGAAATGAGATCACTGAAGACTTCATCGCAGGTCTGAAGAATCTCTTTGAAGAGCACTACATCTCTATCCCCGACGACAAAGTTGACGTGGTAGAGGGTATGGCTGAATCAATTCGTGAGATGGAAGAGCGCCTTGACGAACAGGTCAAAGCAAATGTGAAACTACAAAATCGTCTAAATGAGTCTGCCAAACTCAACATTCTGAACACTGTTTCGGAAGGACTAGCAGATACTCAGAAAGAAAAACTCGCAGCACTTGCTGAGGGTCTAGAGTTTGTTTCCGAAGAAGCATTCTCCAAGAAAGTTGCAACCATTAAGGAGTCATACTTCAAGGAAGCAACTGCACCTGCAGCAGAGGTTGCAGATGAAACTCCAGTTGAGTCAGAAGAAATGTCACCAGCAATGGCAGCATATCTTCAGGCAATGAATCGCTGGAAGTGATTATAAATTAACCCCCTTATTTTCCAATCGGAGCTAAAAATGTTTAACGCACAAGCTCTAACAGAAAAGTGGGCACCTGTTCTAGGTCATGAAGGCTCATCCGCCATCACCGACAACTATAGAAAGAGTGTTACCGCTGTTCTGTTAGAAAACCAAGAAAGATTCATGCGCGAAGAGCGCGGTATGCTAGCAGAAGCTGGTGGTGCTGCAGGTAACTCTGCTGGTGCTATCGGTGGTAACGCACTCTCAGGTTCAGGTCTAACCACCCAGACTGGTGGTCTTGCTGGATTTGATCCTGTAATGATCAGCCTCATCCGTCGTGCAATGCCTAACCTCGTTGCTTACGACATCTGCGGCGTTCAACCAATGTCTGGTCCTACTGGACTAATCTTCGCAATGAAGTCACACTACGAAGGTCGTGGTGGTGTTGAGGCACTCTACAACGAGCCCGACAGCGACTTCTCTGCAGGTTATGACGCAACTGCAAACGCATACGATACTGCTAACCCAGTTGCTGGTAACGATCCTGGTCTACTCAACGATTCCCCTGCTGGAACCTATGACCGTGGCGTCACCCCAATGGCACGTGAAGATGCTGAAGCTCTAGGCGAAAGCGGCAAACTCTTCCGCGAAATGTCATTCAGCATTGAGAAGACTTCCGTTACTGCGAAGTCAAGAGCACTCAAAGCTGAGTACACCCTAGAACTAGCACAAGACCTCAAGGCAATCCATGGTCTTGATGCTGAGCAAGAACTCGCTAACATCCTTTCAAGCGAGATCCTTGCTGAAATCAACCGCGAAGTCGTTCGTACTGTATACACCATCGCTAAGCCTGGTGCTCAGAACAACGTTGCTAACGCTGGTCGCTTTGACCTTGACGTTGACTCAAACGGTCGTTGGTCCGTTGAGAAATTCAAGGGTCTAATGTTCCAGATTGAGCGTGACGCTAACGCAATCGCACAAGAGACTCGTAGAGGAAAGGGCAACTTCATCATCACTTCTGCTGATGTTGCTTCTGCTCTCGCTATGAGCGGCACCCTTGACTACTCCTCAGGTCTAACTGGCGCTGGTGGTCCTTCCATCGGTGAAGTTGATGACACTGGCAACCTCCTAGTCGGCACCATGAACGGTCGCATCAAGGTCTACGTTGATCCTTATTCTGCGAACGTCTCCAGCAGCCACTACTACGTTGTTGGTTATAAGGGTACTTCACCTTATGACGCAGGTCTCTTCTACTGCCCATACGTACCCCTCCAGATGGTCCGTTCAATCGGTCCTGACACCTTCCAGCCTAAGATTGGCTTTAAGACTCGCTACGGCATGGTTGCTAACCCATTCGTTGTCCAGTCTAACGGTACTCCTGATGCTGAAGCACTCACCGCTTCACGCAACCAGTATTATCGTCGTGTTAGAATTGAGAACCTCATGTGATTCTCATTCACAAATCAACACAAGGGACCCTTCGGGGTCCCTTTTTTATTAAATAGTATTACTTGCTTATAGGATAATGCCAAGAGGAAGAATGCAAAAAGTTGACATTCTACCTAGAGTGCTTAAACTAAAAACTGAACTCTACGAAGGTAAATACGACGGCGCTAGTGATGAGTGGTTGGATGGAGCGCACTATTCACTCAATCAAATTCTAAACATCTTAGATGAATATACTAATTAATGGATCCTGAACAGAAGAGAGAATTTTACAAATCCTTACGAGAGAGAATCCTACAACTAAGAATGGGTCATCTCTTTGAAGAACCATGCCCACTGTATGAACCTGAGTGGGATGAAGATCTTTGGGATTGCAGATTAAGTTATGACCATGACGAGGATGATCAATGAAGTATCAACTAACTCTTATCGCTTGCTTTATTCCACTTGCTCTCATCTACATAGTAATGAAACTTGCTGTTTGGATTGAAGCTGTTAATGCTGAGACGGATTATGTCAGAAAAGAACCTCTACGAGAACGAGGACCCTTCTTGGAGAATCCATATGCTGACGTTGATGAAGAGGAAGAGGAATATGGAGATCGCACAGACTATAGATGATGCATTGGAAGAATGGTATTCTGAACAGGGTCGTGAAGTTCCACAATGGAAAACTAAAAAAGATCCACTATGGTGGAGAGAGTATCTGATCAGTTTAGGTCTTGATCCTAACAACCCATAAATACTAGGTAGCTTGGGAAGTTGACATGCCTGCTGAATGGATTTCAGAGCAACCTAGTAATAGAAATTTTTTATCTCCTGTAGGTTTCAAACTAGATCTTGAAATTTTTGATGGAGTGGATTTCTTTTGCCAGTCTGCTAGCATCCCAGAGATTGCTATGCCATTCGCTGAAGTCAATACTCCATTTAGAAACGTCCCCATTGTCTCTAGTGGTGGCGTTTCTTATGGAGATTTAAATGTAAGATTTATTATTGATGAAGATCTAAAAAATTATTTGGTCATCCACAACTGGATTAAAAAATATGGTTTGGCAGAAGGAAAGTCCGATGGTCCTGATGCGTACTCAAATGCCAGACTTCAAATTATGACATCGCATAATAATGTGAATCATATCGTAGAGTTTATAAACATATTTCCAATAAGCTTGTCTAGTGTCCCCTTTGATGCTACAGTGGGGGATGTAGAATACTTGCTTGCGGACGTAACGTTTAAGTTTGAGACCTACACTATTCGCGATGAAAACTTTAAATCACTTTCATGAATTTTGAATCTCTTCGTAATAAATTTGAAAAATTGAGAGAAGACTGGGCAGAAGATTCTGCAGTTGATTTTCAATTCAAGAACAAACAGTATACCACAGATTTGGGACAACTTGCTTTAGACATCCCTTTTCAACATAATAAATACTTAAACCATTACACTGACATTCAGCAGATCAAAACCTCGCTGGAATTTGAGATCCGTAAAGTGGTGAAGGAAAAACGTGAGTATTATTCTGGTGAAGCAGACGCCAAGACTTACGCCGCCAAACCATTTGGATCAAGCATCAAGACTTCAGAAAAAATGAAAACTTATCTTGAGGCAGATGAAGAGATCATCAACCTTGAGGCGAAGATCAAATATCTAGACCAGATGCTTTACTGGT
>Ga0255780_10005523_pt1 | contig 10649 bp, 7 predicted proteins | sample 071ome_32_FD_179978 | JGI IMG/M metagenome (GOLD analysis project Ga0255780, IMG submission 179978) | Coastal salt marsh microbial communities from the Groves Creek Marsh, Skidaway Island, Georgia - 071405AT metaG (version 2) | ecosystem: Environmental > Aquatic > Marine > Intertidal zone > Salt...
ACGTTTCAAATCAGATATTCGTCTTTCGCGCTTTCAATACGATGCTTTCGACATGAAGGAGTTGCGCGGGTATACAGATGACTCAGGAGACTTTGTTGTCGAAGTAGAATCGTTAAATTCTCCGTTTTTTGATCTCTCATCCATACGCACTGACATTGGAACTTCAAGCTTGTCATTAATGGCCTCAACAGCTGGTGATACCCCTGATCGATTTGCTCTTAACTTTAGCTGGAATCGACCCTCTGATGACCATATCAAGTTATACATCGAGCCTTCGCGTTTTACCTTAAAACAATACGAATGGGATATTGATAGGTCTTCAGAAATAGACCTCGACATTGCTGACAAAAGCGTCACCTTTAATCGGTTAGATCTAAGGACGGTGAACAACGGCTACTTATCGTTGCAAGGGGCTTATCAAGACAATGAGAATTACACGATTAGTCTTGAACTCGAAAATGCGCCTTTAGAAACCATTACTCCTGAAATCAAGAACTTAGAACTAAAGGGCGGTTCTACAGGTTCTTTACAATTCAAACGACAGAATGGTAGATACGATCCGCGTTTTAACTTGAGTATTGAAGATTTGGTGGTGAATTCGAAATTTGTTGGGTTCTTTAATGGAGTGGTTTATGGAAGCAGTAATGCCGATGTGTTTACGCTTCAAGCGGACATCTTGAACACTGGGACTCCTACTTTAGAATTATCTGGAATACTCAATCAAACGGATAACGGCCTCTTTACTTTAGATGCAGATGCACGTTTCTCTCGTTTTGACATTTCACCTTTTTCGGCACTCGGAACGACCACGTTTTCTGATTTGAGAGGTACGGCATCTGGTGTTGTGAGCTTAACGAATACGCTTGATTCACCTGAACTAATGGGAGAACTCGTTCTTGATTCATCGGGATTGAGATTTCCGTATTTAGGGGTAGATTTTGATATTACCGGTCAACCTACTATTCGACTGAACCGAAACGATTTTTATTTTGACCACTTTCGACTAAAAGACACCTCTTTTCAAACAGAGATTGAAATAGATGGGTTTATTCAGCATTCAGGATTGAAGGATTTTCAATTTGACCTTGGTGTTTCTACGCTGAGTGAGTCTGCTTTGGTATTGAAAACCGAAGCCACAGAGGATGCACTTTATTATGGGACCGGTTTTGTTTCAGGAACAGGTAGTATTAAGGGTACTCCTGCCTTAACTGCGATACAGGTAGATGCCGAAACGAAGAAGGGGAGTAGCTTGATTATTCCTTTGAATTCAGACACGGTAGATTTTAGTGACGATTTGGTTCGTTTTGTCAACAGTGAACCTGTGACAGAAGAAGATCGATCTTTCTCCCCCATAGAGACACAAAAGGGGATCCGTTTAGACTTTAATCTGGTAGTTACTCCAGAAGCAATGGTTGAAGTGATTGTCGATCCTGAATCCGGATCAAGATTAAGGGGTAATGGTACCGGACTTTTTCGCCTTCAGGTAGCCCCAGGAGACGAATTCAATATTTTTGGTGAATACGCTCTCACGTCTGGAACCTATGATTATCGCTTTGGGGGTATAATCGATAAAGGATTTAGCCTGGCTTCTGGTGGTAATCTTGTCTGGAACGGAGATCCGTATGATGCCGACATTAATCTAGAAGCGGTATACAGTCTGAGCGCCAATCCGGCGCCGCTTTTAGATTCTAGTTCCTTTCCAAGGCCAGTCCAAACCGATGTACTGATTCAGTTGGGAGGAAAACTACTCAATCCGGCAATTGATTTTTCGCTGCGCTTTCCGACGCTCAATTCGGTGGTAAGAAGCGAGATAGAATACCGCCTACAAGATCGTTCTACGTTAGAAAGAAATGTGTTTTTTCTCTTGGCTCAGGGTAATTTTGTAAATGAGCAGATGGGACTTTCTCAGCAAGCGTTGACCGGAAACCTGCTTCAATCGGCATCTGGATTGCTAGAAGAGGTCTTAGGGGCTTCAGAAGTCTTAGATCTAGGGTTGTCCTACGAGCAGGGATATAGAAATCCAAACGCAAACGTAGCCATTGAGGATCGTATTGGTGTTACGTTGAGTACTCAATTAGGAAATCGCTTGATGTTTAACGGCAAATTAGGTGTACCAGTAGGGCGAGTGACCGAGACCGTTGTGGCAGGTGATGTTGAGTTGCAACTTATTTTGAACGAACAAGGTACGCTGAGTGCAAAGATTTTTAATCGAGAAAATACGTTGAGTCAATTTTTAGCAAGCATGCCTGGATACACTCAGGGTATTGGCCTGAGTTATCAGGTGGACTTTGATAATTTTAAAGATTTGATAAGAAGGGTATTAAAATCCACAAACACTACAGAAGAATAAACACTATTTCTTAGATTTGGCGCGTTAAGCTTATGAATCAATCAATCAAACGAATCGGAGTACTCACTTCAGGTGGAGATTCTCCAGGAATGAACGCCGCAATTCGCTCTGTAGTGAGAACTAGTATGTTCCATGGATTAGAATGTACAGCCGTTTACAGAGGTTATCAAGGTCTTATCGAAGGTGATTTTGAAGACTTTACGGCGAGAAGCGTGAACAACATCATCAATAAGGGGGGTACCATCCTTAAATCAGCACGCTGCGAGCAGTTCAGAGAGAAAGAAGGAAGAACCACCGCTTTCGAGCAGGCTAAGAAAGCTGGTATCGATGCCCTAGTGGTCATCGGGGGTAACGGATCGCTTACAGGTGCGTTAAAATTGAATCAAGAATTCGGAATGCCTATCATGGGTATTCCTGGTACTATCGACAACGATATTTTAGGAACGGATTACACCATCGGCTTTGATACCGCAATCAACACCGTAGTAGAAGCCATTGATAAAATTCGTGATACCGCCAGTTCACATAATCGCCTTTTCTTTGTTGAGGTCATGGGGCGTGATGTGGGCCTAGTTGCTTTAAATAGTGGCGTAGGGGCTGGTGCAGAAGAAATCCTAATTCCTGAACAAAACTTAGGCTTAGAGCGACTTTTAGATTCTTTGAAGCGCAGTAAAGCATCAGGAAAATCTTCAAGTATTGTCGTTGTTGCTGAGGGCGATAAAACGGGTAAAAACGTTTTCGAACTAAAAGAATACGTTGAATCACACCTTCCGATTTACGATGTTAGGGTCTCTGTTCTAGGGCACATGCAGCGTGGAGGTAGCCCAACGTGCTTTGACCGCGTACTCGCTAGCCGCATGGGAGTTAAAGCTGTAGAGTCTTTGCTCGAAGGTCAGTCCAACTTCATGGTAGGGGTAGAGTCTAATAAAATGATTCTGACACCGATCGAGAAGGCCATCAGTGGGCTTAGCGAAATAGACGAAGAATTAATCCGAGTATCGGATATCATGAGTATTTAATCACTAATCAATTTTAGAAATTATGCAAACGGTTAAGATTGGAATAAATGGATTTGGAAGAATCGGTAGAATGGTCTTCAGAGCAGCTGCTAAACGCAATGACGTTCAGGTAGTAGCCATCAATGACCTATTGGATATTGATCATTTAGCCTATTTATTGAAATACGACTCTGTTCATGGAAACTTTGACGGCACTGTTGAGATTCAAGGAGAGACGCTTATTGTAAACGGTAATCCTGTTCGTATCACGGCTGAAAAGGATCCCAAAACCTTAAAGTGGGATGAAGTAGGCGCTACTATCGTTGCAGAGTGCACAGGGATTTTTACCACAAAAGATATGGCTCAGTCACACATCGAAGGAGGGGCTAAAAAAGTAGTGATTTCTGCGCCTTCAGCGGATGCTCCAATGTTTGTAATGGGAGTAAATCATAAAGACGTAACGGTAGCAGACACTATCGTTAGTAACGCGTCTTGTACTACGAACTGTCTAGCACCTATCGCAAAGGTATTGCACGATGCCTTCGGAATTGAAGAAGCCTTAATGACCACCGTTCACGCTACTACAGCTACACAAATGACAGTTGACGGTCCTTCACGAAAAGATTATCGCGGCGGACGCTCTGCTCTATTGAATATCATCCCTGCATCAACAGGAGCTGCTAAAGCCGTAACCAAGGTGATACCTTCACTTCAAGGAAAAATCACAGGTATGGCTTTCAGAGTGCCTAATGCCGATGTTTCTGTAGTAGATTTAACCGTAAAGCTTCAAAAAGATACTTCTTACGAAGGGATCAAAAATGCGATGAAGGCAGCTTCTGAAGGCGAGTTAAAGGGAATTCTAGGATACACTGAAGATGCAGTGGTTTCGCAGGACTTTATCGGTGATGCACGTACCTCTATTTTTGATGCTGGAGCAGGTATCGAATTGAATCCTTCTTTCTTTAAGGTAGTTTCTTGGTACGATAACGAAGCAGGATATTCGAACAAATTGATCGATTTAGCGCTTCACGTAGCTTCGATTTAATTAAACGACTGAAATGATTCTCATCGTAGATAGTGGGGCGACTAAATCAGATTGGATCGCCCTAAATCCTGATGGTAGTGAATTTTTTGCCACGCAGACGCTTGGGCTTTCTCCAGAAGTGCTTACCCGAGAAGTGATTGAAGATCGCCTTGCAAACAACTTTGAAATCTCGAAGCACCGACAAAAGGTTACGCAACTCTATTTCTACGGAGCTGGTTGCGGTACCGATCGCATGAAACGCTTTCTTTCAGAGATTTTTAAAGCCTTTTTTCCTAAGGCGAAGGTTGATGTGAAAGAAGATACTTATGCGGCAATCTATGCCACCACCCAGATTGGCAAGCAGGGTATTGTGTGTATTTTAGGTACGGGGTCTAATTGTTCTTATTACGACGGACATCAGCCCTTTCAAAAAGTCGTTTCATTGGGCTACATCTTAATGGATGATGCGAGCGGGAATTATTTTGGTAGAAAATTATTGAGAGACTTGTATTTCCACAAGATTCCACAAGATTTAGCCTTGCGCTTCTCCAAAGAATACGATTTAGAGGCCGATACCATTAAAGAACATTTATACAAACAACCAAACCCCAATACCTATTTGGCCACATTTGCACGTTTTTTAATTGAAAATAAAGAGCATAGCTACTGCAAGGGTGTAATTATGAAAGGCTTACAGCAATTTGTAAACAATTACATTATGCAGTTTGAATTAGCCACTAAGGTTCCGTGTCATTTCGTCGGAAGCATTGCTTATTTCTTAAAGGACGAATTGCAACACGTGTTGCATAACAATGACTTGGTAATGGGAAATGTGCAACGACGTCCTATTGAAGGTCTAGTGGAATTTCACAAGAGCATGATTTAGCCTGTGCGCCCTGGTTAGCGTATAGCAATTACACTGATTTCGACATGAGCCCCTTTGGGTAAAGCAGCAACTGCAACTGTTTCTCTAGCAGGAGCCGTGCATCCTTCAAAGAAGGATCCGTACACCTCATTAACGGTAGCGAAATCATCCATACTGGTCAAAAAAATGCTGCTCTTAACGATCTGGTCAATACCGAATCCGGCCTCAGTCAGAATGTGCTTTATATTTTCAAGGCATTGACGTGTTTCTTTTACACGATCACCTTCGATTAGTATTCCAGATGTAGGATCAATAGGAATTTGACCCGAAACAAACAGGGTATTCTGATGAAGAATCGCTTGATTGTAGGGTCCGATGGCTGCCGGCGCCTTTTCTGTAAATACGGCTTGTTTAGTCATAGTTATGTAGAGTTAACGATTAAAGTTACGCTGACTGCGGCTTTCCCATTTCAAGTCAGACAACATGGCACTCTTGATCCCGATAAAGAAATCCCAGCGCGCATTTTGGCCAAAGGGCACCCAATTAAATCTTAAGTCAAAACTTTTAAGGTCGCGCTTAAAACCAATCTGAGTAAGGTTGAACCCTTGATTCTTAAAATCGTAACCAGAAGATACGCGTAACTTCCAGGCCGGGGTAAGATCAATATTTCCTGAAAACATGAGAGAGGCGCTCGTAATTTCTCTTTCATCCTGAAGGTTTGAATAACTGCTATTGAATTGCAGATTAAGGCTCCACGGAATACGGTTCACATAAAAGGTGTTGCTTTCAGGATCTTCTTCGCTTTCTTCTTGATTGCCGCCATTGCGTTCTTCTCCTGGGAAATTATCCGTCAAACCAAAGCCAAAAAGGTCGTTATCAGCCCCCCCAGATTGTGCTCTGTAATCATTGTCATAACCTTGAGAGTCAGAGCGTTGTGAACCTTGTTGAGCTTCTTCATTTCTGGGCTTAAAGGTTTCGTTTGAGAGGGCATAACTAAAATTAAGACTAGCTCTGGTGAGTTTAGCGAGTTTACCGCTTTGCGCAATATGAAATGTATTGATGCGCGTACCATCAGCCGTGGTGACATAAGGATCTAAAGTTCCGCTCATGTTGACGCGCATTTCTTGATTGAAAAGTGCGGTAGCTGCATTGAAACTAACGGGGCTAAGTCTTAAGGAGTCGGCTTCAAGATTGTAGGCACTAGAGAAATTAAGGTTACTTAGAATAGGGATTTTTCTAGGTTCAGTCTTAGTTGAGTCTTTTGACGCCATTTTAGCTTCTAATGTGTTTTGAAGCCCGAATGAAAGGCTGTTCGATTTGCCGAGACTAGGAGATCCATTGAGCGTTCCTTCAAATCGTGAATAACTCACTTCTTGTCCGTCTAGGTTAGTGTAGGTATCGTAATAGCGTTCGAAAGAGGGTCCATAGCTCCATCCTACAGAGGGTCTGGCAACGTGTCGAATTGCTTGTAATTTCTTGCCTTCCTTAAAGGTGTAGGTACCGTAAACCGTTGTTCCTATCGAGCTAGAAACCCCATAGCGATTGAAGCGATCGAAACCTCTAACCGTGTCTAAAACAATTTCACGACTCACATCAGAATTTGGATCTTGCCCGCGAGTGAAGGTCTCAAAGGTCCATAGATCTTCATAGTTTGCACCCATAGAGACGCTTAAAAACTTAGCGAGTTTGAAGTTGGTACTTAAAGGTATTGTGTGGCGTGCTCCGACCTTAGCGTCGTCAAACATCTTTGAGGTTAAGAAAAGTGAATCGGTCGTTCTTATCCGGTTCTCAAATCTTGAGGTGTATTGAAGGTTGACATTTTGAATCAGCCCCTTTTTGATGCCTTCACGCTTGGCAAAAGGAAAGATACGTTCCATATTCACTTGAGCAGTAGGCAATGTGAGGTTGATCTCTTCGGTATTCGTATTCTGGTTGTGTGTGGCACTTAGGTTTAGGTTGACCGAAGGATAAGCCGGAAACGTCTTTGAATACGTGATCGAAGAAGAGAGGTTGTTATTTTGAGTCAACGCCAGGTTTTGCTGATTTGCCGAGTTCCTGAAATACTTGCTGCTTCCGATATTGACCGAAGCAGCAAAACGTGAATTCGGACTAGCCTTGGGGTCTTGAGAGTGAGAAATCTGAAGGTTAAAAATGCTATTACGACTGTAATCAGCAAATCCTTTTTGAGAGGTAATGAGATTCTCAAACCTCAGGTTTACATTACCTCTAAATTTATAGCGCTTGGTGTATACCGACTGTGCTCTAAATCCGTAGCTACCATTGGTGAAATAGTCTCCTGTTAGGTTAAGGTCGACGTAGTCGCTAATCGGAAAATAGTATCCGCCATTTTGAACAGAGTAACCGCGTTGCGGATCATTTGTGATGGTCGGAAAAATGAGTCCGCCCGATCTTCCGCTGGTTAGTGGGAATATGGCAAACGGAAGCGCAATAGGGGTAGGCACATCAACCAAATACATATTCGAAAAACCTGCGATGATTCTCTTTCCAGGAATAAATTTGGCCTTTCTCACCTTAATGTAGTAATCAGGGTCGATGGAGTCTAAAGCGGTAGTCAATTTTCCTTGGCTGAAATAGAAGACCGAATCGTTTTCTTTCTTCGTTTTTTCAGTAACTACCTTCATGGTTTCTCCTCCACCCATACCCCCAATGCCAGCACCTTGTTCAGTGCGAGAATTGAAAATCAGTGCCTTTTGAGAGGTGATGTTGTAGCGAATAGAGTCGGGTATAACCTCGTTTTGTCCTTGAGTGAATTCAGGAGTTTGACTCCTTTCTCCTTTAGAATCGACATAGCGCCCTGCTAAAATTTCATTCTTAAGATAATCAATAGCAATGACACCTGCAGTGAGTTTGGTATCGGTATAATCAATCGAAGCCTCGTTAGAGAGGTAAATCTTCTTCTGAGTTTGACTGATCGTAACCGAGTCTTTCGCACTGTACTTGATAAGACTCTCGAGCTTTGAAGAAATAGCGACGTCGGTCTTTTTCTTCTTGGTGGCTACAAGGGAATCGAGAAGTTGCTGCTTTTCGGCTGAAACCTGCGGAAGTTCGATACCCTTTGGAAGTTCTGTATACAGCCCTTTCGTCTTGGTGGACACGGTAATAGGGTCTTGTTGACCGAATATTACGTTGGGCTGAAGCAAGCACCCCAATAAGAGCACAAAGTAAATTTGCCTGAACTCCAATACGAAAGCCTTGGTTTTACTGAGTTTAAAGCGTTTAAACCTGGGTCAAACTTACGCAATATTTGTGGTAACTCTTTGTGATTGCTTAATTTTACAATACATCGATTACTCCCGTTAACACGTGATAAAGACTTTCCTAAAAACTGTTTTTTACCTCTGTTTGCTTTCTGTTTCGACGCTCGAGGCACAGACAGAACAGAATTTCACGGTATTTATTGATCCTGGTCATGGCGGAAAAGACCCAGGTAATATGCATAATGGCTATGTGGAAAAAAAGATTACACTAGCCATAGCGCTTAAACTCGGAAAACTACTCGCCAAAGAAGAAGGTGTTACAGTGCACTATTCACGAAAGGACGATCGTTCGGTTAATCTATATGCTAGAGGTCCCATGGCGAATCGTGTTGGAGCAGATGTCTTCGTTTCTATTCACTGTGATGCGCACACCTCCTCAGCCTACGGTGCAGGGACCTTTGTTTTAGGTTTGCATCGTGCCGATAAAAATTTAGCCGTTGCTCAGCGAGAGAATGCTGCTATGTACCAAGAAGACAATTACCAATCCAATTATCAGGGACTCACAAATGTCATTGGTTTAAGCGCGATTCAAGAAGAAAATCTTGATCAAAGTATAAAACTCGCAGCCTATGTACAGCAAGAGATGGTGACTACCGCAAAGCGCAGAGATCGTTTGGTTAAGCAAGCGGGTTTTGTGGTCTTGTATGAGACCATCATGCCTTCAATATTGGTAGAAACAGGTTTTTTGTCCAATGCCAATGAGGGTGCGTTTTTGAATTCAGAAAAGGGACAAGAAAGTATTGCACAAGCCATGGCTAATGCCATCGTTAAATATAGAGACGAATTTGCCTTAAACTCTTTGATGATTGGTCCCGCTCCCGGAAAAGAAGTCTTTAGCGTTCAGCTATTCGCGACGGATAAAACACACTCCAGTACAGCGTCCGTTTTTAAAGGTTTAAAACCCGTCTGGTATGAAGAGAAAGATGGTTTAAAGCGTTATTTTTACGGAGAGGCAACCTCTCAAGCTTCTGCGAATGATCTTAGATTAAGAGCTGTTCAAAAAGGTTTCAAGGACGCTTTTGTAGTAAAGAAAATGCGCTAATAGTAGCTTATGAAAAAGAAATTTACCCTGACCCTTTCCAATGAATTAAAAGCCGGTATTGTGGTTTTGGCCGGTGTTTTCGCCCTAATTATGGGATTCAGTTATTTGAAGTCAACTTCAATCTTTGGTCCTTCAAAAACCTTATATGCTATTTATGATAACGTGGGAGGGCTTCAAACAGGCACAACAGTCAGTCTGAACGGCTATGCGGTAGGTACAGTTGACGCCATTGATTTTTTACCCTCTGGTCAATTGTTGGTCAGTTTTACCCTTTTTACAGATTATGCTTTTTCTAGGAATTCTACAGCCCAGCTATATGATACTTCGGTGCTAGGAGGAAAGGGGCTTCAGATTGTAGTGGCCAATGATGACGCAAGGCCCGTTCAATCCGGAGATACTTTGCCAGCTGCTGTTGAGGTAGGAATGATCAATAAAGTAGAGAAAATTCTAGACCCCTTAGAGCAAAAGGTGAGTCAGGCACTTATTGAGACAGAAATATTAGTCAGAGGACTTAATGAAGTTTTGGATGAAGAAACGCAGCGTAACTTGCGGACGACCCTAGGGCAATTGAGTGAAACCTCTGTCGCATTGAATGCTGCAACGGCTTCATTTCGTGATATTTTAAAAGAAAACGCAGCGGCGATAGATACTACATTGCAGAGTACAGCACAGCTTTCCAAAAATCTAGCTCAGGCAACTAGCGGAATGGAGGCTGAGGCTTTAAGTACATCGATTGCACGGCTTAATGCTTCACTATCTGCCTTAGAATCCTTTCTAGATGGCTTAAATTCAGGAGAGGGGACTTTGGGTCAATTGACTACAGATCAAGATTTATATTCAAGTTTAGTCTCTAATCTCGAGCAACTGGATTTATTGTTGCAAGACATGAGACTGAATCCAAAGCGTTATTTGTCGGTTTCTGTTTTTGGAAAAAAACAGAAAGAGTATACCCTACCGACCGAAGATCCCGCTGACGTTAAAAAACAATAAATCTCATGGGACTTCAACAAGTACTCTTCTCTATCCTTCTACTTTTGGGAATAGGTATCTTCGCCTTCAATATAAAGCGGTTGATCCGTAGTATCCGCCAAG
>Ga0255780_10005532_pt1 | contig 10640 bp, 8 predicted proteins | sample 071ome_32_FD_179978 | JGI IMG/M metagenome (GOLD analysis project Ga0255780, IMG submission 179978) | Coastal salt marsh microbial communities from the Groves Creek Marsh, Skidaway Island, Georgia - 071405AT metaG (version 2) | ecosystem: Environmental > Aquatic > Marine > Intertidal zone > Salt...
CGAGCGCGACAATATGATTTTCAAGATCCACAGATGAAATCCACTCGCCACCCGATTTGATCAAGTCTTTAGAGCGATCTGCGATGATTAAATACTGCTCGGCATCGATTTTGGCCACATCACCTGTTACCAACCACCCATCGTGAAACTTCTCTGGCTGCGGGTCGTTATAGTACTCGGAGCAAATCCAGGGGCCCCTAATCAACAATTCGCCTACGGATTCGCCGTCGTGCGGTAAGCGTTCCCAGTTTTCGTCAAATATCTCGATCTCGAGCCCTGGGCTGGCCAGGCCCGCCTTAGCAATGTTTTCGAACTGCTGATCTTCACTCAATTTGAGGTGTGACCGTTTGGCGACTTTGCGCGACAGGGTGCCCAGCGGGTTGGTTTCGGTCATACCCCAACCTTGAATCATTTCGACACCGTGCTGAGACCAATACCAGCGCATCATGGAGACCGGCGGCGCTGAGCCGCCGCAGGTGAGCCTTGAGAGTTTGCTCGTGTCAAACTTGTCCGGGTTCGCCTCAAGCACCGCCTTTACGCCCTGCCAGATGGTGGGTACGCCAGCCGAAATAGTGACCTCTTCATCACACATGAGTTGGATGAGTTTTTCTGGATCCATAAAGCGGTGCGGCATCACCTGCTTGCAACCCAGCATCGAAGCGGCAAAGGGAACGCCCCAACCCATCGCGTGGAACATGGGCACGATGCCGCATACCGCATCGAGCGCAGAGAGCGCCATAGAATCGGTCATGACCTGACTCATGGTGTGCAAGTAGGTTGAGCGATTGGTGTACATCACGCCCTTTGGCTTACCCGTGGTGCCACTCGTGTAGCAGAGTCCCATTGGCGAGTTCTCGTCGATCTCCGGCCATGCATATCGGGTGGATCGTCCGGCGATGAATTCCTCGTAATCAACGGTTTCTTTGAAGCTGGTTTCGCCCCCCTCGCCGTGACGGCATATGACAATGCGCTCAACCGTGGGAATCTTGTCTAGCAACGGTTCGAGCAGTGGAAGTAGGTCTTCATCAGCCACGATGATCTTGTCGGCAGCATGGTTGATGATGTATTCGAGATCAGCCGGGCTCAAACGAATATTGAGGGTATGGAGCACGGCACCCATGGAGGGAACCGCCTGGTACAGCTCAAGGTGGCGATAGTTATTCCACATAAAGCTCGCGACTCGATCACCCTCTTTGACGCCAACCTCCGCAAGCGCATGAGCCAATTGGTTTGCTCGATCCCAGGTGGCCTTTAACGTTTGACGATGCGTGCCATTGGCAAGCAGGGTCACGACTTCTTCGTTGGGGTCGAGTTGCGCACCCCGACCAAGAATTCGGGATAACAGAAGTGGTGTTTGTTGCATCGTCATAACCAGTACCCTCCCACGGTTGGTCGCCACAGGCTGAGTCACAAAGGCCTTCAAAGAGGCGCTAAGTTGAGCTCCGATGGCAAAATGAGGTTGCGAAGCATACCTAATTTGGCGGGTAAATTTAACTCCTGTAAAATGACCAACGGGATGGCTATTGAACATTCGGATTTGAACTGACAGAGTCAGGCAATAAGCGCACGCCCGAGGTTAAAGTTTGGCTGATCGTCTTGAGGGGAAAGCCAGACTTTCCAAATTTGAAATTACCGCCTACGCCATTCCAGGGATAGGTGCCGGGTACATGAGCCTGCTGATTGGGCTCTTTATCATGAAGTTTTCTACCGATGTGCTGCTTATTGCGCCGGCGATTATGGGCACGATTTTTGGCGTGTCGAGGGTCTGGGACGCGATTTCAGATCCGATCATCGGGTACTGGAGTGATCGGACTCAGTCGAGTCTCGGTCGGCGGCGATTTTGGCTATTGCTTAGCCTTCTGCCGCTCTCTTTAACCTTCGTGATGGTGTTCTCACCCCCCATGACCCTCTCGGGCAATGCGCTCGTCGCCTGGATGGCGGTGGGGGTGATTGGCTTTTATTCTGCGATCACGCTCCTCATTGTGCCGCACCTATCCCTTGGCGCCGAGATGACTCAGGATTATCACGAACGATCAAGACTTTATGGCTCTCGTCATGCCGCGTATACGGTAGGTTCCATTATCGCGCTCGCCAGCATGCAGGTTTTGATCAATGCTGAACAGGAATCAGCAGAAGCCGTTCGTGAGCGTGCGTTTCAGCTCTCTGTGCTCGCTGGGATCGTGAGCGCGGTGTTGGTGGGGCTTGCCGTCGTGGTGCTCCGGGAGCGCAAAGATTATCAAGAGCGTCCACCCAGAGCGCCGCTCGAGGCGTTTAAAGACGTTTGGGCCAATCCTCATGCTCGACTCGTGGTGGTGGTGACCTTTATAGAAAATATTGGCAGTGCGGTGATCGCGCTGTTGACGCTGTACGTTTGCCAGTACGTGGTGGGTCGGCCCAGCCTCGCGCCCCTCATCATTCTGACCTACATGATTCCTTCATCGCTGTCGGTACCGCTTTGGATTCCCTTATCCCGAAGAGTCGGCAAAATTCGTTTGTGGATGTTTTCGATGATGCTGACAGGGCTGTCTTTTGGCGGAATGTTTGCGCTGCCGTTTCTGCCAACCATGGAGGCAAAGACCACGTTGATCTTCGTCTTGGCTTTTTTTGCCGGGCTTTCTGCTGGGTGCGGGGGCACCATCGCGCCCTCGGTGCAGGGTGATATCGTCGACTATGACGAGATGATGACCGGTGAGCGCAAAGAGGGCTCCTACTTCGCCGCGTTTAACTTTGTGCAGAAAAGTGCCACCGGAGTCATGATTCTGATCACTGGCTGGGTACTGCAAGTGGTTGGATTCATTCCGAACGTCGAGCAGACGATGCTGGTGCAAATCAGTATGGTGACGCTTTATGGGCTCTCGCCGCTCGTGTGTTACACCATCGGGACGGTGCTGTTTTCAAGGTTTTCTCTTGATGCGACTGAGCACGAGCGTATCCGCTCGGCGATCAGCGAGCAGGCCGGCGCGCCGTAGATTCCTCATTCCATTCAGTCAATGCGGCGAGCTGATGGGTGGTTGCGAGCACCTGACCAGACGCTGACCAAATGCATCCCGTTTCCTCGACAAACCCATCCGTGCTCGCTTTGGCTTCAAATTGCACCAAACAAAATTGGTCAAGGTCCCCAATGGGCGGTGCCGAATGGAAATAGACCGTGTGCTCGAGCGTGGGGCAATGGAACGAAGCATCAATACGTTTGGTCACAAGGCTCGGGTACCAAGCATCCGATATGGCTGCAATGCCGATGTCATCCAGTGGTCGCAGGTCACGAAACCGCATCCAGCCACCCGACAGTGCTCGCTCTGATTGACTCGGTGGCAAACTGCCGATGGTGGTGCATTGCTCAAATTGGTCACGAAAGCTGACATACCAAGGGTGTGCAGGTGACATCCACCGTTCAGGGGCGACCTCTAATGGCGTGTCGCTCAGTGGCATAGGGTGGTCCTTAAAATTAACAGGCATCCTGGCATCACCAAAATGTGCGGTGGCAAGGGTGATCAAAACCCCCGCTTGTTCGAGGCGCGCGGTGATGACCGCCAGTCGCTTCGAAACTTTTTCGTTGCGCACTGAGATGGTTGCAGGGCCCGGCTTTGAAGGATTCAGGTATTGAAGGGTCAGGCTGCGTGTCGGTTTCTTCCCTTGCGCCTTTGGGTCATGAGTCAACTGGTCCCGCATGACTTTTAGTAACAGGGCAGCTAGATAACCTCCGTTGGGGCCAACGATGACTCGCCAATGGTCCGAGATGTTAACGTCATAGTGCGCCGCGTTGTGGTCTCGGCCGACGTACGAAAATTGTGTATCAAGATCGAGCTGGTACTCAGCCTGTGCGCTCACGCGGCACCGCCAGTTGCGTTAGCTAGGCGACGCTGAGTCTTTCGAAAGGCGTAGAGCGACTCTGCGGTGAATACACCCAGCGACAGCCAGACGCACCCAAAGCTAATAAGCTGAACGTGTGAAAAAGGTTCTCCGAAGACGAAGATCGCCAAAATCAGCGATAGGCTTGGCGCTAAGTATTGAAACAGACCTGCGATGGCAAGTGGTAACCGAGTCACTGCGGCCGCAAAGCACATGAGCGGAACGGACGTAATCGCACCTCCGGCGATCAGGAGGGCATCTAGCGACCAGGAGGATTGGCCAAAGGCGAGCGTGGCTGATTCACTCAAGTACACGAGGTATCCCAATGCAAAAGGTAGTGCAATGAGTGTTTCCAGGGTCAGGCCTGCGATGGAGGGAAGGTTGACTTGTTTTCGAATGAGGCCATAGAAGCCAAAACTGAAGGCTAGGGTGAGCGAAATGAGAGGCAGTTCGCCCAGACTGACGACCTGAACGCTGACGCCTGAAAAGGCAATGCCCAGAGCGATCCACTGTAAAGGGCGCAATCGCTCACGCAAGAAGATAAGTCCGAGAAAAACGCTCACTAGCGGATTGATGAAGTAGCCGAGTGACGTTGCGATGACCTGACCTTGGGTGACGGCGCTCACAAACACCAGCCAATTGATCGAGAGCAGTGCAGCAGTCACAAAAAGAATCAGGAGCTGTTTGGCGCTGACGCGAAGCGAACCCAATTGGCGCGTGACGGCGAGAACCGCAAACAACAGCACCACTGACCACACCACCCGATGAGCAATAATCTCAAAAGGTGCGACTTCACCCACGGCCCTAAAGTAAAGTGGCGCTAGGCCCCAGATGGTGTATGCGGTGATCGCAAAATAGGCGCCCGCCAGTGATCGAGGGTCAATGCCGCTTAACATTTAGGCCCTCGCCTAAAGGATGTTACACAAGCCGAATTCTGACGCGATTGACTGGCGCTGCGCCCATTTCGGATGGTCCGCCATCGATCGGTCAGGTTGTCGATAAAACGAGGGCCAAAAGCCATGATTGGCTCAAGGCACCCAGAGTAGGTCGCCCGAGGCTCGTACGGGCGAAGACAATCGTCGTCTGAGCAGGCGTGCATCAGAATTTTCGGCCAGGACGCGCTCGGCCATTTGGTTAAACGGTGGCCGACAAGGGTCAGCGATGATGCTTTGAGCCTGGCCGTATTTCTTCGCGCGCTTCATGAGCCGATAGACATCGTTTGCGAGTTCATCCCAAAAGCAGATATCGGCACCCAAGATCAGATCAAATTCCGCTAAATGTTTTGCTGTGAGCTGAGAAAAGGTTTTCTTTTCGAACGCCATTGAAACGCCATTGACCCTGGCGTGTAGCTCAAGATAAGGGCCAACGGCAGGGTCCGCATCGATACCGGTCACGGTCGCGCCGAACTGTTTGGCGCAGAAGATGCCTAAGAGCCCCCAACCACAGCCAATTTCCAGAATCCGTGCGCCTTGACGGGGTGGGTTGGCCTTCAGGTGCTTCATCACGAGGAAACTTGAGTTCCAGAACTTGTTGCCATGAATAGCTGCATCATGGCCTTCACGCTTTAAACGTCGTATATCTGGGTGCGCGGAGTTGAGGATTTTGACTCCGAATGCTTGGCGATAAGTCTGAGCGGGCATAACCAGTGTGGCCGGATGAGCAAGCGTTGCGAGAGGATAACGGATGACCATCACGAGTCAATGTTCATTTCGAGCGAACGCTATTCGGTTGAATACCCGCTCTGCCTGTGGCACCTGTCAGGGCTCAGCGCTGCCGGCGCCAGAAACCGGCTCTTCATTGTTTAGGCTCGCTTCAGGTTCAATTGTTCATTATGAGCGCCAAGGTCACAAAAGCCCTCTGGGATGTGCATTGGGTGGCAATCACTAGCGGTGGATGGGCGAGTTGAAGAGACGTCTCGACTGACGTTGCGCTCTGGCATCGCGCGTGGACAATAAGGAAATCCTTTGCCAAAAAACGCCTGGCTAAAAAACGCATGGCCAAAAAAACGTTCGTCCAAATCGATGGGTGTGCCTAGGATCTAGATGAGCGCATGGTCCGGCCCCTCTCTTGATTGGATCTTGAGTCGCCGAGAGATTTGAGGTTTTGTGGGCCAAAGAGAAACCCAAAGGAAGCAGTAAAGAGAGAGCATGGTTGTAGGCGAGGGCGGTCGCGAAAATTCAGGTTTGAAATCAAAAAGGTGAAATGACATTGAAAAGAAATGGCAACGTGAAGACCTTTATTCGATGGGCGTGGACTTCAACTGGGCTTGTTTTGCTGATCATGAGTTCGTTGGCTTCGGAGGCCGCAGGGCGCATCACAATTTTTCATGATGAAGCGCGGTTAGACGCCCCCTTGTCCGGTCAATGGGATGAGCAGGGTCGGGCTTGGCTCACGGTGCCGAGTGAGATTCGTAGCGAGTCTCTGATCGTTGACGAGGAGAATCATCCCCAGGCAACGGTTCGGCTTCACGTATCCAAAAATGGGTCCTCGTTGCCCCAGAGCTTGTATGGTCAGCTCGTTCGGCTCAATCCGCGTTCTGATCTCTATGATCCGGCGGTCCCTGCACTCAATGAAGGTCGCATCGTCTCGATTGCACCTTTGTTGATCCAGCGCAGCGCCGATGTTCAGTATGTGGATTTAGAGGAACTCTCGTTTGATGCCAGTTTCGCCGGTCAGCAGAGCAACTTAGAGATTCATGGGGGAACCCCGGGTGAGTCCTTATCCGGTCAATTGCGTTATGCATTCGAAGGTCTGAGATGGCAGGCAAGCTATAGCGTGTTCTTTGATCCCTCATTGGGACTCGCGACCCTCGTCTTGCGAGGCTTGGTCAAGAACGAGAGCAATGCCTCATTTTCGGATGTCTTGGTTGATCTGGTCGCCGGTCAGCCTCAGCGGACCACACCCCGTGCCTTTTCCCAACCCGGTCACCTTAGGGCGATGGCGCTCGCAGAAGCGGATCTAGCAGAGCGTGGACCTACAATGAAACAGAATACGGCCTTGCTCTACCATCAATTTTCCTGGCCTCACGCGCTCGAAATCCGTCCGGGTGACGAATGGCTGTTGCCTGTGCGAACGCTCAGCGATTTACCCGCAGCACTTCACTACCGATCAGAGCATTGGCTAGATGTGTACGGCGGAGGGGGCGGCTCACAGCCACTCGCACCGCTTTCTGGGGTTCTAAAGCTAGAGATTCCGCCCGCCACGAAATCGGCGGAACCGATCGTTTTCCCGGCGGGGCAAGCATTTGTCCATTTGAGCACTGCAGATTCAGACACGCTGCTAGGGGAGGATCGTGTTGAGCCTATTCGTGAGCCAGAGGCGCTCGAGCTGGAAGTTGGCGCAGCGTTTGATGTGCAGGTGCGTCGACAACAGATGGACTTCCGGCGCTTAACGGATCGAGTGGTGGAGGTCGAAATGTCGATCGAGATCGTCAATCAATCTGAGCGGTCTGCCAGCACAGAATTGGTTGAACGTATTCCTGGCGACTGGCGATTACTGAATGTCAGCCCCGGTGGAGAGAAGTTTGACGGCCAATCCTTGCGGTTTTTAGTCACGCTGGAACCTCAAGAAAAGAGAATGTTGAGCTATCGAGTGAATGTCCGACTCTAGGCGCTGGGGGCCAAAGATCCAGCAGGCTCGAATGGGCTGCCTCGGCAATATTTTCTTGGTCCTATCGAGATACAATGCGCGACCAATGAGGAACAAAAGGTTGAGTGAGCGATGAGTGCGCCGTCTTCATGGCAGGCTCGCTTTGAGGCGGCCCGGTCCAATCGACTGTTTGAGCTATTTATTATCCTCGTCATCATTACGTCTGCCTTGCTCGTAGGCGTAAAGACCTATCATCTTCCCTCTTGGGTTAAGCCCGTGATCGATGGGCTAGACCTTCTCATCACCCTGATCTTTTTGATCGAAATCAGCATTCGGTTTTTGGGCGAGCCTCGGAAGACTCAGTTCTTCAAAAATGGGTGGAACGTGTTTGACACCTTAATCGTGCTCGTCAGTCTAATCCCGATCGACAACTCTGATTCCGCTCTGGTCGCTAGACTGGTCCGGGTCTTTCGAGTGTTGAGGATGGTGAGCATTATCCCCGAGCTCAGAATGCTGCTGAACTCATTAATTACCGCGTTACCAAGGCTGGGTTACGTGGCAACGCTGGTATTCATTATCTTCTATATCTACGCCGCCGCGGGTAGTCTCTTCTTCGAACGAATTAACCCAGAGCTGTGGGGCAATATTGCGATCGCGATGCTAACGCTGTTCCGCGTGATGACCTTCGAGGATTGGACGGACGTGATGTACGAGACCATGGCGGTGCACCCCTGGTCTTGGTTGTTTTACTTAAGCTTCATCTTTTTGACCACCTTCGCTTTCTTGAACATGGTGATCGGCATTGTGGTGAATGTTCTCGAAGAAGAGCAGGCGAAGCTCGATACCGAAGATCCCGAGAAAACGTCGCTCGCCAATCTGCGTCAGGAGTTGGCAGAGATTAAATCCTTGGTCCAGGCGATTGAGACGCGTTTAGGTGATCAAGCGCCGCGTACACCTTCTAATCAAAGCGGTCGGGCACCTGATTAACGAAAGTCATTCAGCGCAACAAAGGTGCCTTCGTGCGCTGCACACAGCGCCCGCATGAGAATGGAAAACTTGATCCCCGTGTCCTGAAATTGGGGCGGAGCCGCGAATTGCACGGGGAATCCAACACCATGGATCCGGACCAGGCGACGCCCGTTATCGTCTCTTCGGTTGATCCGATCGACGGTGTCCAACACCTGTTGAATGGATCGTCCGGTGAATTCATCGCCGAACACATAAAGCGATATTTTACGCCCGGGTTGATAGAAGGTTGAGATCGCGCGCGTGATGCCTTCAACAGGACTGGAGTTCGAAAATGCATTCCAATCTCTCAGTCGAGCCACGATCGCGCGCCGCCTCGCTGGCGTATCGGGAATCCACTCGCCGGCGTATTGGGCAAACATGTAGTTACCCATGTCGTTCATCACTTGAATGCCTTTGAGGTTGGGATAGACCTCAAGCGTCTCTTGCAGTTTTTGCACCACCAGAGGCCAGGCGTAATTGAACATACTGCCCGAGGTGTCAATGATGAAGATGACGTATTCCGAATCCACAGGTATGCCGCCAATGGTTTGGTCGTCCTCCGCGCGGCGATAATCTTTGAGCAAAGCTTGGAGCTCTGCACTCATTTGCTGGCGTGCTTGGGCGAGTTGTTCACGAATCGCGTTTGCGGCGGCATCCTCACGACTGGCGCTGTCGACAGACTGCTCGATGGCTTGTTCCTCGGAGGTCACGCGCGTCAGTTTCTTGAGTTCTTCGGCATTCTGATCCTGTCGTCGGATGAGCGTTCGGTTCAAATTGAGGGTTTCGCCTTTCAGTTCGACAAGTTCACGCTCGAGCTTCTCGACGTAACCATCGAGATCGACAATGCTCGCGTCGATGGTGACAGGATCGAAGACACGCGTGAGCACGAGCAATAAAATAATGGCCCCAAAGCCGCAACTGATGACGTCAAGAAAGGAAAGGCTCACGCCCTCTGGACTACGGTCTCTTCGCGGGCTCATGGCCAATCCTCAGGCGGGGATAGGAACGCACCACCCGTCATTTGAGCTAATCGCCAAAATGATGGGCTGGCCATAGGGTCACCTTCCATCGGCAAGAGAATCACGTTGACAGGCACACTCAGAGGCAACTTATCGAGCGCTTCAGCGAAGAGCCTCATCCTTCCCTGGCCATCGATGTTGCTGCCTCGAGCGGGGCGATCGCCTTGGGTTGGCAATCCATCGGTCAGCAAAAAGATGTTATCGGGCGCTTGTTCCATCTTGGCGATCGCCTCGAACGCGCCGGACAAATTGCTGCCACCGGAAGGCACCAAGTTCGCGAGCGCAGCGAGCGATTCATCCAATGATGTTTCGTCTTTTGCGTCTAGCCAGCGCCAGGCGTCTCCTGGGCCAACGGATTTTGCTTCGGTGTTGAATGTCACGATTCGGAACTGAGAGGAGGGCGCCATATTGGCCGTGATCCACTCAACGGTGCGCAGGCTCCTCTGCCACTTTGGGCTGGATTTTTGAGTCGACTCGCTGAGATTCCGAAGTCGGATCACATTGACAATGGTCTCATCAAGCATACTTGCCGATTGATCGAGCAGGATCAGCACACGACGCCCGCCCATTCTCAGACCCGTGAGGTATTGTCGGTCGCCCTGGCCTTCAATTTCTCGCAGCGCGGCGCCTGCTTCCTCGGACGCGGCGACCGCGGTTTCCAAATCTTTTATCTCGACTTCCAGCTCGATGAGCGCGGCCTCAAGGCTGGATCGCGCCTCGGTTTGAGTCGTTGCTTGCTCGGTTAATTCATCTAGCTCTTGTCTTAACCTCTCAATCAGTCGCAGCTTTTCCTCAATGGCGGCTTGCGTTGTTTCTACTTGCTCGTCGACGAGGGCCAATGTGTTGCGCAACTCAACCTGATTGATTTTCTCTGCTTCGATCTCTTGTTCGATTCGCTGGGCCTCGGCTTGAAGTTGTGGATCCCATTTCACCCCTGTGGCCTCTGTGCCGTGATTGATCACGATGTAGATGAGAATCACTGCCCCAAATCCACAGGACATGATGTCAAGAAAGGTCAGGCTGAAGACGTTGGTGGTGCGCCGACGAGCCATGTCAGTGGTTGACGCATATGGCGCTGATGAAAAGGGACCCTACGCGGATCTCGTCGCCGGCTTTCAGCCCGGTAGGCGCGTTGAGGGGGTGTTCATTGACCCAAAGTCCTTGTGCTGGGGCAAG
>Ga0255780_10005547_pt1 | contig 10628 bp, 7 predicted proteins | sample 071ome_32_FD_179978 | JGI IMG/M metagenome (GOLD analysis project Ga0255780, IMG submission 179978) | Coastal salt marsh microbial communities from the Groves Creek Marsh, Skidaway Island, Georgia - 071405AT metaG (version 2) | ecosystem: Environmental > Aquatic > Marine > Intertidal zone > Salt...
CACGCTATCCTTGCGATACATTTGATACGTTTTATACACCGCCGCGTTCTTCGTGTCACCGTCGTTCTCACTCTTATTCATCGCTCGCATCAGCATCAAGCTCACGGCGTCCACTTGCTCGTTCAAGGAATCTTCCTCTGCGTCTACGCACAACCCGCTCGCCCCAACCTCTCGCGCCGCTTCGGCGATATCCATCGTCAAACGTTCGCACAAACTCTCGTTAAACGTCGCCCCGAGCGCGGATAACTTCAGCGCGTGCATCTCGCTCGGAAATTTGCGGATAGTTTCCTCGGTCATTCTTCTCGTCCTCTCCGCTTCGTCCTTCGTCCGGGAGTGCTCCACGGCGGCGATTAAAAGCGAACGCAAACCTTGCCCTCGGTGACTCCGAACCGTCCTCTCGAGCTCATCGTTCAGAGACGCAAATCTCAAAAGCGTTTCATTCGTAATTATTCGTCGAACAACGCGCTTCTCTTCTTGTTCTTTCACTCCTTCCTCGCGTCGTCGTCGCTCCTTCTTCGAAAAAAGCGCGGGAATTTCCGCCGTGCGCGACGAGGAGAGATCGCCACCGCCGACGGCGTCGACGACGACGGTTGTTGCTGCTGCTTTCCCTAACGACTTCGACGAGGTAAAATTCGCGCTACGGAAGAAGAGTTTGCCAATGCCGTTGTTCTTCTTCCGTTTTAATAAAGATCTCCACGACGACGCGATAAACACCATCAACCGAACAAACAGCGAAATAAATAATGCTCTCTCTCTCTCTCTCTTCTTCGTTCTCGGAACGTGCGTTAATAGTGTAACCTCTTCTTCTCTGTTTTTGTTCACCTTTTACTGAAGAAAAATGCTGAGTCACCTAAACCCTAAAAACCGCTTTTTTTTGCGTATCTAGTACTCAGGGGAAAAAAACGGATTAGATACACACTTACGCACGCGCGCGCGCACGCACGAGATGTCGAGCAACGCGATCTACCGCGGCATCAGAAGATGCCCGAAAATGGGATACCTCGCGGCGCAGAAAAGAGCAAATTCTTTGCTCGTCGAGGAAGAGTGCCGAAGAATGCAACGCGGATTCGCGAAACGGGTGATGAGTAGTTCGTTAGAAAAAGGCGAAGAAACTCAGTTCTTCGTCGCTCGATCTTCCTGGGCGACGGTCGAACCGGAAGTATTCTCGAACGCGATACCGGCAGTCGCGGAGAACATCATCGACGGTCAATTTGTCGGGCGAAGAAGCGGTGAGAGCAATAAGAAGGCGGGGTTCAAATCGTTCCCGGATCCGATGAATAAAAACGAGGATGCGTTTCTCTTGGTGCCGGAAACGAGTAAAGAGGAGCTGGTGCATTTTTTACGCTCGCGGGTCGCGACGACGCCGAAATCAGGCGCGCACAATCCGTTTAAACGTCCAGAGAGGTATTTGAAATACGGCGACGTGACGATGAAGCTCGCGGAGGCGCTGAGAGACGCGTCGAACGTGGAGTATTTCGCGAAATTGATACAGCGCGTGGCGCCGAAGTCGTACGGGCAAGCTTCGGCGGAAGTGGTGGTAACGCGGAAGTTTTTGGAAAATTTCGCAGGCGATAACGTGCGGTTCCTGTCGAGAGGGTTTTCCGTGCCCGGCGATCACGTCGGGCAAATGAGTCACGGGTATCGATGGCCGTACGGGAAGGTGTGCATCATCACGCCTTTTAATTTTCCCCTCGAGATTCCCGTTTTGCAACTTTTAGGCGCTCTGTACATGGGAAATCGAGTGTTGTTGCACGTCGATTCTCGAGTATCGATCGTGATGGAACAGTTTTTGCGATTGATGCACGCGTGCGGGATGCCCGCTGAAGACGTCGATTTGATTCATTGCGACGGGGAAATCATGGGAGAGTTACTCGAACAGATGCAACCGCGAATGACTTTATTCACCGGATCGCAACGCGTCGCCGAACGTTTAGCGACGCAGTTGAAAGGTAAAGTCAAATTAGAAGACGCCGGTTTCGATTGGAAGATATTAGGTCCGGACGCGTCCAAAGAGGAGCTGCCGTTCGTCGCGTACCAGTGCGACCAAGACGCGTACGCGTGTTCAGGGCAAAAATGCTCCGCGCAGTCCATTTTGTTCGCGCACGCGAACTGGATGCGCTTGGGAATCTGCGACGCCATGGAATCGTTGGCGAGTAAACGAAACTTGTCAGATTTAACGGTCGGGCCGGTGTTGACGAAAACGACCGAGCAAATGTTGACGCACGTGAGGCAAATCTTGACGCAAATTGAAGGGTCCAAAGTCTTATTCGGCGGTAAAGAGTTGCAAAATCACAACATTCCGGAACGGTACGGCGCGCTCGAGCCGACCGCGGTGCTCGTGCCTTTACAAGAAATGTTGAAAAATGACGACAACTTCGAGTTGGTCACGACGGAAATTTTCGGGCCGTTCCAAATCGTCGTCGAATACGACGACGCCACTTTACCGGACGTCTTAAAAGCCATGGAAAAGATGGAAAACCACTTAACCGCTGCCATCGTGAGCAACGACGTCGATTTTCGAAGAAAACTGTTGTCGGAAACCGTCAACGGCACGACGTACGTCGGAAACCGAGCGCGAACGACCGGCGCGCCGCAAAACCATTGGTTTGGTCCGTGCGGCGACCCTCGCGCCGGCGGGATCGGCACGAAAGAAGCCATACAGTTGGTCTGGTCCTCGCATCGAGAAATCATCGTGGACGACAACAGTTCTTCGAGTAAAAATAACTGGACGCAACCGGCGCAAACGTAAGGCGCGGCGCAAACGCACGTCACATAGAAGTCACCCTGATATACACTACTTGCACATAGAAGTCACGATTACAACAACAACAGCAGATATACACACACACACACACAAACACACACACAAAAAAAAAGAAAGGAAGAACACACACAATTCAAGTCCGCCTCCTTAACCACTCGGACAACTCAGCTTCTCGCATCGCGTATAGAATCGCTGAGTGCAGGATTTGAACCTACGCGCGCATTGCGCAGCGGATGACGTTGAACATATACATGTCTTCTCGTGGACTCAACGAAAGAGAGACTCACGATGTTTGTGGCATTTTCAAAAGCAACACTCTACACATTTATTACGCGTTAGGGTTTAACATTTAAGATATAAAATCATATTTTAGGGTTTCATGGTTTTTTTTTGTCCTCCTCTTTCTCCTTTTTCTCTCTTTTTCCTGAGAAAAAAAATGGCTTCAGCGCCTCCTCCACCAACGAAACACGACGTCGAGGTCAACTGGGAGGACCAACAGCGCATCTGCGCGTTCGGCCGCTTAACCAACCGTTCGCACGAGTTGCGCGCGATGATTGCATCCAAAGAGGTTTGTATTTATTCGTATATCATTTTCTCATATTGATTGATATTAAATTTGGTTGACTTTTCTCTCTCTCTTTTCCCCACGAAACATAAAAAGAAACGCTTGGAAGACGCGGAAGAAGCGGAATCCGAAATCGTCCTCGCGGACGAAGACGACCCCTGCGAACTCGTCCTCGGCGAATGTTTCGTCGAGATGGAACACTCCGAAGCCGAGGAAACGTTAAACGAGATGATTTCGCGCGAGAAGGATGCGATTGGAAAACACAAGGAGGAATTGAACACCATCGAAAGCGCGATGAAGGATCTGAAGGCGAAGTTGTACGGGAAGTTTGGCACGAGCATCAATTTAGAGGAATAATAGGAGAGGATGTATAGTTTACTTTAGTCTTTTTGTTTATGCGTACGTAGCGAGCTTTTATTATGTTTTATTGTGCTAAATCTAACGTTCGGATGATGTCAATCGCGCGCGCGCGCGAAAGCACCAACCACCTTTGAATCTTCTTCTTCTTCTTCTTCTCATTCCTTCTCTTCCGGAAAAAACGCGCGCAAACACCCGCTCTCGCACTCTCTCTTCCGCAAACTCTCGTACTCTTTCATTTTCTCCTCGTCTCCTCGAAATTTTAGGGAAACAGACGCGAAGTGCGCGTCTAAACACGCGCGTTCGCACGCGAGAAATTTCGAATCCGACGTTTCCTCTTCGTACGGTTTCGAGCGGCAGACGCGACTGTTGTTGTTGTTGTTTTTATTCGCGTCATCGTCCGAAGACGATGGAAATTCCACGCACACGTCCACGCACTTTATCTCGCTCGTCCCGTCCGTCGTCGTCGTGCGGTAACACGCGCTTTCTGGATCCTCCTCTGGGGGAGGATCGTGTTGTTCTTTCGCACGCATTTGAAGTCTTACGCGTGCTGAAAAAATGAAGAGCACTTTTAAAAAATACGCGAGCGATAAATGTACTACTAAAAGGATTAATCGATTTAAACCGTTACGAAAACCAGAGGCGCAGATATCCTACACAGATGATCGCGTGTGTCTCTGCACCTTTCCCCGGAGCAGAGAGAGAAGTTTTTGTATTTTACATGTTCGAGGCAACGACGCGCGATGGAAATCTACTAAGCGCAAGCAGCGAAATTTTACGCAATCCTACTACGGTACTACTACTTGAATTTCGCGGAGGACTTTTTCTTCCTGGCGCCCATGGCGCCGCCGGCGATTGCTCCCGCCGCCGGTCCGCTCTCCACGCCGACGCCGCCACTTTTCAACACGTCCAACGCCGAAACAGACGACGCCGCCGAGGACGATTGCTTCACTTTTTCAAACTGTTTCCCGCCTTCCCGCGTCGGGAATTTTTGCGACGTGAGCATGGAGCGTCGCTTCGCGCCTAACGGCGTTTTCAAGAGCCGTTCGAGCTCGTTCCGCAACGACGTCTCTCGCTTCGTCACGTTTCTCTTTTCGGCTTCTTTTTCGAGTTTCTTTTGCGTCAACTCTTTCTTCATTTTCTTCTTGCCGTATAATTCAAAATCTTCGATGACTTCGACGCCGTCTTCGTTGTCGGAGAATTGCATCACGTCCTGGTCTGAATCGTCGTCGTCGTCGTCGAAATCGGAATCATCGTCCGCGTCGAGACCGAGGTCCATGGCTTCAGCTGTTCGCTTCTTCCACGCTTTATCCGCGCGTTTCTTTTCGTTTTTATGAACGATGGCGTCTAATCTTTTCGCCAGTTGTACTCTCTTCGTCGCTTCGCGAACGGTTTCTTCCGCCACAGGAAACGGCGGTAATCGAAAGCCTCTCTCGCGACCCATGGCGGCGAGCATGGCGAGGTAACGCGAGCGTTCTTTCGGCGTGACTAAAGCTACGGAAACGCCCGATTGGTTCGCGCGACCAGTTCTTCCGCATCTGTGCACGTACGCGTCCGCTTGACGAGGGACTTGGTAGTGCACGACCAACTCTACGCCTTTAATGTCTAAACCTCTCGCGGCGACATCCGTGGCGATTAAAGCGGACGCCTTACTGCTTTTGAATCGATCCAACGCCTTCAATCGAGCGCGTTGTTGCATTCCAGCGTGTAAACCTACCGCGTTGACTTTCATGAGCTTTAAGAGTGCCGTCAAACGGCGCAAGGACGAGATTGCGTTGACAAACACAATCGACGGTTTTCCGTCGTGCGCGGAGAGGAGGTACAAAGTCAACGCGTCGCGCTCGTCGTCCGTACACTCTAACGCAGCTTCGTGTACTTTTGATGCAACTTTCGTCGTCGTCGCCTTCCTGGATTTATCGTCGTCGTCGTCGTCGTCTCCCTTCTTTTTCGTCACCGAGTCGCTCACGTCGCAAAGCTTGACGCGGCCGTAAAACGGGACCATTTTCATGAGATTACCCATCGTGTTCGTCGACGCTAAATCCTTCGGCGGTTCCAAGCGATACGCGTTTTCATCGTCTCCGTCGTCACCCTTGTTATCATCGCCGTTCTTTCTTTTACCGCTCGCTTTTTTGGACGACGCTTGCGGTTTCTTTCGATCGAGTTTGTATTTCACTTCATCCGGAACGGTGAGCGTCGCGGAGAAAACAAACGTCTGACGGTCTCGCGCCATGATTCGGTTATCCGTCGGATCCTTTTCTTCTTCATCTTTTTCTTCTCCTTCATTTTGTTCCTCCTCCTCCTCGTCATCCTTTTCTCCTTTCTTCTTGTTCTTTTTACCGCTATTATCGCTAACTTTCGTCATCATCGGCTGTTTCCGTTTCGTCAACTTCGCCGACCGAGCGATCCTTCTCGTCTCTGGCGGTTCCGGAATCGATTTAATCACGCTCTCCAACTCCTTAAAGTGCCCTCTCTCTACCATTCTATCCGCCTCATCGAGCGTTAAAAACGTCAGCCGCTCTAAATTCGTCAAATGTTTCTCCCCGTCCCGAATTAACTCCCACAATCGCCCCGGCGTCGCGACGATAATCTCCGGCTGTTTCTTCAACACGCGCTCTTGTTTTTGCTTCGCCATCCCTCCAACGATCGCCGCTATTTGAATGTCCGTGTATATCGCGAGATCCGAGAGCATCTTCGCCACTTGCAGCGCCAACTCTCTCGTCGGCGTCACGATTAACGCTCGCAAATGTTTCTTTCCTTTCCCCGGTTTCTCTTCGTCCGGGTAATCCTCGTACCATTTCTCTTCCTCTTTGTCTTGCATCAACCGTTGCAAAATGGGCAAGCCAAACGCTAACGTTTTCCCACTTCCAGTTTCCGCCGCGCCGACGATATCCATCCGTCCTTTAATCGCCGGGTGCAACACTTTCTCTTGAATCGGCGTCGGCGAGGTAAATTTAAGGTGCGCGCGAATGGCTTTGAGCAAGAGCGGGTGTAAATCGTACTCCAACCACGCGGCGAAGTCGCCGCCGTCGCCGTCGTCGTCGTCTTCATTTCTTTCATCTTCTTCTTCTTCATTTTCGTCCGCGCCGTCCTCTTTTCTCTCCACTCCGTTCACCTTTTCGTTCATCTTTGCCATCTTCTTCCTCCGCTTCGCCTCTTCCACCTTTTCTTTCCATCGTTTCTTCCGCTTCAAAATCCTCGCCTCTTTCTTGCTCGGCGGCGGTTTCTCGCATCCGCCCGCGTCTTCTTTTTCTTCTTCTTCTTCAACAACAATAGCAACGCTCTCCTCTTTCTTCTTCTTCTTCTTCGAAACGTCCTCTTTCTTCTTCTTCGTCTTCGTCTTCGTCTTCTTCCCGTCGTCGTCGTCGTCTTCATCCTTCTTCTTCTTCTTCTCCCTCAACGAAGAAAAATCGAGCACTTCGAGACTCACGAATCCTTCCTCGGAGCTTCCGAGCATCAACTCGCTCGCGTCGACGTCGATCGCGGACCATTCGTTGTTCTCCTCGTCGTCGTTATTACCGCCGCTCGGGGGGTTGGAATACAACGCTCGCAGCCGTTTCAACTCTTCGTCTTGGGATTCGTCGTACGCGAAAGGTGTCGTCTTTGTCTTCGTCTTCTTCGATTCGCCGCCGGCGGCGGTTTCGTCTTCTCCGTGGGGAAGAACAAACGCTCCTCCTCCGCCGCCGCCATTGCTCTGCTTTTGCAGCTTGAGCGCTCTGCGCGCTTTCGAGCCGAGCTTGAACTTTTTAGTGGCGTTCTTCTTCTTCTTCATCTTCTCTCCTCCTTTCGAGGACGACGGCGACATTATTAGTGTTAATAATATCTCGCGTTTTTTCCTTCCAAAATGCAAATGCAAATGCTGTTGTGTGGATTTTGCGCTGCGCGATGTCACATCGACGTTTAAAAATGATGACATCGTGTACGTTTACGACGTAAAAGCAGCGCGCGCGTTAAAAGTGATATTACATTATACGATTCTCTCTCTCTTTCTCTCTCTCTCTCTGTGTGTGTTTGTTTTGTTTGCTACAGCTTAACGATCGGTCCGTCCCAAGGGTGGTGGTCGCCGTTGTTCCTCTTGTTCTCTCCCGCCGCGAGCGCCGTCGGCGTCGTCGCGGTACCGCCGCGGTAGCGTTCGAAAGCGCCGAGGGGCGAATCCGGTTCCGTGGCGGTTGAGGATTTTTGGAGCGGGTAGGCTGTTGTTGTCGTTGTTGATGCCACCGTCGTCGACGCGTTGTTGCTGTTTGTGTTGTTGTTATTGTTCGTATTCACGTTCGATCCTCCGACGTTGACGACGACTTTTTCCACGTGGCTTCGAATCGCTAGGCACGCGCTCGCGATCGGCGCGTCGCCGCGAGGGTGTTTCACCGTTTTGATGCACTTGCCGCTCGCGCGGTCCCAGAGACGGCACGTGCCGTCTTCCGAGGTCGAGAGCAAGTGGTGCCCGTTCGACGTGCAGTGCAAAGAGACGATGGCGCGGTCGTGGCCGCGGTACGTCGCGAACGATTCGTTCTTCTTTCTCCGTTTACTCTCGTTACCTCGATCGTCTCCTTCTTTCGCGTCGTCGATGTCGTTTTCAGCGTCGTGCAAATGATGATTCGCTCCTCCAACATCCCCACCAACCACCACCGGCGCGCCGTTAATGTTCACCTCGTAAATCTCCCCGTCGCAACTTCCAACGAACACGCACCGATCTTCTCCGTCCATGCACACCGCCGTCAGCGCCTTCGGTAACCCAAACGTCGCCAAACACTCGCTCCCGGTACCGCTAGTCATCGAAAACACCTTCAAAGTTCGATCGACCGAACAGCTCGCGACTAAATCCGCCCCGCACCCCGCGCTTTTCGAACAGCACACGTCCGTCACTTGCAACTGGTGACTCGTCCAACTCTTCGTCGGTTCCGCGTTGTTGTTGATGTTGTCGTTGCTATTCCTACTCGAATTCAACGCCTCGACGACGCTCCACGCGCTCACCACCGTATCTTCCGAACACGTGATTAAACTCGACCCATCGCTCGTAAACGTCATCTTCACCACTCTCTTAAAGTGCGCGTTGAACTGCGCTCTCATTTTCCCGGTACTTCGTTCCCAAATCGTCACGTCTCCGGATTGAAATCCAACCGCCACGAAACTCCCGCATTTCGTCGCACAAATCGCCGTCGGTTTTCCATTCAACACGTACCGTTTTACGCGCTGATCTTTCACGTGCGGCTTTCTCTTCGCCCCCGGGCAGTTGAACACGTCGACGACGTTCTTTTCCGCGTGGATTTGGAAGAGATATTCGGACGTGGCGAACGTCACGGACGACGGGCTTTGGTGCGTGCCGGCGGCGGCTTTGAAGCGGCGAATTTGATTGAAATGGGGCAACGCGAAAGCGATCAACGAATAAGAAGAGGACGACGTCGACGAGGACGTTTCCGAGGAGATGGACGAGGCGAGGACGATGCACTCTTCCTCTTCCTCTCGCTGCTGCTGCTGCACGACGACGTCCATTTTTTTGTCAGAGAGAAATATTGAGTTTGTGTGTATAAGTGTGTTTTGTGATGTAATCTATACACTACGCGCGCGATTTCAAATAATACACGTTTGACCTATAAATAAGAAGTAAACCTCTCTCTCTGTCTCTCTCTAAAACCTAGCGACGCGTTTCGGCACGACCCCTACCGGAGCGCCGTTCCCGCGAATGACTCTTTTTTGTTGTTGTTTCTCTTCTTCGCTATTTCGTTTCGCCGTCTCGTCGTCGTCGTCGGACGAAGACGAAGATACTCGCCACCGCTCGTAATCTGCAATCAAATTTTTCTCGATCGCGCCTTGTAAATTCGCTAAAACCGCGTCGTTGATGGCGTTGACGACGTCGTCTAACCCCGGAACGAGCGCGACGAAATCGTTCACGGAGGCGTCGAGGGTCATGATCACGTCGCCTTTCGCCGTTCGCTTCGCGCCGGCGTCGTCCTTCGCGTTGTTCTCTTCTTCGCCCAACTGTCCTTCCATCTTCAGGGAGACCGTCTCGTCCAAGTTGAACTCTTTCGGCATGCCTTCAAACTCCAGCTTCTCCGCGCCAATCGTGATCGCTCGTTTCTCCTCGTCCGGTGCGAGCGTAATCGTCGCTTTCACCGTCACTCGATTCCCGATGAAATCAAACGGTAAAAGTTGCACTTTCCACGTGATGTCGTCGATTCGTTCTCTCCTCTTCTCGTCCGGAAAGGTGACCGAAATGATTCGAGCGCCGTTCGAAACGTACGCGGAAAAAGACTTCGTTTCGTCCTCGTTCGGTTTGAAGTCTCGAAGCGGCATGCGGAGGGATTTTGAGGACGTCCAGGAGCGACGGACGTCCGCGGAGATTCGATTGCTTTTGACGTTGACGTTTTTACTTCTTCTTCTTCCGTGCGAAGCGGATTTATTATTACGATCAAAATGACGTCGATGATGCCACCTCCAAGTAAAGGAACAACGCGGAAGACTCGGAGACGAAGACGACGACGTCGACGCGGTGGAAGAAGAAGACGCGAGGAGCGAAGAAGGCATCGTCGGAGAGCAACAAAAGCGCGATGACATTTTTTTGTGGAAAGTTTTGGAGTTTTCTCTCTAGAGAGAGATCTCGAGATCTTCAGAACGAAGAACGCGCGCCGCGCAGATGTATATAACGTGCGGGTGTAGTTTTGCTGTTTTATTAAAAAGAACATATATATGTGTGTGTATTTAAGTAGTGATGCGTCGTTTACTTCCCGATGCTCTGGTAATACAAGTCGATGTACTCCAACGCCGGCTTGTTCCAAGTCCAATCTTGCCGCATGACTCTCGCTTGGAGCGAGCGAAACCAGTCGGTATCGTTCCAGTAAGCGTCTATGCATCTATCCAAAGCGTAATCTAAATCACCCTCCGAGGTACCCTCGAAGGAGAATCCGTTGGTACAATCGCCGCCGTCGGTTTCCCAGTTCGTGCTGGCGT
>Ga0255780_10005572_pt1 | contig 10599 bp, 10 predicted proteins | sample 071ome_32_FD_179978 | JGI IMG/M metagenome (GOLD analysis project Ga0255780, IMG submission 179978) | Coastal salt marsh microbial communities from the Groves Creek Marsh, Skidaway Island, Georgia - 071405AT metaG (version 2) | ecosystem: Environmental > Aquatic > Marine > Intertidal zone >...
ACCAGTTTCTCTCGGTCAAGCCCAGTGCTGATCCCGAAAATTTGGCGGTGCACTTGGCGACTCACCTGACCGGCAAGGGTTCCTTGCATCCGGTTGAGCTAATCTATCCTCCTATTTCGCCGAAGGTATTGTCTCTGGATAGGACGAAGCTTGGGTTTGAACTGCTGATACAGAGTGTCATCAATCACGTCCATCTGATTGAGGCCAGCGATGATCTTCAGCGATGGACCCTCATTGGTGTGTTGCAGGCCGACACTGCCAAAACGTCCTTTAGGGATACCCGGAAGGCGTTGTTTGGTGTTCAATTCTATCGGGTACGTCTAGGGCAGCGATAAGTGTAGCAAGCAGGTTTGGGCTCTTACCGGCCATGCAACAAGGGGTTTCAACTACCTTTTCAAACGGCTGAAATGCTTATTCGCTCTGTGATGCATAAACCATCTCGGCTGGTTCGAAGCAGCCACATTGTCGACTCTCCCACGCCTGCATCCCTCCCATGAGATTGTAAACTCTCTCAAACCCCGTGGCTTGAAGTAGGCTGGCAGCTATCGCACTTCGATAACCACTCCCACAGTAAACCACCGTGGAAAGGTCTGATCTAAGTTGGTTGACCTTGGCTTTGAGGTGAGGCAATGGCATGTGGAGTGAGCCTTCGATATGGGCTGCCTTGCGCTCGCCACAAGTGCGCACATCAATGATCTGCCCAATGACTCCCTGCTCCATCCAATCGCGGAGGTCGCACGCGGAGACCTGGGTGGTCTGGCAGAGTGCTTCGGGAAGATCCTCAGCCAGGAGATATCCCTCCACTTGATCGTAGCCGATTCGGGCCAACTCGAGGCGGGCCCTCGTCGCTTCTTCCTGGGTTTGGGCGATCAAATAAATGGACGATCCCCCCGGTATGAAAAAGCCAGTCCAGGTGGAAAAAAGATGACTGGCAATCCCGATATTCAGGCTGCCAGAGAGATGACCTTGACCGTAGGCTCCGGCTGATCGAATGTCCAAAATTTGAGCGCCTTGCTGCTGCCCCTCAATGATGCCTTCTGCTCCTACTGGCCTAAGCTCGGCAAGAGAGTCTAAAGCAGGAGCTCCCTCTAAATTAACCCCTACGTCATAGGTGAAATAGGCAGGTCGATCTGGCAAGTTAGCAATCATTTCCTGCACGAAGGCTGGCTTCTCGGTGAGTTTCAAGGCCCAGTTATCGGCCCGCTCGCGTGCAACGGTGGAAAAAGCCTCTGATGCGATGGCTCTACCACACAGAGAACCGGCGCCATGTGCTGGGTGGATCTGAGTCGCATCAGGTAGACGCATTATCTTGTCAAACAGCGAATCATAAAGTTTCCCGGCCAAATCTGTCGGGTCGGCGTCAGCGTCGCGTAGGTCGGGGCGACCCACATCACCCACAAATAGGAGGTCTCCGGTGAAAACCGCCATGGGTTGCTCTTCTTCCAACACAAAGCTCAAGCTATCAGGAGAATGTCCTGGTGTCTCGAGGATGCGTAGTTGGGCCTCGCCTAGAGAGATCACATCGTTTTCCTTGGCTGCGAGGTGCGGGTAAGTCACCGGCGCGAGGTGCGAGGTATAGACCTTGGCTCCCGTTTTTTGGGCAAGTTCCATAAATCCGGAGGCAAAGTCGGCATGGGGGTGTGTGTTGAGAATGGCCTTGATGGAGGCACCTCTTGCCTTGGCTTCCAGGATGTATGCGTCCACCTCCCGCTGGGGATCCACCACAGCGGCCTCGTTTTGGTTGAGAATGAGGTAGGAGGCATGGGCCAGGCCTGGTACGAAAAAGCGTTCGATATGTGATTGCATTGTCAGAGAGGTTATTGCGTTAGGTTGGTTCAGTAAGTGTGATGCCAGTGATGGAATAGCATGAGGAGGGCTGCGGCGGTCATCATGCTTGAGAAATAAAGTTTGAGGCTACGCAGAGTCATGAGATGGCGAAAACTTTGAGCTGCCAGCATGCCGGCCACCACCATCAGCAGGTAGATGGCTGTGAAGGAAAGCTCGATAGGTGTCGCAAGATGGCTCAGAAAGCCAACGCTTGCATTGATGGCTGTGATGGCCATGGATGTTTGGGAAGCCATCCGAAAAGGCATCTTGGTCAGGATGGTCATGGCAGGAACCAACAGGACTCCGCCACCCACACCTAGCAGACCTGTCAGGAAACCGACCGTGAAACCAACTAAGGCGCAGCGTCGCCACTGGCATCGATGGACAGGTGGCACGTGGCTGGATTCCGATTCGGTCTCGCGGGTTCGCCAGATGGAGAAAGTTGCCAACCCCATGAGCGTGATCATGGCGACCATGAGTGTGGTTTCAGAGAGGTGATGGGTAATGGATGCTCCCAGAGGAGCTCCTAGAGCCCCCATGCCGCCAATGAGGAAAATGGCTCGGTGGTGCAGGATGCCGCGTTTTCGTCCCCACCAAATACCCAATAGGCTGGCGATGGCGATCACGAGTAAGTTCACCTTGATGGCCTGCTCGGGTGGCATGTCGGCCAGATAAACCAACAAAGGGATACCCAATACCGCTCCGCCTCCCCCCACCAGACCGAGGGTCATCCCAAGCAGGAGGCTGAGTAACAAGACGGAAACCAGTGTCATGGGTTGATGGCGCAAGCCGAGGGGCGTGAGGTGCGTCGATTCCAGGGTGCCTTGGCAAGCAGCATGCCCATACCGCAGGTATCGGTGATGCCAGCAAAAACCAAGCCCGCTCCCACAAAGGCAGACAGGCCTATCCCCCAGGGATGCACCCACCTTGCCAAGCCAATTCCAGTGAGTATCAAGAGCCCAGCGGCTATGCGCACCTGGCGCTCCAGCGACATGACCGATGCCTTCTTGTCGACAGGCAGCCCGTTGGCCTGCCACTGATTGAGTCCTCCCTCGATGACCTGAACCTGCCAGGCTGGGTCGTTATTCAGGATCTCGGCTGCTTTGCAGGCTCGGTTGCCGGATTGGCACATGATCAGGATTTGGGTCGGGGTTTGCTTGCCCAGGTGCTGTCGCAAGGAGGCTGGGGATAATTGATCCAAGGGAAGGTTGAGGGAGCCTGGGACCTGCTGACCGGAGAACTCGAGAACGGTCCTGACATCCAGGATCATGGCATCCTGGTTGGAGAGATGTGCCGAGGCGGTCTGGGGTGATATAGTTTTTAGGGGGGTATGTGTGGTGGCTTTCATATTCAGTTTTTCAAGATGGGTTGCCAAAGCGTGACTGGATGCATGCCATGATACTGCTTAAGTGAGGTTCCTTGACCGAATAGTAGGCCTTACGACCTTCTCGGGTGGATTCAAGGAAACCGCATCGCTTCATGAGCATGAGATGTTCAGAGGCCATGTGGCTCGGGATGCCACAGGCCTCGGCGAGTTCTCCTACCGTGTAGCGATCCTGGAGCAGCATCTCAATGATTCTCAGCCGATGAGGGTGGGCCAGAACCCGCAGGCATCCTGCGGCCTGTTCCATCTGATCAAGCGACATCCATGGCGAGTTGGCCTGTTCCATAAACATAGAAGTATCGTAACATAACGATAAGTCAACACAAAAAAATATAAGGTCCAGTTCCCCTGACCGCCCCTACCTTCGGGCAGATCATCGAATCGGCACGATGCCACACCAGGCTCTGAGATGGACCCCAGGCCAATGGATGATTAAACGAGCGAGGATCAGGCTTTCATCTGGCTAGCTATGTGCCACCATGAGAACCGGAATGAGCCAGCCCCTCAAGGAACCGGGTCAAGGAACCCGTCCCGGCAGCGTTATGCTGCCTCGGTGTGTCTCCCTTTTACCGGGTGCTACCCAAATGATCTATGATATGGGTTTGGAGAGCGCGCTGCATGGGGTGAGCTGTTACTGCCCCCCGAAGGTTCAGGCCCAGCATTCAATCCTACTACGTGACTCAAAGCCCAAGGGTAAGCGCTCGGGCTCAGGTATGATGCAATGTGGTCAGCTGTGGCTGGATGTGGATGCCTTGTTACGAGCTCGCCCAGAAGTGATTTTCACCCAGCAAACCTGCAGTGTTTGCCTCCCCGATGCCCACGAGATGGCACAGTTACTGAATCGAATAGGATATTCTGCCAACCTGGTTTCCATCGATCCCACCCGCCTAGAGGACGTGTATCAAGCTGCCAACCTGATCGCGACTGCACTGGGTCAGGATGAGCGATCTCAAGGCTATGTGAAGAGTCTCCGATCCAAGGTTCAAGCATTGGTGACGATGCGGGAGCAACAAGCATGCTCTTTACAGGAAGTGGCCTTCCTGGAATGGGTTGATCCTTTCTTTCATGCCGGCCACTGGATCGCGGATCAGATTGAATTGGCTGGAGGTCAGGATTCCCTGGCCAGGGCAGGAAAAAAAAGTGAGGTCGTGCCATGGGAACGTCTGATGGCATATGACCCAGCATGCCTTCTGATCGCTCCCTGTGGGTATTCGATTGAACAAACCCGCGTGGCTGCTGAGAGTCTCTGGCAGAACCCCAATTGGGTCCAACTCAAAGCGGTTCGCTCTGGCCGGGTCTTTGCTCTGGACGCTAACCTGTATACCCAGCCTAGTGCGTCGAGCCTGGTTGAAGGCATTGCGCTATTGGCGCATGTTCTGCATCCACTGGTATTTCCTTGGCAGGAGCCCTGGCAAAGCGCCTGTCTGCGACTGACCAGACCCACGACGCGGTAGTCTGTGACCAAGACTGCATCTTGAATCTGATCCTACTAAGTACCGCAGTAGGTGTGCCGGATAGCTTCTGTTTCCGAGGGTGGCTGAAGCAGGTCTTTGGGTTTTGCTTCCAGTTGGTAAGGTACTTTCAGAGCCTTTAGCAGGTTTTCCAATAGGCCCAGATCATCCATGGATGCAGCCTTCAAGGCCCTTTCCACTTGATGATTCCTGGGAATGATGACGGGATTGTGAGCCTGCATCAGGCCGAAACTTTTGTTTGGGTCTGACCCCTCTTCTCTCAACCTTTGTTGCCATCGCTCATACCAATCAACATGCCGCACTGAAGGTCCGCTTCCCTCCCATGGCATCGACGGGTGAGTCAGACTGGCAAAGGTGAGGGTGTAATCAGCCTTGGTTTCCTGCATCCAGGTGAGTAGGGATTGAATCAACTCTGCGTCATCGGGCAACGGCTTCACCAACCCACACTTGCGTCGCATCATATCCAGCCAGCGTTGCTGAAATTGTTCCTCAAAGGTGTTGAGGATTGCCTCAGCTTTTTCGATGGCCTTGGAGGGTGTGGCATCCAAGAGTGGCAGAAGGGTCTCAGCTAAACGCGCCAAGTTCCACCACGCGACGCGGGATTGGTTTCCGAAAGCATAGCGACCGCCTCGGTCAATGTAACTGAAAACCTTTTCGGGATGGTAATGATCCAAGAAGGCACACGGGCCATAATCAATGGTTTCCCCGGATAGGGTCATGTTGTCGGTATTCATCACACCGTGGATGAACCCAACCCGCATCCATTCCACGATCAAATTCATTTGACGACTGATGCACTGTTCTAGCATGGCCAGGGGTGGATTGGCATGATCCAGGCATGCTGGATAATGTCGCTCGATGGTGTAATCCACCAGGGCTTGCAACCATTCGGGTTTTCCTTGAGCAGCAGCCCACTGAAAAGTACCCACCCTCAGATGCGATTGAGCGACCCTTAGCAGTACGGCACCCTTCAAGGGTGTTTCGCGTTGAACCAGTTCACCAGTCTGCACCACAGAAAGGCTCCGTGTGGTTGGGATACCCAACTCGTGCATGGCCTCACTGATCAGGTATTCCCTGAGCATGGGTTCCAGAGCCGCACGACCATCGCCTCGACGAGAAAAAGGGGTTTGGCCACTGCCCTTGAACTGAAGATCAAAACGGCTTCCATCCGGAGCTATGTGTTCTCCCAGCAAATGAGCTCTACCGTCCCCAAGCAGGGTGAAATGACCAAATTGATGCCCTGCGTAGGCCATGACCAGGGGGGTTGATGCAGGAGGCATCTGATTGCCTGCAAGAAGTGCTGCTTGCTCTTGTAAGGCCAAGTCCTCGAAGGAGAGCCCGAGTTGATTGGCGAGCCGCTCGTTGAGTAGGACTAGGCTGGGTTGAGTCACAGGATCGGGGACTAGCCGATGGTAGAAGGCCGACGGTAGGCGGGTGTAACTTGTGTCAAACTGAAATCCTGGAGCGACCATGAGCTAGAAACATACCTATTATAAAAAGGTATGAATCAAGTCTTGGGGCCTCATGGCCAGAGTGCAATCAGAAACGTGCCGACTGGGACCATGACTTGTGTTCTTGCCAAGGCTCAGACTGCAGGCAAAGTGAATGCCATGTCAGGGTTTGTCAGATCCCTTTGCTGGCCACATGGACTGCCCTTTTGGTTGGGCCCGTGCCTGTTGTTCACCTGTTGTTCAGGATTGAAGGGCGAGAGCATTGATTTTAAACATTTGGAGGCTTCGCTGACTCAGGTGCCCAGAACTTTCCTTACCCTGGCTCATTCGGTTGAAGGCCAGCGGGAGATGGGACTCAAGCCAGAGCAGGAAGCTGCCATGGACCGGCTTCTCAAAGAAGCAGATGGTCCCTGTTTGCGGGTCCGGCATCTGGCTCCCGAGATCCAGCGTCCCATCCTGGCCAAGGCTGAAAAACAGGTGGCGCAGGCTATCTTGGACCTTTTGGGTTCACAGGCCCTAGTCAGGTTGCGCCAGCTTGAGCTCCAATCTCAGGGGGTGCGAGCTTATGTCAGGCCTGAAGTGATGCAGTTCATGCAATTGGACGCAACACAGATACACGATCTCAAATCACTTTTTGAGCAAACAGACCTGGCCAGCGCTCGCTCTCGGGCATCCGCGCAATCTCTTTACTCGAAGGAAGCTGGTTCAGATCAGGCGGCTACAGCAGCCCTAGCCGCAGCGAATGTGCTTCGGCTGAGCGCCGCAGAAACCAAGGCAGCCGATCGCATCCTGTCTCATGATCAGCGCAAGCGCTACCGAGATGCCCTAGGCACGCGAATGGACACTTCACGCTTTGATCGTCTCTACCCCCAGGCTCCCGAACTCGTGGATTCGGGTCAATGGCTTGGCGGACGCGAGACAACCCTGGCCGCTCATCGTGGCAAGGTGATCCTAGTGCATTTCTACGCTTTTCAGTGCCACAACTGCCATGCCAATTTCTCAATTTACAATCGATGGCAGGAAAAACTGGTTGAAAAAGGTGCCGTGGTGATCGGTATCCAGACTCCTGAGACAAGGGCAGAATCCGACCCAGAACGTATCACTCAGGCAGCGCAAGAAAGTGGGTTTTCCTTTCCCGTACTGTATGATCTTCAAAAGGCCAACTGGGATGCTTGGAGTAACACGGTTTGGCCTGCGGTTTACGTGGTGGATAAGCGGGGATACATCCGATATTGGTGGCTGGGAGAGCTGCAATGGCAGGGAGCCAGAGGGGATAAGGTGATCGAAAGATTGGTATCCAGTCTCCTGTTGGAGTGATCCGTGGCGACTTCGAGCGATGGCAGCATGCTCGAGCGGTGAACTCTGCGATGTAGATCCAAGCTACTGGATTGTTCAGACAATGAAGAGAGTGTTGAGCCCTCATGCTATTCCTGCCTGCCAAGCGGATTTTGACTTGAGCCAGCTCACACGTCCCAACGAGATTGACGGACCTAGTTGTTTGCGATTTAAATAGCCCCTTATGTCACTCTCGCTTGTCTTAATCATGTTGATGGCTACTGTCTTTCCTCTGGCAGCCCTCTGGTTTGCCAATCACTTTCTGGGCAACGAGACTCCAGAGGATCCTAAGCAGGAAAAGCACTAGGCAGGACGTATGCCTTGAGCCAATATCGCATGGGATGCCCCCCATGCTCTCACCACGCGCTCCTTCCGGGGGAAGCGCATTTTTTTTTGCGCGTTCAATCCAGTCGTTCCACTCGATAATAGCGTTTTGAGGTCGCTTCCAGCGGAAGATCGATGACGGTTGCCCCCGACCAAATTTGTTCTTTTGCGCTCTCATTAGAAGGTTTGACGGGCGACCATTGCTTGAGATCGCTTGAAGTCAAAACCCTGAATTTTGGTACTTTGATCATGGGCCGATATTCCAGGCCGTCGAATGCCAGGGTGCCTTTTTCTGAATCATATTGACCGACAATTTCGGGTCCGCCCAAGAAGGTAGCCTTGATGGTGTGCGGGGTAAGCACCTTATATTCACCCAACATGATATAATCATATTGAAACCAATCAACCATTCCGGACTCGAATTGACCAAAGCTCAAGGTATGGCTTGTCCAGGGCAATGTCGGCAACATGTTGGGAAAGGTTTGGATCGATTTGAACTGGATTTGCTCCCAGACAAAGGGTTCGCTGAAATCGACCTGCAAGTGCACTGAGTTCTCCTCAAGAGAAACCCCCTTGATCAAGGGTCCTGAGATTGCCTCTTGTGACTGGGCAGACAGGGTCAGCATGCCTGCCAGCAACAAACTTCCCAGCTGATGTGATGATTTGGTTTGTGGTGATTTCATAAAAGTTTTTCCTTAGGCTTCGTTTTGAAAAAGGTCCTATCCTTGAATGAATGCCTTAAAAAGGCCTGGGTGTGCCATCGTTGCCAAGGATAATCGCCTGACTGGCCCCTCCGCGTTCGTCAAACACATAGATATTTTGGATGCCAGCCGCTTCCAGCGCTTGCCGTTGTGCGGGTGGAAGGGACTCCTCCTGAGCTGGCTCAAAGATAAACTCCTCCCAGAAATTGTGATGCCCTGGCGCATAGGTCTGGGAATACCAACTGGTAAGCATGATGGGTTCAGGTGTCAGTCCTTCGATCCGTGTTGCCTTCCACTGTTTTAGGGGAGCGGTGTACCCCGCAGTGGGGCCAGTAGGTGGAGCCGGCCAATAAAATTGGATGTCAATCAAATGATCCCCTTTCCCTTTGATTGAACGCGTTTGAAGAAGATCCCCCTCTTCCACTCCAGTGTATGGGTTGAAACCTTCCAGTCTGATTTCTTCTTCAGTTATGGGCGTGGTGCCTATCTCACCTGTCCAGGCATTGATGCTGAGATTCAGGCGAGGCTCCTGGTAGGTCGCCTGGAAATAAATTTCCAGCTCATCTGTGAAGACGATGGGTGAATATCGATCGGGTAGCCAACTGGGGATGAGGGTATGCCATTGGTAAGTGATTTGTTCTTCACCTAAATCTTCAGTCCAACGATCAAGTAATGTTGGACGGTTGTTCCTTGAGCCTCTTCTGAACGCATAGTTATCCCAGCCGGAAAAGCCCTTCGGCAGGTGTTCCAGACTTCCGTGCCGCACACGGTTCCAGGTTGCATCAAGTATCAAAGATTCAGCCTGCCCTGCTCGATCAAGCACTCGACTTGTGGTGTTCAGGAGCCATTGAGACTTCAAACGATGGTAGGCAAAAACTCCACCGCTACCGCGGGCTTCTCCTTGGAAAAGGCGTAGGTGAGTCATCCCTCCTGCGAGGATGGGCGTGGGTTCAGTCAAGGTGACTGGTTGAGGTAATTCACGGATCTGCTTGATGATGAGCTTCCCTGGAGCCACCTTCTTGAACTCGATATCCAAGGTATATTGTGACGGTGTGGATGCATGGCGAGCAAACAAGGGTGTGAGGTGTTCGATTTGGCGATGTAAGTTCACGTAGTCCCGCTGCCAATCCATGACATGATCCTGACCCACTTGCAGCAAGCTGGATCGGGTCTCGAATCGTAGGCTGCGACTCGGGTTGCCCTGACTGGGGCGATAATAAGAGACACTCACCGTTTCAGGGATGGATGAGTCATTCGGGTTGGTGACACTTTGAGCGTCGACTTGAGTCACCAGTTCGGTGCGGATATTGAAAGCGCCCCCTGAATAATCCGTGAACTGCACCACTGCCACCCCATTGGCCCATTCAATTTCATCTGGGAATGAATGATGCACCAGTAGGGCCATACCCACCTGATGCTCATTAACCCCATGATGCACCCGCTCGCGATAGGCATTTTCATTGTAGAAGCTCGCATAGACCTTTTTGATGGCCCTGAAAACACCTCGTTCCTTGGCTTGGTCAGGATCACAGGCGCAAGGTCCTGCCTCATCGAGATCCAAATCATCTTCCAGGCAACCACTGAAGCTGTCGTAGAGCCCTGCACCAGTGAATTGAGCTTGGTCTTCGAGATTGGTAGAACTACGAAAGCGCAGTTTACGCCGAGGGTCAAAGGAGGATAATCCACTCAGGATTTGCTCTTGCTGATCTTGCGTGAAGGTAGCGGACTTGATTTGAGTTCGAATCTCTGCCAAGGCCTCAGCGAGGTCTTTTTCCAAACCGCTGCTCTGGGCTTGTTCAAGTCGCTGTTCAATCCATGCCTGGAGTGTGAGGTCAGTCACCCAGGGTTGCAGCAAGAAGTCCTGCCACAAATCAAAGGTGATGGCGACAGCAGGTGAGGGAATGTGCTCATCTCCGTTGCGTTGAAGGAAACCAAAGTGAGCTGCTTTGCCACCGACGCGATCGGTGTCTGCAGGGGAAATCCCTTCTATGCCTAAAATGAGAGCCCCACTTCTGGTCATGGATTTGAAGTTCAGTGCTTGGGGTTCCTTGAATTCATCGACGGCATCAGTCACCTCTGATGGCACGGGGTTTTCAAGGACTGAG
>Ga0255780_10005577_pt1 | contig 10591 bp, 8 predicted proteins | sample 071ome_32_FD_179978 | JGI IMG/M metagenome (GOLD analysis project Ga0255780, IMG submission 179978) | Coastal salt marsh microbial communities from the Groves Creek Marsh, Skidaway Island, Georgia - 071405AT metaG (version 2) | ecosystem: Environmental > Aquatic > Marine > Intertidal zone > Salt...
CACGGTGGACACCTCGACGCTCTCCACGACGAATTTATTCACTCGGCCTCGTCCCACGGTGAATTCATCCACGCCGAGCGACGCCACGAACGTCGCTCCCTGACTCGCGCCTCCTAGCACTTCCAATTTCATCGCCGGACGTTTCGACGGCGACGTCGGCGTCTGACGCTCGCGTTTCTCTCTCGACGCGTCCCTCGTCGGCGTCGACGGCGCGCTCAGAGATTTTGTCCCGTTCGTCGACGCGCCGTTTGCCGTCGTCGTCGTCGTCGTCTCCTCCTCGATTCTGTCAGCTCGCGTCGCCGTCACGCGCGATGACTCCTCTTCTTCGCCTCCGCTCGCCAACGACGACGCCGACATGCCTGAAAACGATAATCGTTTCTTCACAGGGTCGTCGGCGGCGGCGGCGGCGCCCTTCGACGTCGAGAAATCCTCCTCCTTCATCACCTCGGTCCCGCGCGCGTCTCGCGTCGAGCGCGCGTCGCCGCGACGCCCGTCGAACGCGCGTTTGACCAAGGCGACGCACGCGCACGCGCACGCGGCGACGAGCGCGGTGACGAGCGTCACGCGCGCGGCACCGGTCGAGTCATCATTTTCATCGAGCGCCCGGCGACGTTTCGATGAATCGCGCGTCGTGGGCGTCGTCTGCGGCGTGATCGGCGCGGACGCGGCCGGTGGATGCGTCGTCGCGCGCGCGGGGTCCATCACGGACGACGAGCGCGTCCGTGGACGCGCGCGCGAGGTGTTTTGTGGCGTGCGGCGATTCTGAATTCGCCACCGGTACAGAGTGACGCGACGCGGACGATGTCGTTGCGTCGGGCGACGCGCGCGGCGGTGAGGACGCTGATGCGGGACGCGCGGGGCGGTGCGTCGATCGCGCGCGAACTCTCCGTCGCGCGTCGTGGGACGTCGGCGACGACGGCGACGACGACGACGACGACGACGAGGTCGATGCAGTTGAGCGCGTTCGATGGAGATAAGCGCGGCAAGCGCGCCTTGACACCCGAGGAGCAGCGGCGAGAGGCGGAACAGATGGAGGAGTTATCGGTGTTTCGCGCCGTGGGTGGACTCGTGGCGGCGGCGGCGGGCGGAGGGTTGGTGTTCGTGCTCGGCGCAGGGGCGGTGGCGGCGACGGCGAGCGGTTTGGCGAGCGCGTTGAGTTTCGGGACGGAGGCGCGCGCGAAGAGGGAGGAGAACGAGCGCAGAGAGGCGCTGTGGGCGGAGTTGAGCGCGATCGACGGGTGGGGGTTCGAGGCGAGACGTCGACGGCGGGAGGTGCGGGCGAAGCTCGCGGCGTTGGGCGAGGCGGAGTGAGTCAGCTGCAGTCTATTTTGTTATACAAATCTAGGTTGATGAACGTGGTTCCGTGTGTTCGTGCTCTTCTTGTGGTTCTTCGCGCGTGTTGGTCGCGGTGTCTTCCGGCGGAACGTCGGGTTCGAGAGTCGGCGGCGGTCGTCTAGCGCGTAATTTTTCCGCGAGCGTCTCGAGCGCGTCAGCGTCGTTCTCGTCCTCCTCCAGCGTCGGGAGCTCGCGCAACGACGACATCACGGCGTCAACGTCGACACTCAGTCGTTCGGCGACGCGTTCGTTGCTTTCGGCGCAGGCGTCGAAGGCTTTGATCCTCGAAGCAATCATCTCGCTCGCCTGAGAACGCACGCGGCCCAAGACGCGACGCTTATCCGTCTCGCACAACAATTCCGAGATGACGCGTCGCAACGTACCCAATTCTTTCGTGAGCGGCGTTGCAAATTCGACTGATTTCGATTCTGGTCGTGGTTCGCCCTCTTTGTCGCGAAGAGACTTGATGATGGCGGACAAACGCTCCAAGTGGAAATCGACGCGATCGCTCATGATGCTCACCAACTTGTCGTGAATTTCGCTCTTGTGCAACTTTAAATCTCGAAGCATGCGCTCGAACTCTTGCCGAAGAAGGGTGTTTTTCGGCCCATCGATGAGAGCGCACATGATTTCCTGCACTCGCGGAAGAAGAGTGACGAAGAAAGAGACGCTTTGTTCGGCAAGACACAAATGTTTCGCCGTGATGGATTTCAGTTTCGACACTTGCATCGCTCCTGCGCCGAGAATAAGTTGACACACTCCCGCGTTGTATTGTTTGATGAGATCAATCATTCGACGAGTCGCATCGGTGGCGAACGACGGGATCTGTCGCGCGAGCCTGATGTATTCGGTCACCATTTGGAGTGACAGATTGGCGCTATTTACCAAGTGAAACCGTTCGTCAAACACGTTGACGATCGATTCATCGCCGATATCTTCGTTTTCGACGTCCGGAATCTTGAGCGCGGTGTCGTCCAACAACGCATCGACGAGCCCTTGGAACTGCTTCGGTAACTTCGCAACCGTCCATGTCTCGCACTCGAGCAGAGATCCGAGCTTGGTCGTCGACGTGGCGTGTTGCTCGCGAATAAATACTTTGCTTTGATTGGCGAGCGTTGAACGAAGACTCAAGCACCTGTGTTTCCCGAGAGTTTCCGCAGACTGCAGAAATTTATCCGTCGAATCGATTATCCGAACGAATTCTCGAGAACTCAGGCTCACGTTCATCGGCGCGCGAATGCCGAGAAGTTTCGCAAATCTCCCTTGAGCAATGTCAATAATCTTACTCAGAGCTTCGTTCGTAACGTTCAACGCCGCGTGCGAGGACGAATAATCGAATCTCGATGCGGCTTCCATGGCGGCAGAGACGAGCGTTTCATCCACGTCTCTAAGCTTTTTCAACGAGTCTTCGTCGCCCCCGACGACGCCGCGAATGATGAGCTTGATTTGCGCCGCGCGCTCAAAGTAAGCATTGAATACCTCCGTCAACGCCGAGAGCATCTCGGCGAACAGTTCCGCGGGTAATTTTCTAATCGCAGTCGCGTACGCGGAATCGAAAGCGCTCTCTTCCACCGTCAATGGAGCGGTGATTCGTCGTTCTCCTGCGAAACGGCTCAGCATGACGCCCATCGCAACTCGTTCAACTTGCCTCACATCCTCCGAGATGGACGAAGACCACGCCTCGAGCGCATCGCACAGGAACGCGTTTCCAGAGTACAACACGGAGATGAGCGGAGGTATCGCTGAATCGAGTAATGTGGTCGCGGTGTCGCGGACCTGGTTCAGATCCTTTGAGCTCGACGACGTCTCCAATCCCGACGACTCGGCCACCGCCGCGAGACGCTCGAGTGTTGGCTTCGATATTGCCGCCTTTGCATCGCCTGGAAGTTTCACGCCCGCTATGAAATCACTAATCATCACCTCTCGAACCTTGGTCACCGTCTCCGTGACGTACTCTGGAAGCTTTTGAAAGCACGCCAAGTCGGCGAGCATCGGATTGTCTCGCAACGTCTGTCTCACGTCCTCCGCGATTTGCAGAGCGCCGGGATAATCCGTGCTTTCGACGAACACGTCCATGTCCAACCGCATCTGCTGAACGGACGCGATTTGCGCGAACAAATCCGTCAATCCTCGCAGGTTATCCCTCTTTTCGTACAGACTTTTCATGACTCTGCCCGGTTTGACTAAGAGCTCGCCAATTTCCCTGACGTTTTGTCTCATCTTCCCCACCTGTCGCTGCGTCTCGCTCATCGACTCGTGTAAACCGTGTAACTCCTTGAGCGCTTCGAAGAATTCGGCGCTCTTCGCGTCAATCTCACGAACCAAGTGCTGTTCGACGACGTCCAAGTGCGCGCTCAAATCCTCCTGCGTCTCCGTCGCCGCGCGCGCCAAATCCCGCACGCTCCGCGCCTCCACTCGTCCACACGCCCTCGAAAATGTCTCCGGACGGGATAAATCAAAGTCATCGTCGAAGAACAACGCCGGCACCGTCCCCAGATCGCTCGCACCGCCGTCCGCGACGTCGCCGCCGCCTCGCGTCGACGGCGCGCGTCCCGCCCGCGCGCTCGCCGCGTACGCGCGCTGTTCCACAAACTCGGCGTACCACTCCCGCGTCTTTCGCAGGTACGCCTCAAAATCTTGAATCGACACCTCCGGCAACAGACTCGCCGCGCCTCGCGCGCCACCGCTCGGCGTCCCAAACACGGCGCTCTCCAACGCGCGCGCCGCGCTCGCGTCCAATCCCATGGACGCCACCCACCCACTCAGCGTCCCCCCGCTCACCTCCGCACCGTCCAAATCGAGCGCGCGCGCATCCCTCCGCACTTCCTCGCTCGCCCGAGCGATCGATCCGAGGTACGCGCACGCGCGCGCGTTCTCCAGACGCACGCCGCTCGACCACGCATCTTCGAAATCACCGCGCATCCGCGCGCGCACACCGCGCTCTACCCCCTCGCGCGTCTCCGACGCCATCGACGACGACCGACGACGCGTTGACGCGTCGTTCGCCCCCGCGCACCGCGCCCCTCGACCGCGCGCGCGCCTCTGACCGGTCCGAGAGTCCGTGGTCGTCGGTATTGGTTGACATCGTATGCGTAAACAGTCAGAAGAGGGATTTCTTCCACTTTGGCGCCCCGCGCCCACAGGGCGCCCGACCGGCGGCGACGCGTCACTCATTCGCCCGCTCCCGCGCGGTCTCGCCCGTCGCCATGGGCGTCGAAGACGACGACGACCGAGGGAAAGATTTCCCCGTCGTCTGCGAGGACTGCCTCGGCCCCAACCCGTACGTGCGCATGCAAAAGATCCCGCACGGCGGGCAGTGCGCGATCTCGGGACGCGCCTTTGACGTGTTTCGATGGCGTCCGGGACACGACGCGCGGTATAAGAAGACGGTGGTGTGTAAGGAGATCGCGCAGGCGAAGAACGTGTGTCAGGTGTGTCTGTTGGATCTGGATTACGGCATACCGGTGGCGGCGAGAGACGCGGCGTTGGGACGCGCGGGGGGCGGGGTGCCGTCGAGCTCGGCGAATAGGGACTTTGCGCTCAACGAGGTGGCGAAGAAATTGGAGAACGGGGAGGATGTGTACGAGAAGGAGGCCAAGGAGAAGAATAATGAGTTGTTGATGCGGTTGGCGAGAAAGAAACCGTATTATAACAAGAATAAAGCGCCGATATGCACGTTTTGGTTGAGAAACGCGTGCACGAGAAACGATTGTCCGTACCGACCGTGCAACGGCGATACGCACATGCCGGAGTTGAGCGCGGCGCCGGAACTGAGGAAACAAAACATCAAGGATAGGTATTTCGGGACGAACGATCCGGTGGCGGAGCAAATGTTGAAGCGGGCGAAGGAGCGACCGAGCCGAAAGTTGACGCCTCCGGAGGACGCGAGCATCACGACGCTCTTCATCGGAGGCGTGGATCCGGAAAAGATTACGCAGGAAGACATCGAGTCTCGCTTTTATCGGTACGGCGCCATCAAGGGCATTCGCGTCATAGGAAATAAAAAGTGCGCCTTCATCACGTTCGAGACGCGGGACGGGGCGGAGAAGGCGGCGGAGGACGCGGCGTTTAATCTCGAGATAAACGGCGAACAGTGTCGTGTGCAGTGGGGTAAATCCACGGCGAAGAAGGCGCCAAGCGAGAGGGACGCGCCTCCCGCGCCGGCGCCGGTGGTGATGATGATGGCGCCCGGCGTGGAGCCTCCCGCGCCGGGCACGAACCCCGCGGACATCCCGGCGCACGTGGCCATCCCCATGCCGGCGCCCGCGGCTGTCGGAGCAACGACGAAGTATCCTTCGCAGGATCCCTCCGCCATGGGCGCGGTGTCCAAGAAGAAGGAGGAAAACTAAATTAGCTAGTCATTCTTGTCGATTGAGTTGTGTAAAGATGATGATATGCAGACATTAAAACAATTGAAGATACCCTACGTCTCGAGCTTACGCCTCTGTCTTTTTCAATTCTTGCGTGAGCGCGATCCAATCGTTGAGCGTTTTACCCGCCTTGCCGCTCTCGTGCGCTTCTCTCGCCATGGCGATGCCCTCGGTGACGTCCTTCGCCTGCTGCGCCGCGGCCATGGCGACGCCGGCGTTGAGAATGAGCGTTTCCGCAACCGGACCCTTCTCGCCCTCCAACGCGTTGCGCAAAATTCTCGAGTTGACTTGCGGGTCGCCGCCGCGCAAATCCTCGAGCGTGCACGGCTTAACGCCCACTTCCTTGGGTTCAAACGTGTACGAACGAGTGCCGTTCGGTGTCACTTCGACCACGTCCGCGGGACCGGCCGGGGTGAGCTCATCCAAACCCATGGAGTGGACGACCAACGCCTTCTTCATGCCGAGCTTCATCAAAGAATCCGCCATGAGTTGTTGCACGCCCGTGCTGTACACGCCGACGAGCGCGTACTTGCTGTGCGCCGGGTTGAGCATAGGTCCTAACATGTTGAACGCGGTGCGCACCTTGAGCGCCTTGCGCACCGGTGACACTTTCGCCATCGCCGGGTGGTACCGCGGCGCGAACATGAATCCGACGCCAACCTCTTCGATGCATCGCTTCATGCTCTCCGGCCCCAACTCAATCTCCACCCCCAACGCTTCGAGCACGTCACCCGAACCGCACAACGAAGACACCGACCGAGATCCGTGTTTCGCCACCTTGGCCCCCGCCGCCGCGGCTAAAACGCACGATCCCGTGGAGATGTTCACCGTCCCGGCGTCGTCGCCCCCCGTCCCGACGATGTCCAACACGTCGTCTCCCGCAGACACCTCCACCGCTCTCGACTGCATCGCTCGCGCCAATCCCGCCATCTCGCTCGCCGTCTCCCCCTTCGCTCGAAGCAAGACCAAAAACGCAGAAATCTGCGTCGGATCCGCATCCAACAGCGCCTCCATCGCCGCGTACGCGCGCTCTTCGGATAAATCCACCCCCGCGCACAAATCTTCAATCACCGCGCGAAGATCCACCGCGTTCGCCGGCGCGGACGTCGCCAGGATGACACCACCGTTCGTCTTTCTCGCGAACGCACCGGCGCGCGCGTCTCGCGTCGCGCGACGACGCTCGAGCGTCGTCGGCACCGCGCGCGCGGTCGATCGCATCGCTCGCGTCGTCGTCGTCTTCCCACGCGTCGTCGTCGTCGTCGCCGGCGGCACCGCCACCGCGCGCGCCGTCATCGCGTGCGCGTGGTACATCACTCCTCCTCAACGCGCGATCGGTCGACCGCGTCGCGCTCAGGCGTCGCCGCGCGCGCGCTGGATTCGGATAGAGGAGGGGTCGACGTGCTCGCTCCGTCTGTCCGAACACCTCGACTGGTCGTTTGTACGCTTCAGTATGGGGTTTCGTACAATTTTTTCTGTGCGCGCGCGCGGGAAAGACGGACCGGTTCGGCGGTTCGCGCGTCAGAGCGGCGCGCGCGGGGAACGAACCGCGACGCGATCGAGCGCGGCGCGCGCGTCATCTCAGTGAGACGCGAGACGCGACGAGACGCGCGCGAGGACGCGACGAGACGCGCGTGGAAAGGGTGAAGAGATCGCGGGGAATCCTCGGTGGGACATTGGTTCGAGGTCGACGACATGTCGTGGGGACAACCGGCGCGACCGGCGGTGACGAACCCGAATAACGATTTCGTCGTCGCGAATCCACCGAACGATGGCATCAGTTCGTTGGAGTGGTCGCCCACGGGGAACTTTTTGGTGGCGACGGCGTGGGACGGCGACGTGCGTGACTTTGCGCGCGAGATTCGATTTTTGAGACGCGAGACGTGCGAGGGTTTCGACGCGTGGAGAGGACAAAGGGGGCGTGAGCGTTGTGACTGACCGCGCGCTTATCGATCGTTCTTCGGTGTAGGTGTATTGCTACGAGGTGGCGAATAACGGACAGGCGATGCCAAAGGCGTCGACGAAACACGAGGCGCCCGTGCTGTGCAGCGCGTGGTCGCACGACGGCGCGGCCGTGTTCGCGGGTGGATGCGATAACATCGCGAAAAAGTGGGACTTGGCGACCAATCAGTCGACGCAGGTGGCGCAGCACGACGGTGCGATCAGACACATGGCTTGGATTGAGCAGGTTGGATTGTTAGTGACGGGTTCGTGGGATCGAACGCTCAAATACTGGGATACTCGACAACCAAACCCGGCGCTTCAGGTGCAGTTACCGGAGCGCTGCTACGCCTTGGACGTCACACATCCTTTGCTCGTCGTCGGTTGCGCGGAGAGACAGATTCAGGTGTTCAACCTCAACAATCCGCAGACGCCGTACAAGCAGTTGCTGTCGCCGCTCAAGTATCAGACGCGATGCGTGGCGACGTTCCCCGATCGATCCGGGTATCTCGTCGGTTCCATCGAGGGACGAGTCGCGGTGCAACACGTCGAAGACAATTTGCAGAGCAAGAACTTTACGTTCAAGTGTCACAGAGACGGAACGCAAGACATTTACGCCGTCAACTCGATTTCGTTCCACCCGACGTTTGGAACCTTTGTCACCGCCGGCGCGGATGGCAACTACAACTTTTGGGACAAGGATAGCAAACAACGTCTGAAGAACATGACCAAGTGCTCGGCTCCCATCTCGTGCGGCTCGTTCAACCGCGACGGTACGATTTACGCCTACGCCGTGTCGTACGATTGGAGCAAGGGCGGCGACAACGCGTTGGCGAGTACGCCAAACAACATCTACTTGCACGCCGTGAACGAGACTGAAGTGAAGCCGCGTCAACCGAAGACGATGGGACGCCGCTAGAGAGAGACGAAACGCGGAGTCGTCGGTAGAAAATATATATAGCGTACATATTAGGTTTTGTAATTCTCGACAACGTCGCCATCTAAATTTTTAAACACACTCATCGTTCATTCGTAAAGCGTCGCCGATTCTAATCGAGACGCGTCGAAGAGTTTTTCATTCTCGCGCCATTTCACTCTACGCGCGAGTCGTTCAAGGAAGCCTCGTCAACAGTGGCTTTGTCGCGGGATCGAGTCCGTACGCTTCATCAATCGCTCGCTCCGTGCGCGCCAGAACCGCGCCGAACGCGCACGCCTCGATGACGATGTGCTTCAACTGGTGCACGTGCACGGAAAATCTATCATCTGGCGTCCCGTCGCTCGATCGACTTGGTTTCCTTCGAAATCCTCCCAAACTCGTCATCCCGCGACTGCAATCGCCGTTGAAGAGATTCGACACGTGCAACTGCAACACTTCCGCCGCTTCCACCGACGCGATGCGCGCGGCGTGCGCGCGCGCCGACGGTCCCATCGCGTCGATGTACTCCTTGAGCGACACCATTCCTCTCTGAATCTGTATCCCTCCCCGCACGCGAAGCGGTATCGACGCCTCGTATCCCGCCGCGCGAACGCCCGCGCCCGCGCGCGTCGATCCCTCCATCGCGCGCAGATTGCTTCGAAGAACGCCGTACCTTGCCAGACGTCCCGGGTAGGCTACTTTTTCCAGACGCACGACGTCGACGTTTGTCGACACGTAATGTTCGAGTTCCAATCGTCGTTCGCTCGCCTGTAAAAAGTATCCAAACGACGCACACTTGGTGTACACATCCGCGAGCGCGTTTGACGTCATCTCGTGCGTCGCCCCGACGCGTCGCGAGTGTTTCGACACGTTTTCCACGACGCGAAGCACGAGATTAATCATAAACTCATCCGACCCCTCGGGTAAAACGCGTTGCAACTCTTGACACCGACGCATGAGACTCAGACGTCCACGCCTCGAGTCGACGACATCGACGACGACGTCACCACCACCGTTCCCACCAGTCTCTCGACACGTCCCGTCCTCGCTCGCCGCCATCGCCGCATCGCTCGCCTCGAGCACCTCTCGCGCCGCGCGCAGGTACACGACGTCCTCCACCTCCATGCGCGTCAACGCCGCCCGTCCGACGACGCAATCTCTATCGCACGCCTCGCTCTCCGTCCCGCTCCCCGCCGTGAATCCATCCTCCACGAGCGCACGAAGCGTCTCCGACGACGCCTTTTCGAACGCATCCCACCCGTCTCTCGCCAACACCGCCGCCAACGCGACTCCCGTCGCCGTTCGACACGCCACGCGTCCCGCCGCCGGCGTCTCGCCGGCGCCCGCCGCCGTCTCTTCCGCGTCGCCTCGCCTCGACGCGTACGACGACGACGACGACGACGACGATCCACCGTCACGAGATGTCTCTCGCCTCGCCCGCGTTCGCGTTCGCGTTCGCGTCACGTCACGCATCGTCGTCCGACGCTTCGCCCTCGTGATCCTCTCCCCACCGGCCCACCGCCGACACGTCGACGCCGTCGTCGTCGTCCACCCCCTCGACGCCTCCATCGCCTTCGTCGCCCCTCGCCTCGCGTCCTCGCGCGCTCGATCGAGCGTCGACGAATTCGAATGCACGTATATATCCCACGCGCGTCGTCCACCGCGCGCACCTCCGCGCGCGTCGCGTCGCTCGCGGTCGATTCGCGGTCGATTCCTCGATCCCCCGTCTCGCGTCTAACCACCGCGACGGAGGAGACGAATTCGATGATTGGATCGGACGGCGTGCGCGTGCGATCGATCGATCGGCGCGTGCGTGACGACGACGACGGGGATGAGAAAAAAAGGACGTCCGTCTCGCGCGTCGCGAAACGACGTCTCGTCTCGCGTCGCGTCGTCGTCGACGTCGGGGATTCCCGCCGAATCGCCCAATCGCCGCCGATCGATCGATGGACGCGGCGCTCGAAAAAGTGTCGAGGGGGTGAGGAGGGGACTGTTTGGGGATGTGGGACTCGTGAGGGTGAGTCGTGATTGG
>Ga0255780_10005585_pt1 | contig 10585 bp, 9 predicted proteins | sample 071ome_32_FD_179978 | JGI IMG/M metagenome (GOLD analysis project Ga0255780, IMG submission 179978) | Coastal salt marsh microbial communities from the Groves Creek Marsh, Skidaway Island, Georgia - 071405AT metaG (version 2) | ecosystem: Environmental > Aquatic > Marine > Intertidal zone > Salt...
CCGCCAAGGCGCTCGATGGCGTCAATTTCAGCTGGGGTTTCAAACTGGGGCCCTTGCGTCAACCAATAGGTCACGTGAATGTCGTCCTTTTCCTCGAGGTCTTGCGCTGAGCGAAGCACGTCAACCGCACGATGGGTGAGGCCTTCGTCGAAGGCCAGCGCCATCGAAGTGAACACGGCATCCTCGTCGTGGAAGGTTGTGCTGACACCGGTGAGGTCGATCGCGTCTGCGGCCACGCCCACCCGGCCAGGGGGCAATCGCTCGGTCAACGTGCCCACGGAGCAGACCGCAAGCACGACCTCAACACCTGCATCAACCAAGGCACGAAGGTTGGCGCGGTGGTTGATGCGATGAGGTGGAACGGTGGTGTCGCCCTCTCCGTGGTGGCGCTGAAGGAACACCAGCTCGGCCTGCTCGCTCGCGCGCTGTAGGGTGATGCAGCGTAGGCCAACCTCCCCATATGGCGTGTCCACCCTGACGTTGTCCGTACGGACCGTGGACCAACCCGCCTCGGTTGAACCGGGCACCGCGTCAAGCCTGAGCAAGCCCGTGCCGCCCATCACCCCGATGCGACGCATGGGGAGACCTCAGGGCAGGGCGTGCTTGGACCCATCGGCGTTGGGACGTGTTGCCGTGCCAATCAGGCGCCTTGGAGGCGCTCGATGAGCTCGTCTTTCTTGCCCGACACGGGGAGTCCCTTCGCTTTGAGGGCCTCCTTGAGTTCCGCCACGGTCATCGACGCGTAATCCGAGTCATCCCCTTCCGGCTCAGACACGTCTTCGGCGGGCGATTCCTCTTCAGCAGGAGCCTCTTCTTCGGCCGCCTCTTCCTCAGCGACCTCAGGTGCCGCGTCCTCGACCGGCTCCTCTTCATCGGGCTCGTCTTCAGGCTCGACGACATCAGCGTCGTCGCCGCCCTCCTCTTCCATCGCTTGCGCGAGCAGCGCTGCTTTCTTGGCCTTCAATTCGGCCGCGGAGCGCGCTTCCTCAGCGTGGATTTCGTCAAGGGTGGGGCCCTTGTCGTGCACCACACCGTCCTGCAGGAGCTGGCTCTTTCGGATCACGCAGGTGCGGACGGGGTAAATCGACTTCACAGCGTCCTCAATGGCCTTCTCCAGGTCACCACTGAGCATCGCGCTCTGCAGCTGAGGATAGGTCATCTTCGCGGCCGAGGTCATGATGACGTCACGGGCCTTGGTCCGAATGTCGCTCTTGACCGAGGTCTGGATGCGCTTTTGGGTGATGATCAACGGCTTGATGCGGAGCAAGTAGCCGTCTGTCGTGACGACATCGACCACGTCGTCGATCTTTCCACGGTAGCGGCGCACCTGCCGACGGACGTGGTCCGTCTGGTGGTGGTGCCCGATGAAGGTCGTCAGGGCGTCTTGCCCGACGCATTCGGTGACGCGGAAGCGAAGGATGACATGCATCTTCGTGAAGTCACCGTTGAATTCTTGCTGCGTCAATTCATAGACGCGACCGTTGATGTGTTCGTCGGTTTCACCGATGGTTTCACCGATCTTCTGGAACTTCCAGGGGTCGCGGGGGGCGCGGATGGTGTACCATCGCTTTGACTTCCACTTGTCACGCTGCTTGCGCGCCGCTGCGCGCGCTTTCGCACTCATCTTCCTCGCCATGTGACCACCTGCTGTTTCTCCGAGGGCTACCTCAGTTGCAGGTCGGCGACCGACCTTCGGTATTTGAAGCAGCCGCAACGGGCTCCTTCACCAGCCACGCTGATCCAGGCGGACGTCGAGTGTTTCGAGTTCGTCCCCCTTCATGGGGGCGCCGTCCGTCATGGCCATGGCTTCGACCAAGCGATCTGGATCGTTGAAATGGGCGGTCGCGAGCACGATGGCATCTGCCATCGTTGGGGGGTGCTCGGACTTGAAGATCCCAGAACCGACGAACACACCGTCCATGCCTGAGCGCATCATCAGCGCTGCATCGGCCGGCGTGGCGATTCCGCCGGCTGAGAAGGTGACGACGGGCAGCCGGCCCATGCGCTTCACGTCTTCCAAGACCCCTCGAACCGCCGTATGCATGCGCTCGTCGATCGGTCCGAAGGGGGTGACTTCATGGGTGCCGGGGAGGGCGGAAGACGTCGAGAGCACGCGATAGCGTTCCACGATGGCATCGGTGGCGGCCTCCATGCCGTCGGAATCCAATCCCACGACCTGTTGAATCTCTTGCTCGATGAGACGGGCGTGCGTGACAGCCGCAACGACGTTGCCTGTGCCGGCCTCGCCTTTGGTTCGGATCATGGCAGCGCCTTCGTGGACACGTCGGACGGCCTCACCGAGGTTCGTCGCACCACAGACAAAAGGAATGTCGAATGCAGCCTTGTCGATGTGGAAGAAGGGGTCAGCAGGAGTCAAGACTTCGCTTTCGTCGACCATATCGACGCCCATAGCCTCGAGGATCCTTGCCTCTGCCTCATGCCCAATCCTTGCCTTGGCCATCACTGGGATGGAGGTGCAATCGAGGATGCCTTGGATCATGTCGGGATGGCTCATTCGAGCGACCCCTCCCGCCTTGCGAATGTCCGCGGGAACGCGCTCAAGCGCCATGACGGCGACGGCTCCAGCGTCCTCTGCGACGGCCGCTTGCTCCGCGTCAACGACGTCCATGATGACGCCGCCTTGCTGCATGCGAGCAAAGCCCCTTTTGATGAGGTCCGTGCCTCGGCGAAGCGTCTCAAGGTCGATACCGCTCATGGCGGAAGCCTCCGAAAAGCGCTCACTCAGTCCCCGAGGACGGGGGAATCGCCCTCGGCGATGGGGGCGTCCGCAGCCTCGTCGGCGTTGCGGTCAATCCATGCTTCTTCACCGGCAGGAACCTCGGTGTCGGGGAAGATCGCTTCCACAGGGCACTCGGGGATGCAGGCGCCGCAATCGATGCACTCGTCGGGGTCGATGACGAGGTAGGTGTCGAGCTCGCGGAAGGCTTCCACCGGGCAGACAGCAACGCATTCCTGGTACTTGTGGTTCACACACGGTGAGGTCACGACGTGGGGCATGCGGCGAAGGAGCGGCGTCGAGGATATGAAGTCTCGCCATTCGCCGCAGCGGCGTCACGGCGCCTCGTTCGTCAACACCTCAACGATGCGGCCTTCGGCCGTCTGGCCCGGATATACAGCGACCTTGTAGCGTACCTTCACCGACCGGGAGGAGCCCGGTGGGGCGAGCACCATGGCTCCGCTCAGCAGCGCATCAAGGTCGAGACGAAAATGCAGCCCCCCATCATCGTCCAACCGTGACGCATGCTCATCACGCAGGTGTGCACGTACCTCCTCACCCAAACCTGCAATGCCTCGGCGAAGTTCTGCGTTGCGTTGGAGGTCGGCGCTCAGCGTGATCATCGTCGGACCGTGGTGCGAAGGGGAGGCATCCCTGGAGATGTCGGCATCACCCAACCACGAGCAGAGGGCTTGGTGCACAATCGAAGCGTCCTCCACCGCGCTGACGTGAACACGGACCGTCATGCGGTCATCGCCCATGCTCATGGCTGAGGCCGGAAGGCCATGACGCTGCCGTTCACGAGAGCGGCGAATCCACGCCGACTTCGCCGAGGGTCCAGCGGAGGGTTTTGATGACCCCCTCCAGCGCCTTGTGGTTGCGGGCTGCTTCTTTCATGCCGTCTCGGTCGCCTGCGTCCCGGCACGCCTCAAACCACTCTTTCCACTGGTTTTGCTTCCGGAGGGCTCGGTCGAGCATGCCCTCAATGTCTTCCCAGCTGCGGTCGTAGGTCCGCTCGGGCACGTCGTCGCTCATCTCGCTCAGCCTTTGCCGGCGCGCGACGGTATTTGAGGCCGACCCCATACCGGAACCTTCGGCAGCGATTCCGGCAAGTCCCCGATCATGTCGACGGTCGGCGAACGTCCACCAAACGCTCCCCGGGCGCCACGGTTTCTCCATCGCCAATGACGCACCTCTCGAGCACCGCACCCTGCCCGACACGAGCCCCGACACCGAGGATGCAGCGCTGAACGTCTGCATCTGCTTCAACCTGCACGTTCTCCATAAGCAACGAACCCGACACCCTCGCGCTGTCGTTGATCACCACACCGCCGTGAAGATGATTGGCCGACGCATCACCAAGCAGCGACGCTTGCGCGTCCAAAAGGTGGTGGGGAGCGCCGACGTCGAACCAACGTCCCTCGAGTTTGATGCCTGCAATCGGCTCCCCCTTTTCGAGGAGCAACGGGAACAGATCCCTGCTGAAGTCGAAAGGCTGCCCTTCAGGCACATAGCGGAGGGCAGCAGGTTCAACGGCGTAGACCCCGGCGTTGACCAAGCGACTGAAGGCTTGCTCGGGTGTGGGCTTTTCGAGGAATCGACGGACAAATCCGCTGGCGCGACCGCGCTCAACGTCCCCCTGCGGGCCTTCGGACAGCCCCACGATGCCGAATCCCGAAGGGTCGTCCACTTCCACGAGGCCGAGGGTTACGACGGCACCCGTTGACCGATGATGAGCAAGCAGGTGACCAAGGTCGAGCGTGCTCACCCCGTCACCTGAACCGACGAGAAAGGTCTCAGTCAATTCGTCGATCAACAGCCGCACGCTCCCGACCGTCCCCATCGGCGAAGACTCGTGGCTCACACGAGCCGAGATACCGGCGCTCGCCCAGGTTGCCACGTGTGCTGCCAGATCAGCCCCCCTGTATCCAGTCGTCACCACGAGCGTGTCGGCACCGGCATCGAGCATGGCGTCCTTGACATGGTCAATGACCGCACGTCCGAGCAAGGGCACCATCGGTTTTGGACGGTGGTCGGTCAAGGGTTGGAGCCGCGAGCCACGACCGCCGGCCATGATGACGCCGTGCACGCCTGCACCTCAGCGTCGGCGGCGGGCGGACATGTCAATGCGGCGCATGTTTCGCTTCTTCTGACCGTCGCCACCACGGTGGTCCTTGGAGGGTCGGTCCTCGGCCATGACGCCTCCGAAGGTGAGGGTCCCTTCGTTGAGGAGGGTGCTGACAAGTTCGTCGGCGACCTTCTCGGATTGTGCGCCGGTCTGAAGCTCAGCCCGAACGGACTTGTTGTGCTCAACCACCCATGATTCACGCTCTTCACGTGCGAGTTTGAGTTGATCGCGAACCTCATTGACGTCCACCATCATGGCCTCAATTTCTGCATGCACCTCATCGGCCTGCTTGCGGTGCTCAAGGTGCTCAAGGTGGTGGCGGTCTCCCTCGGCCTTCAGAAAATCGCGATGGGCGAAGGCCTCGTCAATCCGCTTGGAGATATCGTCGGCGACCTTGATGGCCTCAAGGAAAAGCTGGTGCTCTGCGTCGGCTTCGGATTTGAGCAACTTGATGCTGCCGTCGAGGTCCTTCACGTCGATTTTTACGAGTTCAAACTCTTGCACATCTGGAGCGAGTTCACCAATTCGGTTGTCCATGCGCTTGAGCCGTTCCATGATTTCCTTCTCGCGCTTCATGCCGACGCTTGAGGTTTGGAAGGTCTCCTCCAATCGTTCCATTTCGGCCTTCAACTGATGGAATTCCGCGGTCGCTGACCGCTTCGCGTCCTTGTCACCACGCTTGCCCTTGATCTGCTGAATCAATTCGCGGAGCTGCTGTTGGATGGCGTTTCGACGCTCACGGTGAAGGTTGACCTCTGCACGCGCGGCTTTCACCTCAGCGATCAACAGGTCGTTTGCCTCGCGCTGTTCCTTGTACTGGGCCTGAACAGCGTTGCGCGCATCACGAGAACGGCGCGCTCGGTCGCTGTGCTGGTTTCGAATTTCACGCATGCGGCGGACCTTCGTTTCCATCGCGTGGAGACGCTCACGCAGGTCCGCGTCAGGTCGCTCTTCGGCTTCACCGCCTTGTCCGCGCATGGTGGGTCGTCGTCGCCCACCATTTCAAGGCTGCTGCCCGCGCGACGTGGCCTGTTCAGCCGAGAAGCAAACCGGTTACTTGTTGGGCGGCTGCGATGAGCACGCCCAAGGTTCCAACGGTGGCACAGGCCACAACGGTACCTCGACGGATGCGTGTTCTTGCGTCCGCACGCACCCTCGTGTTGATCTGGCGACCAAGCAACAGGTCACCTGCCTCGTTCTCAAGCCGAACCGTGATGGTCGAGTCTCCACTTCGGTCTGGAATCAACGACTGCCATGACGTGGTTCCCTTTTGCAGGAGGCGGACGAGGGACCCAATAACGTCCTCGTCGCCGTCACCGGCCACGGGGAGGGCCGAGCCAAGGACCGATTCCTGTTCGCCGGCGGGCAGATGGAAGGTGAGGGCAAGGTCCTGAGGCCTGAAGTCCGGGGATTGCATCCTGAGCACCACGGTCCGAGGGGTGTCGTCCAGGTTGCGGATGTAGGTGAAGAGCCCGGTCGTTCCGTCCACAATGTTGGCCATGTCGACGTCGACGAGCAGGTCCTGCTGCCCGTGCAGGCTCCCCGTTCGGATGCGTTCGGTCGTGCGTCGCATCATGCGGAAAAAGGCCGGAGCGACCGTGGAGGCCTTGTCGAACAACCGCGTCCAGACGTCCGGCGTGAAGACGGGATGTCCACGAAGCGCCTCGACGCCTTCCTCGCGGAGGACTTCGGCGAGTTCTTCGATGAGTTGAGGTGTTTGGATCTGGCCGTCGCATCGCATCCATTGCAACGCGAGAATTTTCTCCTTTGCCGTGACCAAGTCCTGTTCAGGCTTCCTGAGTTCGAGTAAGTCGAACATGAACGCCTCGTACTTCGCACGAAGGAGCGGGTCCATCACGGTGAGCAGAATTTCGTCGAACACGTCTTGCAGCGATGAAGGATGAATCGGGGGGTCGTATGCTTCCAGAAGACCGGTCTCCGTGGACGAGGTGAACGAACGCCCGCTCCGACCGAGGTGCTCAGCGAACGCGAGAAGCACAAAGGAAGCCCCTGCCAGGTGCGCGATTTGACCGACAGAACTCAAAGGCGACCGAACAAGTTCTACGGCAAGGCACAACAAGGCACAGATGACCAGCACCAGGGACGTGGTGGTCGCTCTCATGCTTCGCTGCATGGCTTCTTCGATCATGTCGTACCCATGCGACGACGCAACCCAGCGGTGGGCGCCACCGAGGGAATCCACTTCACCAACAATGCCAAGGACACTCAAACCCACCCTCACGCGATGGATGAGCAGCATGAGACCATAGGTCAGCAGCACGGCGAATTGGAGCCCGACCAACGCCCATGCAAAATCGACCTTGAGCGTGGGCCGAATGGAGGTCTCCCACCACGAGGGGGGGGAACTTGAGGTCGCAACCGACCAGGCCAGAAATGCGAGCGCGGTGGCCAACAAAGGCAACACCATGGTGAGCCGGAGGCCTCCAGTGAGGAGTTGCCGATCGACGCTGAACAGCACCTGCTCGATGGCAGCGTTTCGGTCCCCCGCACCGTCAGCGTCGTTGGGCACAGACGTGGTGTCCAGAGGCATGCGTATCAATGCAGCGCGCATCGAACGAACATCATGCCCGGATAGCGACAAGGATGGAGGCGGCGAATCCTTCCTCGAGGGACATGACCTGACCGTCAACGACGAGGCCCTCTGGCAGACGTTCGATGGACGAACCAAGACGCAAGGCGCCGAGGCCGTTGGTTTCCACCCCAAGCAGCCCGACAACGTGTGCATGTTCCCCTTCGGCAAGGTCCCGCACCGTGGCGTAACGGCAGGCGTCCCGTTCAGACAGGCGGTCCGCGACCACGCCTTCCGCTTTGGGGATCTCACGCCCGGAAGGGTCGACCCTTGGGTCCCCAAGCCACGCAGTCAAGGCCACTTCAAGGTCGTCATCAATGGCGTGCTCGAGCCTGCATGCGGTGGTGTGCGCGTCCCCATCGTAGGGAAGGACCTCAAGCAACACCTCGGCCAAGCGATGGCGCCGCTTCATTCGACGCCCATGGCGAAGCCCTTCTTCGGTGAGCCGGACGCCCCGGTACGCCTCGTAATCGAGGAAGCCGCGCTGAGCCAGTCGCTGCACCATCTCCGAGGCTGCTGCAGCGGACACACCCAAGCGGTCGGCGAGTTCACCCGTCCGAACACGTCGAGCGCCGTCCTCTTCGTGGAATTCATACATGGTCTCGAGGTATTCGTCCTCGAATTCTTGAAAATGACCGCTCATCTACGCGGCCTCCGAGCGTTGAAACTCATCCCGGCACGCTGGGCAACGCACGCGACCGTTGAAGGAAGCCGGGACACGCAAGGTCTGGCTGCAGGCGGGACAGGCGATGTCGATTTTCTCCGGGAGGTCGACCACCTCCACATCCTCAGAGCCGGCCACTGTGGGCGCCGCTTCCTCGTGCACCGTCGTGGCATGAACCTCGAACCGTTCCTTGCAGTCTGGACACCGCACCGCACCGTCGTAGCTCGCAGGAACACGTAGTGCTCGTTCACATGACGGGCAGGCCACCTCGACCTTGGCCTCCCCTTCCGTGCTGGAGGACGACGACGCGGCCGGTTCGATTGCAACCTTGCCCTGCGGTGACGCCCCTGGCGGGCTTGGGCTTCGACGTCGAATGGTTTCGACAAGCAACAGGACCACAGCCGCGCTTGCGCCAAGGGCTACGGAACGCCATGGGACAGCGAGGGCATCTCCCTGCTCGATGGCCGAGACATCGTAGGACAATTGAGCAAGGGCCAAGCCTGCATCGTTCCAAGCATAGGCCGTCATGTCGACGGTCGAACCTTCTGGCCATACCACAGTGAACCGGAGGTCCTGCTGCTCCCCTGGTGAAAGGGAGGGCATGGATTCTGTGGCGAGAACGGCCCCGCGACCCGCAATGAGATGCACGGAGCCTTCCGCGCTTTGTTTGTCGCCTTCGTTGCTGACCGTCAAGGTGACCGTCACGCTCGCACCGGGCGTTGGGTCGGCGGGTTGCACCTGCCGTTGGAGTTGGAGCGTCAGCGAGGGGCTTGTTCCCTCGACGGTTTCAGACAGCAACAGGGGCCCCTCATCGTTCGTCCATTCGACGGGGGTGAGGCGAACGGCGATCCTTTCAGCCAATGGCCAGCCGAGTGCCGCCTCGCCTTCCACCCATCCTCCGTCAAGCAGCAGCGGGACCGTCGTTGACCAGACCCAAGCCCCGGGAGCACCATGCCCCACCTCAAGCACTGCCTCGCGAGCACGGGATGAGGTGACGTTCACGGACCAAGGCACAACCACTCCTCGTTGTTCATCGATGGACAACGGCCCCATGAGCATGTGGAGGGAGGGGGCATCGTGCACATCCAAGGGGGTCATGCCGCGTGCATCCACGACCGAGCCGTCCTCGCTGTCAATGGCCCAGGCCCACGGTGCGATGCCTTGATCCTCGAGCGGGAACGTCAAGCGAAGTTCGGCTGCCTCACCAGGACGGAGGAGGGCAGGCTCGGACGCGTGCTCAACGGCGCCATCCGTCAACCTGAGGGACACATGACCCTCGCGATCGCCGACGTTTCGGACGATGGCGGACCACGTGACGTCGTCCCCGACGTCCCACGGGCCATTGAGGGCCAACGGTGCGCCACCTGCGACGAGTTCGAACACCGCGCTCGGCATGCTCAAGGCGTCGCTGACGTTCATCGGTGAACCCGCTTCGAGGCGTGCCCCTTCAGCAGAACAGACGAGCACTCCATCGCGGGCCGTGCCGGAGAGGTTGAAGAGAAGACCGGAACCCATGCTGATGGACACGTTTCCTGTTGAGGCGTAGGCTTGCCCATCGCTCCAAAGGCACGAAACAGTCCCAATGAACACCGCCTCTCCGGTGTTGTTGACCCACAGGCGGTGGCTGACGGCATCCCCAGGCTGCTCTGGGGCCGAGGTGGCATGAAGCGAGAATTCCAACGCAGGAAGAGGTGGGGGGGCGATGGAGGCCGACCATGCAAAGGCATCGTCCGCTGAATTTGCGTCACCGACGTTGAGCAGTGTCGCGTTCAATTCGAGTGGTCCCTCGACCCACGTTGTGTTCGTAGGAAGGATGACCTGCAGGTCAGAACTGGCGTTGATTTCCACGTTCACCTGCATGCTTTCGTTGGTCGCACCTTGAACGAAGGTGGCCTCAAGGAGGCCCAGCCAAGGGGCGTCTCCGAGGTTCCTTAAGGTCACAAACCAAGCCACCCTGTCGCCGTCTCGCGCATCAAGGCCGCTCGGTTGACCGTCGGGCGTCAAGGCTTCAAGTCGGTCGGAATTGCTGGCGAGGATGCTGATGTCACGCGGGTGATCGCGGTGCACAACAAAGGTGGTGTTGGCCACGTGCGACACGTTGCTTGCGAGCACATCGCCAGTAAGGAACACCTCAACGGTATGGTTTCCGAACGGTACGTCGGAGAGGTTGACGGTGACGCCCTCCACATCGCCGATGCCAAGCACCACCACAGCGGAGCGATTCCAAACGACGATGCTTTCGGCGTTCGTGATCGAAAAAGACACTTCGGCGCTTCCACCCGCTCCTTCAGCAGCGACCTCGATGGTCAACGCCTCATCGAGGTCCACATCCACCACCCCCGTCGGCACGGAAGACACCACGATGGCGACGCCATCGTTCGCTGCCGCAACGGGGAGGCTGAGGCTGAGCAGCACAGCAACGAGCAACAACGCACGCAAGCGTCGCGCCTCCATGGCGCATGTCCA
>Ga0255780_10005588_pt1 | contig 10583 bp, 8 predicted proteins | sample 071ome_32_FD_179978 | JGI IMG/M metagenome (GOLD analysis project Ga0255780, IMG submission 179978) | Coastal salt marsh microbial communities from the Groves Creek Marsh, Skidaway Island, Georgia - 071405AT metaG (version 2) | ecosystem: Environmental > Aquatic > Marine > Intertidal zone > Salt...
ACGTCTACCACCCGGCCGGCTGGGCCTATCTGATGACGGTGCTCGATCGGCTGTCGGAGAACGGCGTGAAGCTCGTTCGTCTCGACGCCGTCGGCTACGCCATCAAGGAGCGCGGCACCACATGCTTCATGCTTCCGCCCTGCTTCGAGTTCATCTCCCAGCTGCGCACGGAATCGCACAAGCGTGGCATGCACCTGCTGGTCGAGATCCACTCGTACTTCGGGTTCCAGATGGAGGTCGCCTCTCGGGTCGACTTCGTCTACGACTTCGCCCTGCCGCCGCTCGTCTTGCATGCGCTCCACGCCTGCGACGCCGAGCCGCTCCGACACTGGCTCGACATCCGCCCGACCAACTGCGTCACCGTGCTCGACACCCACGACGGCATCGGTGTGGTCGATGTCGCACCCGAGGGCGACAAGCCGGGACTCCTCGAGCCTGCGCAAGTCGACGCGCTCGTCGAGGCGATGCACGACGCAAGCGACGGCCGCAGCCGCGAGTCCACCGGCGCAGCGGCCTCGAATCTCGACCTTTATCAGGTCAACGGCACCTACTTCGAGGCGCTCGGCAGCGACGATGCCGCCCAGATCATCAGTCGCCTGATCCAGGTCTTCTCGCCCGGTATCCCGCAGATCTACTACGCCGGTCTGCTCGCTGCGCCCAACGACATGGCGTTGTTGCGGCGCACCGGTGTCGGCCGGGACATCAACCGGCCGTATCACTCCTCCGAGTCGCTCGAGGCCGAACTCGAGCGGCCGGTGGTCCGGTCACTCCTTCACCTGCTTCGATGGCGGACATCCGAGTCAGTGCTGTTCGACGGCGCCTTCACGGTCGGCGATACGGCGCCGGACCATCTCGTCATGCGGTGGGAGCGGGAAGGTCGGTCGGCGGAACTTCGAGTCGACCTCGCCGACCGGACGTACGAGGTCGATGTCGACGGGGTCGCCGTCACCTCGGTGGACGATCTGCACATCGGGTGAGGCCAGTCGGCCTGTCGGGGCCGGGCGACCTAGGGTGCCGCCATGCACACCGGTCGAGGCGATGCCGCGCAGCGGGCGAAAACCAGAGCCCGCATCCCGGTGGCGGTCGACGCGTCTGATGCCTCGTGCGGTTTCTGTGTCGGTCCGGATTTCGAGCGGTTCAGTCAGGTCGACGATGTGTTCAGTCGGTCCCGGTACGACCCCGATGTCCACACCGACAAGGCCGAGACGTTCTACGCCACCTACCGCCGACCCCTCGCCGACTGGCGAGCGGCGAAGGGGTATCAGCAGAACGACTATGCGTTCCGCAACGCGACCTGGCACGTCGCCGACGTATTCGCCGAGATGTACGAGACCGACGATCGTCGCGACGGCTTTCTCGACCCGCTCTCGATGTTGCGGGACGGGGCAGCCGAGCAGGTCGATCTCGGCTCGCCTGAGCAGGCCGCGGCCCGGATCAAGCACGCGGCACATGCCGCCGGTGCCGATCTGGTCGGCATTGCCGCCTATGACGATCGCTGGACCTACACCGAACGCTTTTCCGTGCAAGCCGGCGGTCCCAAGCCCAACGATCTTCCTGACGGGCTCGACCAGGTGATCGTGATCGGGCAGGCGATGGACTCGACGCTCATCGAAACGGCACCGTCGGCCCTGTCGGGTGCCGCCACGGGGATGGGGTACAGCCAGGACGCGGTCGTCTTGCTCACCGTGGCCCAATATCTCCGCAACCTTGGGTACCGGGCGGTGCCGTCGATGAACGACACGGCCCTCGCCGTGCCGTACGCGATCCAGGCCGGACTCGGCGAGTACGGAAAGCACGGCCTCGTCATCACCCCGGAGTTCGGCACCAGCGTGCGTTTCGGAAAGATCTTCACCGATGCGCCCCTGGCCCATGATCGGCCCATCTCGTTCGGCGTGCGCGAGATGTGCGAGATCTGCAATGCCTGCTCCAAGGGCTGCCCGTCGAAAGCGATCCCTGACGGGCCACCGACCACTGAACGGCATAACCGTTCGAACCTTGTCGGCGTGAAGAAGTGGACCATCGATGGTGAGCGGTGCTTCGCCTATTGGACGCGGATCAACAGCGATTGCTCGATCTGTGTCCGTGTGTGCCCGTTCACCCGCGACTACACCCGTCGTCGGAACCGGGCGTGGCTGCGACTTGCCGGATCACGGCTGCGCCGGCTGGCGTTGTGGCTCGATCGTCGGGAAGGACGCGGGGCTCGCCGGCAGAGCGACGAGTGGTGGCCCGACGCCTGAGTTGCGGCGTGGTCAGTCGACGAGACCGTCGACCAGCACGTTGGCCCGTTCATGATGCATCTCGGTGGCGCGGCCGTAGATCGATTCCGAGTGGTACGGCCGGTTCATGCGGTACGGGTCGTGCACATAGGTCGGGAGCCCGATGTAGCGGGTGGTGTCACCGACGATTCGGGTGACCCGGTGCATCGAGAAGCGTCCGGCGAAGAGTTGGAGATCGCCGGGTTGGAGATCGAGTTCGTGCACGCCGTCGCGGCCCCCGTCGAGGATGTGCTGGATGTGCTCGTAGTTCTCGGCCTCGGGCGTGCGGATGTTCGGGACGTACTCGAACACGCCGCCTTCGTCGGCCTTCTGGACGAGGATCGAGACGGTGAACTCATTGCCGTCGAAGTGCCACGGCAGGTAGTGGGTGGGTTCCATGACGCCGTAGGGGTTGCGGCCGAGTGGGTCGGCCCAGCGGTAGATCGGCTGCGGGGTTCCGAGGCACTCCCAGACGAAGTGCACGAGGACGTCGGCGTCGTAGATCTTGCGGAGCAGCGACTGCTCGGTGAGGAGGTCGGAGTTGATGAAGCCGCTCTGACGGTGCTGGAACGTGCGACGCGGATGATGCTCCGGGAACGATTCGTCGTCGGGCGAGAAGTAGGGGTTGTGATCCTGTACCGACCAGAAGGTCTGGTCGTGCAGCGAGGCTGCTTCGGCGACCATGGTTTCGATCGCTTCGGGCCGCACGAAGTCGCGTACTCGGAAGCAGCCGGTGTCGAGCATCGCCTCACGTGCCTCGGTGACGAGTTCTGTGCGTGCGGCATCACCGATGGCGTGGATCGGGTAGCGGTCGAGATCGAGGATCTCGTTCAGGTTGATCTCGGTGGCGGCAAAGGCGGTGGGCTTCATCCTCTGGACCTTGTGTGATGGTTCCTGGACGTTTGTCCAGTACGTCAGCGTATCGACTCCTGAACGATTGTCCAGGATCTGTTCTGCGGCTCGGCCGGTTCTGTCGACGCCGGGTCCGGGCGCGACGATGGACGGATGGACCCGCGCCACGCCTCTTCGTTCCCCGAGGGCTTCTTCGTTCGAGGCGACGAGACCGACGACGCCGACTTCTATGCGTTCGACCGCTTCGTGACGCACATCGACGACGGTGCGATCAGCGCCATCGGCGAACTGTACGAGGAGCTCCAGCTCGCTGACCCCGGCTCCGGACCGGTGCTCGACATCTGCTCGTCGTGGATCTCGCATTTCCCGACCAAGCCCGATCGGCTTGTCGTCACCGGCATGAACGCGAACGAGTTGGCGGCCAACGAGATGGCCGACGAGTGGCATGTCCAGGATCTCAACGTCGACCCGGCACTGCCCCATGACGACGCAGCATTCGCAGCGGTGACCTGCGCCGTGTCGGTCGACTACCTCACCCGACCACTCGACGTCTTCGCCGAGGTTGCTCGTGTGCTGCAACCGGGCGGGGTGTTCGTGTGCACGTTCTCGAATCGCTGCTTTCCGACGAAGGCGATCCGGGGTTGGCTCGCGAACGACGATGCCACCCGGATGCGCATTGTCGGGGCCTACTTCGGTCTCACCGAAGGATTCGGGGAGCCGACCCTCCAGCACCGCAACCCGAGAGCTCGCACCGACCCGCTCTACGCGGTCTGGGCCCGCAGGCTTGGCTGAACCCCCTTCACTCGCCTGGCTCGCGGTCGATCACCGGCTCGAGGACGTAGAAGAAGGGGTTGGTCTCGTCGGGGTTGGTGCCGGCCGTGATCATCGAGAGGCGCAGCATGCGGCGGTGCATGAGCCGGACGAGTTCGTCGTCGTCAGCCGGGTCGTCGGTGTCGATACGGACCTGGAGTGCGGCGTCCGCCGCAGCGAGATCGTCGAACGATTCGCCGAGGAACGCCTCGATGTCGGTGCGCGAGACCGTCTCGAACCAGCTGCGGTAGCGCGTGTAGTTGAGAAGGAAGTCGGGGATGGCACCGAGCAGGTCGCGCTCCCATTCGGCGAAGGCACTCGAGGTCGGCAGTCGTCCGATGTCGGCGATCAGCTTCCGAAGGCCGGATGCCTCCAGCGAGTCGGGGGTGGGGTCGGGGAGTGTGAGGTCGTGATCCAGGTCGAGGCCGTGGAGTTCGGCGATCGCCTCGTAGGCCCGCCGGGTGATGCTCGCCTTCTCGAGCATGCCTTCGATCCAGTTCCCACCCCGGATCTCCGGCATCATGAAGAACGTCGCCCCGATGACGGCGAGCTGCAGGAACGCAACGGTGTAGTAGCCGACGACCCGCCGATCGATCGGTGTTCCGGTGACCCGCTCGTACTCGCGATAGAGCGCAGGGATGTCGCCCATGTTTTCGTACGGGTGACGACCGCGGAAGCACGCGAGATCCCAGTGGGTGTCGCCGACGTTGGCGATCTCGAAGTCGAGCAGGGCGACCACGTCGATGCCACGCGACATGAACTGGCCGGCGTCGCCGCACAAGAAGCGCACATCGTGGCGGTCGGTCGGCGCGTTGCGGCGCAGCCACATCTGCAGGAAGGACAACGACGGGTCGATGTTCCCCGCCATCTCGCCCATGGCGTACATGCGGTCCACGGCGTGCAAGGCGATATCGCGTGGCTCGCTCGGGGGGTTGGCGAGTTGCTTCACGTCGGCGAACTCACTCACCGGTACGGCATGCACTGCAGCGAGGTGGGTCATGTAGCCGAGCGTGGCCTGCCAGCGTTCGGGGTCCATCTCCGACGGCGTGTCCATCGCGGTGTGGAGCATCCCGGGGGCTCGGTCTTCGGTTTCGACCCAGTCCATGACGAAGGCGACCGGTTCGTCCATCCAGCCGTGGATGTGAGGGACGAGGATGCCGTTGCGTTCGAGGATCTGCATGCATGCCATCTCGAAGCGCAGTGCGTCGACCGGTGCGATTGGCCGGTTGCCGCGTACGAGCACGGCACCGGTCTCGCCGCCGCTCGTGTACGAGACCTTCCACTGCGGTCGCCAGCGTTCGAGCCGCTCCATGGCGACGACCTCGCCGCCCAGGTGTTCGGCGACCCACGACTCGATACCGGCGCGGCATTGCGCCTCGAACGCTTCGTGGTCGATCGTGTCTTCTGCCCCCGTCATGGCGTGATCGTAGGCCCGGCGGATGCCCGGTCTCCCAAACGACGACCTCGGCCGGAGGTGGTCAGGCGTCGCGGTCGTTGAGAACGACGAGGCGATCGCCGGGCTGCGGGTCGCCTGCCACATCGGGGCGGAGGTGGCGTCCGTTGCGCACGACGGAGACGAGCGATGCGTTGTCGGGCATCACTGGAAGATCGTTCGGTGTCGTGCACTCGATCTCCACGAGTTCGAGTCCGCTGCCCGCTTCGAGGAGTTCGTCAAGCACGCTGATCGCACCGGGAGACTTCGTTGCGATACCGAGCATCCGTCCGACCGCGGCGGTCGCGTCGATGACCTCGTCGGCGCCGCCCTGGCGAAGGAGGTGGAGGTTCTCCTGATCGCGTCCGCCGGCGACGATGTGGGCGGTGGTGTTGATCTCGCGCACCGTGAGGGTGGCGAGCACGGCGGTGTCATCGCGGTTGGGAGCGATGATCACGGCCTTCGCCTGTCGCACCCCGGCCTGATCGAGCACGGCGCTGTTCGTGGCGTTGCCCCGGATGGCGACGAATCCTCGATTTGCAGCGTCGGCAACGGCCTCGGCGTCGATGTCGACGGCGACGATCCTGTCTGGTTCCACCCCGCGACGGACGAGGTCAGCGGCGGCAGATGCTCCGGTCGAACCAAAACCGAGAATGACGTAGTGATCTCGCACGCGGCGCCTCCAGCGTCGGATGAGAAGAAGTTGCCGAGACCGGTCCGTGAGCACCTCGACGGTGGTGCCGACCACAAGGATCAGGAACACGATCCGGGCAGGGGTGATGAGGGCGATCGTGGCCAGACGGGCCCCGTCCGACACGGCGGTGATGTCGCCGTAGCCGGTTGTCGTGACGGTCACCGACGCGTAATAGAGCGAGTCGAGGAACCCGATCTGGTCGCCCGTGACGTCGACGTAGCCCTCCCGACCGAGCAGCACGATGAGCGCAACGAACACGACGAGCGATACGGCGAAGCCGACCCGTCGGCCGACCTCGCGCAGAGGTGAGCTCGCCGTACGCGGGAGTTGGACCTCGCCGAGGTTCGTCGAGTGCCGTCCGTTTGCCACGGTCGTCGACTCTAGATCGTCAGCCTGAAGCGGCGAGGTGCAAGGGCGAACCGGTGCCGAGCTGCGGTCTCCTCAGTTCCCGATGACGGTCTTCGGGGTGTCGAGGTCCATCGGGTACATCGGCCGGCGAATGTGCTCGAACTCGACCAGCGAGTAGTCCTCGCTGCATACACCTGGGCCGGCCACGCCGATGATCTCCTGGGCGATTGGCTCGAAGACGGCTCGGAAATGCTGTCGGGACTTGATGAGCAGAATCCGATGCTCGGTCGGGTCGATGCCGAGCGCGTCGTAGAAGTCGACGTCGAACGGCTCGATCGGCCTGGTGCAGACGATCACGAGGGCAGGACCGATGTCGAGCGCAGCGGTGGGGCCGAGGTTCATCGCCATGCCGGTCATCATCGGGCCGGTGACCTTGTAGCGGCCGTCGGAAACGGCGGTGACCGTCCCGGTCATGGACATCGGTTGGCCCGTGAGCCCCCGAGCGGGCATGTCGACCTTGCCACCGACCTCGAGCGTGACCGTTGCCCCGACCCCGGCATCGGTCAGGATCGCCGCTGCTTCCGGGTCGCAGTACGGCCCGGCGACGATGTCGTCGAGACCCTGCTCCAGGCACTCGGCGAGCACCGCCATCACATCGGTCACGCCGCCGGCACCACAGTTGTCGCCGTGGTCGTGCAGTACCACCGGGCCCACCGGTACCGAGGTCGCTCGGCCGATCGATGCCGTCATCGGCTCGAAGTCGTGGATGAAATCGGCGCGACGCTCCCAGGCGAGATCGAGGAGTTCGTCGCGAAGGGCGTCGCCTGCGGATTTGTCGCCGTCGGACACGACGATGACGCTGAGCCCGGTGTGGGGGATGTCCGACAGCGGGAAACCACCGAAAACCGAGGCTGTCAGCACCTCGCCGCTGGCCTCTGCGGCGATCGCCCGATCCATGATGTCTTTCATCGGCTGACGCAACGGTGTCTGGTTCAACATGTTCGTCATCAGCGGCAGCACGCCCCATGAGATGACCGGTTCGACCTCACCGGCAAGCGCTCGGAGGAGCGTGCCCCCGGCGCGCTGGGCGGTCTCGTAGGTATCGATGTGCGGGTAGGTGCGGAAGCCGGTCACCACGGTGGCGTTCCCGCAGAGTTCCGGCGACATGCCGAGGTGGAAATCGAGCGCCACGGCGATCGGGATGTCGGGATCGATGGCGCGGATGCGACGCAGCAACTCGCCTTCGGCATCGTCGTGACTGTCGGTGACCATCGCGCCGTGGAGGCTGAGGAACACGGCGTCTGCGCCCGCCGCAACGGCGTCGGTGATGCGCCCGGCCATCGTCTCGTAGCTCTCGTCGGTTACTCGCCCTGACGGAACGGCACTTGCGACGAGCGGTACGACGAGTTCGGTGTCGTGGCCGTCGAGAATGTCGAGAAAGCCGCCGACCGGGGTCCGGGTGCCCGCCATCCTGGCGATCGCCTCCGGCCCGTGAAGCAGACCCGACTCGTCTTCGGATCGTCCGAAGCGGCCCAGCGTGGTGGGCTGTGGCGAGAAAGTGTTGGTCTCGTGAGAGAGCCCGGCAAGGACGAATCGCTGCATGCCGAACGGTAGCGCTCGACCGCAATCGGCGCCCGCCCCGTCGTGCGTAGGTCAGCGTCGATGTTCGGCGAGGCAGACGGCTTCCCACTCGGTGAGGAAACCCATGATCTCGAGCGAGTCTCGGAGCCGAGGAGACGGTCGCGGTGCTTCGGTGCGGCCGTCGGTCACGCATCGCTCGACGAGTCGAATCTGGTGGTCGAAGGCATCGCCATCACTCGTGACGTTGATCGACTCGACATCGCTGTCGTAGGGCAGCCACTCGATCACGTTGTCGTCGGCGGTTGAGAGCCATGGATTCGTTGCGAAGCGCATCTCGCCAGTGGTGGTCAGTACCCCGACGTTGAACGCCATCCCGTAGTCGTCGGTCGACGCGACGGTCGCCGTGACCCCGTTGGCGAATCGGACCGATGCCGTCGCCGAGCCGATCGTTTCATCCGGCGTGAGCGTGCCATGGCCGGCAAGTTCGCGTCGCTCGAAAACGTCGTCGCCGAAGGCGGACTGGATGATGAGGTGCAGCAGCGAGACCGGATAGCAGCCGAGGTTGTAGATCGTGCCTCGACCGAGCGGGTTGACCACCGCCTTGATGTCGGCGGCATACCGCACGTGTACCGCCGTGACCGTCCCGGTCCGCTCCTCGGACAGCAGGTCGACGAAGCGTTGCATCACGGGATGGGCGAGATACATCAGCCCCTCGACGAAGAACACCTTGTTGCGCACGGCGTCGACGAGTTCGTGGGCGGTCGCCATCGTCGTGGTGAGCGACTTCTCGGAAAGCACCGCCTTGCCGGCTGCGGCCGCTGCCGTGACCACGTCGTGGTGGGTGTGGTTGGGCGTGCCGACGTAGACCACGTCGATGTCGGGATCGGTGACGGCATCGGCGAAACCGACGCAGGTGCGAGCGATGCGGTGCCGCTCAGCGAACTCGGCAACCCGGCCAGCATCTCGCCCTGAGACCAGTTCGACCTGCGAACTCGGCGATGCAGCGACGGCTTCGGCAACCGTGTTGGAGATGAACCCCGTTCCGATGATCGCCCAGCGCAGCTTCTCTGCCATGGGTGGTGAGGCTAGGGCAGCGCTACCTATGCCGGTTCACGAGCGCTTCGGAGGCCGGGAGGAATGGGTGCTGAGCCCCCCATGCGGTGTGTTCTTGCTGCAATCAGATCTCTAGCAAGCGGTGTCGGGGAATGAGGCGGATTCGGTACTGGCCGCCACAGTGGTGACAATCAAGCCAGGCTCGGCTAGCAGACCTGCGGCTGTGGAGGAAGGCGGCGCCGCAACCGCATGGACCGCCGATCTGTACACCGTCATCGAGGGACTCTTCGATTTCGATGTACTGCGATTCCAGCGCCACGACGGCGACTGGTTCGGAGCAGGTTTCGCAGTAGTGAGTAGCGAAGCTACCGACCTTGGCGCAGCCAACACAGGGTGCTTCCTGCTTTCCTTTGTCGCTGGCCGTTGCCGAGGTCGTTCGCGGTGTGAGGAGGACGTGTAAGAGGTCGTCAATGTCAGCGCTGTCGGCAGATTCGTGGCTTTGCTTCTCTCCGACCCGGCGCCGTTTCCACCGCCGACTCGACAAGTCAAAATCGCCGTCTTTGGCAATTGCCTTCTCTTTGAGCGCTTCGTTAAGTGTGGTTGCGAATTCCCGAATATCGAATTGTTCGTTGGTGCTGACGTGACCGTCGAGGCGACACACGATGTCAGCGATGTCGAGCAACAACTCGGCGTAGTCAAGCGAGAAATCCGTCGATCCTCGACTGTCGGCGTGGATCAGCCAATGAAGAAGTTCGGAAGGTGAGTATTTCCACCTGTCGTCTTTCTTGAACTGATCGGGATTCTCGACGTGTTGTTCGACCACCCGCTCTACGTTGTCTGCGTAGTGGGGAAGGTACGGGCCCAAGGCTTCGTAGCCCGGCAGGAGTTCCTCCGCCAGCACACGTCGGTCCGAAGCCGCAAACGATCTGATGGCGCTCTCGGCCTCCTCAGCGGCAATAAATTGAAGTGGGACGTCAGACGGAAAGCCGTACTGTTCACCGAGTACTCGGTGCTCCGCGAGAGCGCTTTCGCACGTTGTGACCAGCCGTCCGACGAGTTGCGAGAGTTTGTGTTTGATTTGCAGTGTGTCGGGGTTCATTTAGATCGCTCTCAAGATGATGCTGAGGTTTTTGTAGTTATTGCTTGCAAGGTGGCCGTGATGGCCTTTTGTGGCGTGCCGATTGGCCAGAGTCCGAATCGGCATACTGCCATATCTTCCTGCCGCAGCGTATTGAAGACGGCAGGTTGCTTGAGATGAGGAGTGAACTGAAAGACCGACGCTCCTCGTGTGTTCAGAACTCCTGCCAGCGGCTGCGAGACCCTTGCGGAACTTTGACGGTGAACGTTTGGCGCTCCGTCGCTCCGGACGTTGTGAGCTCACAGTTTGGCGCTTTGAAGATGAGGTAGCTTTGCGAACGTAGAGCGTTCTTGGGCTGTCACAACCACGGCGTACAGATAGTGGATCGTAGATTTCCGCATCTGCCAGAGAGGGAAGTGAAAAATTGTTTGGGTGGAAGCATCTTGAAGTGCCGCTTAACGCTCCGGCAGTCGACGGTAA
>Ga0255780_10005590_pt1 | contig 10582 bp, 4 predicted proteins | sample 071ome_32_FD_179978 | JGI IMG/M metagenome (GOLD analysis project Ga0255780, IMG submission 179978) | Coastal salt marsh microbial communities from the Groves Creek Marsh, Skidaway Island, Georgia - 071405AT metaG (version 2) | ecosystem: Environmental > Aquatic > Marine > Intertidal zone > Salt...
GGAGAAACAGCAAGACTCTCTTTCACATTGCAGATAGAACCAGCCATACCAGTATCTGTTGAACCCCTTGTCATTTCACCGACTTTCTCTCAGGTTTCAAATTTCAATTGGTCAGAAAAGTCCGATATTTATGATCTTCAATTCTCACCAGAAAAGGTAGGCGAATATCAAGTAAAAATTAGTGTTCGTGAAATAGAATTTGCTGGAACACTCAAAGAGGATTATGATTTCTTTGCAACGATCACGAGCCTTCAGCCAATTGAGGATGCACCGACAATGACCATCCCTTCGATGATTTTCCTCGAAGAACCAAACATTGTCTGGATTGAAGGCGAGGCGAGCCATTCAGATGTTTCAACTTGTGAACTTCGTTATTCGTTATCTGATGATGAAGGCTCAATCACTGTTTCAGAAGATGGTGGATGGAAAGCATTGTTTGACTTTACTGAAATTGAAGACACTGTTACGATTTCACTCGTCATCTCGTGTGGAGAATATACGAAAAAATCGAGTTCATATACCATACAAATCATTCCAGAATTCGAGTTGGATGATCAAGATGGAGATGGAATCAGCGATACCATTGATCGCTGTCCGTATGGCGTAGGTGAAAGCGAAGGATGGATTTCTTCGGCGTCAACAGATTTTGACAACGACGGTTGTCGAGATTATGACGAAGACAATGACGATGATAATGATGGTGTCAACGATATGTATGATTTATGTCCAGGAGATATTGGTTGGACAAGCACACCTGATTCAGACCACGATTCTGATGGATGCCATGATGCAGAACGCGACGACGATGATGACGGCGATGGTGTCATTGATGGTGATGATACTTGCCCTGTCGGGCGAACGGGGTGGGCATCAAACATTTACAGTGATTGGGATGATGATGGTTGCGAAGATATCGATGAAGATGACAATGATGACAACGATGATTTCAATGATACAACTGATTCATGCCCAAAAGGAATGATTGACTGGACCTCGGATATGAATACTGATTTCGATCTTGATGGTTGTCACGACGACCATGAAGATGTCGATGATGATAATGACGGTGTTCATGATGTCAACGGTACGGGAGATGCTCTTGATTTGTGCCCATACACCCCAATAGGAGCAGAGGATGTCGATCAATTTGGATGTGCTGCAATTGAACGTGATACCGATTCAGATGGGGTCAATGATGCAGATGACCAATGCCCAGGAACACCGCTTGGAAATACAGTTAACAACGTTGGTTGCGCTGATATCGATGGTGATGGCGTATATTCAAACGTTGATGAATGCCCTCAATCTCCTGAGAAGTGGTCCGTTGATTCCAATGGCTGCGCTGTCGTTCAAAAACCAATTCCATTCACCTCCAATTCAAACCTGAATGGACCGATGCAGGTTGTTCCTCAATTTAGCATTCCAACGCTTGACGGAACATACAACTTTCAAAATGAATGGAGTGGTGAAGATGTATACTTCTTTATGTTCAAATATACAGATACTTCTGGAAATTCAAATTCTGGCACTTGGGCACAAAATCCAGGAACGTTCATTCGAAGACTTCCACTCAACACTCAACTCTTCTTTGGGTCATTTGACTCTTCATATCATAATGATGTGACAACACGGAAATCAGCTGTTTTGAATGCATTATCTTCACAAGAAGAGGAGCACTGGAACTCAAGAATTCACTATATTGATATGGATGTGAGCAACCTTCAAGGCGGACTTGGCAACATCATTTCTTCGTTTAATAATCCACTCTATTTTGGTATTGATCGACTTCAGTTAGCACGGGAAACCGGTTCGTTGTATGCTTGGACTACTCAAACAAATGACCCTAAACACCTTTCCTATGAAACACATCAGTGGAATACCGAATTCCCGGTAAAAGTTAGAGAACTTGACCCTGCAGTTGAAGTTGTTACAATTTTTGATTTTTCTCGACACTCAGGTGGTTGGTCGAGTGGGTTTTCATCATTTGAGAATGCGACGATTGATTTGAACAATGACATCACTGCCTATGATACTCTTGAAGTCTATCATGAACACGCATGTTTTGAAAGAAAGAATCGCTATCAGAAAAGTGATGGAAGTTATGGAGGATGTCATGAGTGGGATTATCTTGCAAATTTGTATATTTGTGATGAAAACAACTCATCATCTTGCAATACTGAAATTATGCGTTGGATTACGACGTACGGAAGAGAAGGTCAATGGCTTACAGACATTACACCGTACCTCTTTATGTTGAACGACGGTCAAGAGCGCCGTTTCAAGTATGGAGGCGCAAACCGTGGTGATTTAACTGTAAAATTCCTGTTCAGCAACTGGGGCTCAGGTGAACGTTCACATGACGCAACATATGCGTTTTCAGGAGGTCAATTCGACGGTACATACAATAATGAGTCAAAATACACTCGCTCGCTCAATTTTACTGTTCCCGCAACAACCACGAAAGTTGAGTTGGTCGCAACAATTACCGGCCACGGTTTTGGAAAAGATAATGCAAATTGTGCTGAATTTTGCGACCATGAACATCATTACTATCTTACTCATAATGGTACATCAAATACTGCGTATGAGTGGCATCCAATCGTTTACTCAAGTGAAGGGTGTGAGAATGAAGTGAATAATGGCGTTGTAGCAAATCAATTTGGTTCGTGGCCTTTCGGCCGTGCAGGCTGGTGTGCTGGGCAAGATGTTAAGCAATGGCGATACGACATATCTGATTGGCTTGACCTTTCACAAGCAGGAAATTCTGCGTACACCTATCAGTTGGATTATCGTGGATTGTACAACAATCAGGAATATGTTCCATCAGATGGCATAGGTAATGGACAACGACAGATACGTGCAGTCATCTACGTTGTATATTTCACTTCAACAAGTTAGATCTTGAGCATTCAATATTGATAATTCAAGATATAGACGGCAAGGACAAATGCTGATAATCGCTGTCTCGTTTTACTGGAGTCATACCTGAACGTTCAATTGACATGGTTAATTCTTGTTCTGTTGCCTGCACTTTTGTTGTACCTGATGCGGATACAACATTTTCCTCCATCATCGTTGAGCCCGCATCATCAGCACCGGCAAGAAGAGCGACTTGAGCAATTTTCATTCCCATTGTTGGCCATGACGCCTGTATGTGCTCAATGTTATCTAAAAAAAGTCTTGAAATCGCAACATGCCGAAGATATTCAGTTGAGCCTGCACCTAGTTCAAACTTGTTCCTACCACGGTTACGTTTACCAAATGTATTGACTTCAAGTTGAACTGGCCAAGCAATGAATGAAGTAAATCCTGTATCGTATGATATGAGGGATGAATCCTGTAAACTTCGAATGCGGACCATGTGTTCAATTCGATCTGCAATTGTTTCACCAAAACCAAAGACGTTGGTTGCACTTGTGGTCAATCCAATCGATTGTGCTTCTTCCATAACTCGGAGCCAATTTTCTGGAGAACCTTTCTTCGGTGATACATCTTTGCGGACATTTTCGACGAGCATTTCGGCACCACCTCCAGGCAATCCGTGCATACCCGCTTCTTTCAATTCAATCAATACTTGAAGGGTTGATTTTCCAGATACCTCAGCAATTCCTTCGATTTCAATTGGGCTAAAGCAATCCAAGTGTATTTCAGGATGGTTGAATGATAAAAAATGTAGCAAATCTGTGTACCAAGTGAATGGCAATTCTGGATTTACTCCACCTTGCATCAGAATTCTTGAACCTCCAATGGCTTCTAATTCTGAAATTCTATCTGAAATTTGTTCATAGGTCTGCGTATATGTCTCTTCATGATTTGGTGGACGATAAAATGAACAGAATTGGCAGTTAATGGTGCATACATTTGTGTAATTGATGTTACGATCGACCAAGTAGGTGACTTTACCCGAGGGGTGCATTGCCATTCTGCGATGATGTGCTGCTTGCATGAGTTGATGCAGCGGAGCATTTTCGTATAGTTCAACAGCATCATCTTTCGATAATCGAAGTTTTTCTTTGGACTCTCTAGTCCATTCAGATTGGACTCGAAGAATCTCTTGCCAACGCATGTACGTTCACCTAGATTCCTTGTCCGATGATGGCCTCTAATTCTTCAATTTCTTTTGGACAATCTCTTGTTAACACATCTGGGCCTTCTTCTGTTATGAGTACATCGTCTTCAATACGAATTCCAATATCGGCATACCTTTCTGGGCAATCTACATCAGGCCGCCATGCACCAAAATAAAGCCCCGGCTCGATTGTTAAGACCATCCCTGCCTCTAAGCGACGTGGGCTGCCATCTGGTTTGTAAACGCCTACATCATGTACATCTAGCCCAATCCAATGACTCGTGTTGTGCATATACCATTTTTTTAAATCCCCTGTTTCGATATCGAGTGCTTCTTCAATTGTTTGGTTGATTATTCCGAGGTCAATGAGTCCTTGAGCTAGTACTCTTCGTGCAGCATCATGAGGTGCAGTGTATAAATTTCCAACGACACATTGTTTAATCGCTGCTTTTTGAGATTCAAGTACAATCTTGTAAAGTTCTTTTTGAGCATCGCTAAACTTACCCGATATTGGCCATGACCTTGTGATGTCTGCGGCGTACCCTCTATATTCCGAACCAGCATCAATGAGAACAACTTCGTCGTCTCCACATTGGGCATTGTTTGCTCGATAATGCAGTATGGTAGCATTTTCTCCGCACCCCACAATCGAAGGATATGACCAGCCAGAACAATGTGCATATGTAAAAAATCCCTCAATGATGGATTGTAAATGCCTCTCGTTTAACTCAGGTTGTTGCAGTCGCATCGCCAATTCGTGAGCTAAACTTGAAACCTGTGCAGCATAGCGCATTTGAGATATTTCACTTGAACTTTTGATGAGGCGAAGTTCTGCCAAGAGTGGTGAGGGGTCGACAGTTGAAATTGGCCCAGTCCCAAAATGCTGCCTGTTTCGGTCTCTCTTTTGAATTGCTTTTGTTACTATATCATCGATTTCGTCAATCACTCCGGTTCGGAGGAGAACACGTTTTGAGTAGCTAAGGTATTCATTTAATTTTGAGTTTAATTCTTCGATTGAATAGGCTTTGTCAATTGGAAAATGTTCAAGTGCACCTTGAACTCCAGGCCGACGTCCTTCCCATATTTCCATGAGTGTGTTCTTCGGTTGAACAAAAAGAATCGTCAACCATTTCTTCATGGAATTATCGAACCTTGCTACTAAAACTGCTTCGGGTTCTATCCAACCAGTTAGATAAAGAAAATCACTAGAAGTTCGGTAGCGATAATGTACATCGTTTGAATGAGTAGCCTCTTTTGGTGCTGGCAGAATGAAAATGTCTGACTGTTCAAGACTTGAATAAAAATTCATTTGACGGTCCCTATACTCGCTATTATCAATTTGATGAGGTTCTCTTGGCAACCTCTCGAGCGCTTGTGCGAACATGCTTCACCCAGTCCGTTCCATGTTTTGAATCGTTGCATTTACGTGGTGTTCAGTGTTATTTTTCATTCTCATTCGATGTTGACCATTTTGGTAATTCATTAGAAAACTTGCTTTTTGTTTTTATACCAACAACAACCAAACCAAGTAAGGCAATTAGCATGATGAATAATGCACTTATAATCGTAGATTTCGTCACGCCATTCGATGTTGAGTCGGAGAATTCGAGAATTGAAAGTTGAAACGAAGTAGAATATCTGTTTCCTTCATCATCAATTGTGCTCATTGATACGACATAGTTACCTTCAATTGGAAAGAAACTCGAATTAAGAATTTCTAAGGAAGAGGATATTGTAGAACCATTCGGGTATTTAATCGTCCATGTACTCATCACATAATCACGTTCTGATATCAACTGTTCTCGAATCTCCCAGTCACCGTTCAATTTGACCTCGATTTCTGATGTAGATGTGATCTTCATCGTATCAATATAAAGTTCAGAATAAGGCATGACATCATTGATGAAAAAAGTCCGATTTGATTTGTTGTAATGACCTGCTGAATCTCGAACCAAAATTTCAACATTATACTCTCCTGGTTCGCTCAAATTGAGTTCCAATTGATTCCCTTCAATTATTTCCTCATCGAGTAATGCTCGAATCTCGCCTGATGGAAGATGAAGAGTCCATGTAATGATTTCATTCGAACCTTTGTAACCATCATCAACATTCGCAAATATCGAGAAAGGCATGTTCTCATTTTGAAGATTATCAAATTCGATGTTCACAACAGGTAATTGAGTATCAATATGAACCTGTAAATGAATTGTAGCAGATTCCGAGAGTAATTCATCAACAAGAATCAATTCAAAATCCCAAATACCATCATCAAGTTGAAGCTCATCAGCGTTAAGTAAAATTGTGATCTCATCATCTTGTGTGGTAAAATTTAACATGATTTCAAAGCGTTCCTGTAAACAAACCCAAAACGGTGATTCACAAACATGAGCAACAAGCGTGGCGGATTCCAATGTACCGGATGGAACATAGGCCTTCAGTGAAACTGTTGCATCCAATTTTGAAAGAAGGATACGATTCTGAGATGTAAAAGAGGACTCAAGTGAATGCGGGAGCATCATTTCTGGTCGATGATTTGAACTTCCAATGTAGAGAAGAAGGTTGGCTTGGATAACATCAATACCGTCTGGAACAGAAATAATGAGATAGCAAGTGCAATTGAATTCTTGAATATCAAAATCTAATGTCCAACTCCAAAAATTGTCGGCTATAGGAGTTACAGACGTCAAGAAATCTCCTGATTCAACATGCGTCGTCTGTGAAGTTGAAGTCACATCCCATAATTTCCATGAGGCACTTTTCATTTCAATATTCGAATGTCCAGATACATTAATCGACGATTCATTAATGGTGAGACCGTGGTCTTGGTCAAAGCTAATTATTGGGGACTGTGCTCCATTCGTTGAAGGAATGGTCAACTGTGCAAATAAAATGAGCACGAGTAAGCATTGTATTCTAACCATTTAGACACTATTCCATCATCACTCAAATGGATCGCAAAGTTCACCTTGGCCAGGGAATGAAACTGGATTTCTTGGATTTGTATCCCATTTGTATTCGCAATAATTCACATGGCCGTCGCCATCGGTGTCAACCATTCGATCTGCTCCATCATACGGGTCAAATTGGAAGTGATATTCCCAACCTGTGGCCATTCCATCGTTATCGTGGTCTTGGTAGTAGACCTCAGGTCCATCATTCCAATCATCCCCATCTGTATCGTTTCGGACCGGATTTGTACCATTTTGCATTTCTTCAAAGTTCGTGTAATTTTCAAGATTGTCATAGAATCGTTGGCCATCTGGAGTATTTGGGTCAATATTACACTCAGAGTTGCTTGTGTCGTTGAAACCGGGACAATATTTCTTGACTAGACCAGTGCGATTGAGTCCATCACGGTCTGGGTCCTCTAGTCCATCATCAATACCATCGAGGTCGCTATCTTTCATTGCAGGGTCCATCACACCTCTTGCACCATTGGCACTCAATGTCTGGTTATCAACTAGTCCAAGGTCAAAAGCAAGTTCTGAGTACGATACTTCCCATCCATCTGGTAATTTGTCACCATCTGTATCGTCATCAACTGGGTTGGTGTTCCATCGGTCTGGCGCTTCTGCACTGTTGAGGAGAGTGTCATTATCGACATCAAAAACGTCATCGGCTAAAGATCCAAGAGACGGGTCGAGTGCCCAACGACCGTTGCATCCATCACATTTTTGGTTGCTTGGTATAGAGAAACCTGTCAAGTTCATCTCGCTCACTTGGAACTTTGGTTCCAAAACGAATCCGCCTAACCAATTCTGCCATACGTAACCACCCGGTTCCATTGTACAGGAGGATGTTTGAGATGCTTCACAACCCGGTCGTAGCCAGGTCGATGTTGTCACCCACAAACTGTGAGAATTCGTATTGTCTTCGGCAGATTTGACTTGCATTTCCCAACCGTCAAGCATTCCGTCTGAGTCTGTGTCATTGATGAGTGGATTCGTAGGGTTCTGGAAAGGTCTCGGTACATATAGTACTTCTTGGCCATCGACTAAACCATCGTCATCTGTGTCTGATTTGTTTGCGTGGGTGAGGAAATTGTCTTGTCCTGCGATGACTTCTTCCCCGTCTTCTAGGCCATCGTTGTCGGTGTCAAACATACAAGGACTTGTAGAATAGGCAACTCCTTCCCATTGGAAATTGTCACCTGCTTCTTGCAAATCTGTCAGTCCATCGGAATCAGTATCCGGATTCGATGCATTTGAACCTCCATCACATGTTGATGAAAATTCTTCAAAATCTGAAAGACCATCCATATCGGTATCGTAGAGGCCAGGGTCAGAAGTGACCCAAGTTTCTTGGACACCACGATTAATCACAAGAATTTCCCAACCAAGAACTTCAATGCCATCGATGAGGCCATCACCATCAGTATCAGCGACAAGAGGATTTGTACTTCGGCCATCGAGAATTCCATCTCCATCACGGTCACGTGCTTGATATTCCATGAGGTTTGTAAACCGTTCATGTTCTTCCACAACGGTCAGCCAAGTGAAAAGACGAGAGTCAACGGTGTCACCGTTGACGACGTTAATGTCATACACATAGCCATCAACAGGGGAGAGAAGTGGGATAATTTGTTGGTTACCTCCGCCGAGAGTAATTCGTGCACGTGCCACCGTTTGGTTTGCAATGACTTCTTGACCGAGGGTCACATCGACGCTGTAAACAACAGCAGTCAATTCAAGCGAGTCATATCGTACAGCACCATCACCATCTGTGTCCCAACCATCCATGTCTGGATCTTTATCGAAATTACTGCTGTCACGAGGATGTAATCCGTTCGATGCTTCCCATTGATCTGGCATTTCGTCTTGGTCAGTGTCAAGCCTCCATGGCGAGGTGAAATTATCTTCACCAAAGAGTTGGGCAACCATGTATTCCTCCACATTGTTGAGTCCATCCTCGTCCCAGTCGTTGTATCCGTCAGAAGCATTTGCAGGGTCGAGAGTTTTGGATGAGTCCTGATTTGGTGCAAGGTTTGATTTCGAATAACAAAATTCGAACCCATCCGGCATACCATCGCCATCGGTATCCCAATCTGAGGGTCCGTTGAGCTTACCATCGCCATCCATGTCTTCTCTAAACCATGAGGTATCATAACCGTAGAATGGACCAGTTTCTTGGATAAACTCTACGAGACCTCTGTTGCATTGTTCCCCAAGCCCTTTCTTGAGCATGATGGTTGAATTAGCAACTTCAACAATATCATCGATGAGGTCCATGTCTGAATCACGAGCTGTTGGGTTTGTCCCAAACATCTCTTCTTCAAAATTTGCTAATCCATCATTGTCAGAGTCAAGAACCATGTCGCATGAGTGTCGACCATTTGAAGCAAGATTCATCCACGAAATTTGACCATCTTCGCCGTCATATTTTTGCATGAGAGCTTCCCTCATCGCTGAATCTAACAGAATGCAGTCCCAGTTCCCGTTTAGTGGGTTAAACAATGTAATGTCACCACCGGGTGTTTGAACAACCATCGTGTATTGGGATTCCCAGTTATCGTTCAAACCATCGTTATCGGTGTCTGCACGTTGTGGGTCTGTTCCTAATTCTTCCTCGACTTTATTTGTAAGGCCATCTCTGTCAGGGTCTCCGTTTGGACCTTGATTTGGGTCCGGCCATGAATCTGTTTCATTTTCCACCTTTGCATCTTCAGTATCCGTTTCGCTACCAGGGTCGTTTTCCAAATCTTGTGATTCACCATTGTCGAGAGGATTGAGTCCATGGGCTACTTCCCAACCATCACTCATGCCATCGCCATCTGTATCTGGATCGAGTGGGTTGGTACCATATTGCGTTTCTTCGAGTTTGTCCGAAAGACCGTCGCCGTCGGTGTCAGGTGAATCGTCATAATCTTGCCCTTCCCCCTGAATATTTTCTTCGAGAGCACTGTCAAAACCGCCGATTCCTTCGTTGGTTTGATAGAATCCAGAAACCCCAACAAATAGAGAGCCAAAAATCAATGTTGAAACTATTGAGATATACGCCATTTGATTAGGACTTAAACTCATAGACATACCCCGCACATCTGTGCAATCTGTCCGACTATTCATATCGGTTATAGACCTTCACCCCTGCTGAGCATGACTTCGTAATCAAAAAAATTGATTTCGTATCATCGAAGTGGAGAAAAATCGACCAAAATTTCATTTTTTCCCACTTTTATTGTACATTTTGAAGACTCCCCGATTGCCTTATCCCATTTTGACCATATTTTGCCAATGATGTAAGGAGCATTGAAACCGAATAGCATCACCGATGTTGATTTCGTTTGTGCATTAAAATCAAGAACTTGTACCTGCCCAAATCCCCTGATTATTGAGGCCGAGGCCAAAATATTCTTCCAATCATATTCCGATTGAACAAAACACGGTACATTTGATTCAAACTCAGTAATTGCACTTGACAACAGGGCTGTTCGAAAGACATGAATTTGGAGACTCTGGATACCTTGAATATTGAGCAACTCATTTCTTCTGTGTTTCGATGATAAATTAACAGATA
>Ga0255780_10005597_pt1 | contig 10570 bp, 9 predicted proteins | sample 071ome_32_FD_179978 | JGI IMG/M metagenome (GOLD analysis project Ga0255780, IMG submission 179978) | Coastal salt marsh microbial communities from the Groves Creek Marsh, Skidaway Island, Georgia - 071405AT metaG (version 2) | ecosystem: Environmental > Aquatic > Marine > Intertidal zone > Salt...
GTGCGCCGGCAGTTCCCCCTGCGCCTCGCGTGGGCGCTGACCGTGCACAAGGCGCAGGGGTCCACGCTCGACCGCGTCTCGATCGACCTCTCGCGGACCTTCGCGCCCGGGCAGATCTACACGGCCCTGAGCCGCGTGCGGGACCTCTCCGGGCTCCACGTCCGCGGGCGGCCGCGCGGGGAGCGCTGGCGCCGCGAGATGGTCGCGCCCCCGGTCCGCGCCTTGATGGATTAAAAATAACGTCTCGGTCCATGGCAGATGCGATTCCCGTCTCCCCAGGACCGCGAGCTCGCGCGCGCCATCCTCCGCGACCTCCGCGGCCCCGGGGTCCGCGTCCGCCGCCCGCTAGCGCCGCGCCCGCCGCCCGCGGGGGCAGACCGCCGTCACGCGGCGGGAGGGGTCCACGTGGACCCAGCCGTCCCGGCGGAGGACGCCCGCCAGGCGGACACAGATGTCTGCGACGGTCTCGGGCAGGTCGGGCACCAGGCGCTCGCGTAGGCGGAGCGCGCGGCGGAGGACCAGCGTCCGCAGGACGCCGAGCCACTCCCCGGCGGCCACCGTGTCGGGCTGCACGCGCGCCAGCGCCAGGCTGAGGACCTCCGCCAGGTCCGGGGGCAGCGCCCCGCCCCAGAGGTCCTCCCACGCCTCCCCGGCGGCCGCGGCGCGGAGCGCGCGCAGGTCGCCCCCCTCCGCCGCGAGGACCGCCGCGCGGAACCGCTCCCCCAGGTCGGCGCGCAGGCGCGCGGAGACGTGCACCCACGCCGACGTCCCGGGCCCGAGCGTCCGCACCATGCCGAACGGCGCGATTTTAGTTTCACGGATTCCGTATCAGGCGGGATGCTGACCGTCCCGGAGCCGGAGGTCACCTACGTCATCGGGGATCTGCACGGGGACTCGCCCCGCGCGCTCCGTCTCCTGGAGCGGCTCGGCATCGTCTCCGTCGACGCGGGGTCGCTGGTCCGCTGGACCGCGCCGCCGGGGACCTGCGTCGTCCAGCTCGGCGACCAGCTCGACTCCGCCGTGCGGGGCGAGGGGCGCAGCCCCGACTGGGAGGCGCTCCCGGACACGAGCTGCGTCGAGCTCTTCACCCGCCTCGCGCGCGTCGCGGCCGACGCGGGGGGGCGGGTCATCTCCCTGCTGGGGAACCACGAGCTGATGAACGTCCGCGGGGACCACGGCTACGTCTCGGCCAAGTCCCTGGCCATGAGCGGCGGCGCGCCAGGGCGGACGGAGATGATGCGCCCCGGCTCCGACTTCGTCCGCGAGCACCTCGCGACGCGGCCGGTGATCGTCAAGGTGGGCTCGGTCGTCATGGTCCACGCGGGCGTCCTCTCCCGTCACCTGCGGTGCCTCAGCCGCGTCAACGGGGAGGTCGCGCGGTGGCTCGACTCCGCCGCGCCCATGAGCGCCGATGTCGCGGGCGCCGTCTTCGACGACGCGGGCCTCCTCTGGACGCGGCGGTACGTCGACGAGGACCAGGACGCCGTCACGGAGGACCTGCGCCGGACCCTCCGCGCCCTGGCCGCCACCGAGGTCTGCGTCGGCCACACGGTCGTCCCGAGCATCATGCGCGCCGCGGGCGGCGGCGCCTGGCTCTGCGACACCGGCATCAGCCGCGCCATCGGCGGGGAGACCGTCCAGGTCCTCCGGATGACCCGCGGGGGGGCGCGGGACGTCGTCCAGGTCACCTTCGGGGGGTAGGGGGAAAATGCCAAATGCCAGCTACCCTGTCTCGCATCTGCTTGTCCTTGAAGGACTGGCCGGAGAAGACCAGGTTCTCGTACGGCACGCCGAAGAGTTCGAGCGCCGTCGAGCCGACTTGCCGGCCGTAGCAGCCTTGCCGGCAGCCAGAGTCGCAATCTCCGGGAGCACAGCCGTGTCGACAGCTGTGATGCCAGGAGCGGCGGTGGCCTCCCCATCGCAGGTGGTGAGGGTGAAGCCCTCCTCGTTGACGCGGACCATCACCCGCACCTCCTCCGTGTTGTCATTCGGACGAATCCACATGGAGAAGACCTGAGACTGGTTGACCCGGGACTTGGGGGCGAGCGACGCGCGGATGAGTTCCTGGAGGTCGTAGGGGAGCTTCTTGAACAGCTCGAGGGCCTCCCTTTGCTCCATAGCCAGCTTGACACCCTCACGAGAGGGGATGTATCCGAAGTGAACGGAGATTTTCTCAGAGAGGGAGTGGTAGGTATCCACGAGCCTCTCCCAGTCGTCGTCCTCCGTATCTCCCATCTCCTCCGTCGTCGGGGGGCGGGGCGGGGCGGGGCGAGGGCCCCGCCCCCAGAAGAGGGCGGCCGTGAAGATAAACGCAAGGGGGATGAACATCGTAATCGTTTCGAATGGAATGCTTGTGGTAAAGTGCGCTGCTCTGGACCCCCCTCCCCGTTTTTTTCCCTCCTTACATCATGCGCCCCGCCCTTCTTACCGAGGCCCTCGTGCTCGGCGCCCTCGTCGCCGCCGCCATGGTTGTCGCCGCCGCCGCGGTGCGGAGGATCCCCCTGCGCGCCGTCCAGGACGCGCGGCCCTGGGTGCGCCGGGCCATGGCCGGCTTCCTCGTCGGGGCCGGGACGCACCTCGCCCTCGAGCTCGCCGGGGCCAACCAGGCCTGGTGCGCCGTCGCCTTCCCCGCCTAGGAGGTTCAACCTGCCTTCCCGAAGAAGTCACTGATCAACCGGTTCCCGTCCGCCATTTTCAGGTACCGCGCGAAGGTCCCCTCCAGCCACTTGCGCTTGATGGCCCCGATGCGCGCGCGGTCCGCCCCGGCCGCGCGGAGCTTCTCGCGGACCGCCTCCGGGGGCGTCCGCAGGATGCCCACGATGTCGCTCAGCGGGTTGATGAGCTGCGACTCGAGGTACTGCCGCAGGTCCACGCGCAGCCCGGCCGCGCGGACGTGCTCGGGGGTCTCGATGCGGTCCCGGATCAGCGCGTCCTTCCCCCCCTTGACGAAGACGTAGCGGATGCGGTCGTTCGCCTGGACCGCGCCGGGCGTCCGCGCGTTGACGCGGTCCGCCAGGTACTTGTGCGACGGCGGGACCTTGTACCACGCGCGGAGGACCTGCGACATGACGAGCTCCTCGGGGTCGTACGACCCGCGGGCGAACCGCGTCAGCTCGCCGTCCATGTAGGCGAGCGCGGCCCCGACGTCGCGCGTCTCGACGAACGTGTCGATGAGCCCCTTGAGGACGCGCCGCGTGACGGGCGCCGAGTCGCGCCGCTTGAGCTTGAGCCCCATCGTCTTGAGCTTGGCCTTCCCCCGGGCGCGGGCGCGCGCCGCGGGGTCCTCGGGGTCCCACATCTCGTACAGCACCCCAGCGTACCTCTTCTTCGAGACGAGCAGCAGCGGGAACAGGACCTTCTCCGCCTCGAGGACGTGCGGCTTCGGGAGCACCTCGGCGATCTCGGCTTCCGCGCGGAGCCCGCACCGGTTGGCGTGGTCCAGCGGGTCCGTGGGGTCGCCCCCATCCGGCTGGGGGAAGACCACGAAGACGCTGTCCGTGTCGCCGTAGACGACCCGCGCGCCGTACCGCTCCTCGACGAAGCGCTTGGCCAGGTAGATCATGTTGCGCCCCTCGCGCGTCACGCACTGGGCGATCATCCGCCCGACGAGCCCGCCGGTCGGGGACGTCCCGGCGCCGCACGCGCCGTAGAGCGAGTTGCAGACGACCTTGAAGCCGAGCTGGAGCCCGTCGAGCGTCGACTTCTCGAATTCGGACCAGCGGTCGACGGGCTCCCCGGCGGGGACGCCCTCGCCGAGCGTCGCCCCTGTCTCGGGGCACCGGACGACGACGCGCCCGTCCGCGTCCGGCGCCCCCGGCAGGCCGTGGACGACTTGCCCGTCGGCGAAGCGGACCGTCTTCTCCTTGATCCGCGCGCGCGTGACCTTGCGCGCCCGGAGGAGCTTCTCCAGCACGCGCGGGAGGATGGGGCGGGGGCGCGTCGGGTCCCAGGCGAACATGCAGCGGCGCATCAGTCCGCACGGGGCACCGTCCGGCCCGAAGAGCTCGAACTCCGTCTCGTACGTCTCGAAGCGGGGGTCCGCGCGAACGCGGTCGAAGTCGGCGGGGTCGAGCACGAAGCTCGAGTGGCACATCTGGCGCGCGAGCATGCACGACGGGTACAGGGACCCGTAGTCGAGGCAGACCACCGGTTCGTCCGCGAAGACGCGCCCGCCGTCCTCGGGGTCGAGCACCACGGCGCCCTCGTACTTGGTGATCATGGTCTGCGCGTGCGGGTCGCCGCGCGCGCGGTTCTCGGCAGCGGCGCAGTCTGCGCAGAGGACGGGCTTGACGCTGTCCGGCGGCGCGCACGTCAGCTCCTGCGAGGGGCAGCGCTCGCACCGCTCCAGCTCCCCCTCCTTGGGACGGGCCCGACCGAGGGCGGGGTCGCGTGTGATGTCCGGGACGGCGTACCCCGCGGCCGCGGCCTCGAACAGGACGACGGAGAAGATCTTGATCTGCTGCCCGCGGGTGAAGAGGTACTCGAGCGGCACGCGGCAGACGTTCGACATGCCCGTCTTCCCCTCGAGGACGCGCAGCCGCGCGACCAGGCGCGAGACCAGCGCGCAGTCCTGGACGCAGTACGCGGCGATCTCCGCGTGCGCCTCGGGCGTCCCCAGGCGGAAGCGCGCGAAGATCTCGTTCGGGGGGAGGTCGTTTTTCGCGTCGCCGAGGAACTCCTGCGAGACCGCGTCCAGCCGGTAGCTGTCCAGCTTGTAGTCCGCCTGCACGACCTTCATCAGGTCCATGGAGACCATCCCCGGCGGGTCGACGTAGCGGAGGTGGTTGTCGCCCAGGGCCGAGCTGGACAGGTCCTTCTCGACGAAGCTCGCCGGGCGGTCGCGGTGGCGCGAGACGGCCGCCAGGAGCTCGTCCAGGCACCCGAGCTGCTCGGCGCGGTCCCGCAGGAACGGCCAGTCGAAGCCGAAGCCGTTCCAGGACGTGAGGACGTCGGGGCCCAGGCGGACCAGCTCGCGCGCCCAGGTCAGGAGCACCTCCGTCTCCGTCCCGCAGCACAGGACCCGGGCGCCCGGCACGGGGGCGACCTCGTCCGCGAGGCAGACCACGAAGGCGTCGCTGCAGGCGTCCTCCCCGTACCGGTGGAGCGTGGTGCCGATCTGGATGACCGGGTCGCCCTGCAGCGGGTCGGGGCGCTCCGCGTCGTGGAAGGTCCCCGGGGCCGCGAGGCACGCCAGGAGCTCGCGCGCGAGCTCCTCGTCCGCGCGCGCGGCGACCAGGCGGCGGAGCCGCTTCTCCGCCCGCCGCGCGAGCTCGGCGAAGCGCGCGGGCGTGTGGAAGACGTACTTGTCGTCCCGCAGGGGGAGGTCCCCCAGGAGGCTCCCGTCCAGGACGGCGGAGAGGTCCCCGGAGTCGCACAGGCCCTGCGCCACCCCGCGGAGGTCCTTGACGGCCGCGGGGAACCGCCCGTCCGCCGAGTAGACCTCGATGTCGAACGCGGCGACCAGCAGCGGCGCGGCGCGCGCGCCCTCGGCCTCCCGGAAGGCCGATACCCTGGCCCGCCCCTCGATGTCGCACCGTCCCTGCTGCCCGTCGGGCGGGGGGTCCAGGTCGCACTCGACCAGCGAGCTGGGCGCGATCCCCGTCGCGTGGATCATCGAGACGAGCGGGTCGACGTTGGACTCGTACGCGCGGTACCCCCGCTTGAAGAGCTCCCCTCCGGGGGCACACATCTTGCGGGCCGCGAAGAAGCAGCGGTCCGTCTTCGCGGTGAGCCGCAGGAACGTCCGCTTCTCGCCGAACTGGAAGCCCCACATGTCCTCGCGGACCTCGGCGGCGACGGTCCCCCTCTCCTTGAGCACCTCCCGGACGCGCGAGAGGTGGGCGCGGGAGGCGTCCGGGGCGCGGATCAGGAAGTGCGGGCGGAAGTCGTCGACGTGGACGAGGACGCTCTCGCCGTCGGGAGTGCGGCCGAAGACCTCGAAGCTCGTCGGCGCGTCCTCGTCGTCGTCCGGGTCCGGGCGCACCGCCTCCCACGAGACGGGCTGGAAGCAGACCGTCTTCCCCGCTACCGGTCTCCTGGCCGGCGGCGGAGGGGCCGCGACCTCGCGGATGGCCCCCTGGTCGGCCTCGAGGGCGGCGGAGCACGCGCCGTCTCCGTCTGGGGAAAGAAGCGGGAGACGGTCGGCGTCGACGAGGGCCAGCGTCCCGGACCTGTGTCGGATGACGGCCACAGATTCCGCGCCCTTGGCGTACTTGTCGAGGACGGGATGGGGGCCCTTGGGGGCGATGCGCCGGACCTCCTCCCACCCGCAGAGGGTCCCCAGGCGGGTGCGCAGGGCGCTCCGCCTCATGCGGAGGAGCTTCTCCTCCCTCTGCATCATGGCTCCGGGGTCCCGGAGGTCGGGATCGGGAAGACTGCCTGCCCGGGGGGGAGGCGCCCCCCCTTACCCGGGGGCTCATCGTCGGTCCGCAGAGTCGGCATTTGTCAGGGGGTCCTACCCCTCTGCGGAGATGCCGAGGGCCTCGCGGAGGGCCCGGGACCGCTTCCCTCCCCGTCCGAGGGCGGTCTCTGCGATGTTCCCTCCGTCTGAGACGATGCTCGCGACGGTGGGAGTCATTCCGGCAGCCACGTAGGCGTCCACGACGCGGTAGGCGAGCCCACCGGAGATCCCGGGTACCTGCGACAGCATGGCCGCCGTCTGCGAGCGCGGGGAGGACCGGTCCCTGCGGCGGACCATCTTCATGGCGACGGGGTCGGCGGCGCCCCCCTGCTGCCGGTCCATCTTGGCGGCGATGCGCTCCAGGAGCTCCGCGCTGTGCTCGACGTTCCGGGCGAGGAGGACGAGGTGGCCGCGGGCGGTGGCGCTGGCGATGACCCCGGTGATGACGCGGTCCTCGAGGTCCCCCGAGACATCCTCCGTCGGGGGGAGGCACCCCTCGAGGAGGTACCCGGTCCGCCCGCCGGTCTCGGCGAGGCGGGCCCCCTGGTCTCTCCAGCGGCCGTCGTTGAGGCTCGCCATCAGGTCCGCGCGGGTCTTGCGCTCGAGCAGCAGGGCATCGCCGCCGTCCGTCTGGACGAGGATATCCCCGACGGGGAGGTCCCGCATCTCCCGGACCGCGGCTCCGGTGGCCGCCAGGGCCGCGGCGAGGGCGCGCTCGCGCATGTCCAGGACGATCTCGGCGGGCATGGCGTCGCGTACGTCAGTGGGCTCCCACGGCCTGTTCGCCCGGGGCACTTTTTGGGGGCCGGGGGGCTCCGCCCCCCTACCCCCGGGGGCTCCGCCCCGTCTTCTGTCGAGGGGGGGGCTCCGCCCCCCTACCCCCGGGGGCTCCGCCCCCCCGTCTTCTGTCGAGGGGGGGGCTCCGCCCCCCTACCCCCGGGGGCTCCGCCCCGTCTTCTGTCGAGGGGGCTGACGCCCCCCGGGGCAGAAAACTAGGCGGCCGATGGCTGACGGGGGTAGGGGGGCGGAGCCCCCCAGGCGGCCGATGGCTGACGGGGGTAGGGGGGCGGAGCCCCCCGTAAGGCTCCCGTGGCGGGGTAGCGAAACATACCGTCCCAACATGGAGGCCTCTTCCGAGAACCGCGTGATCGATGTGGTCTGCTGCTCGGCGGGGACGATCAAGACCCTCGTCGACAGCCTGAAGGAGATTCTCGTCTACGGGTCGCTGCACTTCGTCCCGCACGATGCCGACGGGTGCGGCGGGAAGATCCGCATGGCGGCCGTCAACCCGTCCTGCGTGGCCATCGTGCACCTCCTGCTGGAAGGAGAGAGTTTCTCGCGGTTCCACGTGGAGCGCGAGACGGCGATCGGCGTCAACGTCATGAAGCTGCAGAAGGTCGTGCGCGCGGCGTCGGCGAACGACGTGCTCAACCTCTACGTGACGGAGGCGGAGCCCAACCGGCTCTGCCTGGCGTTCGAGAACTCCAAGAGCCGTTCGCGGACGCTGTACAAGATGTCCCTCCTGGACGTGGAGTCGGCGCCGTCTGCGATCGACCCGCAGACCTTCACCTGCACGGTCTCCCTCCCGTCGGTCGAGTTCCAGAAGATCATCCGAGACATGCACGTCCTCCAGGCGGAGCAGATCGAGATCAAGGCCGTCGGGGATGAGGCCTTCGTGATCCGCTGCGACGGCGACCTCTGCACCCGCGAGACCATCTTCGAGGCGGGGGCCTCCTCGGACTTCTCCATCGCGGCGCAGGAGAAGAGAGAGATCCTGTTCGGCGTCTACGACGCGCACTTCCTGTCGGCCTTCAGCCGCTGCTCGGCGCTGGACCCCCGGGTCACCGTCATGATGGCCCGCGACCGTCCGCTGATGCTCGAGTACTCGGTCGCGGGGCTGGGCAAGATCCGCCTCCTCCTGTCGGACATCGTCAACTAGGGCTGCGCCCACGTCTGCAGGGCGAAAAACGGGGGGTGTTGTTTCAAGGGATTCCACACAATCTACATCTCCTTTGAGAAGTCATCATCATGCCGACCAACACCGAAAATCTGCTGATGTTCCGGGGCACTGATATGCCCTGTTCGAGTGTCATCAAAATGCTTCGCGGTCAGCTTAATCGTTGTATGGCTGTCTCAGACACAGAGACCGTTCTCGCCACACGCCTCGCCATGGCGAAACACTGCAATCTGTCGCCCGACGAGATCGGTATCATGCTCGTGGGCTTCGTAACGGAATGCCGCTGTTCTGAACTAACAGACAAGGTCGTCGTCGTCCTTGAAAGCTTCTTCGTTCAGTACCCGGAAGTTGCCAAGGCGTTCTGCGTCGCCTGGGCGTTCTATCTCATCACCGTCGATATCATTCCCAATTGGACGTGCTACTGCCAGGACGACAGTAACAAGAACTGCTGGGGCAACGGTAGCTTCCTCAAACGTGTCGCTGGGTCGGTCGACTGTGAGAACATCATCCGCTTTGTGAAAGAGTTCCCTCTGGGGGAGGATCTTGCGTCAGAACAGTTCAAGCCTCCCAGGTATACCGAGCATGCCGAGTTCAGTACAAGGGCGCTTCGATACGCCCTTGGCAAAGAGAACCCGACGAACGCCGCGCTGAATGTCCTCTTCGGCGAGTCTGTCATGATCCTCCCTCCTGGGAATCATACCTTTCGTGCTCATAACGTCGCTTCCGTGAGGAATGGGACCTGCGGCGTCGATGAGATTGACTGGTATCTAGACCTGGACGGGGACAACCCATGCCTCCTGGAGACGGCTGACGGTGACAACGGCGAGACCTTCGATGTGGACATCGGCCCGGATGGCGGATTCGCCCTCTCCGGCGGTTGTAATGATGACGGTATCCAGAAGACCGTCATCATCAACAACGGGTCGAAGACGACCGTCGTGGTCACTCACCCGAAGGACGTCAGCGAAGACGAATAGGAGAGAATCCTCGACGGAAGGCGGGGCGGAGCCCCCGGGGGTAGGGGGGCGGAGCCCCCCCCTCAGAACGTGCTGGAGGCCTCGGACTTCCGCGGCTGCTGGGGCTTGGCCGAGGCGGCGATGGCGCTGTTGATGAGCGCGGCGAGGTCGGCGTTGCCCGGAGCCTGGGGACGGGACGGCCCGGCCCCGGCGGTCTCCACGTCGTCGTCCTCGTCGCCGCTCTGCTCCCGCCGCCGGAAGAACCTCCGGCGGGGGCGCTCGCGGTCGCTTCCGGGGCGGAGGAACGACGGGATGAACGACCGCGGAGCCTTCTTTTTCCTGCGGCGGACGGAGCGGGCGCGCTTCCGGACACGTCGCTCCTCATCGCTGTCGCTATCGCTCTCGCTGTCCCCGTCCCCGTCCTCGTTGGCGCTGGCGTTGGCGGCCTGCGACGCGGCGAAGATGCGCTCGTAGGTCGCGGTGGCGGAGGAGCCCGAGATGGTCTCCGGGAGCATGACGGACTGGGCCTCGAGGCCGCGGTACCGGGTCATCAGGCGGTCGATGTCCTCGCGCTCCACGACGCGCCCGCCGCCCTCCTCGAGGTCGATGGCGTTGACGGTCATGTCGAACTCCTTGACGATGCTCGAGTAGCCCTTGCCGAGGAGGGAGGTCAGGTACGCGCTCTCGCTCAGGTTGAGGAAGCGCTGGGAGACGATGAGGGTGAGGAGGAGGAGGGACGGGACCTTGACGAAGGGGATGTTGTCCGCGATGCACTCGTAGGCGATGAACGCGCCGAGCCCGAGCGTGGGGAGCAGCAGCGCGGTGTCCTTCATCCGGAGCCAGAAGGTCTTCTTGCGGTAGTGCGCGATGTTGGCGGAGCAGTCCGTCAGCCACCGGGAGATGGCGGCGGACTGGTGGGCGGCCATACCGCGAATCTGCGGGACCAGCGGGGGCGACGCTTCCATATCCGTCCTGCCCCTCCGTTCGGGAAAAAATCAGAAGGAGAGCCGACGCGCACGGGGGACGTCACTTCTTCTTCGTGGTCTTCTTCGCCGTCGAACTCGCGGCGGGCTTGGCCTTGGAGTCCTTCTTCAGAGCCTTCTTGGCCGGCTTGGTCTCCTTCTTGGGGGCCTTCTTGGCCGGGGCCTTGACGAACAAGTCAATGCCAAATGGCCATCCTGCCCCTCCGAAGGTGGCGGAGGCGGGGCGGGTGGCGGAGGCGGGCTTGGTGGCGGACACGGGGCGGGTGGAGGCGGG
>Ga0255780_10005604_pt1 | contig 10560 bp, 2 predicted proteins | sample 071ome_32_FD_179978 | JGI IMG/M metagenome (GOLD analysis project Ga0255780, IMG submission 179978) | Coastal salt marsh microbial communities from the Groves Creek Marsh, Skidaway Island, Georgia - 071405AT metaG (version 2) | ecosystem: Environmental > Aquatic > Marine > Intertidal zone > Salt...
GTCACCGTTGCCCAACGCACCCCAGACATAAACAGCACCTTGACTGTTCCAGTCAGGAGCACCAGACATAGCAACTAATCCGTCAGTTGTTTGTGAAACTACTTTACCAAAGTTTGCATTTGGAGTCGGTACTTTAACTGTTTTACTCCAAATATTATCTGTATCATTAAATGGATTAAATTTTTGTAAGACTTTCCATTGTGTGCCATCTACCCAAATCTTTTCGCCTGTCTGCATGTTTTTAATATAAGGTAGTTCAGCAATATCACTGCCTTGGAATACTTTACTTGATTGTAAGACAAATGCCACACCTAGTTCTTCTAATGAAACAATCTGATCTGGTAATTCTAAATCAATAATAATGCGATCAACAGCAGGAATGCTTTTAGTTTTAAATGCACCGTTAACTAAATCATCAAAGAATTTAATTACAATAATATCATTCTTTTGTAATCCATGATGACCATTAAATGTTACTGTTGATGTTCCATCTAAGTTGTCAAAAACTATAACAGGTTCTGCACGTAAGATAGTTGCACGATAAACATTCCAACTATAATTGTTGTCTTTGGCTACCCAAATTTTTGTACCTTCTTTGATTGCATCAAGGTTTTCTATAACAGTTGATAAATTATCTAATTCAAACGCTTTGATATCTACGTCTTCAATATTAACAAACCCTGCTGTTGGTAATGACGTTTCAACATCTAAGTAATCCGTAGTAGGTAATATTTTTTCATCGTTAACTTTATAACTTGATTTATAAATTTGATCAGGTCTGATAATTTGGTTAACTGTTGTTCCTGAAGTTGTACTGTTAGTAATTTTTATTGTTGCTGGATTACCTGTTAACTTGTCACTGTGAAGATTCAGATCAATGTAACTTCTATTAGATGTTGCACCATAGAATCCTGAACGCACTGCCCAGTTTTCATAGATATCATATTCTGTAAGTTCTTTATCAAGTTGAGCACTCTTAAACAAGTTAAGTGCTTGATTACTACCTTTATTACCAATAAAGTTTTTATAGATATTTGTTTGACTTACATCATCTAAACTAAGTCCTTGCATGTAATCTCTTGAACGGAAACCAATTAAGCCAAAGCCTAGTAAGTCTGCATCAGATTCTAAGTTTGCTTCTGTTAAATCATAGAAGTGTTCACTCTGTTGTGCTTTAAGAGCAATATTTGGAAGTAGTCCAGTTTTAATTGATTCGTATTCTGTTTCTGCCCAGTCAGCAAAATCAAATAGTTCTGCAGGATTTAAACGTTTAAGTGCTGAGTAATAATTATTTTTATACTTAACGATATCACCTTTTGAATACTCTCTGTTTGATTTCCATTCCTCAACGTCAGGCTGATTCATAATAAAGCCAGGAGCATTAACAGTACCGTCCCAGTTATCTGACACTGTACCAACTAATTTAAGACGTTGTTGTCTTGCACCTGTAGCTGGATCATATAATAAGTCATTAAAGATACTGGTGTTTGAAAATACTAATGCGTGTTCATAACTTGTAAATTTAACTTTAACAAAACTAATTGCATTCTCATCTAATGTTTTAATAACTAGTTCGTTACCAATTCTATCCCATCTTAGATTTTCTTTAATAATTGGTTGTAAGTTTTGATTTAAAATAAATTCATCTGCACGTTTGCCAAGGATAGGTGTTGCCACTGCACCAGCACGTTCAATACGTAATTCGTTAGCGGCAGGATTTAAATTAACAATAGAACCTTCTTGCCATCCTTGTTGATTCCAGTATAAGAATTCATTGACCATTTGACCCCAGTTAAGAAGATAATCATTTTCTTTATCTTCAAACACAAAGCCTTTTGATTCTAACCATTGACCATAACTTACTATGAAGTCTACTAAGGCACCTTTAGTGGTAAATGTATAACCATAAGGAACAAGTACTTCTTTGTTAGAAAAATCAAGACTCATTCTAACATTGTCGTTGCCTACAGTAACATTCTTATAGTTGCCATTGGCAATTGATTGGAATATTTTAAAGTATGGTTTTTCTTTTGAGTTACCATATACTGCATAACCGTTAGCAACTTTTTGTACAATAACTGAACTGTAAGTTACTTCGTCAAATGGTTCGTTATTGTATAATAATATTTCATAACTTTCATCTGGTAACAGTAAGTTTGCATTCAGCGAGTTAGGTGATGTTTTTTCTGTAAACACTTTTAAGTATTGTTTGTCAGTAAAACCACCTACTCTATAAACTAAATTAATTTTTGTGTTACGTAATAAATCTACAATTTCTTGTTTGTTAGCAATACCTTGTCTACGTGCAAAGTCAACACACCAGTTGATGTATGAGTGTTTGATAGTACCTTCACCGTATATTTCAAGATTCCGCGAAGTTAATCTATAACGACCATCTAATACATATTGATCTAATTCTGAAGAATAAATGAATCTATCTCTGTCGGCCATTAAACTAAAGAACTGTGCAGGTTTAGTCTGTGCTAGTAACTTCATAACAGCAAATGGATATGCTGAACTACGTCTCCAGGCTGTTTCAACTGGACCCATATCACCTACTTGCCATGACTTACGTGTACTTAATAAATCATAGTTTTGTACAAGTACATCAAAACTTGCTTCTAAGTCGCCTTCGTCTCCGGTAGGAATAATGTTTTGTAATCCTGGTCTTGCAAAGTCAGCAATAGTATATTCACCATCTGGATGATCAACAACACCATTAGCCATGTCATCCCATAGAACCATGTTGTCACCTGTGTAAGGTGCTGGACCATATTGTCGTTGCCACCACTCTGGTTCTTCCGACATACCAAACATTTCCCAAGGACGTAAATGAGGAACATCTGTGTCGTAGAATTTATAAAGGTTTGCTCTCCAACCGCCTTTAAGTAGTTCACCATCTACTCTATCTGTAGCTCGTGAGTAGTTCCAAGTTTTCTTATTGTTTTCATCGTAGTCTTGTGTTTTGTAGTCTAACTTGTTCCAGGCTACCCATGATAAGAAACTTTCACTCATTAAGTCTGCAATTTCTGAGTCACTATAATCGGTGGTTCTAAATTTACCAGGTACTACATCATACCAACGTAATGGTATTTTTCTTTCTTTAGGTAGTTTAATATTGTTATAGATTCTTGATTCAAATTCATATAACACGTCATCACGGTTATCGCCGTATGTAATCATTCTTGAGCCATCGTGGCCTTGTAGAATTCGTTGAGGTGTTGTATATGAATCATCTGTAAAGAACTCAGGTTTGAACACATCAAACATGCCCATCTTAGTTGGTGTAGGTGGAACAAAACTGCCAGCAGTTGATGCGTACTCTCTAATCTTAATTACATCACCCTGGCGAAGTGTGTGAACATCACTTCTAATAGTTAGTCTAGGACCATCTGTTGCTATTGTATAGTCTACATCTTTTAATAAAATGGTATCGTTTAAGTAAACTAGTACACTTTTATAGTTTGCTTTTGTAAAGTCATATGTGTGTAACAAGTCAAACACATTATCATCAATTGGTGTAATAGTAATTACAGTTTCTTCGTAGACTTCTCCACACGGAATCGTGTCTGCCCAATAAAATGGCATGTCAGGGTTACGGCCTCTATTAAGATCAGCAAACGCTTGATCTAATCGTTCAGCGGCTGTACCTTGATAATCATTTTTTGTTAATGTATCAACTAATCGTGTTTTAAATTTTTCATATTCATTTGAAGCATAGTCAACTGAGTCAAAGAAATTAATGTTTGAGTCTTTGGCAAATACTGCTGTAAATTGTAATGGTGCCGATTGTTCAACAATTTGTCGACCATATGGTGCAACATTGCCTAGGTCTCTAAGATTATTTTCACCTAGTACTGTGCCAGATAATTTAGGATGACTTTGTGCCAGTCCTACAAAGTGATTTCTAATAGTACCAAGTGTTACAGTTTCAAATGAATCGTTAACTGAGTTGTCGCTTAGGTTGCTTGGCATTTCATAATAAGCAACACTGCTTATCTGATCACTGATTACATGAATGTTAACTAGTTCTGCTGTTTCGTTTAATTCAACAGTAGTAGTTGTTGCTGTTCTAGATAATGTATAGTTGTCTGGATCCACGTAAGCATTATCAACATAGACCACAACTTTGTTATCACCGTCAACGTATCTTACATCACAAATACATTTATTAGTGTTTGTAAATGCAAAGATCTGTGCCTGACGTGTTGTGTCTACTGCTTTTTCCCAGCCAGTTTTTAATGCAAAGTTTGTTCTATCTGAGTACTTTCTAATAAAGCCTGTAGCAACATCTGTTTCTGTAGAAACATTGTTAATGGTATAAACAAATGTGTCTTTATATAAATTATTTTCAAATACAATATCACCAACGTTGTTGATGTTTAGATATTTTAATCTCATATCTAATTCAGTATCCAATGGTCCAGTTCCTTCTGCATAGCTGAATAATTCTGTACCTGCAAAGTTGGTTGATGGATAAACAGTGTTATCACCAATTGAATAACCTTCTCTGTCAAATATATCAAACAATGGTGCTTGGTTAACTTTTGTTTTTTGTTGTGATGTTATCCATTTATCACCTGTATATCTGTATGCTTTACCTTGTAATGTTACGCCTGACTTAACAAATGTTGTTTGATCCGCTAATACTTCAGCATCTTCTGCTTCAAGTAGTTGAATAATTTTTTCACTTGTTTGTGTTGGATCTTCTGTTAAGCCCACAGGATCTACCATTCTTACTTGATAAATTTTATTACGTACTCGTGGGTCTTCATCAACAGCAAAAATTACTCTACATCCATCAAATAAACCTAGGCCGTCAATACTGTAACCAATTTTACCTGCAACATTTGACAAGGCGTCTTTTTGTCTTAGATCAATAATGTCAACAGCACGTTTACCTTCAGTACCAAAGTTAAATAATTTTAGTCCATCATTAAATTCTAAAATAGGACGTTTAGCACGAGCTGTTTGATCTAAGTTAGCAACTGTTTTATTATATTCTGCTGATGCTTTAATTACTGAAATGTGAAACCATCTGTTTGAACGTGTCCAAGGGTTTTTATCATTAGACCCTCTATTGATTGTCATGTAATCTTTAATAGTAGGTGCGTTAAGTGCAGAGTCCCATGGTTGTTCATCAAAGCCTGTAACGTCAAAAGGTTGTGTTTCACTAACTGTATATTGTTCAGGAGTACCAAAGTCTTCTACTGGCAACAGTTTAATTGCTGAGCCTACACCTTCAACATAATAACTCTTATCTTGATATTGTTCTGGTTTGGTGCCACCGCGGAACTGTACTTTCATTCCATTGGTAAACCTAACACCAGTAGGCGAAGTATATTCTTTTTTACCTAAGATATCTTCAATGTTTAATGTTAGTTGATCAACAGCATCAACAACACGGATAATACCAAATCTATTTGTGTCTGTGCCGTCTTGATAATACAGTGTATCTTTAATTGCTGTGATATGTGGTTGAAGTTCAAAGAAACCTTCAGATGTTTTCCACATAAATTTATTGTTGTATTCTGTACCATACTGAATGTGTACTTTAGACAAGTTAGGAATTTCTCTAACTTTGTTAAGTACCATGTATGGGTTTTTACCTGACGCATCAAATACATCACTTGAGCTGTCTTGGCCTTCATATCTATATTCAATTCTGTAGATACTGTAACGATCTGTTTTAGTTGTTATTTCTTCAGACTCAGCAAAACTAGTACCGTTTGCGTCAAAGTTTTTATCATCAAAGCGTGAGTCACGTTTCCAACCTGAATCATCACCGTTACCTGGATTTCTATTAATAAAGATAATTGTTCTGTTACGTAGATCAGTAACTTCATCAATACCGTCATGTTTGTCTAAGAATGGTCTTACTAATTGATTGTGTACTTCGTCAAAACGTAAATCTGTAACTAGGTCTACAGTTGCAACTGTATCCATTTCTAAGAAAAAGTTTTGTTCTGTTTCTAAAGGAACATTAAATTCAACAACACCGTTGTCGTCACCATTGTTGGTAACACCCATAACTTCACGGCTTGACTGATTAGGTTGTCCAGGGACTAATCCATTAGATCCAGGATTTGTTTGGATCCAGAAAGGTGTACCTGTTTGTTGTACATTAAATTTATAGTTGCCGCCACGTACAACTGTAATAGTTGGGTTAGTGCCTTCAACACCACTTAGCGTATAATCAAATTCATTTCTTGAAACAGTGTAAGCATCTGAAGTAGATATTTCAGTAGCACCAACATCAACTGAGTCTGGTCCTTGTGGTAACCAATAGTATTGTGAGAAGTTAACAAACTTGTCGTAGTCTACAAATGGATCCCAAGCATAATAGTCAGAATCAAATAGTCTATCGTGTCTGTTGGTTAATGCACCACCAACTTGTAGTGCGTCAACAATACCAGGATATGATAAGAAGTCACGTGTTTCACTTGTGTCTGTTTTTTTCCAAGTAACTGTTGGCTCTAGTTGATAGGCCGCACGTTCCTGATCTTGTTCAAGTACATAACTATCTTTACCGTCAACACCAAGACCAATTCTACGACCAACAAATCCTTCAATCTTTCTTAATTGAGGACGTTGTACAATTTGATCAAGTGTGGCATTAAGAAACTTTTCGTTGGTTTCTGTTCTAAATATTTCAGGTAATAGATCTATAGTTCTGGTATATCTTGCCATTGTTTATCCTAACTCTTTTTCAATGCACCAGCTGTAAGTGCATCAATAACTTCAATATCATTCACTGTGGCCGCATTAACAAATATTTCGTTTGGTGAACAGCGTACTTCATATAAATCGCCAAATGTTTTTGTTGGATCTGTTGGTACAATAACCACAGAACTTACAATGTCACCTAGCTCCTCGTGTAGGTATGCTGATAATTCTGAGAAGTAGAATGTATCACCAAAATCCCATTTATCAATAGTAAAGTATTCATTCAAAGCCTCAACAACACGTGATTTAATTTCACCTGTTGATACTACTACGTTGGCTTGTTTAATAACTTTAAGTGTGCCTTGTAATTCTAAACTTGCTTTTTCGCCAAATAATGGTTTGAATGTTACAGAGTTAAGAATCATATTATCACTTGCCATTTTATAATCTTCTAAACGATTGTAAGCCAATGTAAGCTCATCAATGGTTGGTTGATTTGGCATTGTAATTGAACTGGTTGTATCTTTAATCCAATTAGTATAATTTGTATAGTAAGTGTTAGTCACTAAGAATAAATCAATAATGTTTGTTAATGCTGGATCAATTCTACGTGTGTTAGGTGAGTTATGTTTGTATTGGAAATACAAATCTTGTCTACCTACTGCTACACGATAGTCCGTAGTTTGTGAGATAGTAAATTCATCACCTACAATTGATAGCTGATAGAATTTTTTATCTGTGTAAGCATAAAATACTTGACCAGTTAAGTATTCAGTTTTTTTATTTTCAATTGCTTCTAAGTTAGCAAACATCATATTGATTACACCACTAGCAACTGGTACCCATCTTTCTAAATTGTCAAAGTCTGTTTGACGATTAAAGAATACATATTTTGTATTTGGGTTTGTGTTTGGATTAACTAGATCCTTAAAGATGTCTGGGTTATCAGCAACGTCATCAGAGTCTTTATCTGAATAACTTACTAGTACTTTAAAGTTATCAACAAAACCGTCTGTTTCAACTTCTTGTCCAATAATATCTAGTCTAACATCTGTTGTTAGGTTTTCGTTGTTATCTGGTTTAGTGTTTGCTTTTAATACTGTAACGTTATCGTTAACAGTTTTGCCTGTTTTAGGATCATATACTTTTGAATTTGAATCAAAAATAAATCTATTTTCTAAGACTGATGCAAAGTAATAACTTAGATCTCTATACTTGATTGTGTATATCTCACCATCTGTAGTAAATTGTATTAACCATGAAGCATCACGATTAAGGCCATCTGTGTTTCTAGCAAAGTCTGTATTAAAATCTGCATTTTCATTTAAGTTGTCTGTTGAGATAATATACCAGGTTGCTGTTTTTTCGTTGTAGCCTAGACCAAAGTCTCTGTAAACTTCAATCTGTTCAATAATTTTATTTTCAAATGTTGTTGGTAAGTCTGTAATAAACTTAGGAATAATTTCTGTTGGAATACAACCATTTGGAAGATATTCATTAAATGTTATTGGGCCTGTACCATCACTTAAATTACCTTGGCCAAAGTTAGTGCCATCTAACACTAGGTTAGTTACAGTTGCCCATAATACTAATTTTTCATTGGCTTTAGTTGGTACACCTGATTGTAATCTGTTGTTGGCATCAAAGTATTGATTCTCAGGTGGTACAAATTTAACTAATGCACCTTCTTGAATATATTTGGTATCGCTACTAGCAAACTCACCTACTGCCACAGCACCGCCACTTAACGTATCTTTAAAATAACCTGTTGTTTGGTTAACAATAGCTGTTGAATGATTCCAAGTAAGATTAGTTACTGGAATACGTTGGAACTTATCGTAGAAAAAATGACGTAGTGAACGTGATTTAACTATTGGTTCTAAGGTTCCTTGGATTACATCTGCAATATCATTTGTGTCTAAGAATGAGAATGTTTTTGTTGGATCAGTAAATGATCTATATAACATACCATCACTGGCAAACGCTGTTGTTGATGAATACTTGCCAGTTGGATCTAATAAGTCTAACTGTCTGTTAATACCAACACCTGTACGTGCCACTGCTTTTGATTTTAGAATACTTGTAAATCTTGTGTATGGGAAGTTGTTATAGTCTTCACCGTTGACCATTCTGTTCTGTGTGTAGAAAGCCGCTGGTGCACGTTCTTTAATTTCTGCAATCGTTTCTCTAACTTTAGCGTTTGAAACTGGTGTTTGTAAACCAACTGTTAATGTTAATGTTTCAACACGACCTTTACGACTTACATAGTTAATAGGTACTTGTATGTTTTGAATTTCTTCTGGGTTAATAACATACTCTAAACCATTTGATTGTCTAACATAAGTTCTGTAATCACCTAATGGAATTTTTGAAAATGTACCATCACCAAACTGTAGACCAATTTGATCATTTGTTCTTGTGTTAACTTGATAAATTGTTTTTTCTCTTTGACCACCTGTTTCGTCGACTGCATAAATGTTGTCTACTGGTGACCATTCTGTTAATAAGTTTCCGTTGTTTGATAATTCAAATAACCAAACATCATTTTCGTTAACACCTTCAATGTTAACATTAATTGTTCTGTTTGAAATACGATCAACAAGTGTAAAGTCTTGATTGGTCAATGCACCTTGTTTGAACATAAAGAAGTAACCAGTACTTTCTGAACCATAGCCTAGTTTGTCATTTTTGTAAAGCACATTAAATGCACCACCTGGCTGTGGACTTTGTTCATAGATGTAAGTTTTATTAAGTGATGTACCTGAAACAATTTCAAAATCCATTGCAATACCATCAACGTCACTTTCAAAACTAGCAATAGGTAATGTGTTTGGTGTTGTATTGATTTGATATTCGTCTGTAGAAACACCTAAAATCTTTTGGCTGTTACCTGGGCGACCAAAGCGTTGGCTATCCACCATGGAGGCATTCATAATTGCGTTAAACTGTTCTAACCAATCAGGGTTAGTAACGTCATTCCAGTTAATTGTAAGTCCAGATAAGTTTTGATTGTTGTAGTCTAATACTGATTCTGTTGTTGACACTGCTGTAACTTTTAAGAAACCGTGACCATTAAGGTTACGCTTTGGAGTATATCCAACAAGTTTAGCAAGTTTAATTACTGAGTCTCTGCGTTCTGCTGTGTCTAGAAAGTTTTCACGTGTGTTTAAGTCACTACGGAAAGCAAGACCTTGACCCATAAATGCGATCAAGTCTAGTAAAGCAACAAATTCACTTGACTCTGTAAAGTCGTTGAATGTTTCTGGATAGTATAGACGTAAGTAGTCTACCATTGACTTTCTTAAAGTTTCAAAGTCGTAACTCTGAAAGTCTGCTTCTTTAAAAGTACGGTATAACTTCTTCCAATCTTCCGCTCCAAATATAGCGGTTTGTCGTGTAGTCTTAGCCATAGATTACCTGTTTCCTAATATTGCAAGTATTTATCACTTTAATAATAGGCGTATATTATATGTAACTGGCTGTTAAGTTTTCTGTGTCGAGGAATAGTTTAAGCATCTGTGATTCAGAAGATGCTTGAGTTGATACGGCTAATTCAACTAATAAACCGTTGTCTTGTGTGTAAAATACAACATCATCTACACGGACTCTAGGATCTTTTTCAATGGCTTTACGCATTTCGTTTTCTAATTGTCTTAGAGTTTTGTTGTCTACTGTTTCAAATAAGTAGTTCCATAAGTCAGTGCCAATATTAGGTCTGCCTGGAACTTCGCCTTGTCTAATCAAAAGATTGTTTAATAAGTCTCTTTTAATTAATTCAAAGTCTTCTAAACGAAACTTTTTGTTTCTTCCTATTGAACTGTATCCAAAGTATTTTGCCATAGTGTATTATTTATCGTATATTTTTAGAAGAATTTTGGTTTTCTAATACGTACA
>Ga0255780_10005616_pt1 | contig 10546 bp, 10 predicted proteins | sample 071ome_32_FD_179978 | JGI IMG/M metagenome (GOLD analysis project Ga0255780, IMG submission 179978) | Coastal salt marsh microbial communities from the Groves Creek Marsh, Skidaway Island, Georgia - 071405AT metaG (version 2) | ecosystem: Environmental > Aquatic > Marine > Intertidal zone >...
ATCGCGCTCCTCTATTTGATAGGACGCCGGATATGGACGACGACTCTCAACCTGGGATGTATCTTCTCGCCAGAGGACCTACGGGCAAATGGAGCATGCGTCAAGTGCCTCATTTCTTCGTGGCCGGTCAAACGGAACCGCACGTTGAAGTTCCAATGCCAAGATCGATAGAGTGTATCGATATTGAAGAACGCATGGTCAACGCGACGGTTTTGAAACATTTCTTGGAACTTCAGAAGCGAAGCACTCCGGAAGATGCACATCTTCCGAAACTGGTCAAAGTGTCGGACATAGCAGCCACTTTGAATAACGTCTTGACTGAAGATCAAATTCGATCAAAATTACGGCTCAAAATTTGCGCGCCAGTCAGATCGAGAGAAGGGATTAGTAAGGAAGACTATGCGTTGAACCCAGAGTACCGATTCGAGCACGAAAAAGAAATCCAAAAAATGTGCACGCCTGAAGATATTTGCGCGTACGAATCCATGCGTCGGGCTATCACTGAACTCATGCAAGACCGAACGCCAGAACAAGTGGAACGAATGAACAAACTTTTAGCGATTGATTTTCAGTCTTTAACGAATGCGGTGACGATATTAGTGCGACACGCGAAGGGAAGACGTGCAAAGGATTTGGAGAGAATCGAGCTTTTGCTTCAGATGCAACCTTGGTCGGTCACTAGAGAGTTTCTTGCGTACGCAGGCGGTAAAGGCGTTTTGCACATAGATAGCTCGAAAAAGATTCGAAAGGAAACAGGCAAGTTCTGGCACTACGTCAGAAGACTCACGAAACCGCCGCCGCCGGAAGAACTTCGTCCGAAAGTACAACCAGGAACGGTGACGGGTACTGCCGCAGATTTAAGAAAGCTTACCATGCCGCAGGCGGCACGCATCTTGAAAAATTTTGGTATAGAAGACGAAGTCATTTTAAAACTCGAACGATGGAAGCGCATCGGTTTAATCCGTGAATTATCTGGCGCTGCCACTGCGGATGGGAACGCGACGCATCAGAACATGTCCAGGTTTGCGAGAAGTATCAAACTTTCCGAAGTGCAACAAGTCGAGGAGCTCAAGGAGACGTCAAATTTTCTTTTCAAACGGCAATGGAAAAAACTCGCCAGGCGAGATCGGAAGAAGAGAGCGGACGGAGATGATGACGATTCATCATCGGGAGGTGATACAGATGATGGACTGAATGCTTTATGTTCAGATACGGAAGATAGCGACGACGAAAGCGATGAAGACCAATCGGATTCAGACTCGGATTCTTTGGCCGCAGAATTAGAGGCAGAGTTGGCGATGAAAGCTAGAGGTCCAACTGAAGAAGAAGACGCCGCTGAATTAGATCAGTTGCGTAACGAACTTGGCGGTGGTATTGGTACAGATCCTATGAAACTTCTCGAGCGTGGTATCATTCCAGAAGGGAAGAAATTACGTTTGAAACGCATCACCACGCACACGTTTCCGGATGGTAGACAGGCGACGGTTGAAGAAGACATCACCGACGTCGCCGGTGAAGCTTGGATGCAAGTCAGAGCGCAAGGAAAAAAGGCTGCCGAAGAAGCGGCAACTCAAGCGCTCGCGGCAATTGGTAGAGAGAAGCCTCCCGACGCGCCTGACGAAGCTCCTCCCGAGAAGAAGCCGGCTCCCAAGCCAGTCACGTTTGCGGACAAAGAAGACGCGGAAAGAGCAGAGCTAGTACGACGCCGAAAACGCGCAAAGGAACGCGCGCGACGCGCCAAGGAGAAAATACAAAGGTTGGCAGCGCAAGGTTTACTTGTCGATGGCGAACTTGAAGAAGAGGAGATGCCGGAGATGAAACCAGTTCCTGGACAAGGCTTGAAACTCAGTTTGAACGCGTCGAGAATCAAAGCTGCTGCGCAACGCTCCCAGTCGACGCCAGGTGGTGGCCAACCGAGGAAAAAGCAAGTGTATAAACCAAGACCAGCCAAGCCTTTATGGATACAACTCACCGATCTCACGGAAATTATAATTAAGAACAAAGAGTTTGGTCAGATATTCGGGACACCAGTACTTCTTGAAGACTACAGGAATTATGTCGATACCCCTGTGGATTTGAACACGATCCTCAGGAAAGCACGATCAAACATGTACGGTACCGTCATGGAATGGTTTGGGGATATTACTATGATAGAATCAAACGCAAAGGCTTACCACCAATCCGAACAGGAAGTGAAGATGCGCATAGATTGGGTACCGACTTTAGCGGCGAAACTTGTCAATTTTGTTCAAACGCTCCTCAATCGACCGTACACGAAACGAGACTTGAAGAAGGCTGATCACACGTACGCACCGCAGGAGGACGAAGGTGGAGAAGATCATCAAGAAGAGGAAGGTGATAAAAAAAGCAGTGGTTTGGCACAAACGCAACCAAAGATGAAGATGAAGTTTTCGTTCAAGATGAAGCCAAAAGTAGTAGAAGAAAGTGGGGGTGATGGTCCGACGGAAACTACTAACACGGCAACGGAAACCGAAGGCGGCGGCGCGACGGGGACTGGATTAGAAACACTCACCACGGGCGGTGGCTTAGACGACGACGATGAAAATGACGACGAAAACGAAGCCGAGGGTGGTTGTCGAGGTGATGGAAACGGGAATATGGACGCTGCTGGTAATTTAGATTGACGTGCTTCTTTAGATGTAGTAGTTGTTGAAGAAAAACGAATACCGTTTTGTACTTTTTCAACCGACTGGTTTCGTCGTTTCATGCATTCGTGCTTTCGTGGTTTGAGAAAAAGGGAAAGATATTTTCCTCACTTCAACGGGAAGATTTTAAATACCAACAACTCTTTCCCAACCATGACTGAAATGGTCGCGCCTTCCGCGCCACAGCCTCCGAAAAAAAAGGAGGCGACTGGTTTAGAGTTTTTGGAAGGCATCTCTGTGCGTTTTCGTTTATTTACGCGTCCTTCTTCGTCTTCTTCTGATGTTGTTCTCGATCTCATTTTTTTTCGCCAGCTGTCGACGAAGACGAAGAACAAGAAAGGGGTCAACTAACGAAATCGTTCTTTCCTCTCGTCAATCAATCAATAACACAGGGTCTGTACATGAACCAAAAAATCGAGATACTCGAAGCCGTGACTGGTATTAACACGAAAAACCAATACCGCGTGATTCCAATCGGTCAAGAAATGCCAGATCCAATCCCGGACGCGTGGATGAAAGAATTCACGAAAGGAAAATTAGAACCGTTATTTAAGGCAAAGGAAGAATCAAACTGCTTGACGAGAATCATCTGCCCTGGCTACAGATCGTTCACGATGCCGTTCGTCGATGGTGAAGGAAGGACGTTTTTCTCTGTCATTCGACCATTTAGGTGCACTCTTGGCATTCCTTACATGTGTATCTGTCAACCGCAAGAGGCGGAGTTGTTAGACGCAAACGGAGAAACGTACGCCAGAGCGATTGAAAGAAACCCGACATGTTGCGGACGTAACTTTGACGCGACCGACGCCCACGGTCGGTTGATTTATCACGTTTCGTACAACGCGCTGAAGGCTGATAACGGCAAGTGCAACGCGTGCGCACCAAGCTGCTTGAATGCGAACTTGAACATTGACATTAGAGATCCGACAACGAAAGAACATCTCGGCGTGATGGTTTCCAAGTGGCCGGGTTGCTCTTGCGCTGGATTGACGGATCGCTCGCACTTTGTACTGAGATTCGCGCCCGGTTCGCATCCGAGACAAAGAGCTGGTTTAGTCGCGGCTATGGTTTTGATTGAATTTGCCGTGTTTGAGTTGCTGAGATCGCAAGAGTCATAATTATTTTGTAAAAAAAAGAACAAGTCACTTACTTTCCGGACCGAGAAGTGGCCTTTGCGTTATTAAAAAAGATACACATATAATGAATCAAGTTTTGATATTTGCGTTTTAATACATGTACACTAAATATATTTCGTAAGAAAAAGTAGTTCTCAAGATTTCATTTGCCGAACGGCATGTGGCAACATAGGAAGCAGGACGGCTAAACTTGACGACACTGCGTTGGGCCGACCGGGTAAATTTACGATTAGACTTTGGTCATTTCGCAACCCAGCAACGGCCCGAGATAATGCGGCGTGTCTCTCGTATCGGCGTGCGTGCGCTCTTAGCGATTCTGCTATGCCTTTCACTTCTCTCGTGAGTACGCTCTTCGTCGCCTCAGGCGTAACGTCTCTTTTCGCTAGACCTGTTCCTCCGGTGGTTAAAACCACGTCGCATTTTAGCTCGTCCGACATGTACGAGATTGCTTTTGCAATCTCATCTATCTCATCCGGGACGAGCTTGTATCCTCTAATGATTTCTGTGCTATTTATGCTATCATCACGATCATTAGTTTTAAAGTACGTCTCGATGGTTTCTCTCATGACGACGTTGCCGGATATGTCTTCGTAGACGCCGTTGAACGCTCGATCCGATACAGTTATGATACCGAAAGATATGTAATCATAGAAACCTTCATGTACTGTGCCGTCTACTGTGTCTCTGGTAACGCACACCTCTTCCCCTTCGATATCTTCGCAGCACACGTCTGAGAGCATGTTCGTGTTGTTTTCCCTGGTGTTATTTTTGTTGTTGTTGTTGTTGTTGTTGTTAGCGCGCGGTTGTAACGGTAAGGCGGCTACGGCTTCCATCAAATCTTTCGGATGTTTCGCGTGCATCTCTTGCCCGCTCTTAAATTTCTCAAGAACCTCCTCCGTCGCTTTCATCTGCCACTTCTCTTTCCATTCCTTTTGCGTCATCCCGTACACTTCTTCTTGACACATCTCGTACGTGCTCTTTAAGCGCGCGTTCTTTTTCCCCAACAAAAGCCATTTCGCTAAACAGTTTCTGCAGAAACCAGTCAAGTTCATCATCTCTATGTTTTGAATGGTTTCGTTTCTCCACTTCATGTGCTCCAGAAGCTTTCGAAAGGCGAACGCCTCGGCTTCCGTTTGAAGCGAAGAAGACGAAGACATTTTATTTTATTTTCGCGTCTGTGAAATGCGTGTGTATTTATCGCGCGTGTTTGTTTGTTGATTGTTGTTGTTGTTGTGCGCTTATTTTCGTATATAGTGCTTTTTTTTGGTTTTGTGGCCGTCGGCTGCGACAAACTTCAAAAACTAAAAACACACTTACACACATGCTGTTTGAAAACGACTGACGGTGCTCGAAGAATACGTACGAGAAAGGGACCAGCGCTGCTACAAAAAACCGATTTATTGCGATGCTTCGAGGACGACCGCATTCCTCCTCTCTTCTTCGACGCAGCAGAGCAGGAGGAGGAAAATCATCGGTGTTCGAGAATATTGACATCATCGCGACCAGCAGCGCTGGTGAAGACGACGACGACGACGGACGAAGAAAGAACAAACGAAAACGTGATCAAGATGAAGCCGGAAACGTAGAGAGACGGAGGAAAACGAACGTTAACGGTGGGTACGTTGCCGCTGGAACGAAAACGCTACAGTTTCGCGACAGAAAACTGAATAATAATAACGATACCGCTGATGCTTTTGCAATTCAAAGACACCCGACCAAGGCGATGTCGAGAATAAAGCTCGCGAGAACGACGACGACGACAACGATAGAAAGAAGGAGAAGAATAGCGATAAGACCAACGCGAACGACAAAGTCAAACGATGCAAAATCATCCAACAAATCGCAAGAAGAAGTTATGCGCTTACTTCTCGATTACGAGATAGAACCTCACCCGGAAGATGTAAAAGAAATCGAAGCGCAAAATGCCAAAGAGGAGAAGGAAAAGTTAGAGGCGGCGAAGAGAGCAGAGGCGGCGAGACAAGCAGAAGCAGCGAAAAAAGCGGCGGAAGCAGCGGAAGTGGAGAGGAAGAAAGCTGCCGAGGCAACTGCGGCGTTACCACCGTCAGCTCCGACGACGACGACGACGACGACGACGACAACAACGCCGGCAACTCCTCTGAACGAAAAACCGACGACCACATCCGCGACGACGACTGCGTTTCCCTTCCCTCCCGCACCGAATCCAGCCGCGCCCGCGTTTACTATTGGTTCGGGCGCGGCGCCTCCATCTTCCTCGAAGAGAACGTTTCGTAAGAGACGGTAACAACACTATATGAGTAGTTTAATGTAGCACGTAGGTAGTTATTTTTATCACACATATACCCAACTAAAAGTAGTCGCTCGCGCAAAAAAAAAAGAGAGAGAGAGAGAGAGAGAGAAAAAAGAGAGCCACAGCACATCAAGTTTTTCCCGCCAAAAAACTGACCAGCACCTCTCTCAACACGTAACTGTTTCATCTTTATTTATTGTTGCTTTAAAAAAACAACGCACCTTTCGTCACTATTTTGACGCTACGTGCGAAGTAAATAATGGGGATTTCAAACATGGACGACGTCATGAAGACTCCAGAGCGTCCGAAAAAGAATGGGAACGGCGACATCGACCCGGTACGTGCATCGTACGCGACGCGATTGGATTAAAGTTCTAAGCGCGATTTCTTTTTTTTCTCTGGTGTCGAAGAACAAAAACAAAGATGGATGTTTTCGCTCGGAATAACGCGCAAATCTCGCCCGTGCGAGCGCGAAAAACGCAAAACAACGCATCGATTGTGTACTTACGCTTATTTTTCATTCAACACACAGAGCATCATGAACTCTCCGTTTATGAATTTTGTTTCTAACCTATCGCCGATACGATTTGGCGCTTCGAGTTTGGGAGGAAACAACACTGTCGTGCCCATCTGTTTTTCCTCGCCTTCGGCGTTTAAGAGGTACGATTAAAAGCGCGCGCTTTACTTTTATTTTTCGAGAGCGAAATCTTAACGATTCGATCGGTCCAGTTTTCTGTTTTGTTTGTAAACGTGAATGTCGCGCGAGCCGTGTTAGCGCGGTTTTGATTGCACGCGCGCGGTTTTTTTCCTCTTTTTCGGGCGCAAGTCGTAAAACGTCGCGAGCCGGAGGCAAAAAAGGAAGGAACGCTCTCCCTTTCCTTCTAACCTCTTGTCGAAAGGACAAAAATATCTCGCGCGAGCGTCGGGATGTTCTGATTTTTTTCTTTTTCTCCTTTTTTGTGGCCGACAAAAAGAACGCCAAACGTTTTGCTCTCTTTCTTCCTTTCTCAAGGAGGAAAAATAGATAGAAAATACGCGCGAGCCAGCAAACAAGCGATGAAAAACTAAGCGAACGCATGACTTATCTTTTCATTACATCACATAAAAAAACACTAATAAACAGTCCACCGAGAAAACGATCCGAGGATAGCAACAACCACAATCACAACAACACGGTTTCCTCCCTAGCGAATGATATGGGTTCCATCCCGGACAGTTTGATGGCCCCGTTTACCCACGGCAACGAGAAGAACCATAACGAAGATACTGACGACCAAGACGACTTTGTCGGTGGTATCGGAGGAACCATGGGCGCGATTACGCTCGAGGATGAGCTCCTGCAGTTAGATAATAAATTCAATAATAACAATAATAATAATAATAGCGGCGGCGGCGGCAGTGGTGATAACAACACCTCCACCAAGAAGAGTGCCGGCGACAAAAAGAAGATCGCCAAGAAGAATGGAGGTAAGAACAACAATGCATTTGTGTCGCCGCCGACTGGATCATCCAAACGTCAATCGACAACGGGTGCTTCGCTCGAATGGAATAGCGGGTTCTCGAAAACTATTCGAGGCAAAGCAGCTGATTCACCAAGAGACCATCCGGTTGGTACGGACAATAGAAAGGCAGGGGCGACGCCTTTAGCTTCGTCGAAGAAGTCCAGTAGACGCGATAGCCTCACCAGTAGCAACGATGAGCACATCACTCCACCAGTCGGAAAGTCGAAGAGCGGAGGCGGTAGTAAAGTGAAGAATACCCGCGACTTGCAAACTCCGGGGTCAAACACAAAATTGACGTTTGTGGACAGATTGGACCAGAATAAACTCGATGAGGGCATCGACTTCAACGGCGCATCCAAGAAGTGCAACTGTAAGAAGTCAAAGTGCCTAAAGTTATACTGCGATTGCTTTGCGGCCGGAGTGTTTTGCCGCGAGTGCTCCTGTCAAACCTGCAGCAACACTGAAGGTGATCTGGAGGTTGTTCGACAAACGAGATACCAGATTGAATCTAGAAATCCAAATGCGTTTGCGAATAAGATTGTCGACGACGATAGCTTGGATGCAAAGCACGCCAAAGGCTGTCACTGTAAGAAGTCAGCGTGCTTAAAAAAGTATTGTGAATGCTTCCAAGCGAACGTGCGATGCCAGGACTACTGCAAGTGCGAAGGCTGTAAGAATACAACGGACGGAGCGAATCCTTCACGAAACGTTGGCGTTGCGGAGGCGACGAAGATAACAACAACTACGACTGTTGGAGAAAACGATGGTAAAATACTAACAAACACCAACGAAGCTAGAAAAAAGGTCGAAGGCTTGAAAAAGTCTCTCGTGGGATCTGTCAGAGACAGCGATACTAGTTTCATGTTAAATTCACCGGCTCGCGAAGCCGCTCGAGCAGCGCAACGCATGCTCGCCGACGACGTGTTCATGGACGACATGTCTTTTGTGAACTACGGACATGGAAATGTCGCTTCACCTTTGCGAACTTTACTGCACTCGGAAACTGGCTTGTCCCCAATGTTTCAACGCGTGAATGACGATAAGAGCACCACTGCTACGAACACTAGACAAGGCAAGAAAGAGAACAACATGAACGCCAACAACAAGAATATCAACGTTGGGAACAATGCCAAGGCGTCTTCGAAAACGAGAGGAGTGCCGGGGCGTTTCTCCTTTTCAAAGACGAACAGCGCAATGAACACGAGAAGAAAGGCGCCGGTCCCTTTGTTTACCGAAGACAACAACAATGTCGAGGAGAAGACGCCGGCGAGAACGACACGAAGCAGAGGCTCGCCGAAGTTGGTCACGCCTTCGGTTTAACGAGCGCGAAATGTTTGTCGTTGTATTATTAAATAGATTCCCTTATCTGAAACTTTTTTAAAGCAGAGTTGTAATTTAATATTTGAATGCGTATAGAGAGAGATACTTTTCTGAACTACTTACAAAACTCTAAATGTATTATTTACCGCCTACTTTCTACGCGCGCGCTCTCCCTGAGTATGTGCATATAAAAAACTCTACCAAAAGTTGTTTTCCTCGGACCACGTTTCGACTAAAAAATCTATCATTTCCCCGAGCTTGATTGGTTTCGGGAATTTCACGAACGGAATGAGGAGTAAATCCTCGTACGTCGCATCTTGCGGGATTGCCGAGCGTTGGCCTCGTTTCCTTTTCGTGATGGAAAACGCCGAGGACAGCTTTTTTGCGTTCTTCTCTCCTCCTTCTCCTTCTTCTCCCTTGACTGGTAAATTCCTCCACGCATTTCTTTGCCTCTCCCAGATAACGTACCCTTCGTTTATTGGTTTATTCTTATTGCTACTACTCGTCGTCATGAAACTACTCCCTCTTCCATGTATCGGTTGTGACTCTAGACCACCACCACCACCACCACTGTTATTATTATCGTTATTACTAACGCCCTCGATGAATCTACCATTCGCCGTCGTAAACAGGAAAGGTTTCTCCGCCGTCCTGCGCTGTTTTTGTATCACTGAGTCCATCTTACTACGACACGATGCACACCCACACAAAGAGTAGGAGCGAAGAGATTTACGCGAGATTCTGTGGCGTCTCTTCTCTGTCGTCTGTACGCGTACGTAAACGCCGGTACTTGGCGGGTCTCACGCGAGCATTTATTTTAGAAAGAAAAAAAACTTGCCCAAAGTGTTTAGGGTTTTCGTCGTTTTGACCCGTTTTCGTTTTTACACCGAAGAAGAAGCGCGCGCTCGAATTACGACACTTAACACACACATAACTTTAATAAAAATGTTCGCTGTCCAACAATCCTTTGCCACGAAGACTGTCCAAGTCAACAAAGTCAACAAGACGACCAAGGCTTCCTTCGTCCAAGACATGAAGAAGGTAAAATAGTAAAGCCATTTTTTGTTCTTTTTGTGCGCCAATTTTCGAGCCAATTTTTTGCCTCGTCAGTTTTGTTACGTCGATATCGTTAGGGAAGAGAGGAGAAAAGAAAAAATTCAATCGGCCCTCGCTTGCGGGTGTTGCGAGATTTATGCCCTCTCGAAAACAGAAAAAACGCGCGCATAAACAAGTCGCGAAAGTGAATAGCTTCGTATCGAACGTCGTTGAATGCATTGACGATTGGTTTTTCGCCGCGCGCGTTGAGAGCGAAAATTTGCAAGAAAGTGCAAGGAAAGGGGGAGGGCCGATCGAATTTAAGAAAGACGAAGGAGGAAGCACAAAAAAAGGGAGAAAGATTTTTTTTGGATGAGGAGGAGAAACGCGAGAGACTTGTGAGAAGAAGAGAGCTCCTCTCAGAGCAAAAAAAATCACGAGAAGTAATCATACGAAACAAAGACTGACCGATTCTTCCTTTCCTCTTTTTTACGCTATAGGCTGCCGTCGTTGGTGCGACTGTCCTCATGGTCAACCCGGCGTTCGCCGCCACCATCAAGTTGGGTGGCGACAACGGTGAACTCGGTTTCTTCCCGCCGTCCATCACGGTCTCCAAGG
>Ga0255780_10005621_pt1 | contig 10541 bp, 7 predicted proteins | sample 071ome_32_FD_179978 | JGI IMG/M metagenome (GOLD analysis project Ga0255780, IMG submission 179978) | Coastal salt marsh microbial communities from the Groves Creek Marsh, Skidaway Island, Georgia - 071405AT metaG (version 2) | ecosystem: Environmental > Aquatic > Marine > Intertidal zone > Salt...
CAATTGAGCAAGGACCAAGCCGGCATCGTTCCAAGCGTAGGCGGTCATGTCGACCGTCGATCCCTCTGGCCACACCACCGTGAACCGGAGGTCCTGCTGTTCTCCTGGTGAAAGGGAGGGCAGGGGTTCTGCGGCGAGAACGGCCCCACGGCCGGCGATGAGGTGGACGGAGCCTTCCGTGCTTTGCTTGTCGCCTTCGTTGCTGACCGTCAACGTGACCGTCACGCTCGCACCAGGTGTCGGGTCGGCGGGTTGCACCTGCCTCTGGAGTTGGAGCGTGAGCGAAGGGCTCGTCCCGTCAACGGCTTCAGACAGCAACAATGGCCCCCCATCGGCGGTCCATTCAACAGGAGTGAGGCGGACAGCGACCCGTTCCGCAGATGGCCATCCGAGCGCCGCCTCACCTTCGACCCATCCCCCGTCAAGCAGCAGCGGCACGGCCGTTGACCAGACCCACGCCCCGGGCGAACCATGCCCCACCTCAAGCACCGCTTCGCGCGCACGGGATGAGGTCAGGTTGACGGACCATGGCACAACGACGCCCCGTTGTTCATCGATGCCCAAAGGCCCCATCTCCATGTGAAGGGAGGGGGCATCGTGCACATCCAAGGGGGTCATTCCGCGTCCATCGACGACCGAACCGTCCTCGCTCTCAACGGCCCAGGACCACAGTCCAATGCCTGCATCCTCGAGCGGGAAGGTCAATCGAAGTTCAGCTGCTTCACCAGGACCGAGGAGTACAGGCTCGGTCTCGTGCTGAAAGGCTCCGGAGGTCAACACGAGGGACGCATGGCCTTCGCGATCGCCGATGTTTCGGACGATGGCGGACCACGTGACGTCGTCTCCGACATCCCATGGGCCGTTGAGGGCCAACGGTGCACCGCCTGCGACGAGTTCGAACACCGCGCTCGCCATGCTGAAGGCGTCGCTCACGTTTGTCGGTGAACCCGCTTCGAGGCGTGCCCCCTCAGCAGAACAGACAAGCAAACCATCGCGGGCCGTGCCGGAGAGGTTGAAGAGAAGACCAGAACCAATGCCGATGGACACGTTTCCCGTTGCGTCGTAGGCTTGCCCATCGCCCCACAAGCAGGAGATGGACCCATTGAACACCGCCTCGCCTGTGTTGTTGACCCACAGGTGGTGGCTGAGGGCGTCCCCGGGCTGCTCTGGATCGGAGGTCGCCTCGAGGGAGAATGCCAACGAAGGAAGGGGCGGGGGGGCGATGGTGGCCGACCATGCGAAGGCATCGTCCGCCGAATTGTCGTCGTCGACGTTGAGCAGTGTCGCGTTTAATTCGAGTGAACCCTCGACCCACGTTGCGTTCGTGTGAAGGACGACCTGCAGGTCAGAACTGGCGTTGACCTCCACGTTCACCTCCATGCTTTCGTTGGTCGTCCCTTGAACGAACGTGGCCGCAAGGATGCCCGACCATGGAGTGCCTCCGAGGTTCCTCAAGGTGACAAACCAAGCCACTCTGTCGCCGTCTCGCGCATCCAAGCCGCTCGGCTGGTCGTCGGGCGTCAAGGCTTCAAGTCGGTCGGAATTGCTGGCAAGGATGCTGATGTCACGCGGGTGATTGCGGTGCACAGCCACCGTGGCGTTGGCCACGTGCGTCACGTTGCTTGCGATCACATCGCCGCTGAGCACCACCTCGACGGTATGGTTCCCGAACGGTATGTCGGAGAGGTTGACGGTGACGTCCTCCGTTTCACCAAATCCAAGCATCACAGCAGCGGAGCGGTTCCAAACGACGATGCTCTCGGCGTTCGTGATGGAGAAGGACACCTCAACGTTTCCACCCGATCCTTCAGCAGCGACCTCAATGGTCAACGCTTCTTCGAGGTCCACATCCACCACCTCCGTCGGTAAGGAAGACACCACAATGGCGATGCCATCGTTTGCCGCGGCAACGGGAAGGCAGAGGCTGAGCAGCACAGCAACGAGCAGCAACGCACGCAAGCGCCGCGGCTCCATGGCGCATGTCCAGCGCCGAGGTTCTTCACCTTCACGCAGCCCATCGGCCCGGGGGAGCCTTTACACACCACGGCGTGCCGAACCCGCGCATGGACGTCGAGGCGCTGCTCAACGTCCAACCGGACCTGCTCGCCCGGCTCATCCTCCACCGTCGGGAACGTTTGGCTGAATCCATCCCTCCTCAACTCGTCGATGCGCGCGCCCGACTCGAGCAGGCGGTTGCTCAAGCGTCCTCAAGCAAGCGAGCACGTGACGCTTCCGCAAGCAAGGTCGACGGCCTTCGTCGAGAACGCGATGGATTCCTTGCCCAGGCGGCAGACGTGTTGGCCATCGACATCGACGTGCACGACGCCAACGTTGCCTCCTCCATCGAAGGGGCCATGGCACGGGCAAGCGAAGCCGACGAAGAGAAAGCGGCATCAGCGATCACTGCGCTCAAGGCCGCACAGAAGGCGGAGGCTGCCCGACAAGAGCATGCGAAGGAACACGAACTCGCGGCAGACGCCTTCCAAGCGGACGACAAGGCGCTGCGGGGCGCCGATTCACGGGTGCGCAAGCTCACCAACGCGCTCGACCAGTGCCATGAGGCGATCGCCTACTGGCAGGGAACCATAGCCGACGGCTTTGATGGCAGCCACCCGCTTCAAGATGAAGCACGAGCCATTCTCGCAGCATCCTCGAACGATGCGGAGGAATCCGCATGACCGAGGCATGGACCGCGAAGCAGCGTGCGCGGTGGCCGCTGCTCATCGCTCAACTTGAGGGGTCATGGACGCCTCCATCATGGGAGGCCATTCCACAGGAGGCCATTGCTTCCCTGGATGCGTCGCTTTCGGCGGCGGTGGAGAACGCGCTGCCATCATCTGAGGAAAGGGACGCGCGGGAACGTATTGCGACCAAGATAGCCCCCGTGCTTGAACGAGCGGTCCGTGGGTCCAAGGTGCTCCCCTTTGGCTCGGCGGAGACCGGCCTTGTGCTGCGAGGTGGCGACGTCGACCTTTGCGTGGTGGTTTCCTCCGACAAAGGACAGAAGCGCTTGGTGCGGGACATCGCACGCGCTCTACGGGAAGAAAACTACACCGCGATTCAACCGATCACACGTGCAAAAGTCCCCATCGTCAAGTGCCGGGACGCGGTGACCCATCTTCCGATCGACGTCAGCGTCAACAACACCCTCGCCCTACGAAACACCGAACTGATTCGTTCCTACGTTCAACTCGATGAACGCGTCAGGGCTCTTGTTGTGCTTGTCAAGCATTGGGCCCTGCACCGCGGTCTTGCGGACGCTTTTGGAGGGACACTCTCCTCGTATGCGTGGACCGTGCTCGCGCTGCGGCACCTGCAATCCTCAACGCCGCCTTTGGTGCCGAACCTGCAGGAAGGGGACCCAAGGCGCGTCGAAACCATGGACGGGCGAACGTTCGACACCACGATTGCGGACGGTGAGGCGCTCTCATGCCCGCTCTCGCTTGGTGAACTCTTTGCTGGATTCTTTCACCGATGGTTCGTTGAACACGCATGGTCGTCGCAGGTGGTAAGTTTGAGGCAGTCCGCTGAACTCAACCGAAAGAAGCACGGATGGCCGTTGCCGAAACCAAGCCCGCTTGACGTGCTGCAGGGTCGTGCTGAACGGTGCGGTGAACACCTGCTTCCAATTGAGGACCCGTTTGACCTGAACCATGACCTCTCAAGGGTCGTTCGACCTGAAGGCTGGGCCGACATCATGGAGGAAGGCCTCCGCATGTGGAAGGGGCTCGTGGAGGGGGCCAGCCTCGAGTCACTGCTTGCCACGTCGGACCACGCAACGCTTCCCGAGGCCCCTAGGGGCCTGTTCGATGACCTCCGTGACCGCCCTCGGGATGAGGTGGAGACGATGCTCCAAGACGCCCGCGATGCTCATGATGAGGTCGCTTTGCTGCTCGAGGCTTTGAGCGAGGAACGCCGGAGGACCATCAGCATGGCCAAGGCCATGCGGGGCACCTTGCAACCGTCCTCAGGGATGCCCGAGGACGTGGTTTCCCTGCTGGAGACGCTCCGAGAGCGGGCGGTGGCCATGAAGCAGTTCCAGCAACATCGCGATGGGATCGACGAAGTCGCGATGCTCCCCATGAACCGTATCGGACAGGAACTTCAGCGCCTCCACAGGAGCCTCACCTCCGAGGTGGACGTCGACCACGTGCCTTCGTTACGGAACGAACAGCGAGATTTTGCTCGCTTCCTCGCGGTTCAGGCCATGCACCAATCGAAACCAAACGCCGATGCCAGCCACGCTGCGTATGTGGATCTTCTTCGCGCACAGCGGGACGATGTCAAGCAATTCGCTGCCCTCCACCTCACCGTAGAACCGAAGCACGAAGCAAGGCTTGCAGAGGTGGACCTGAAGGCGGTACGGATTCGGACCGGGGACGTTGACGAGTACGACCGCCGGGCGAACCTGCTTTCGAACCTGGTCCGGGACCAACGCAGGGAACGCAAGCGGCTTTCCCGCGAGATTGGGCGGCTCACCGCTTATCTTGGAGGCGGACGTCGCTCAAACCGAAACCAGCGGCGGCGAAGCGAGGGACACCAGCACCGTCAACCTCGACCGAAGGTGGACGTGGAGGAGGTTCGGCAGCGCGCCATGGACGGAGGCACGCTCTCCCTCGAAGATCTGGGGGCCTTGCTCGACGGGGGCGGCGTCGTGGGCACGGGCAACAACGCTCCTTCTCGCTCGCGTCAGCGGCACACGTCACCCAAGAAGCGTCAATCTCAGCGCCGACCAAAACCTTCGGGAAGGCGCCATGACGGTCAAGGACGACGACACGACGGCTCGAGGTGAGCGCGTGCTGACCTGGTGCACTGGAACCGCACCAGACACATGGCCAACCACGTGGGCCTTGGCCGCGTGCAGGTTGTTTGAGGCCCAGACGGGGGAACACTACACCCCAACGAGCCTCAGCATGTTGCCTGTGCCGACGTGGGCAGGCAACCTGATGCTCGTGGAACACGAACCGGACGAGGACCTCGTCGACCTTCCAAGCGAACGTTTGCGTGGGCTGCTGTGGAGCACGCCCTTCCAAGAGACAGACCTTCGGATTGTGGCCTTCGCGCTCGACGGACCCGTCCAGCGGCAGGGGCTTGGAAGCAAAGGGTGGCGCCTCGCGATGGAGGCGGGACGTTCCCACGGGTTGTCCGCGACCCGCCTCGAAGTCAAATCAGAGAACCATGCCGCGATCCGGTTTTACGAACGTCGAGGCCTACGCATCGCACAGGAACTGCATGGGTATTACCGGGACGGCCTCGGGTTGCTCATGACTGGCCCGCTCATCGTTGATGTGGGCGAAGCCTGATGGTCGTCCACCACCCCCATGGCTCCATGCATCAACGCCTCGTTGACGGCCTGCTCAGCGAACGGTCGGACCTGCTTGGTGTTGCCCTCATCGACGGTCAGGGCCTTTGTTTGGCCTCGGGCGGGGTGAAAGCCGAGGAAGCACGCCGCGCAGGAGCTGCAGCCGACACACAGGTGTTGAGTGAACCGCTGACGCTCATCGAGGGGGAGGAAGGGATGGTGCTGCTGCACCGCTGGACCGCCGAGATCATGGCCGTCCTCGTCACCGAATCCACGCCTCACCTCGGCGCTGTCCTCGCTGCCAGCCGCCACCGGCTCAGCCTCTTGGCTCGCTGAAGGGTTAAATGGGGCCGTCAGGTGGCTCGCACGTCGCTTCACGGCGACGGTGAAGAACGATGACCGACATGAAGGCCCTGCTCGAAGAGCGACGCAACATGGTGGACGCCAAAGCCACGGCCTTCCGTGAGTCTCGAGACGCGCACAACGAAAAGGCACGTGAGGCGCGAACGACGCGCGATGAACTCACGGGTGAGGTGCGCGAGCTCATTGACGAAGTCAAGAAGCAGCAGGTCGTTCGGGACCAACTCAACGAGATTGTTCGGGCCAAGAAGGAGGTCCGCAGGGAAGCCACAGACCGTGTGCGCGCAGCACGCGCAGCCCTCGATGAGGCACGCGGGCCCGTCGAGCCAACCTTCGACCAGCGTGGCCGCCGGGAGCGACCTGTGACCTTGCACAGCCTAAGGCGCGACCTCGACCGGCTCGAGCGTGAGTTTGAGCAAGGGCGACACACCGGTAAGAACGAGAAGAAGGTCATGGAGCGAATGAAGAGCATCCAGAAGCAGATCAAGGACATGAAGGCCGCGGAAGCCAGTGGAGACGGCCCCGGCGGCAGCGCCGAACTGAAGGCGGCACAAGAGGCGCAGGAAGCCGCTCACCAAGAGGTGGAAGCCGCAGCCCAAGCCGCACAGGACGCCCATGACTTGATGCTCAAGTGGAACGCTCAGGTCGACGACACGAGGGCGAAGCAGGAGCGCGCGCACCGTGAACTCCGAAGCATCAAGCGCGAAGCAGACACCGCTCATCAGCAGTTTGCGGTGTCCATCCGCTGCCTCCATTCCATCCAAGACATGCTCCGCGCCATGCGCAACGCGATTGAAGGGGAAGGCCACCGACCGACGCCACGCATGGAGGTCTCGGACCTCATGGGCAAACTCATGTCGGGCGAGACCCTTTCCACCGAGGAGTTGATGCAACTCCAGCGGTATGACTGAAGACCAGTCTGCACGACCAACGATGGGGCCTGTCCATGATCACGCGCGACGACATCGCTGGCATCGTCGATGAATACGACCGGATGAAGCTCCGGATTGGCATGACAGCCTCGCACTCGGCCCTCGACATCTGCGACGGCGCCATCGAGGAAGGCTTTCCCACCGTGGCCTACTGCAAGGAAGGTCGCGAGAAGACCTACGCTCAGTACTTCAAGGCCCATCGCAGCCAAACAGGCCGGGTCAAGCGCGGCATGGTGGACAAGGCGATCGTGATGCCGAACTTCAACGGCGTCCTGGAACCTGACATGCAGCAGGCCATGCGTGACAGGAACGTGGTCTACATCCCAAACCGTTCGTTCACCTCGTATTGCGACATCAACGCCATCGAGAACGATTTCCATGTACCGATGTTCGGCTCCCGGAACATGCTGCGCATGGAGGAGCGGACCGAGGACCAGGATTACTACTGGATCCTCGACAAGGCAGGCCTCCCGTATCCAGAGAAAATCGATGACCCTCAAGACATTGATTGCCTTGTCATCGTCAAGCTGCACCACGCTCAAAAGAAACTTGAACGTGGTTTCTTCACCTGCGCCTCCTACGAAGAATACCTCGAAAAATCCCAAACCTTGCTGAAGGAGGGTGTCATTGACCAAGCCAGCCTTGACGGTGCTCGAATCGAACGCTACGTGATTGGACCTGTGTTCAATTTGAACTTCTTCCACAGCCCGCTTGCCGAACGAGACGAGGCTCTGGAACTCTTGGGGGTCGATTGGCGCTTCGAATCCTCCCTCGACGGGCACGTTCGGCTGCCTGCTCCACAACAAATGACGATGCCAGCCCATCAGCAGATTCCGGAGATGACCGTGGTGGGGCACAACACGGCCACCATCCGCGAGTCCCTGCTTGAGACGGCCTTCGAACTTGGTGAGAAATTCATCGAGGCATCAAAGGAACACTACGACCCCGGCGTCATTGGGCCGTTTTGCCTCCAGACCTGCATTGACAAGGACATGAACTACGCCATCTACGACGTGGCACCACGCCTTGGTGGAGGAACGAACGTTCACGTCAACGTGGGACACCCGTACGGCAATGCGTTGTGGCGCAAGCCGATGAGCAGCGGTCGGCGCATCGCCATGGAACTTCGTCGTGCAGCGGAACAAGACCGCCTGCTTGAGGTCCTGACCTGAACCTCAGTAACGGTAGGCGTCGTTCTTGAACGGGCCAGCGGCGTCAACACCGATGTATTCGGCTTGGTCCGAACTGAGCGTGGTCAATTTGGCACCGATGCGCTCCAGGTGAAGCAAGGCCACCTCTTCATCGAGGTGTTTTGGAAGCAACATGACCGAGGGTCCGTACGTTGACCGGTTGGCCCACAGGTCCATCTGAGCAAGGACTTGGTTGCTGAAGCTGTTTGACATGACGAAACTTGGGTGCCCCGTCGCACAACCAAGGTTCACAAGTCGGCCCTCGGCGAGGAGGTAGATGGACGGCCCGTCAGGGAAATCGTAGCGATCGACCTGGGGCTTGATGTTCACGTGCCCGACGCCCGGCGCGGTTTGAAGTGGCGCAACCTGAATTTCGTTGTCGAAATGGCCAATGTTGCAGACAATGGCTTGGTCCTTCATCTGACGCATGTGCTCGAGGGTGATGACGTCCTTGTTGCCCGTCGCGGTCACATAGATGTCGGCTTGTCCCAGCGTGTCCTCTACGGTCGCGACGGTGTAGCCCTCCATCGCCGCCTGCAGGGCACAGATGGGGTCCACTTCCGTGACCACAACCCGAGCACCTTGGGCCTTCAAGGCCGCTGCGGATCCTTTGCCCACGTCACCGTACCCACACACGACGGCCAACTTTCCAGAGATCATCACGTCCGTTGCCCGCTTGATGCCGTCGACAAGGGATTCACGGCATCCATACAGGTTATCGAATTTTGATTTCGTTACCGAATCGTTCACGTTGATGGCCGCGAAGAGCAGCGTCCCTTCATCCAGCATGCGCTTGAGTCGGTGGACGCCCGTGGTGGTCTCTTCGGACACACCGACAATCTGAGGGACCATCCGGCGCCAGTGCTCAGGGTCCTCAGCGTGCACCCGCTTCAGAAGGGCTTTGATGACGTCCTCCTCCTCTGAGGAGGAAGGCGTCTCCACCCAGGTTGAACCGTGTTCGAGTTCCCAACCTTTGTGGATCAACAGGGTCGCATCACCCCCGTCGTCGACAATCAACTGGGGGCCGAGTCCGCCATCGTGGGTCAGCGCGTGCATGGTGCAGTCCCAATATTCGACAAGCGACATCCCCTTCCACGCAAACACGGGGACGCCGGCGGCGGCCATGGCAGCAGCGGCGTGGTCCTGCGTGGAGAAAATATTGCAACTCGCCCAACGGACGTCGGCGCCGAGGGCCACGAGGGTCTCAATCAGCACCGCGGTCTGAACCGTCATGTGGAGGGAGCCGGTGATGCGCACACCCTCCAAGGGGCGTTGTGGAGCGTAGCGTGCGCGAATGGCCATCAAGCCAGGCATTTCGTGTTCAGCGACATCGAGCTCCTTGCGGCCAAAGTCCGCCAAACCGAGGTCGGCCACGAGGTACGGGAGCGTGTCGTGGCTTGCCTTCATGGCCGTCCGCTGAAGCCGTGCTTCAAGAGGCTTGCTCGCTCCCCGTTTCCGTTCAACCTTGGAAGTTCGGGAAGTATTGCTGCGTGTAGGCCTTGGCCGACGCTGGGTCATACCCTTGGGCAAGGAGTCCGTCGTAGTACGAGCGGGCCGCAGGATCCTCCACCGGCGCCGTTGGTTGCGAAGGAGCAAGACCGGGGGGCATCGCGACGGAGGTCGAGACCGGTTGTGCGGCCATGTTGGGTACCGCCACGGTCGCCCCCATGGGCTGAGCCGTCATGCTTGGCATGCCCATGGGACTTTGAGACGCACCAAACGGTTGAGCGTTCATGTCCGGCATGCCGAGGCCTGGAGGCATCGTTGCTGGGGCCTTGACGTCCATCGAACCAGAACGGCCGCGGAGGGCGACGGCAGCGCCCATGCCAGCAAGGACAAGCAGCAGGCCCCCAACCATCAGCACGGTACGGCCCACTGAGGACGCCCCGTCGGTGGATTCCTCGGCTTCTGGTTCCCACTTCGTTGGATCGTTCGGGAAGGCATCGGCCCCCATCGCGACCGTCCAGCTTGCGTCGGGATCGGACCAACCGTCCCCGTCCGTGTCGAGGCAGCCGAACCGGTCTTGCGTTGACAGGACCGATGCATCGTACCCCGCATCGGGACAGGCGTCGGCCCCCATGTCGACGGTCCAGTCGGCGTCTGGGTCGGAGTACCCGTCAAAATCGCTGTCCGGGCATCCCTGACGGTCGATGCCTTCGAGACGGGTTTGGACGTTGGCGGCCGTTGGGGCATCGGGGCACATGTCCGCGAAATTGCCTTCGGGGTTGTCGAACCAGAGGTCGCCATCACGGTCGCTCCATTGCGTGGGGTCGTCCGGAGCGACGTCGAGGCCTTCACCGTCGAAGGGGTCGGACCAACCGTCGCCGTCGTAATCGGTGCAGCCATAGCGGTCCTCGGTCGAATTCCCTGCTTCATCCGGGCACGCGTCCGGCTCAACGCCCGACGCGTTGTCCCCGTAGCCGTCCCCGTCTTGGTCTTCCCACTGCGTTGCTTCGGTTTGGAAGGCATCGATCTCGTTGGCATAGCCGTCTCCATCGGGGTCTGGACAACCCATGATGTCAAGTTTGGAACTTGTTCCTGCAACGGCAGGGCAACGGTCGTAGTCCCCAACGATGGCGAGGTACTCACCTGGCCACGATGGGTTGCGATCGGACCAATCCGGGTCGTTGTGGTTGTCTCCGAGGCCGTCCCCATCGTAGTCCGACCACTGCGCCGGGTCCGTCGGGAACGCGTCCGCGCCATCATCGAGGCCCCACGCGCTGTCGGGCGAGGAACGTCCATCCGCATCGGGGTCAA
>Ga0255780_10005628_pt1 | contig 10535 bp, 5 predicted proteins | sample 071ome_32_FD_179978 | JGI IMG/M metagenome (GOLD analysis project Ga0255780, IMG submission 179978) | Coastal salt marsh microbial communities from the Groves Creek Marsh, Skidaway Island, Georgia - 071405AT metaG (version 2) | ecosystem: Environmental > Aquatic > Marine > Intertidal zone > Salt...
ATGTCGCGCTTGGCCTCGTAGAGCTCCGTCATGGCTTTGGAGGTAGCCATGTGTTCATAGGCCTTCAGCAGCGAGGGGTGGATGTTCTTGCTCATTTGATGGCGCCGAAGTTATAGGTCAAACCCACCCCGGACAATTGTTTTAGTTGAATGCCGGGGGCGTCCAGCTTGCCGTCCCCGTTGCTGTCCCGAACGATGATGTCGCGGTCGTAGATGGCTTGCGTTCGGAGCGTGATGCTCAAGTAGTTAGTTGCCTTGTAGACCAGCAGCAGGTCGCTGTCCACGTCAATGGAAAAGGGCTGCGCCAGGTAGTTTCCGAAGAGGTTGGTCCGAAAATCGACCGAAATTTTATTTGGGAAATTGCGCTTCAGGCGGAAGTTCAGGTAGGCGCCGAGCTCTTGTCGAAACGTTTGGCCCGGCTGCAAACCGAAGACGCCTTGAGCCTGCAAGCGTTCGTCCCGCACAAAAGTGTGCTTAGCCGTCAAAGGCGAAAAGTAGAGGTCCACAAAGTCGTTCTTGTGGGTCAAGCCCAAACCTGCAATGGTATACGCCGGCGCCATGAAGCGGGACACATAGGCCGTATCCGGATCGCCCGGCTTGGCGTAGCCCTTGTACCACTGCGTTTTAAAGCTGCCAAAGCCCGAAAGCTTCCACAGGGGCTGCCCCGACAAAATGTGGTCCAAGCGCAAGTTGTACTCCAACTTGTCGTCGATCTTGCGCACGATGCCCTCTTGAAAGTTCAAGCTGTACGCCGCGTCGAGCAATTGGTTCGCGGACCATGTTTCGGAGGTGTATTCCGCCGATTGGCGAAGGAGGAAGCCCGTCGTCAAGGAGTTTTGACCCCCCGCATTCCAGTTGCGCAAAAGCGTTTGGTTGAAGGTCGCTCCATAGAGGCCCGACAAGGTCCAAGGGCCCAAGTGCACTGCCTCCGTTGGGAGCTTGGGGATTAGGGGTACGGGGGTTTGGGGGCTTGGGGGTTCGGGAGTTCGGGGGTTCGGGAGTTCGGGGGTTTGGGAGCTAGAGCGCTCGCGCTGCGCGCTGTGGCTAGAAGGTTCGGGCGTGTTGGCCTGGAGCGATGCGGTCATCGCCCAGAGCATCAGGAAAAACGCCTTTCGCCCCATGCTTAGCCTTTTTTGGACAAGGATTGGTGGATGGCCTGGATGGCGGCTTGGCTCTCAGGGGTGCGAACCAGTGCGCCTGAAATCGCTGCGCGCTCGGCGAGGAGCTGGTCCCAGTTTTCCGTTCCTTCCCAAAGAACTTTTTTCAAGGCCGTTTGGGCAGCGGCGCTTTGCTGGGTCAAGGTGCTCGCCAGGCGCTCCACCCCGGCATCCAGGGCTTCTGTGTCGGAGAAAACTTCCGCGTAGAGACCCTGTTGCTGTGCCCATTCGGCGGATTTGAATTGCGTGGCATCAATTGCCAGCTGGCTCATCGCGCTCAGCCCCATTTTACGGGCCACGGCGGGCCCCACGACAAAGGGGCCAATGCCTACGGCGAGCTCACTGAGCTTCACCGCGGCGTGTTGCGTGGCGAGGCAGTAGTCTACGGCGCTGGCCAAGCCCACGCCGCCCCCAACGGCTTTGCCTTGAACCCGGCCGATCGTCAATTTGGGGCAGGTGCGCAGGGCATTGATGACCGACGCAAAGCCGCCAAAAAAGTGCAGGCCTTCTTCTTCCGTCCGAATCGTCGCGAGTTCGTCAAAGCTTGCGCCTCCACAGAATACGCGGTCGCCGGCGCTTCGCAGCACGATGACGCGGCTGTCGGGATGGGATCCTTCATCGGTAATGGCCTGTGCCAACGCGGCGAGCACGCGGCTTGGCAGCGAGTTGCTCTGCGGGTGCTGGAACTCAATGTGGGCAATGCCGTTGGCGCGCGTCACCTGAACGCCGCCTTCTAGGGTAAAATCGGTACTCATCGTCTAAAATGACTAGTTTCTTCAATGGGGCAGACCACGCTTCGGTACGCGTGGTACCAATGCGAGCGGCCCTGCACTTTGGCCTCGCGGTGCAAAGCATCTGTCCGCCACGCGTCGACCGCCGCCTTGTCCTTCCAGTAGGAAATAAAGATGGCCTCTTCGCCGTTGCGCACGAGCTCGTAGCCCAAGTAACCTTCCATCGCTTCCACCGCTGCCATGGTGCGTTGGTCCATGTCCGCGTAGCCCTCCGGGTCGGTGGGGCGTTCGGACAAGAACAGCACGGCGTAGTTGCCGGGGGTTAAGGGAAGGCCGTCTTGGATAAAACTCATGCCTGGTTGCGCTTTTTGACCATGGTCAGGATGGTTGCCACCGCCACAACTTCTTGGGTGTCGTCGGTGACCTCCACGTAGTACTTCACGATGCCCTTGGCGATGTCCTCGGGACTGCGTTTTTCCTGGTCGATTTTCTCCTGAACCGTTAATTGAACCCCAATTTCCGTGCCCGGATAGACGGGTTTGGTAAAGCGGCAGGATTCCAAGCCGTAGTTCAACAAAACAGGCCCTTTTGGGGGGTCTACGAAGAGGCCCGCAGCGCGGCTCAAAATGAAGTAGCCGTGGGCCACCCGTCCGGTGAAGATGGTGCCTTCTAAGCTGTTTTCATCCATGTGGGCGTAGAACTTGTCGCCGCTGAGTTCGGCAAAGTCCTCAATGTCTTGCAAGGTGACCAAATGCTTCGCCGTCGTCACCGTATCGCCAATGCGCAGGTCCTCAAAATGCTGGCGGAACAAGTGGGGCTCGGCCTCTGGGCGGTCCGCTCCCGGCGTAAAGCGCCCGGTGACGGCCGTTAAGGTGTTGGGGTGGCCTTGGAGTGCCACGCGCTGCAAGTAATGCATCACCCCACGCATGCCGCCCATTTCTTCGCCGTCGCCCGCACGGCCGGGACCCCCATGGGTGAGCAGGGGCATGGGCGAGCCGTGGCCGGTAGATTCTTTGGCGCTGGAGGCGTCCAAGAGGTGAATTCGGCCATTGCTGTAGGCGGCCTCCAAGGTGAAGGCGCGCGCCGCATCGCGGTCTGCCGACACAAAGCTGGTGACCAAGGAGCCGCGACCCAAGGCCACAATCTCCGCAGCCTCCTGCAGCGATCGGTAAGGCATCAGCGTGGAAACCGGGCCAAAAGCTTCAATCTGGTGGGCACTTTGCTTGCCAAAGGGGTCCTCGTTGCGGAAGAGCACCGGAGCAAAGAAGGCCCCCGCCAAAGGGTTGGAGGCTTTGGCTTCGCCCTGTCCATCCAAGCGGCCAAAGACGATTTCATTCTCAGCAGCAAGCGCTTCCACCGAGGAGCGAACGCGCTCTACCTGCAGCTGGGTGGCCAACGAGCCCATGCGAACTCCCTCCACGGAAGGGTCCCCGTAGGCTGTGGTAGCAAGGCGCCCCGCCAGCGCCTCCTGGACCGCGTCCAAGTGATCGGCCGGCACCACGACCCGTCGAACGGCGGTACATTTTTGGCCCGCTTTAATCGTAATCTCTTTGGCGGCCTCCTTGATGAAGATGTCAAACTCGGGCGTGCCCGGAGCGGCATCCTCGCCGAGCACCATGGCATTCAGCGAATCCGCTTCCAAGTTGAAGGCGACGCCGCGCTCCAAGAAATGCGGCTGGGCCTTGAGGCGCATGCCTGTGGCTGCCGAGCCCGTAAAGGTGACCGTGTCTCCACGTTCGACGGCGTCTAGGATGCCGTGGCCCTTACCGCTGACCAGCTGGAGGGCGCCTTCGGGCAGAATTCCGCTCGCCACGATATCCTGGACGACAACTTCGGTGAGGAAGGAGGTGAATTCGGACGGTTTGACCACCGCCGGCACCCCTGCCAAAAGATTGACCGCGATCTTCTCCAACATGCCCCAAACGGGGAAGTTGAAGGCGTTAATGTGCACGGCCACGCCCCGCTTGGGCACCATGATGTGCTGCCCGAGGAAGGTGCCGTTTTTCGAAAGCTTCACCGGCGCCCCATCGATGTGGAAGGCTTGATCCGCAAACTCCCGGCGGAGGGAGGCGTTGGTGAACAGGTTACCAATGCCGCCTTCAATGTCAATCCAGCTGTCCACGCGGGTGGCCCCCGTCGCCGCGGAAACGGCGTAGTAGGTCTCCTTGCGCTCTTGCAGGTAGAGGGCCAGGGCTTTGAGCATCAGACCGCGCTGCGGGAAGGTCATGGCGCGCAGGGCACTGCCCCCCTTTTCGCGGCCGTAGGCCAGGATGTCCGCGTAGTTCAGGCCCTCACTGGACACATGGCCCAAGGAGGCTCCTGTGATGGCATGCTTGGCTTCGTATTCGGAGGCGCCCCCGTTGACCCATTGGCCTAAAACGTAGTTCTGAATGTTCATGTGTTTGAAAATATTCGTGCTTCCAAGGCCTTTTAAAATGGCATCCACGCGGCAATAGGGATAAAGATACCTCGGGCCGGGCCAAAAAAAAGACCGCCCCATCTCTGGGGCGGTCTAAGAGAAAGCTAGGGCCCGAAAGCCCTAGCTGATAAGGATTGCTTAGCGCTGAACGGCTACACGCAAGGTGCGCGTTCCTTCTTCAGCGGTCAAGCGTACCATGTAGACGCCGGCAGCGAGGTCACTCAAGTCGATGTTGAGTTCGCTCTGGCCTGCAGCCCACTCGGTAGCGAGGAGCAATTGACCTTGGAGACCGATAACGGTTACCTCAATGTTGCCCGCCAATTCGCTGCGCTCCATCGTGAAGGCGCCGGTCGTTGGGTTGGGGAACAAGTTGATGGTACCCAAAGCCTCGTCGATGCTCACGGCACAGTCGTAACACTTAGTGAAACATACTGCAGCCAATGAGGTGTCGGCGTTGCCAACAGCCGTGTTGCGGTTGTAGCCACCGAAGCCGTCGCTCGTACCACAAGCTGCGAGGTCGCCGCTTGCTTCAGCACCGTTCCAGCTGTTGCCGTTGATGAACTTGTAGAACAAGTCCTGAGCCAAAGGCATTTCAACCGTTACAGAGTAGATACCGTCACCGTCAGGGTCGGTCATTTCCGTAGCGCCAGGGTTCCAGCCTTGGAAGCTGCCTGCTACGTGGATGCCGTCTGCAGAGATAGCGCCGTTAGCTACTTCCCATGCCATGTTCACATTGAAGGTTACTTCGATAGAACAAGCGTCACAAGAGCTCCAGCAAACCACAGGGAGAATCGTGTCGTTTGCAGGGATGGTCAATACGCGGTTGGTGTAAACCGTGTTACCGTTCGTACAAGACGCGGTGGGGTCATTCATTTCCTGGATGCTCCAGCTGTCCGCAGAGTACTTGAACTCAACAGCGGTGCCTTGCTCCAAAGGAAGGGTAACCTCCCAAATGTTGTCGCCGTTGGCGTCCGTCATCGCATTACAGTTACCACACCAGTTGTTCCATGTGCCGTTCACCTCAGGCGTCGTGAAGCCCTGGGTTACTTTGTTCATGTCCACCTGGAAGGTCACATTCGTGTACTGCGTACAAGTGATGTTGAAGACCGCAGAGTCGTACATCGGAGGATTCGTCGTACCACCGTAGTGGAAGGCACCCCATGGTGCACCGTTCACAGAGGTCAACGTCGTGTCAATCGTGATCACGTTGTTGTCACCCCATGGGCACAAGATGTCCACCTGGTACCAACCTGCGTTGGTTCCATCGTCCAGACCGTCACCGTAGGAGTCGTTAATACGGAACTCGTAGGTGCCATTGTCAGGGATACAAACCGTGTCTACGTGCAAGGCCGCAGCAGCGTTGTATGGAGATACGTCCGTGTATGGACCGCCAGACGCCCACACCACACCGGTGTTGATGTCCTTGATGTACCAAGAGGTCTCAGAGCCGTAGATGTCTGTCAATACTTCGACGCGTACGTTCGTACATGGCGTCAAGGCGCCGTCTACATTGAAGTTGTCTACTGCCCAGTACCAGCCCCACGTTCCAGCGCCGTCGCTGTAGCGGAGGCGAACCTGGAAGTCAGCATTTTGGTACATGGTCACATCGTAGTTCTCGTGTGCAGGAGCCGTCCAAGAACCGCGTGTTGCCGTCATCGTATCAATGGTAACCCAGTTGGTGCCGTCGTATACTTCTACGTAACCTGCCGTTCCGGTGTAGCTTCTCCAGTAGTGGTCAAACTCAACCGTCAAGGTGTCATAGCCCATTGCATTGATAATTGGAGATGTCAAGGCAGCGTCTACAGCACCTGCTGAAGAGCCTGCAGCGTCGTCATCCAACATAACAAATGCAGTACCGTTCAAGCTGCTCGTGCCATAGGTGGCAACGCCCTCCCAGTTTTGGGCCGTGTTCGAAGACGCGATCCAGTTACAAGGAATGCCGCTGTTGAAGTCTACGCTATAAGGAATAGCGGTAGAAGGAACAGGAGCGTAGATCGCAGAGGCCGTAGAAACGGGGCCCACACAACCTTCAGAAACAACCCAGTCATAGGCGTAGTAGACACGAGCGTTCGTGCCGGTTGCACCGAACTGTACAGAGTCCAGACCCATTACGCCCGCTACTTGGTAGGGGTATGCGCCACCTGCCGTTGCACGGTGCAACTGACCGGTTGTTCCCGTCAAGAAGGCCATGTTCATGTAGTAAACGCCAGGCGTCAACGTCAAGCCTACAGGTACTTGGTGCGTACCAGCTACCCCAACCGTAATTGGGTTAGAGCGCATCAATTCAGCGCCGCTATGGCCCGTCGTCTTGTTACCGCCGCCTTCGGAAATGCGAACTTGGAAGTTCACCAAACCGTTAGAGATGACCGAAATAGAGTCGATCGTCATGGGCTTCAATACGGAGAACCACATACCGTTGGTGAAGTTGCCGAAGCCACCCGTCAAGGTCGTGGGAGGTCCAACATGCACCGCGCCTACAGAATTGTCATCTGCATAGACCGTAGCATAGAAGTCCGTGTTAGCCGTGATAGCGGGCGTCGTGAAGCTATTGCCGTTGCCGATAGTCGCAGAGTCCGCGTTCATCCAAACAACCACGTTGCTAGAATTAGCAGGCGTAGCCGTGAAGGTAACAGGAGCTGGGCCACAAGACGTCTCAGACGCAATAGTCAAGGTGTCCGTTACAGGGCAAGAAGGCGTAGAACATGCAGCCGTGAACGTACCAAATACGGTAGAAGCCGTAAAGGTCGTTCCAGAAGCGCGCGTCAACACCGTGATGCCGTCAGGGTTTACAACCGTGAAGCCTACTTCATCCGTCCAAGAACCAAGGGTTCCAACTTGAACCGTTACGGGCACGCCGTCACACAACATTACCGTTTCCGTGTAGCTAGAGCCACTGGTAAAGCCGCCACCTACAGTGCCAACCGTGTAGCCATTCTGCACGAAAGAAACCGTGTTGCCGTTCCAGCCGTCACCGTAGGAGTCCGTCATATTTACAGTGAAAGCACACTGGTTGGCAGGAGGACACGCCGTACAAACGGGCAAGAAAGAGCCAAAGTTTTGGCCCAATGTCAAGTTGTTGCCTGAAGAGCCGATGTGTGAAACCACCGTGTCGCCAGCAGCGCTAACCACGTGGAAGCTTACTTCGTAGCTCCAAGAGCCAAGCGTGCCCAAGTCCACACTCACGGAATCCCAAGAACACAGACCAACATAGGCCGTATCCAGGGCTCCACCAGGAAGCGTGACTGAGGCATTGACATTTCCGCTCTGCGTGAAGGTCACAACGTTTCCGTTCCAACCGTCGCCATAGCTGTCAATCATGTAGACGGTGTACAGGCACTGGTTAGAAAGCGCACAGGCTGCAGTCGTAACCGTAGCGTCAGCGCTCCAAGAGCAGGTGTCGCCCAAAGAGCAAATCTCACGAACAGAGAAGTCGTAGCTTGTTGAAGCGGTCAAACCTGACACGGTTGCCGTGCCCGTTGAGCCGGACATGACCATGTATGCGCCTGTAGATCCGCTCAAGCGGTAACGCACTTGTGAACCAATCGTCGTGCTGTTGTTGGAAGACCACGTGGCGTCGAAGCTCACGTCTGAAACGTTAGCTGAACCAAGAGCCGAAACACCAAAACAGGTCAAAGGAGCGTACTCATCCGCACCCATATCAGGGGCCGTGGTTGAGCGCGTGTCACCGTCAATGTCCGTAGCAACACCCAAAGCGGAACCCGCGTTGTTGGGGGATGAGCCCTGAACGTGCAAGTCGGAAGTGCTCACAAACAAAGGATCGCCCCATACAGAATTAGCATCCTGAGAGCTTGCCGTCTGCCATGCAGAAAGCGTGGAGCTACCTGAACCAAATGGGGTAGAGCTTGACGCGTAGTAGTTGTTGTAATCCGAGGTGAAGTACGTGCCAGCCGCTGCGGAAGAAGACGCCTCCAGAGCGTAACCTCCGCCTGCATTAACAATGACGTTATTCTTGATTACGTTGCCCCCAGGCGTAAAGTAGCTGGTAGAGGTTGACGCGTTCAAGTAAACGGCGCGACCGGCAGTTGTAGATCCAGCGCTTACGTTCACCGAGTTGTGCTGAATCGTCGCATTCGCACAGTGGTAGGGGTAAATTGCATAGATAGATCCCGTACCGTTTGAAGCAATCATGTTGTTCTCAATGATGCCGGGAGCCGTAGAAGGAAAGTTGGCATAGCTCAAGTAAATACCATAGTTGGTCGTACCCGAGAGAACGATGTTGTTCTTTTTGATGCTAGCAGCAGCCCACTGAGAAGCCGATGACGTTCCCGAACATGAAGCATAGATACCGTACGTGCCAGCATTGATGGTATTGTTTTCAATCGTCAAGTATGGCGCGTAACCGCTAGGTGCTGAGGTATAGATGTAGAAACCATAGCCAGTTCCTGCATTAATGGTGTTGTTCTGTGCGTCCACTCCGTAAAGGGGGTAGTACAGGTAGTTGTAGGCGTAGCTGCCCAAAGCATTAATGGTGTTTCCATGAACCTTTTGGTACTTCGCATAACGTGGGTACAAACCATAGTAGGTCGTGTTGATCACGTTGTTCTCGATGAAAATCGAGTCCATGGACGTGGTGTACGAAGAACCGTAGATGTACATCGCGTAGGATACAGCATTCATAGTGTTGCCCGTCAGCGTCCAGTTGCCCTGTGCTTCGGCGGGTGACGTGTAATAGATGCCCGCGAAGTAGGAGCTCGTGCTCGTTCCCGCTACACCGTTAAAGGTGTTGTCCAAAATAGAAATGTTACCAACCGAACCGGTGTAATCCAACAAGCGACCATACGTGGTGCCACCAGAAGTGATGGTCAAACCTTTGATGGTGATGTTGCTACAGCCGTTCAAACGGACCGTCCAGTTATCAGACGTGCCCGTGGGGCTGTAGGTTACCGTGGTGGCCGACGTGTTGGTCGGATCCGCCTGGAAGGTGATTGTGTTCGATGTCGAGGCGCCCGTTACGGAAGGAATAGTTACCTGCTCCGTGTAGGTGCCTTGCTTGACATTGAACGTAACTGCACCGCTTACACCGGACGTCGACAGAGCCGAAATCGCGGACGTAAACGATGTGTAGTTGTTCGTGCCAGTGCCGCTTGGGTCAATCGTGTAGGACCCCGACAACTGAGCGAACATCGGGGTTGTGAGCACAGCGAGGGCCACAACTCCGAGCCATCGCAGTGTACGATTTTTCATGAGTTAGCATTTATGTGATTATGAGTTTGGGGCGAAATGTAGCCATTATTTGAACATGTTGGTGTTGATAACCCCAAAAAATAAAAAAGCCGCCCCATCTCTGAAGCGGCTTGTTGACATCTAAAAAACTCATAATCACATAAATGCCAACAAAATTTTAAAGCTGGGGGCCGAAGCCCCCAGCTGAGAGTCTATCCGAGCTTAGCGCTGAACAGCCACACGCAAGGTGCGCGTGCCTTCTTCAGCCGTCAAGCGTACCATGTAGACACCTGCAGCGAGGTCACTCAAGTCGATGTTGAGCTCGCTCTGGCCTGCGGTCCACTCAGTCGCGCGGAGCAACTGACCTTGGAGACCGATCACGGTCACCTCGATGTCACTTGCCAACTCCGTGCGCTCCAACGTGAAGGCGCCTGTGGTTGGGTTCGGGAAGAGGCTGATGCTACCGAGTGCTTCGTCGATGCTTACCGCACAGTCGTAACACTTGGTGAAACATACAGGATCGAAGATGGTATCGGCGTTACCGACGCTAGAAGCGCGGTTGTAGCCACCGAAGCCGTCACTGACACCACACGCTGCGAGGTCACCGCTTGCTTCAGCCATCGCCCAGTCGTTGCCGTTGATGAACTTGTAGAACAAGTCCTGGTTCAAAGGCATTTCAACCGTTACAGAGTAGATACCGTCACCGTCAGGGTCGGTCATTTCCGTGGTAGAGGGGCTCCAACCTTGGAAGCTGCCCGCTACGTGGACACCGTTGCTGTCGATGGCGTTGTTCGCGACCTCCCATGCCATGTTCACGTTGAGGGTAACCTCAATAGAACACGCGTCACAAGAGCTCCAACATACGACAGGCAATACCGTGTCGGCTGCTGGGATGGTCAATACACGGTTCGTGTACGTGGTGTTACCGTTCGTACAAGACGCAGTTGGGTCGTTCATCTCCTGGATCGTCCAGCTGTCTGCAGAGTACTTAAACTCTACCGTCGTGCCTTGCTCCAAGGGGAGGGTTACTTCCCAAACGTTGTCT
>Ga0255780_10005636_pt1 | contig 10524 bp, 10 predicted proteins | sample 071ome_32_FD_179978 | JGI IMG/M metagenome (GOLD analysis project Ga0255780, IMG submission 179978) | Coastal salt marsh microbial communities from the Groves Creek Marsh, Skidaway Island, Georgia - 071405AT metaG (version 2) | ecosystem: Environmental > Aquatic > Marine > Intertidal zone >...
GGGGGGGGGGGGGGGGGGGGGGGGGGGGGGGGGGGGGGGGGGGGGGGGGGGGGGGGGGGGGGGGGGGGGGGGCGGGGGCGGGGGGGGGGAGGGTGCGGGCGGAGGGTGCGCGGTTGGCCGGGGAGGGGTGGCGGACCTGGACGAGGAGCTCGCAGTACTTGACCCGCTGGACGTGGGGGTTCTCGACGGAGGACCCGCCGCCCCACCCCTCGTGCCACGGGGCCCGAGGGGCGGGGACCCCGACGCCGGGGCGGAGGGCGAACGAGAGCTTCGCGGCGTCCCGGGAGGCCAGCACGGTGACCTTGCGGCCGCCGCGCACCTTGATCAGCCGGTCCATCGGGTGCAGCGCCTGGCCCCAGTGGCTCCCGGGCTCGGGGTCGGCGAGCGGGGGGGGGCCGGCGGGGGCGGGGGCGGCGGCCGGGGGCGGGGCCAGGGCCAGCGCCAGCGTCGCCTCTCCCCCGGGGGCGGGGGGGCGCGGTCCCGGGACGGGGGCTCCGCGGGCGGGCCGGGGCGGCGGCGGCCGCTCCCCGCGGGCGATGGCGACGGCGCGGGCCTGCGGGGTCTGGGGGCACCGGCCGCCCGGCTTCCCCTGCCGGGCCCTCTTGCCTCGCCCCCCGCGGGCCCCCGCAGGCACCGGCGGGGCGGCGACCGCCCCCCCGGGACGCGCCCCCCCGGGACGCGCCCCCCCGGCCGGCGCAGCGGCCGGGTGCGCGCCCTCGCCCGCGGAGAGCGTCGCGGCGACCCGCCCGCCCAGCCCCGCGCAGCGCTCGGCTGTCGCGGGGCCCCGGGCCCCGGCCGCCCCCCCGGCCCCGCGCGCCGCGGCCCCGGGGCGGCCCTGACCCGGGTTCGGGCAGCACCCCGGCCCCGGGGCGCCGGCCTGGAGGGCCGCGCCGGGGCGGGGGCCGCCGTCGCGGGCGGAGGGCTCGGAGGCGGCCGCGGGTCCCGCGCGCCCCGCCCCCCCCGGCGGCCCCCCGGCGGCCGGGGCGTCCTCCGGGACGGTCCCGCCCCCCCCGTCGGCGGGGACCCCGGGGGTCCGGGAGGCGATCAGGGCCCGGGCGGAGGGCGGGAGGGAGGACACGGTGATGTCGTCGTCGAGGTGGAGGTCGAACCACGACACGACGGCGTTCAGGACGCCGTCGGCGACCACGTCCATCCGGACCAGGGCCTGCCGCCCCCGCCCCGCGGCCGCGTCGCGGAACGAGACGTCCAGGGCCCGGGCGGGGCGGGTGAGGGGCCTCCACGGCAAGCGGAGGTCGGCCAGGGACACGGGGACGGGGGTCTCGGAGAAGAGGTACCGGTCCATCGGGGAGAGGTCGAAGCCTGCGGGCGCGGTCGGTCCGGGGTAGACTTCAGTGTAGTATACAGGGGGGGGGGGGGGGGCATGGCGGGGATCTCGTCTGCCCCCAAGGCGTGCATACTATACTGAAGTCTAGGGGGGGGGCCGGTCGGGGCGCCGCCCCTCCGCCGCGGCCCGCGGCCCCCGCGGCGGCGCACCTGCGACCTCCCCGGAGAGCACCTCAACCCCCATGCAGTACACGGTGGCCCCGGCGGGGACCACCGTGGCCCCCGGCTGGGCCACCTGGCGCCGCGCCAGCTCCAGCACCCCCGCCGCGTTCCCCCCCACGAGCCCGGCGTCGAAGGCGTCGAGGAGGAGGAGGTTCACCCCGCCGGCGCGGACGTCCTCGGAGCGGTGGAGGAGCCCGGCGTCCTTCCGGACGACGGAGACCCGCCCCGAGACGCGGTTCTGCGCGGCCAGCCGCAGGGCCACGTCGGCGCAGGGCCCCATCAGGTCCACCGCGACCACCGAGTCGGCGCCGTGCCGGGCGGCGAGGACGGAGAGGACCCCGGACCCGCACCCGATGTCGAGGGCGTGGACCTCCCGGGAGGCGGCGCCGGCGACGAGCGTGTCTGGCTTCATGCGGCGGATGGCCTGCGCGCGGGGCGGGGGCGGGCGAGGCGCGGGGGCCGTTGTCCGGGGGCCCGGGTGCCCGCGCGGGGGGCGGCGCGCGCAGGGACGGGGCGTCCCGGGGGGCACGGCGGGGGGCGCGAGGCCCGTGGCACCTTCTCGATGGCCAGGCTGTACGCGCGCGTGAGGCCGACGTCCGCGGCCCGGGAGAAGAGGGCGTGGCTGAGGCAGAGCTCCCGCCGCGGGACAGCCACGCAGTCGCCGGACCGGAGCGCGAAGGCGAGGCGGACAGTGTTGTGGGAGCAGTGGAGGGGGACCGTCTCAGACTCGCGGAGGCGCATCGTGCCCGGGAGGTACTGCAGGGCGGGGCCGGGCCCGGCGGTCGGGGGCCGGGGGGCCCCGCGGCCCCCGGGCGCGGCGCCGAGGTCCGCCCAGCGCACCCCGCCCTCCCCGGCGGCGGCGGGCCCGCCCGTGGCGAGGCGGACGTCGCCGAAGAGCTGGACGTCCATCCAGTACACGACGGCGTTGGCGTCCCCCGCGGCGGTGGTCTCGAGGTCGACCTCCTTGGCCTCCGACTCGCCCGGGGGGTCGACCAGGCTGAAGTGCCAGACGGGCACGGGCGCTGACAGCGGCCGCAGGTGGCGCGGCCGCAGGGGCCGGCCCGTACCCCCGTCGGCCGGCAGCCACCGGTAGGCGTCGAGGGCGCCCGTCCGGACCAGGTTTCTGGCCCCCTCGCCGGCCTGGATGTCCCCCGTCCTCACCTCGGCCAGCTGCGCGTAGATGGTGACTGACGCCGGGATCGTCACGGGCTCCTCGTTGATGAGGAGGGAGCGCGCGTGCCGCGCGGCGAGCAGCGCCCCCGACATCAGGAAGCCCGAGTCAGGGAGCCCCATGAGGAGCACGTTGCAGGGGGCGGGGACGTCCTCGACCAGCCTGAGCTCCGTCGGGCGCTTGTAAACCACGCGGAAGGCCTCCTCCGCGAACCCGTTGTGCTGCAGCGTGTGCTTGCTGCGGGCGCGGGGCGGGCGGGGGTGGTCCGGGTCCGGGCCGGCCCGCGCAGGCGGCGGGTCCTGGGGTGTCTCCGAGGCGCGGGGGGGGGGAGTGGGGAGCGGGCCCCGGAGGCGGTCCTCGCGGGCTCTGCCGCGCGCGGCCCGGGCTCACCAGCTCATGGCGAGGTACAGCCAGCGCTCGGTGCAGGTGACGTGGCGGGCGCCGGCGCGGAGGGCCATCATGGCGTGGAGGCCGGCCCCTGCGCCGACGTTGAGCACCCGGCAGTCCACGTCGCGCGCCTCGACCGACTCGACGGCGGCCCGGATGGCCCGCCCGAAGGCCTCATTGGAGGCCGCGTCGGGGAGGACCTCGGTCAGGTACCGGCGGGGCATGTCGACGTCGGCCATGATGGTGGCGTAGCTGTACGCGTCTTTGATCTCGTCGTCGTTCTCCGCCTGGAACGGGCTCAGCAGCCGCGTCGGGAGGGTCTCGCCCGTCTTGATCTGGTGCACCCGGGCCGAGTGAGGGTGGAAGGTGATCCTCTGCGGGCTCGCAGTGCGGGGGGGCGGCTCGCCGCGACGACCTAGGGGGGATCACAGCTTGCGGCGGTGACCCACGTGGGTCTCGCGCGGGGACCGGGAGGGCGGATCCGGATGTGCACTGGGGTCCCACGGGGGCGATGTCGGGGGGCTCGCCTGGACGGGTGGGGGGGGCTCGAGGAGCAGGGCCTCCCGCTCCTCCCCGCTCAGGATCCGCGCGAGGTTCAGCTGCGTGGCCGTCTCCAGCCCCTCGCGGGGCTCGAGTAGGAACGGGTCGATCTCGAGAGCCTCTGCGAAGGCGGCCCCCGCCTGCAAATAGCGTGTGGGTGTGGGGGTCGGCGACGCACTGCAGCCCATTCGGGGTCACCAGGACCGTAATTTAGGTCTGGTCGGGTGTATACTGGGATATGTGGTTCATTAACGGACCTGCTTGGGCATGTCGAGGCCCAGGAGGGCCTGACCCTTCCTGGAGAGGGCCTTCGCGGCGGCGTCGGCAGCCTTGGGGTCCCGGACGACTGCCAGCCGCGCGGAGGCGACGGCCCGGGAAGCGGCGTCGAGGGCCTCGGAGAAGAGGGAGAGTTTGAGGTACGCAGCGGCTTGGTTCGAGTGGCACGTGTGGATCGTCCGGTGGGTCATACGGTCGCCGGCGACGCGCTTGAGGAGCTTGCGATAGGTGGCAATACAGGTGACTGCGGGGCCGGGCGGGGGCGGTGGGCGCGCAGAGTGGCTGATCGGGCACGATGGGTGGAGAAGAGGGATATACAGATCGGGACCAGTGATCGGCGCACGCGAGGCGCGCACCGTAGTCCCCTTCACGGTACTGCCTGACTGCGTCGGCGTTGAGCTCCAGGAGGGTCGCCTTCCTGCGGGCCAGGGGAGAGTCCCGCGCAGGTTTGTGGGGTTAAAAGGATTTTTACATCAATCGCGCGAAAGATCTGAACATAAAACTCCACAATCTTCCCCGGAAATGGTGCTCGTCGCGTTGGGGTTCTCCAGCGGGGCCCAAAAGCGGACCTGGAGCCCTGGGCCGCTTCCCTCTCGAAAGCGTCCTGGATGCGCTCTCTCCAGACATCTCCATCCACAGCTGTCGCCTCATCGAGCTTTTCACAGGACTCTTCGTCCAGCTGTGGGGGGGGGGCGGGGGGGGCGGGTCTCGGGACCGCGGTTGCGGGCGGATCGGCGTCCGTACGCCCCTTCAACTTCCGAGGAAGCATGCCCGCGTCACTCTCCGAATGAAGGCTCGTCATACGAGAACAGCGGTCTAATTTCCAGAGAATTTTTCCAGAGAAGGACGTTAGGTAAGAAGAACAAAGCCGTACAACCACGAAAGATGGCGAGTCCGAAAAATCTCATGCCACAGAGTCCGGCAGTGTCACCACAGCGCCTGCACTCGTTCGCTTGCGTCTGAAGCGGTCTGCGGGGCCTTAAATGGGTGAAGCGCGCGATGAATTTCCCCATTAATCAGGAAATATACCCTCTCACGGCCCATTAGGACTCTTAAACTCGACGCAATCGACATGAAGTGCGCATTCCTCCTCGCTACTCTCCTCTTCGTTTCGGGTGTCCACGGCAAGTATTTCGGGTGATAGGGACATATCATTGTACTTGTAAACGATTGTATCTCATAATCGTCGAATAAGACGACAAAAGCTCCTGGTTTCGGTGTCGGAAGACACTTCAATTAAACCCGTACCGGCACCTCATATCCGTCTTTCGGCGCGATATCATTGTCATCGTATGGGAAAAGATATCACACAACCTAAAGTTTGACTTTGAGTCCCGTTATTCCATGATGCGAGGCTCACGTCCCTTCGAAAGGAGTTCGCTTTCCAGGACCCGTTACCGCCCTCGCGACCGCCGCTGCAGGAAGAGCTCTCCGGCAATCCGACGAAGAAGATGTCATCCAGCAGGTGTGAGCGCCGTCGCGCGTCCGCACGTGCCCAGATTGAGCGTCCCGCCGGCCCACTCCCCACGGGTCACGGGGGAGGCGGAGCACGACTGTGGCAATTTTGAGGACCTACCTGCCCACCCCCGCAGCTCGACCAGAGCGGGGAGGATGGTGGCAACCAGGCCAACATGGCGGTCGTCGGGGATCTCCAGAGTGTCGTCCAGCAGGTGCGTGCCGTAGTCCGCCTCCCGCGTAGTCTGGGTGCTTGGCGTCCTCATGCTGTGCCCAGCAGCGGCCCAATAACATCCTCTCCCTCTCGCCTGCAGCTGAGCCAGGGAGGCGAGGAGGGTGGCAACCAGGCTAACATGGCCGTCGCGTCCCTGGGCGCCGCCATCCAGCAGGTGCCTACCGTGACCACTGCGCACCCAGCGGTCCCTGGCCATTGCGGGCAGCACAGGATCTGCAGGTGCCCCCGTGCTCCCCTGCTCCCCACCTGCAGGCCCCTCCTCCTCCTTCCCTCCACCGCAGCTGAACCAGGGCGGGGATGGGGGCAACGCGGCAAACATGGCCGTCCTGCAGGACATCGACAGTGCCATCTCCGGCCTCTCGACGTGCTCGACTTGCGGCGACGAGCTCACGACCAAGCTCTACACCGTGCGCGAGAAATACGTCACCTCCTCCTGCGGCTCGGGCGCGTCCTGCGCCGCCGCCCCCCTGACTTACCTCACCGTGCCCTCCACCGAGTCAGTCGTGCTCCAGCGTACAAAGCCCGACCCGGTCGTCTACCTTGCTGCTGAGGTCGTGCAGCCCATCGAGCTCGAGCTCCAGTGCTCGACTCTGATCGAGCAGATCTCCGGCTACGGTGTCCAGTTCTCGGACCTTGCTACCGAGCAGCGCGAGGTGTGCGTAGCCACCTGTGGCTGCGAGTCCCTCACTGCGCAGCTCATGGCCGCCAACCAGCCCGCTGGCGTCAAGCTCCTGGCAACCTGCGACGCTGCCCCAACCGCCGCCCAACGCCTCGTGGTCGTCCAGAACATCCTGAAGGCCAAGATCTCGCCCGAGGCTGAGAGCATCATCTACAACGCCGCGGCCAAGAACGTCTACGAGCTTGTCGACGAGGTGCGCCGACACTTGACCTCCCTGCCGCCCGCGCGTGTCGCCAGCTCGCAGTCCCGGAGCCCTGCCCCCCGTGCCCTCCCCCCCCGCAGCTCCGCGCCACCAAGACGTGCGACATCTGTGACGCCGCCGCCTCGACGCTTGAGGACGAGGTCGTCAGCACCATCACTCAGCTCAGCCAGGGCGGATCGACCGGCAACCAGGCCAACATGGCAATCGCCGGTGTCGACGCGGTAATCCAGCAGCTCAACCAGTCTGGAATCGTGGGCAACCAGGCCAATATGGCAGTCGCCGGGGGCTCTGACGCGGTCATCCAGCAGGTGCCTGCCGCAGCCCGCCTCCCTCCTCACTGTGCTGGGCATTCCCACGCTGCGCCGAGCAGCCGCCTGACGACCTCCCCTCTCCCGCGCCTGCAGCTCAACCAGGGTGGCGAGCCGCCCGCCACCCCGGGCCCCACCGAGCCCCCCGCCACCCCGGCCCCCACTCCCGCCCCCTAGACACCCCCCCGGGGCTGCAGCCGTCGAGGCCTAGATTGTCCGAACCTAGTCCGTTCAAAAGGGGACCGCATCGCATTCGGAGACATCGGCCGTCCTCCCCCCGACACGCTCCGCCGCCCCGTCCTCACAGGCTGAAGGCCGCCTCCTCCTTCCACAGGGCCGTGAACTGCCCCCTCGCGCTCTCGAACTTTGCCTTCAGGTTCTGCTTGCGGAACGTTCCGTGTAGGGCGATCGCCGTCCCCGCCACCGCCGTGGCGACGGCCAGGCGCGCCAACGCGCGGCTCCACCACAACAGCACGAGCCCCACCGCCAAGCCCCCCACGACGAACAGCCTCCGTGGAACGAAGAAAATATGGATGGGCGACGCGCTCGCCCCCGACACCCCCGGCCTGTACTCGGACGCCTGGCCGTACTTGAGCCTCATCTTCTGCACCGAGCGGGCGGGGGCAAGGAGAGGGGGAAGGTGGGTGTCCTGCAGTGGGGGGGGGGGGGGGGGGGGGCGGTGCCTGCTGCGGCCTGCGGCTCACCACAGCCAGCTCCGGGGACACCCGGCGGACCCACTTGGAGGTCGACGACTGCATGCTCCTTGCGAACGGATCGTTCAGGCACAACACAACCACTGCGGGCGTGAGAGGGGGGCCCCATGCCAACACTGGCCCGGCGAGGGGGGTGGGGACGCCCCGAGCGGGGCCGCGTTCGGGGCCGGCCTCGGGGGTGCAGCTCGACGGTGCAACACTTACCCGCACACCATAAGACGGAGAACATCGCAGCGGGCCTCATCAGGAGTGCTCCAAACTCCGCGATCAGCGCCAGGAGGACGTAGTTCGCTGCGGGAAGGCGACGAGGTTCCCTCGGGCGTCGGGCGTTCGGTCGGAGCGGGAATGGGGGCGATCTGCACACGGGCGGGGCTCTCACCGCGATAGTAGTACACGTTGCACTTCAACCTCGCCTGCCACTTCTTCCCCGACGCTGGCTTTCCCCACGATTGCCCCGCGAGGGGCATGAAGTCTGAGATTTTCCTCCTGCGGTTTCAGGGTTTCGGGACCAGCACCTCTCGACCGTCGCCACGAGAGCGGCCGCAGAGATGAAATGAGGACATTTTCAGCGATTTTGACGCCACGCGACCATATCTGCGTGCATCGGCAGGCCACGGAGGGGCACAGGGGCCTCGAGGGGCCCGCTGCGCCCGAGGACCGGGCTTGAGGGGGAGCGCGCAGGCCACTCACGGCGCTTTGGCCCAGTCGACCTCTTGGAGATTCGACCAGAGCTCCTCAAGCTCAACCATGTCCCAGTTCATGGCCATGCTGCCCCCGCCGCTGTGACCCCGTCGCGAGCTGGCGACCAGGCTCGTGGCCAGCGACTCGGGGGGGTGGGAGGGGGCGGGCGCCGAGAGAGCGAGGGGAGCCGCGTTCTCTGCCGCGTCCCGGTGCCGAACCTGGGGTCTCGAGCGCCCGAGTGGGGGGGGACAGGCTGTGGGGCACGGGGAGAACTCTCCACTCGGTCGGGCAGACGCGACGGCAGCGGCATGGGGCTGTGCTGCACCTACCTAGGCAGGTAGGTGCAGAGCTACCCCCGGGCCGAGCACCGGGTCACGCGTCCGCGGGCGGGTCCGTCGCCGGTCGGGCGTCAACCCGCGTCCGGCGCCGGGTGACGGGACGGGGGGGCACCGGCCCGGGTGCACCCAAGGGGTGCCCCGGGTAGCCATCAGCTACGGCCCGCTAGGGGTAGCCCCTCGAGTGGCATCCCGTCAGTCAGGCTTTCTCCGCCGTTGCACTCTCCACCGGGGCCCCTCTTGATCGTCGTGGGCGGTCTCCAGTAGAATAAAATTACGACTGAAACAGCCGGCACCGCGTCGGTGGAGTACCCGGGAGCAGCCGAGCCCCACTAAAAGTGCCTAAACCGGGCTTGGCAGTCCCGCCTCCGGGAGACCAAGGTGAGGCACCCGTCTTTGAGAAGGTTAATCTCCCGGTACGGTTGCACAGTGTGTGGCCTTTCTTCGCCCTCCCATGGTCGTCTCGTTGTCGGGGGAGAGGAAGGAGACCGAACCGCGAATTTCCCCCCGGGTCGTCTCTCCTGCATCTCCCCGTCGGATCCGCCTCAATTTTTCGATTCCACAGCTCCTGCGTGGGCCTTCCCTCACGGCGCCGGTGTGCAGTCCTCAAACTGACCCTTTCACTCGTCTCGGAAGCCGCGGGTGTCATCGAAGGCTCCATACGCCACTCTTCGGAACCATTCCCCCTCGAATTTCATTTTTTGGTGACTCGATGACGCACCAGAACCCGCTCTGGCCGCAGGAAAAAAGAAGCGTCAAATCGCCCCCCTCGATATCAGAAGGCCGTGGCCTGTGCCTAAAGCGCAAGCTCTACGCCGGTCCAGCAGGGGCCGCGTCATCGACTGGCTTGGGTTTCGCAAGCTCCGGGTTCCATACGCCGATGGGAGCGGAGGGAGCCGCGGGTTCTCGCGCCCCGTCCGCGAGGGCCCAGTGGGAGGGGAAAGCGGCGGGGGCGGGGGACACCGGGGGGGGTGAGATGATTCGTGCGGGCGAAGAGCGTGGCGGAGAGGCTGATCACCTGCCGGGAGTTCAGTCCACCTCGTTCCCGGGATGCCCCAGCGGCGAAATGTTGGTGGGCCCCCGAGGTTCCGGGAAGGTGTCACGCCCTGCGGCCGCCTGCCCGGCCGCGCGGCCCCAGGACAAAGCCCTCTCCGCCGTCAAGAGCAATGCTATGTCGCGCCCGTCCTTGGATCGCATCCGCTCAACAGAGCGCCGCAGGTCGTGCTCGGGCCAGGCGCCAAAGGAGGAGAAGCAGAAGAAGGAGGAGCGCAAAGCCCAACTCACGGAGAAGGTGGAAGACCTCCGCATCTGGAACCAGGTGCGTCCTCAGGCGGGGCTGGGGCGTTGCGCCCGCCCGCGCGCAGCCCCCCCACGGCGTTCCCGGGCTCGACGCGAGCCAACCCCCCCCCCCGGCCGGTCCGACCCCCGCGCAGATCAGCACCTACAACGCCGGGCCTTACCCGTCCCGCTCGGTGATTATCGCGGGCGCCTTGCTCGGGCTGCTGTGGGAGTCGTTCTACGTGGTTCGCTTGATCGACGAGCAGTACGGGGTGGGCGGGTCGCGAGGGCGTTGGGTGGCGCCCATCATCACACGGGTGCTGATGTGGGCGGGCTGCCTCACGGTACTCGCGACCGCGTCCTTCAACCGCACGGTGGGCTTCGCGTACCGGCACGCCGGCACCATCGCCTCCGTGCAGATCGCCGCGTGGAACATGGAGAACATCGTCAGCCCCCTCACGGGCATGACGTCCAAGGTGAACGAGATCGCCTGGGTCGAGGACCACCAGTACAAGTACTTCGCCAACCCCGTGTACATGTGGTGCCTCCGCCTCCTCCTCTGGTCCTTCACCCAGAACTTCTACCCCCTCCTGTTCAGCCCCCACCGCGGCCCCCACGAGGACCGGATGCTCCTCTGGGGCTACACCTTCAACCAGTTCCTCAAGTGTGAGTCCGCCGGGCCCGACTCGGCGCTCACCCCGCCACGGGCTTCGCAGGCTCCCCCCCCCCCCCCCCCGCCCCCCGGGCCCCCCCGCCCG
>Ga0255780_10005649_pt1 | contig 10510 bp, 9 predicted proteins | sample 071ome_32_FD_179978 | JGI IMG/M metagenome (GOLD analysis project Ga0255780, IMG submission 179978) | Coastal salt marsh microbial communities from the Groves Creek Marsh, Skidaway Island, Georgia - 071405AT metaG (version 2) | ecosystem: Environmental > Aquatic > Marine > Intertidal zone > Salt...
CTGAGGAAGGCGAAGCAAGCGGATCAAGAGGCGCGAGAGCGCGAAGAGCGCCGTTTGCGCCAAGAGCGTCTGGCTCAGTTTAGACTTCAAGAGGAAGAGGCGCAGAGAAAGGCGGCTCTGGAGAAGAATAAGTGGGCGAAGATGCTCGAAGAGCAAAAGGCGTCCATGCGCGAGATCATCAAGCAAGCGGCGCCGACTTCCACGAAGCGAGCGAGTCCTCAGTCTGGTTTCACCGCATCCGCGTCGAGCGAAGCGGAAAAGCGACGACGCCTGCTCGAAAATGCGCAAGCTGCGATTCACGGCCACCCGCAACCGCAATCGTCCGCCGCGAGAACCCCGACTCGTTCCATCTTCAAGACGAATTTCGCATCGGCGGCGACGCACAGCCGCACGCCGGTCGAGTCTTATCCGATTTCGCCCTACTGCAGTAGTGACAGCGAAGACGATGAACGTCCGAAGAAGATGATTCCGAGCTGGGCTCGCGGTGACGCGCTCGTTCCTCAGCTCAGAGCGCAATCGTACGTGGATCCAGACGACATCTTCCCCAACCCGAGCCTCACATGCAGCTTGGGTAAAATCTTCAAAAAGTCGAGCAGAGACAGACGCCGCAGTAGTAGCAACTGGGCGCACGACAGGCTCACGCTTCAAGAGGAGTTGAGCTACAAACAGAAAATGGGATTTCGATAACATTATTCTCTAGCATGTAAACGATACGTTAATATTGCAGCAAGCGAGCGTTCGCCGATTACGCCTTGACGACTTCGCCATTTTCATTCAAGCCTTCGACGCGAGGGAACAGCGCGAGCTTCGTCACCTTCGTTCCCGCCTTCAAAACTCCCCAGCGCACGCGCTCCTCCAAAGAACCTTCACCGAGACCGACACCGGCGTCGAATTCCGCCATTTTGTTCGGCATGAGCGGTTCCAAAAGCACCGCGGCGATGCGGAGAGCTTCCAAGCACTGATACAAGCACGCCTCAAGTTCTGCGCGTTTCGTCTCATCCTTCGCCATGCGGAACGGTTCCGTCTCGGTGATGAACAAATCGACATCCATGACGATATTCTTCGCCGCAGCCGCGGCGCGCGGCAAATCTAATTTGTCGTACGCCGCCATGGCGTCTTCGACCTGCGCCGACGTCCGAGCCGGCCAATCCCAGTTGTCAAACGTCACCCGCGCGCCGTCCCTCTCTTCGCTCTGCACTTCGCCGCCGAAGTACTTGTTAATCATGGCCGTCGTTCGACTCACACTGTTACCCAAAGTGTTCACGAGGTCGCTCGAGTACACCTCCTGGACACGATCGGCGCTAAAGTTGGCGTCTTGCGCGCCGATCGGTCCCTCCACGGCGAGGTAGTATCGCATGGCGTCCAAGCCGTAGTGTTCCTTGAACCGATCCATGCACGCCAAGTCGACAAAGTTACCCAGTGACTTTGACATTTTGCGTCCTTCGCGAATCCAAAAGGCGTGCGCGTGCACGCGCTGCGGCAGCGGCAAATCAAGCGCCATGAGGAGCGCGGGCCAGATGACGGAGTGAAACCAAGAGATTTCCTTCGCCATGATGTGCATGCTCGCGGGCCAATACTTGGATCTATCGGTGTACAACGCGGAGTCTTTCCCATCCCCGAGTCCGATGGCGGTGATGTAGTTCATCAACGCGTCGATCCACACGTAAATGACGTGCTTTTCGTCGTCCGGCATTTGGATGCCCCACTTGAAGTTCGTGCGCGAAATCGGCACGTCATTCAAACCCTCACTCAATCGCCCCATCATCTCATTCCGCCTCGCGCTCGGCGTCAAAAACTCGGGATTGTCCGCGTGCAAAGCCTCCAACTCCTTTTGAAACTTGCTCAGACGGAAATAATAGTTTTCTTCGCTCGAGCGCACCATGTCCTTGCCGCTAATCGGACTCTTGTAGTCGAGCTCCTTCGCCTTGGATTCGGTGTAATACTCTTCCTGTCCCTCATCGTACCACCCCTCGAATCTTCCCAAATACACCGCATCCTTCTCTTGCAACAATTTCACGAACGCCTGCACCTGACGCTCGTGATGCGCGTCCGTCGTCCGAATAAAGTCGTCGAATGAAATATCGTACGTCGTCATGACGTCTCGAAACTTTTTACTATTCTCATCAGCCAACGCCTGCGGCTCGATCCCGCGTTTATCCGCGCTCTGTTCAACCTTCAATCCGTGTTCATCCGTACCCGTGAGAAAGAAGACATCCTCCCCTCTCGCGCGGCGGTACCTCGCGTACGCGTCCGCCACCGTCGACGTGTACACGTGTCCAATATGCGGCTGGTCGTTCACGTAATAGATGGGCGTCGTCACGAACGTCGGTCTCGCGCTCGCGCGCGCGATCGCGCTCGCCCCTCGCACCGCCGCGTGCGTCGTCGCGCGCATCACCGTCGCTCGCATCGGCGCCGGCGCACCGACGGCGACGCTTTTCCCTCGAGCGCGCGGCGTCGTCACCGCGCGCCTGGCGCCTCGCGACGCCGCGCCTCGCGCCGCGCTCGAGACGAACATGACGCCGAGGATCGTTCGCGCCCGCGCGTCGATCGGTCCGCGCGTCGTCGACGACGGCGTGTGGCGACGCGCGGGAGGTCCGGCGCGCCGATGTGTCGACGTCGACGTCGACGAGTCATGAGTCACGGTGGAGTGGGGACTCCGACGACGAGTCCCGACTCGCGAACGATGCACGTTCAAAATCCATGAAGTCGCCGGTGCGACAGCCCCGACGCGACGACGACGACGCCCTCACCCGCTGACGCGCGCGTCGACATGTCGTCGCGCGGCGCCGGTAAACCCGCGACGAGTCGTAAGCGCGCGACGCCGGATGAGGGCGTCGACTTTGCCCTCAAGCGCCTGCGCGACGGCCAAGACGGACGCGGCGGGTCGTTGATGGACGTGCTCGCGCGCGTGAGCGCGCTCGAGCGCGCGATGAAGGCGGCGTCGGGCGCGAGGCGCACGCTCGATGATTTAGCGCTGTCGAAGGAGTATCGCGAGGTGGAGGATCGCGACGGGGGCGTCATCGCGGCGGCGATCGAACAGGTGATGATCTCCGCGGCGAGGAGCATCCTGGCGGGCGACGGGTTCGAATACGTCTTGCCGAGTCGAGGGGCGACGGATCAGGTGTACCTCGAGGAGCTCGATCGAATCGTGCTGAAAAATAAAACCACCAAGGCGAACTTCGCGACGGTGTCGAGCGTGCGAAAGGTGACCATCCTGACGAGGGTGATGCAGTTGGTGCACCAGGTGCTGAGTCGCGGGATTCACGTGACGAAGCGGGACTTGTTTTATACGGATGTGAAGTTGTTCAAAGATCAGAAGGACTCGGATGCGGTGTTAGATGACATATCGTGCATGCTCGGATGCACGCGGAACTCGTTACACGTCGTGGCCTCGGAGAAAGGGGTCGTCGTGGGGCGTTTGCAGTACAAGGAGGACGGCGACGAAATCGACTGCACGAAGATGGGCGTCGGCGGGAAGGCCATTCCGAGCAACATAGACAAGGTATCCGACATGCGTTCCGACGCAAAATTCGTTTTACTCGTGGAGAAGGACGCCGCTTTCATGCGTCTCGCCGAGGATCGATTTTACAACAAGTATCCGTGCATCATCATCACCGCCAAGGGTCAACCCGACGTCGCGACGCGTCTGTTTTTGAGCAAGGTGAAGCGCGACCTGAAGATTCCCGTCCTCGCCTTGGTGGACGCCGATCCGTACGGCTTGAAAATCATCTCCGTGTACATGCAGGGTTCGAAAAACATGGCGTTCGATAGCGGTAACCTGACGACGCCCGACATCAAGTGGCTGGGCGTTCGACCGAGCGACTTGGACAAGTTTAAAATCCCCGAGCAATGCAGACTGGAGATGACCGCGAAGGATATTGAGACCGGTCAGCACATGCTGAACGAAGATTTCATCAAGAGCAATCCGGATTGGGTCAAGGAGATCAACATCATGTTAGAGACGAAGACCAAGGCGGAAATCCAGGCGCTCTCAAGTTACGGTTTCCAATACTTGAGCCAAATTTACCTCCCTCTCAAACTCCAGGAGGGCGATTGGATCTGAACCCACCGAACGCGATCGCATAGCACACACCCACGAACGCGATGTAGTAGTCACCATTTCACGTCATCTCACCCACCGAACGACGCGCGCGCACCTCGCCCGTCCGCACACGCCGACGCGCCATGGCCAACGAACTCCCGCTCGAGCTCGTCCTCGCCGTCGCGCGTCGCGCGTGGACGATCGACGACGACGCCGAACGCCTGCGCGGCGCACCGCCTCGCGAATTCGACGCCAACGCCAAGCCCGAGGCGTTGGAGCGACTCGCCGAGTTTATCGAAACGTTCGTCGAGGAGGCGACGCATCGCGCGTGCGCGCTCGCCGACGTCGAGGGCGCGCGCGCGGTGGACGGCGAACACCTCGAGCGCGTGTTACCGCAACTCTTGCTCGACTTTGCGGGGTGAGACAACGACGCGAGGAGACGGCAGGTGTACGACGTAGATGTAAACTAATCTTTCATTCTTTCTTTCATTCATTCGGCGTACGACGCGCGCGCGCGAGGGGCGTCCGTCTTCACGCGCCCTCCTCCACCGGATTCCCCGCGACGGAGACGAGATTGATGCAGTATCGATTCCCGAATTTATCCGGAAGATTGTGCCCGAGGTGCGTCCCGTCGACGCTCACGCACTCGCCGTCCCGCAGGCACCGCACGTTTTCGGGAACCATCTCGGCGTCTCGAAAGCTCGGCCATCCGTGCGCGCGAGACTCCCGCTCGAACTCCTTCCACGTGCGACCTCTCGGTGCGATGAACAGCGGTTTCCCGCTCACCGAATCGTAATACGTCACCTCATTCTTCCCGTCGACGGCGGTGGTCCACTCGGTGCGCCACGCCGAGCCGGCGGGTTCCGCGTAGTGCCTGTTGAAACAACAGATTCGATCCGCGAGCTCGCGATCGACGCCGTATCGGAGATCGCGCATCACCGGTCGTTCGCACGTCCCGTGCGCTTTTTGCGACATGACGCTCTCGTCGGCGACGATGGGCAGATTCATGCCTCGATTCCATTTCGCCTCGGGCGCGCCCGTACATCCGTCGCTCACGCCCGGGATGTTAGCGTTATCGAGAAACGCGCGCGTGGGAGGCGTGCGTCGCGATACGTTGGCGCCCATGACGCGTCGGGACGGCGCTCGAAGGGATCGCACCGACGACACCGCGCGCATGTCGGGGCGCGAAATGAGGCCACGTCACGCGACGGATGACGCCATCTTCAGTCGCGATGGCGACGACGATGGCGCGCGCGACGACGGTGACGCGCGCGGCGACGCGACGATGCGCGACGGTGACGCGCGCGACGCCCGTACGCGCGCGCGGTGACGGCGCGACGACGCGTCGGGACGCGCTCGTGTCGGTGGGCTTACTCTGCGCGTCGTCCGCGTTCGCCGCGCGCGCGAACGACGCCGCCGCCGACGAACAGGCGGAGACGCGCGAGGCGGTGCCGACGCCGAGGAAGAAGCGCGTCGTCATCACGGGCTCGAACTCGGGCATCGGACTCGACGCGGCGAAGAAACTCGCGGCGAGCGGGGAGTGGACGGTGGCGTTGGCGTGTCGAACGCGCGCCAAGGCGGAGGCGGCGAAACGCGAGATTCTCGAGTACTCGAGCGCGATCTCGGACGACGACGTCGAGTGTTACGCGTGCGATCTGGCGAGTTTGGAGTCGGTGCGCGCGTTCGTGAGAGAGGTGCGCTCGAACGGCGGCGTGGACGCGTTGGCGCTCAACGCGGGCGTCGAATACAGCGGAGACCCAGTCGTGCATCGCACCAAGGAGAACTTCGAGGAAACGGTGGGAGTGAATCATCTGGGACACTTTTTATTGGCCAACATGCTGTTGGATGATCTTGAGAAGAGCTCGGAGACGCATCCGAGAATCGTCGTGACGGCGTCCGAGGTGCACGACCCGGCGTCGCCTGGAGGTAGCGTGGGCAAGGGTGCGACGCTCGGCGACTTATCCGGAATCGAGACCCAAGGGGCGGCGTTCGAGATGGCGTCCGGGGAAGAGTTCGACGCGGATAAGGCGTACAAGGACTCCAAACTCATGAACATGCTGTTCACGTACGAGTTGGAGCGTCGTCTGCGCGCTCGAAACTCGAAAATCACCGTCAACGCCTTCGGTCCGGGACTCATCACTCGCACCGGTCTGTTCCGAAACCAAAATCCACTCTTCGTCAAGGTGTTTGATTTCGCCACGAACGACGTCTTTCACGTCGCCGAAACGGTGTCCGGAGGGGGCGATTGCCTCGTCTTCATGCTCACCGATCCTTCGCTCGGCGGCGACCGAGGCGGTTTGTACTACAACAACACGCTCTCGCCGGGGACGCCCCCGACCGGCCACGCCTTCGTGCCCACAGAATCGAGTAAAGAATCCACCGACGTCGACGAGGCGCGTCGTCTGTGGTCGCTCAGCGAATCGCTCGTGGGTTTGTAACATCGCGTTTTATTATTCCGCCGTCTCTTCTCGCGAGGAAAGCGCCGAGGACCTCAGACGTCACCGCGCGTTCGCCGTCATGATCACCGCGCGCGCCGTCAACGCCTCGCTCGTCGCGACGCCGGCGTCCACGTCGTCGAGACGCGCGCGTCACGAGCGCGCGGTCTCCTTCCGCGCCGCCGTGCGCGCGACCGAGCGCGCATCTTTCGCCTCGACGCGGTGCTCGAGCCATCCGTCGTCTCGCCGCGCGTCGACGTCGCCGACCGCGTTTCTGTGGTGGAGCCGAGAGAAGGAGATTCGAAAGCGTTGGAAGCAACTGTGCGAGTTCGCCGCGGACGAGATTCCCGCGACGTCGCCGTTGGGTGGGTCGAAAGGTCTCATCCGCTGGGTGGGAGAATATCCGCTCACGGCAGCGTCCGTCGCCACCGCAGTGGCCGGGGGCGTGAGCGCGGCCATATCCGCCGCTGTGTTACCTGTCGTCGTCGGTGTCGCTGTGTTGGCGCTTCCGGGACTGTTGCTCATGTTCGTCGGCACGGCGGCGGTGGCGAGTCTCGTCGGCGCGTTGGTGCTCTTGCTCAGCCTTCCGGCGCTCGGATTTCTCGGCGTCTTCGGAGGATCCATCGCCGCCGCCGCGAGCGCGAAATTACTTCCGCTCGCCATAATCGGTTCTGGATTATTGTTCGGCGCCAAGGCTATCGAATTCGGTGTCTCTCGCGACAGAGACGCCGAGCGCAAGCTCAAGGCGGGCGCCGACACCGACGAAGACGCCTGGTCGCCGACGAACGTCAACGCGCCGCGCGCTGCCACGGAAGAAGAGGAGGAGGACTTCGAACAGACCGTCAAGGCGAACTGGGACGCGCGTTTTCGCGCCCTGGACGGTAAACGCAAGCAAAAGTAGACGATATTTCAATCGATAGCGCGCTCGAAAACACTCCGACCGAGTCCCCGATAAAGTGAACGTCGTCGGCGAAAACCTCAGACGCGCCCTTCACGTCCTCGTCGTCGTCATGTCGCTCGAAGAGGTCCCGACCGACGCCCTCATGGCGGAAATCGCTCGACGCCTGGAGTGTCAGACGAAACCTGAGAAGCGTCTGATCCTCATCGGCCCGCCGGGATGCGGCAAGGTGCGGCGATGTCGACCGCTGTCCCCGTCCGAGTCACCCACTCGGCATCGACGCGTTCGAGCGCCCGTGAGCGTCGACTGACGCGCGTTTCACGTCTCGCGCAGGGCACGCAATCGCCGAAGATTAAGGCGGAGCACTGCCTGTGCCATCTCGCCACCGGTGACATGCTTCGCGCGGCGGTCGCGGCCAAGTCCCCGAACGGCGTCAAGGCGAAGGAAGCCATGGAGAGCGGCGGCCTCGTGTCTGATGATATCGTCGTCGGCATCATCGAGGAGGCCATCAAGGCGCCGGAGTGTAGAAATGGTTTCATCTTGGATGGGTTCCCGAGAACGGTGCCGCAGGCGGTGAAGCTCGATGAGATGCTCTCGGCGAAGGGCGTCGCCATTGACTCGGTTCTCAACTTCGAGGTTCCGGATGAAGTCCTGGTCGAGCGAGTGGAGGGACGATGGATTCACCAGGCGAGCGGTCGATCGTACCACACCAAATTCGCGCCGCCGAAGGTTCCGGGTAAGGATGACTTCACGGGTGAGCCTCTCATGAAGCGAAAGGATGACAACGCGGAGACGTTGAAGTCGCGATTATCCGCGTTCCACACGCAAACGGCGCCGGTGATCGACTACTACACCAAGAAGGACAAGGTGACCGAAATCGACGCGAACAAGCCCGCGGCGAACGTCGAGGCGCAAATCGCGAAGGCTTTGGTGTAAATACCGCGTGTTTTGCGACCGAAAAAGTTATGTATAAACTTGTAAAGCGCGTTTACATACCTAAGAGTATTGCAGTCCTCATCACGCCGACCCCGACTCCGTGTTGCCGTACATGAGCTCGGCCTCGGAGAGCTCGTTGGAATCGAAACTTTCTTCTTCGTCCGCCGATACTCTGGGTGCCTCGAGACCGAGAAGGGACGAGAGCGTCTCTAAAAGCGGGCGGAAGGTGCTCGCGGCGGGAGACAAATCAGTCTCACCGACGGATGCTTCAGCCATTCGCTGAGAGCACATGTTTCTAATCTCTATCGCGCGAATGTCATCGCCTTGATTCTCTTCCATCATGGCCCACGTGAGCCAAATGCGCTCGCTGCTCTTGTTAACGTTGACGGCGCACTTGAACAGTTGGCGCGCGAGAGAAATGTTCCCTTGGCGCGACTCAAGCACACCCCAGGCGTGGAAAAGTTTCGCCGCGTTGACGTTTTTCGGGTTTACCCATACGCCCCGCTGAAACAAGTTGCGCGCCCGATCGATCTCTCCCGCTCGCCACTCCGCCATCGCCCACGCGTTCCAGTTGGCTTGGTGTGTTGGATCGAGCACGGTGCCTTGCTCGAAATATTTTCTTGCCGTCTCCAGGTCACCTTGCTCGGCTTCGAGCTTGGCCAAGGCTTGAAGCAAGTACGGATCCAACGGGTTCAATTTGCAGCCCTTGACGAGAAGTTCTTTGGCGCGGTCTACGTAACCGAGCTTGGCTTCCCACGTGCCCCACGCCAGCCAGATGTACTTGCTCTTCGGAGCCACCATTAAACCCTTCTGGAACAGCTTGCGCGCCTGTTCCTCGTCCCCCGATTGCCCCTCTAAGATGGCCCACGATTGCCAGATGGCTGCCGAGTTTCTACCGGCTTCCGTACGAACGCCCTGTCTAAAGTGTTCTCGAGCCTCCGAGATGCGACCTCGCTCAAACGCCATCATGCCGAGTGAGTGGTACAAGTGTGCCGACGCCTCTTGCGGCGGAACCTGTCGAATGCCCTTAATGTACAGCTCTCTCGCGCGTTGGTAGTTGCCCATGTTCTTTTCCAACGTGCCCCACCCGTGCCAGGCGGCGGCGTGCGTTTTATCCGCCGCCGTCGCGGCGTCATAATACTTTCGCGCCAACGCCTTGTTACCAGCCTTCTCCTCGAGCACCGCGAGCGCCACCCAAAGATACGCGTTATCACCACCCTTGGCGTCGACGCCCGCTTGGTACACCTCTCGCGCCTCGTCGAGTCGACCCATCTGTGACAAAATCTGCCCGATGCCGCAGTACGCCCGCCCGTCCGTCACGTCGTACGCCATCGCCTTCTCGAACATCGCGATCGCCTCGTACCGCTTCGTCAACCTATCATCCTTCGACTTCATGAAACCGGCCTCGTTCCGCAGCTTTCGCGCGCGATACAGCGTCAAGTCTTGGTTGATCTTGAGCGGTTTGCCCTCTCCCGACGTCGTCGCCTCCTCGCTCCCCAACAATTGCATCGTCGACCCGCGCGACGACAGCACGCCGACCCGTCGCTCCCCATCACGCTCCAACACCGCGTTCTCGTACGTCAGCGGCTCTTCCTTTGCGCGCGAGTCGCTCGAGGTCGAGCTCGCGCCGCCGCGTCTCGCCCTCCCGCTCGCAGGCGACGATCTTATCTCCACCGTCTCGCCGTCCTCATCGTCGTCTAGGCTCATCGACGCGCTCGTCGCGCGCATCGAGACCTCTTCCCCGCGTCCCGACGTCCCCATCGCTCGCTCACGCCTCGCGACGCGCTCCACCGCGCGCGATGTCCCCGCCCCACATCGCGCGGTCGTCCCAATCGTCGCTCGCGTCGCCCGCGCCGTCGCGGCGCCGCGCGCGCATCGCGCGAGCCTTCGCGGAGCGACGCGGTCGACGCTTACGCTCATCGCGAACGCGCCGGCGGTCGACATGTGCGTCTCTCGCGCGCGCGTGTGACGCGGATACGGTCCTCACCTCGGTGGTCCTCGGTGGTCCTTACCCTGGCTGGCTCGAGGCGCAGCGCGAGACGCGCCGAGCGACCGTGTGGGCGATCGAACGTGTCGTGGTGCGGATGAAGCGCAAATGAGGTGACTATACATACAATTCTAACTCGTGTGAGCGTCCGTCGCGGCGGTGTTCGGGGAAGCGTCGACGGTGGTGGTTTCGATTTCAGTTTCGTCGCGGCG
>Ga0255780_10005654_pt1 | contig 10501 bp, 16 predicted proteins | sample 071ome_32_FD_179978 | JGI IMG/M metagenome (GOLD analysis project Ga0255780, IMG submission 179978) | Coastal salt marsh microbial communities from the Groves Creek Marsh, Skidaway Island, Georgia - 071405AT metaG (version 2) | ecosystem: Environmental > Aquatic > Marine > Intertidal zone >...
TGCTTGTCACCCAAGAGATAATATTGCCTTACGTTGGTTAGCAGAAAAATATCAAATTGGCTATGACTTATTTGATACAATAATGCACGCCAGAGAAATACAGGCAAAGAACTTAGCTCAGTATCTAGTTGATGCACACCGACAAAATGTTATGGAAGGACCAATTGTTATTCACGGTAAAGCATACAAGCCAGATGTAGAATACTGTATTGGCAGTTACTCAACCTTAGTAGGACACTATGTTAAAGAACTAGGTGAGCAAGTTGTTTATGTTGATCCACTAGCAGATGATAAGACAGAATGTGTAGATGATGTTGCTGATAAAGCAGTTATTTTAATGGCACACAACAGAGTTGTAACATATGGCTACACTGGCGACACAGAAGCACAGAAATTTTACTATGACATTAAACCAGGTTCAGTAATTGTTGATCCTTGGCGTCAATTAGAATCTAACGACACATACGAAGTCTTGCACTATGGAAATACACGATAACGGCCGTTGGTTTACTGGTTCAATAGAACCTAAGTGGGGCGAGTATAAAAACTTGCCTTACACCAACAAACCTTTTAACGACAATGTAACAATGACACAGTGGGTACACCGTGGACATCGTTATGACAAGTACACAGGCGACATCATTGACTATAAAGATTTACCAGACTGGGTAATACCTATTGCTAAGTCAACTGGTATGAGTGACTTAGGTGCTAGTTTATATCGTATGAAGCCAGGTTGTATTTTACCACAGCATCAGGACACTTACACGTTATACAAAAAGTTTAATAATATTACACATAGACGTATTAGACGTATTGTAGTATTTTTAGAAGATTGGCAGTCTGGACATATTTTAGAAGTTAATAATAATTTAATTCCTAACTGGAAAGCCGGCGATTGGGTAGGTTGGGATTATGATACACCTCACCTGGCCGCAAACATAGGCTCAACAGACAGATACACAATGCAGATAACAGGAACATACAATGAAGATACAGAGTAGTAACGAATATTCAAGACTGCGTTCTGTTATTGTAGGTTCAGCACATCATGCTAATTGGCCTACTAGTGATCCTGCATTTAGAGAAATGGAAAAGACCACACGCTGGAAAGCAACACCAGTTCCTAGTGGTCCAGTAGAAGATTCTATAATAGATCAAACAGAAGAAGAACTAGAACAGTTATGTAACATCTTAGTACATTATGGTGTTGAAGTACATAGACCTTGGACAATAGACTTTCAATGGACAGATGGTATGTATAACTATTGTCCAAGAGATAGATTATTAATCATAGATGACAAAATTATTGATTGTAATATGCGTTTTCCTTGCCGTCAACAAGAAATAAAAGCATATGGCTACTTACCCGACGAAAACTTTATTAAAATAGATGATCCTAATGTGGTATTTGATGCCGCCAATGTTCTACGATTAAATGATGACTTATTGTATCTTGTTAGTGATTCAGGTAACCGTGCAGGTGCTACCTGGTTGGCCAAACAATTTCCAGGCAAACGTGTACACATGTTAGACAACATCTATCAAGGTGTGCATATTGATTCTACTATTACCGCATTAAACGAACACACTGTGGTATTAAATGGCGGTAGGATTAATGGAGAGAACTTGCCAAAACTGTTTAATGACTATGATATTATCTGGATCAACGAAAAAGATATACATCCAATGGGCTTTTACAAATATCCATATGCTAGTAAATGGATGGCACTAAATATGTTTTCAATTGATCGTAATACTGTTATAGTAGACAGAGATCAACACACAATTATTAGAAAATTAGAAAAGCGTAACTTTACAGTTATACCTAGCAAACTTACACACGCAAGAACACTAGGCGGAGGCTTCCACTGCTGTACATTAGACCTATGGAGAGAAGATAGTGGCAATTGAGTTAAACATCAATGATAGCGAATTAACTAACTTACTTGAAAAAAGTATTAACTATCATCTTGAACAAAAATTTAGCGATGAAAATTTTTTAAACAAGTTAAGTAGTTTAATTAATCAGGCGGTTATTAATCGTTTAGAAAAGTTGGATCTGTCAGAACAAATAGATAATAAAGTAACAGACTACTTTAAATCAAGCATTGTAGTTCAAAGTAACAGTCCACAGTTAACTATTACAGATAGGTATGTAGTAAACGAAAATGAGTTTATTTCAAATGATGTAACTGTTGAACGTGACTTAGAAGTTAAAGGTAGTTTAAGTCTACGTGGAAGAATTAATGTTGACAATCCAAGTTGGCGTGAACTTAAAGATTCAATACGAGCAGATGTAGTTAGTGAAATACAAACTACTAACAAGCAACAATTAATTGAAGATGTTAAGCAAAGTGTATTCATGGATGGCGTTGCTGTTGAAAATGCAATGGTAGATGGTGAACCATTAATTAATGTAGATACCCTAGCAGATAAAATAACAGAGTCAAAATTAAAAAGCGTAGGTAGACTACGTGAGCTAGAAGTACGTGGACACACATCATTAAACAACGAAACACTAAATGTTTTAAACACCAGAGTTGGTATTAACACTGAAAAGCCTACTATGGCATTAGAACTATGGGACCAAGAAGTTAAAATTAGTTTAGGCAAAGTACAAAAAGGTATTGGCTTTGTAGGACTTGCAGGTAAGGGTGAACTACACATAGGTGTTAATCAAGGCGATGAAATACGCATTACAGAAGAAGGACAGGTTAGAATTAAAAATCTACGCATAGGTAGAAACACTATTAGTTGGGATAATAAAATACCTGGGCACTCAGGACTCCAAGGCGATATAGTGTTTAATCAAGGCAACGGTGCAACAGGGTGGAGGTGTACTGGTGGACATAACTGGAGTCAATTCTAATGAATGTTTGCTGGGTAGCCACACATGACTTTAATCCTACAGAGTTATTAACTGCTGATCGTTTAAAAGAAACAGGTCCAGTCTGGGGTCCATACAGTGCTTGGTCACGACTATGGCAAGACAATGTAGTTACAGATGACTTTGATGTAACACGACAACTACTACGAAATAAGTTTGAACGTAACTGCAACCTTTGGACGAATGACGATTTCTACATTAAACTTGAACGTCCAGACGCAGTTAATACATTTGAGTGGAAAGTATCAGCAGAAATAGAAAATACTGAAGAACTTATTTGCTTACAAATGGCCGCAACTAGATACGATATTATTTTATGCGTTGGTTGGGACCTACACAGTTTAAACGGTTATCAAACTAATTCTATAGAAAAACATCTTAGACAAAACTACTTGAACTATATCACAGCAGTGGTCAAACAAGCAGACTCACAGTTTGTGTTTGTTGATCCACGTGGACACGATATACATCCTGCACTACCTGAGCAGGATAACTTTTCAACAGATACAGCAGAAAACACCTTAGAGTTACTCAAACAACTATGAACTACGCATACAAACTAGTAGCATTGATTATATTTGCGATGCTGGCCACTGTTATATTGCCTGTGTTTATAGACATGCACTGGTGGTATGCTCCTATTGTTGTTTTGTGTTACCTAACATTTAAAGGCATAGGTTCAGAAGTAGGTGCTCACAGACTATGGAGTCATCGCAGTTTTAAAACAACTGTTACTCGTAAAAAAGTTATAATGATTCTACAGTTGATTGCCGGTGAAGGTTCGTGTTTAAGTTTTGTTGGCATACACAGACTGCACCATCAGAATTCAGATACATCTTTAGATCCACATAGTCCGCACCACAATGGCATATTACGCACAATGTTTTATATACACAACATCTATGGATTTGATAAAAAACTAATAGCAGATGTACTGCGTGAACCTTGGATGTTAAAACTACACAAACATTATTTTAATATTCATCTATCAATTATTAGTATTTTAGCATTAACATCATTGACTTTATTATGGTTTTATGCTATAAATATTGTCTGCACTTGGGTAATTAACAATCTAGTAAATGTTGTTACTCATATGTATGGTAAACAGCCTTACCCATATAAAACAGATCAAAGTCGTAACTGTTGGTGGGTAGAGCCTATACTACTTGGAGTAGGGCAACATAACACACATCATCATAATCCAAGTCAGACTAAACTGGCCTGGCATGATATATGGGGTTATATAATAAACGGAATAAGAACAGATGGCAACACGAAATGATATTACAGGCGACGAAATAAAGTCAAAGAAATCTAATCAAGCATATGAAGATGGTTGGGATCGTATTTTTGGTAAAAAAGATAAAACATCAAAAGAACAGTTAGACAATCACACAGACGGCTTTCCAAACGACAAGCAATTCAATAACCAAGAATCAGTTGACAAATAAATCCAAAACTGCTATAATGGCAGTATGGATACACTCAGAAAAATAGGCTTTGCCTGCAAATGGATAGATCATGCAGGGCAAGTTGATGGCATCAAACCCAAAGATGATGCTAAACAATACAATACCGGCACAACCACGGTTCGTTGGTTGAACAATCAAACAAGAGAAGTAGCAGAACAACGACTATGGGATCTCATGGTTCAAAACACTAGTGCTACTTTAAAATTAGTAAAACGTATAGGAGACTTAGATGACAATCTTCGAATGGTCCGTTTATCCAGTGATATTCTTCCTGTTTATACTCACGCTGATTGGAGTTATTTTTGGCGTCGTCCTGACGTTGTTAGTTTTTGCGAACGGGCGTTTGGAGAAATTGGGTCTGTGGCTCGTGATCGTGGCGTTAGGCTTTCTTTTCACCCTGGTCAGTTTACAGTACTTGCAAGTGATAACCCGAATATTGTCAACCGCAGTATTGAAGAGTTCGAGTATCATTGCGATATGATCCGTTGGATGGGTTATGGTAAAACCTTCCAAGACTTTAAATGTAACGTACACATATCTGGTAAGCAAGGTCCAGATGGTATTAAACGTGCGATGTCTAGACTATCACCAGAAGCACGTAATACAATTACAATAGAAAATGACGAAGTGTCATGGGGCTTGGATGCTAGTTTAGAACTAGTAGATACCTGTGCCTTAGTATTAGACATACATCACCACTTTATTAAGACTGGTGAATATATTGAGCCTACTGATGAGAGGTTCCAGCGAGTCCAAGACTCGTGGCGTGGTGTTCGCCCAGTAATTCATTATAGTGTATCCAGAGAAGAATTACTGGGTGAGCATGACACCAACACATTACCTAATATGAACATGCTATTAGAGTCAGGACACAAGAAACAAAAACTAAGAGCCCATAGTGACTTTTATTGGAACTCAGCAGTAACAGATTGGGCATTGACATTTTTAGAAAAATCAGATATAATGTGTGAATCAAAGGCCAAAAATTTAGCCAGTTTTCAAGTTGCTGATAGGGCAAAGGAGTTAGGATTATTATGAAATGGTATAACGGTGTAATGGGTATATTGACAATATTATGCGTAGGCATAGTGTTTTTTGTATTAACAGGTTGTGCTAACACTGCTGATATGAAAACAGCAAAAATAGAATCAGAGTATCGTAAGCAATTATTAAACACTACAAATCGTCCTGCACCAGGATATAATGGACCAATTGAAATGCCACAAGAGTGGATAGATCAATGGCCTAGTTTAAGAAAACACGAAGAACAAATGGAAAACGGAATTATTGGAGATATGCAATGAAACAAAAAGTAGTAGGCAGTAGACTAGCAGTAAAACTTGTAGATCAAGAAGAGAAAACAGATTTGGGAATTATCTTATATAGACCAGATTCAACAGATCCAGATCGTGCAGAAGTCATTGGTGTAGGTGAAGGACTTAAAACAAAGAAAGGCAAGTTTTTAGGTAGCGTACATCAAGTAGGTGAACATGTTATGATTCCTAAAGGCACAGGAACACCTGTTAAAATAGATGGTATAGAAATGCTAATCATTGACGAGGCTGATGTGTTAGGAGTAGTAGATGACTAAGCGTCGAGGTGAAGTAAAAGTTTCAGTAGAAGGCAATCCTTTTGCATATAATCCAAACAATGCTTGGAATTTTGGTGTAACTAAAGCCGAGGATATGCACGTAGATCTAGGGTTAAAAGAGATACTAGAATTAATCAAAAGATTGTCAGGAAAAGGTTGACCAAAAAATCCGTTTTTCGTATAATATTAATATGAAAAAATATATTGTAATCTTAACAGCAGTTTTATCAACAGGATGTGCTACTTATAACGTAGGTAATGTACCTGACGCAGTAGCAGTCATGCCTAATGATTGTGCTAACTTTAGAGCAATAGAAGCCTTTTTAGTAGAACGCACAGAAGCAGACAAATCACCAGTGATTACGGAGGAACATTATGAAACTCAAAAGAGCCATTATAAACGTGCTCTTTGGCAGTTGCGTTATAATTGCAACCCAGTCAGCTAATGCTGAAATGCCAATGAATGACAATGATTTAGATCATTTTCAACCCGACTGTTCTCGTAAACAAGAACAAGTGGAATGGTTACAGAGTTTTAGAAATTCAAAAGCACAAAGGCTAACAGCCAGAATAGAAGTGTATGCAACACCTTGGCGTTGGGTTACAGATCCAGAAGCACAACGTAGACTAAGTTTATTAGGAAGAGGAGACTACAATTGGTTAATAAATCAACATTTAATGACCTTAAGAAACAACTGCTTATAATAGGTCTTGTAGCACCAGCAGTGACGTTTGCTGAATGTAGCATTGAAAGTAAAATTGCTACCAAGTCACCTGAACCTATAAACATTGAAGAAACACGTAATTATAAAACAGCATTGGTTCCTACGGAACAAGGTACTAAATCATGTTTTGTAAGTTTTGAAGTTAAGTATGCAGATACTTGGTATCCTGTATATGGTGAGCAAGAGTGGGACGGTAACATATCAGCAACCACAGCATGTGGGATGGCAAAACAAAATGCTCTTAAAGGATTTATTCACAAGCACGGTGAACAGTTAGTAACACTAAATGAAGATATGACCTGTGCTGATGGTGAAAATGTCAAACACTATAAGTTAAAGAAAGTAGGTGCTGTAATGCCTATTGGTAAACTTAGAGGTGACCCAAACCATAAACGTCCATTTATGTATAATGGTACACAATGTTGGTGGGTACAGGATGTTGAATGGAGTCAAGAAAAATTGAATTCATTTAACGGTATTGCTTGTCAGGTGGAAGGCGACCAATTCGTTTTGGTTGACAAGTTTTAATTAAAGTAGTATAATGGCAGTATATTTTAAAAAGGAAGGTATTATGAAACTTAAACCATTAATTGGTGCGTTGGCAACTGTTCTTGTAGTAGGTTGTGCGAGTGCACCACAAACAGAGCAAGAAAAAGTAGTTCAAACTACCATTGACAATTTACCAAGTTGGATGGTTGAACTTCCTGTTCCAGAAGACAACAACAAAGAACTTTTTGTTGCAGGTACTGGGGCATCAACAATGTTAACATTGGCTAGAGATAAAGCAACACTTGATGTTGAAAAACAACTAGCAAACAAGATTAGTGCTAAAGTAAGTTCACGTTTTAAACAGTATATTCGTGAAGTTGGTGCTGGTACTCCGTTAACTATTCAAGACAACGAACAAGTTGTTAAGAAACTAGTAACAGAGGCTAACGTTGCTGGCTATCATCAAATTGATAGTAAGATTGTACGTGAAGGTAATTCATTTAGAGTTTACTTGTTAGCACGTTATCCAATTGAAGAAAATACACTACGAGCTATTGCACAAACAGAAAGACTTATTAATAAGTTTAAAGGTGATAAGGACAAAGCATTTAAAGAGTTAGACGCTGAAATTAATGCTAATCGTGAAAGCAATGGTGATGTACCAACTAACTACAATGAACAAGATCCTAATAGAGTTTCAAGTAACAATGAAATTCAAGAAACAGTTCTTGTAGATAACACTACTGGTACAACTACATATCCGTATCAACAATAGTTCAGTTCGCGGACTAGAGAGAAGCCCACTACGGTGGGTTTTTTCTTATTTGAAAGAAAAGGCCATTTTGCCAATGATTCTTGTTGAGGTATAGTTTTTACCTGCGTCTATTACAACTCGTCCATCAAATTTTGGTGGATATACAGCACGGAAGTCTTTTAGTACAGCATCGTTGCCGTCTTTGGCCATAGTAGTATAGACTTGAATAATACTTGCTTGATTTAACAGTGCTAGAGCACCTTTTGAAAATTCAGGATTCTTATTAATTTCTAAAGCAACAAGTTTGGCCAATGCAGATAGTATAGCGTTACCTGTATTGAATCCTGGTAAATTATTATTAGCCTTAAAGTTTGATAATAAATTTACAGCAGTTTGACTTAAACCTTCGTAATCTCGTTTAGCTGATTTTATGCAGTCTTTGATTTCTGCAAGTAATTGATCATCAACACCTGGCATATTTAGAGCTTTACCTAGTACAACAGGACCTTCCACAGATGTATTTTCTACTATAACTTTTGCAACTTGAATAGTGTATTTTGCTGTGTCTATTAGATCTTGATTTTTTGCTTTGACTGCGTCTTCATACGCACTCCATAAATTCTTTGCTGATGCTTTAGCACCTGCACCACCTTTTGAACTAATACCAATTTCTTGTCCATTGGGTGCAATCATAAAACTGTCACAGAGAGGTTCATTCATACCCATTGGCCATCTCATTTGACAATTAGCCCAGTTAGCACCATCTGCTAATAGTTCACGAGCGTCTTCTGCTTGTCCTAGGATAACTCCACCTTCTAGTGCTAGTGGGTGCATAATTTCACCAAAGTAGTCACGCACTGCTTCCATTTGATCGGCCATACCTGGGAATCTAACATCACGTCTGCCCTGTGCTAGTTTAGTTAAATTCTGTACAAACGCTTCTTTAACACCATCGGGTGCGTTTTGTTTAACAGTGTTGATAACTTTATCAGTGGTCATAAACACATTTGGTGTTTTAATTAAGTTTTGTGGATCATAGCCTGCTTGTATTTTTTTAGCGGCCTTTACTGCTAACGACCAACCTGCAGGAACTTCAGTATTTTTCCACTTGCCCATCATATTATGTTGAGACTTTTGTAGATATCTACCCCATACTCTTAGTCCACCTTCTCTATCTTTTAACGTAGCAATAGCAAAGGCTAACATACCGTTAGTGGGTCTATTAGACCATTCTATCTTCAGGTGTGCAGAATCTTCGTATTGTTTAATAGCCTCGTCACGTTGTTCTGGTGACTCAAACTGTCCTTGGTCTGGATCTGGATATGCTTCAGCGCCTTGGAACTCTGCTTCGCGACCATCTGTGTGTACAAACTGATCACCTGGCTTGCGACTAAACATTCCGCTTGATTCTGTAATGATGTCTTTTATCTTCATAGTGTATAATACTTAATAAGTAATATTTATCATGTTAACGTTTAACTTACAGATCTTTGAAGATCAACTACTGAACTCAGAGGATTTTATTAAATTTCTCAATGAAACTCCAGTGGACAAAGATATAGTATTAAGTACTCAAATGGAAGGACCTAGTCTACGTCAATGTGGAGTGGTTGATATTCTATTAAACTCAGGCAGAGATTTAACTAAAATTAAAGTCGAAACACCAAACACTGTAGAAGATTTACCTATAGAATATGTAAGAAAAAACGCATGGTCACATTGGTTTCAATATTGTAAACAAGCAGTACAATTAAAAAAATATCGAAGCACAGGTCAAAGTCAAGCAAGATTAGGCTGTTTTATAGGTCGTAAAAACCTAGATAGACTAGCAATATTATACTGTTTATCACGTCGTTACAAGTGCTTTTTAAGCTCACTACGCGAAGATCGGATACATTATGAACATAGACCTGATCTAGATGACTGGGTAGACAACAAATATAGTTTTGAAACATGGGTTCGTGAGTTTAACATACCTAGCCTAGATAATTTTACAGTAAGCGATCAGTATATTGGCTTAGACTTTGACACTTCTCCTGGCGAGTTTTTAACTGTGCAATTAAACATGTTAAAATGGTATAACTCGTTTGATGTTGAACTAGTATGTGAAACTTTTGTAAGAGGTGATACTTATTTTCCAACAGAGAAAACTGTAAGGCCAATTATAGGTGCAAAACCTATGCTGATATATGGTCCAAAAAACTTTCTTGCTCGACTAAGAGAACAAGGATTTAAAACCTGGGACGGAATTTGGTCAGAAGAATATGATAAGTACGAAGGTATAGAAAGGTGGAATCTCATGAAGCCCATTATTAATCAAATGAATGCTTGGGGAGATTGGGAATGGAAACCTATCTTAGAACAGGCAAATCAAATTGCTGACTATAACAAACAGTTCTTTTTTGAAGAAGTAAATTAATGTCTACTAGATTTTTTCACGGTGGGTGGGGCTCACAGTTTGAAATGAGCCGTTATGCTCACTCGTTACTCAAACCTTTATTTGATAACAAGCCTGACAACACTATAATAATTGATTCAACTTGGTACACTGACAAAGTACACGCAGAAGTCTGTGAA
>Ga0255780_10005655_pt1 | contig 10500 bp, 10 predicted proteins | sample 071ome_32_FD_179978 | JGI IMG/M metagenome (GOLD analysis project Ga0255780, IMG submission 179978) | Coastal salt marsh microbial communities from the Groves Creek Marsh, Skidaway Island, Georgia - 071405AT metaG (version 2) | ecosystem: Environmental > Aquatic > Marine > Intertidal zone >...
TAAGAGAATGCGCGTGAGCATGGTCGATCATCACACGGCGGCGAAATCGTTCGCGGATTGGTACGGTTCTGAGATGGCGACGAGAGGATACTGTCCGGGGAATTGGAAGTGGATCATCCCGCCGACAGCGTCGTCCACGAGCTCCATCTATCTCGGTCTAAATAAAATGACCGAGTACACGCTCAAACCCGCGCTAGTCGGGGGGATGAGCCTGAAGAGACTCGTGATGCGCGCTAGGCAGAGTGGATTTTTCGCAGCGGGGGAACAGAGCGGCGTGATGATGAAGGTGACCATGGCGGCGGTGAAGTGGCGGAAACGCATCCTACGCGTGAGCGGTGGCATCGTGCTCTACGCGTCGGACGGTGGACGCAATCGCGCGCGAGTCCAAGGCGCCCGCGAGGACGAGCAAACCGCTGCGCGCGGTGGACATTGGAAAACACTTCGTCGGCGGCGGCGACGTGAAGGCGCTCGTTCGGACGCGCGATCGAGACGCGGACGGCGACGCGGACGCGAGCGATGACGCTGCGAGCGATGTGGACGTCGACGCGATTCGCGCGTCGTACGCGCGAAGCGATAGACACGTGACGACGGCGGAGGGGTTTGACTTCGCGCGCGGGTTCGAGCCGGAGACGGCGACGTGGTCGTTGTTCGGCGGTTCGGATGCGCGGAAGGGAGAAGATGGCGCACGGATGACGACGACGACGACGACGAGGATGAGGGAGGGAGACGAGACCGCGCGGCGCGGCGATGGCGCGCGGGACCGAGATGGGGTCACGAAGCGCGACGCCGCGAACGAAGCGCCGGCGAGACGGAAAAAACGTCGGAAAGTCGTTCGCGATGTGCGCGAAAAGGTGAGCGCGGCAGCGGTTTTGGGGATCGATGAAAGTTCAGGTATCGATGCCATCGCGCGCGCGTGGAAGGCGCCCGAGGAAAAGGAGATGTTGGAGCGATGGCACGAAGAGAGAGACGCGTGGCGGGAAGACTATAAGCGCAAGAGGCGCGCGGCTTTGCGGCTTCGCAAGGGTGTCGGGGCGACGATTCTGGCTTAGATTTAGACTTTAGCGGGCATTAATAAGGCATAGATTACACAATAACGTGGATATCAACTCGGCTTCAACGGCGTCGACTTGTCCGAACATCGGTTGGCTCGCGACGTCTTATTTAAGGATGCGTCGATCACGACGCCTTATTTAAGGATGCGTCGTCTCATAAAAATGCGGGCACATAAAAATGTGGGCACCCTTCGTCCGCTGCGGCCGCGATTCGAACGAGCGCGACGAGTCTCGCGACACCACACGCCGACGCCGCGAGGCGTGCCGGGACAAACGGAACACGTGACGAAAGCCGCGACTCATGGTGCGTACGCTCGCGATATCGCGGTGGAAAAGGCGCGCGCGGGCGCGGGCGCGAACGGAATAGGCGACAGACGCCACCGCGCGCGATTGGGTTGATGGGGGGGAGAATGAATCGTCGTCGCGCGCGTCGCGTCGCGCGCGGACGGCGTCGGTCGCGTGGCGCCGCACGCGACGCCTCGTCGGGGTTCGTACCGCGTCACGGGTGCGCGTGACGACGTCGACGCGCGCGTGACGGGGGGGGGGATCGCGATTGATGTGATTTTGGGACGCACTCACAGGACATCCGCGAGGACGACGCCGCGGCGCCGAATCAGTACGAGCGCGAGCGGGAGGCGAACGTGAACCGCGTACGGAGCCATCCGGCGTTTCTAAACGCGCGCGCGGCGCTCGCGGCGTTGAGCGGGAATTGCGATCAAGGCGATGGAAAGCTTCGACGGGTCGAGAAGGCGCGCGTCGACGACGACATCGAGGAGCTTATTGCGCGGGTTTCGGGGAAACTGGGTGTGACGGTTGAGGACTTCATGAGAGCGAACGCGTATGCGCTCGATTTGAGGAGACGGTTCGACGCACATCGGTTGGCGAAGAACGCCAAGAACAGGAGGAAGAAGTGGAAGCGAGAGTTGGTCGCGAACGAAGCGCATTACATCGCCATGCCTGCCGAAGAGGCAGCGGCGGCGCTCGGCGTCCCAAGGTCAACGCTGCGTGACCACTGGCACAGCCTCGGACGGGGCCCATGGCCTGCGCGACAGATACAGGCGGCGGGACGCCCTTGGAAGCAAGAGTTGGTCGCGAACGAAGCGCATTACATCGCCATGACTACCGAAGAGGCAGCGGCGGCGCTCGGCGTCTCAAGGCCAACGCTGAAAAAACACTGGCACAGCCTCGGACGGGACCCATGGCCTGCGCGACAGATACAGGCGGCGGGACGCCCTTGGAAGCAAGAGTTGGCCGCGAACGAAGAGCATTACATCGCCATGACTGCCAAAGAGGCAGCGGCGGCGCTCGGCGTCCCAAGGTCAACGCTGCGTGAACACTGGCACAGCCTCGGACGGGGCCCATGGCCTGCGCGACAGATACAGGCGGCGGGACGCCCTTGGAAGCGAGAGTTGGCCGCGAACGAAGAGCATTACATCGCCATGACTGCCGAAGAGGCAGCGGCGGCGCTCGGCGTCCCAAGGTCAACGCTGCATGACCACTGGCACAACAGCCTCGGACGGGGCCGATGGCCGCGGGGACGATGGCCGCGGCGGCAGGTACATTGACAGACCTTAATTTTGACGATAACTTTGGGCAAAGTTATCGTACGATATCGTCAGATTTATCATTTATGATTTATGATTTATGATTTCAATAAATTTATGCTAATTTCGGTTCTTTTACTGACGCGCGTCCGCGGTGCGCGTCTGTCGTTACTTCACGCGCGTTTCCTCGTCGAGGGTCGCGCCTCGCGCACGCCGCTAGCCTGAGCAATGTGAAACGATATCTTGTCCGTCATTTCCACTCGAGAGTCAAGCGCGCCGCGATGGACCGCGGGGCGCAGACGGCGAGCTTCGATCGATGTAAAGCTCGCGCGACGAGCCACTGGCTGGTTCGAGCGCAAGTTTCTCGCGCGCTGAGCTGTGAGGCGTCTTGATGCACTGCCGCAGCGTTGGCTAAGATAATCGCACCGCGATCGGTCGACAGCTTCACTGCGCGCGCGTGTGCTTCGTCGCACATCCCGCAATTTTGTGTGAAACTCGTCCGCATCGAGCGAAAACTCGCGTTTCGTCATGAAAACGCCCGCACGCCGCGCGTTTGTCGGTATTTTTTTTCGCTGGAAACGCCCGCACGCCGCGCGTGTGTCGGTATTTTTTTCAATCTTCTTGATAAAATCGCGAAAATCACTCCCAAAGATTGAACACCGCGACGGAAGCGGCGACGGAAGCGCGTCTTCGTCGCGGCGACAGCACGGTAACTTCGGCGAAATGATGTCGTTGCGCTGATGGTTCGAACGGCTGCACGCGCTCTCACGACACAACGCGCCGCGTTGTGTCGTGGACATGATAACCATGGACCAGCGGAAGAAGTACGCGTTCGTCTTGTTCGTTCTCGCGTGTATACAGCGCCAGCGCTGCTTCATGCTGCTGCTACGCGCGCGACAAAGAAAGAGGAAGCGTGAGACGTTCACCTTCGGCTGCCGTCCGGGGTACAAGGCGCCTCCGCGTCGCCCGCGATTCTACGTGAAGCGCACACCGCGTTCTGGCGGTCCAGTTGACGGGTCCAGTTGAAGTTGACGGGTCCAGTTGAAGGGCGACAGCTCCGCGGTAACAAAGCTCGGGCGGTGGCGCGTCCAAGTTCAGCGTGGATGCAGGCGTCGACTCGCACGCCGATGCTCGTCTCGATTCATCGTTCGCCGAAGATGAGGACGAACGGGAAGAATCTATCGAGAATTATGAGACGACGCCGTTCGTTATCGACCTGGCAGGTGCTCAGCGACGCCGCGACGATGCGACCCACAAAGAGATTCCAGCGTCTACGAGCCGAAGAAGAGCTCTATCACCGCCGCAACGGCAGCCTTCTAAACGGGCGCGTGACAAGTAAGGAGACATTCCGTAACACTCTTATATGCGCCCTTTGTAATCAATTTCTACCGCTTACGTCCTCGTCCACTCGAGGCGACTGCGGCTCCGGCATGAAACAGCGGCGTCGCAGGATCGCGTCGCGAGACTGCGCTCGCGTTGAGCGAGCAAGAGCGCAATCGGGCCGTCGCTCCCCAGCCCGCCTCGCGACGGCGCTGCCGCGCGCGCAGACGTTGGACGAGCCGGATCCAGATAAAACACGACATCGTCGATCACATCGCGGCGTGCAGATCGCGACCGAGTCGGTCGCTCGACCCACGGCATCACCTACGCGCGCCGACGCTCGCTCTCCGTGCATTCATTCGACGCTTTCGCGCGTCGCCATGTGCTCGTTTCGGAGCGCACGTTCGCGCACGGCGGCGCCGATTGCGCACGTATGGATGCTTGCATCGTTGCGCCGCGGCTCGACCTCACCGGACGCGCCGACGAGACGCGCGCGGGCTTACACTTCGCCGAATGGCCGAGTCACCGCGCGCTCGCGCTCACATCCTACGCGCGCTGAAGCGGCGCCGATGCGTACGATTCGCGAAAACGCGCACGATCAATCGATCGGGAACGGATTCTTTTCGACGATTGAGGTGGTCGAGCGCGTAGCCGGACGCGTTATCGCCGACTTGTTTTGTTCGGCGTCGCGAAATGTGGCTGAAACGTTCGCGCTGGACGACCCGGGGCCCGCGCTCGCGTCTGCTCGCGTTCGAGCGAATGGCGTCGCGGAGCGCGCGAATGCATAATCACATCACACCGCCGCTAGTGTCACGCGTCGCGCGAAACATCGCGCACATCGCACTCGCGCACCCACGATTGTTCGGAGTATCCTTTCCAGGACACGAGCACCTCTGCGGCGCCGTCAACGGCGACTCGACGCTCGAGCACTTTGTCGATCTCGTACACGTCACTCCCCTCGATCGGACCGGGAGGTTCCCTCGCTGCGCGCGCGCGCTTCTTCTCCGCAACCTTTGCGGCCTTCTCTGCGCGGCAATGCGCCGAGTAAATGATCTTCCCGACGCGCCCGCGATGGAATTTGAGCGCGTTTTCAGTGTAGGCGGAGCGCTTGGTCAGACGGCGCAACGCGTGCGTCGCGGACATCGATCCAGCGGCATCGATCCCAGGCGACCGGCTTCCCGTGAGATATTTGGTAATCATCACCGCCTTGAGCGCGTCGATCGGCGCGCACAGATGAGCGTTTTCGCGAAGCTCGTACAAAACGTCCACCGCGACGCGTCGATCTCTCGAGACCTCGCGAGACTTATCGCACGTCGCGCAATCGCACCCTCCCGAAACGAGCTCCAACGTTCCCGCGATAGACGCCGCGTGCAAACGTTCGTCGGGCCAAAACTTCCAGTCTGGATCGGTCCCGGCCCGTCGAATTTCGTGTCCAATTTGTTCGCAAATTGACCCGCGAAGCGATCCCGGAATGACATTCGCAACGTTTGCACCAACCTCCTCGACGTTCTCCTCGTGTGAGCCGCGCTGCGTGACAGCTTCGCACTGGAAAACACCACAGCAACCGTGCGGCAGCGTCAGTTTGAAGTTTGCCCAAATGTGGGTGTTCTTTCGAAACCTTCGCGTCTCGCGCGTCCCTCGAGCGCGACATTTGCAATATGAGGTCTGTTCTCTGAAGAGACGCCCGAGTGTCCCTCGAAAATGTGCGTGGCCCTCTCGCGTGTGCAATCCGTAGAGCGACGACGACGCGCTGTTCTCAATCGTCAGCGCGATCAGCGACGCGGCCGCTAACGCCGCGATGTCGAAGACAATCTCTACGAGCTTGTCGCTCGATCGCAGCCGCTCGAATATTCTTCGCGTCCCGTGCTCGTCGCCAAAGGTGTCGATCAAATTCGCATAGACACCATTTGACGATGCCGAATTCGCCGTGCACGGCGGCGACGCGTGGATAGCGACGATATCGAACAGCGCGATCAGTTCCGCGAAACATAATCGATCTACATCAAACTTGACCACGACAATCTGGGGATGCTCGAGCGCTTCAGAGAGCATGCGGTCGAGCGAAACGTCGAACGCGAGCACGAGATCGGCGACGGGGTCCTCGCCCTGGCACAGCGTGGTGACCATATCAAGCGCCATTTTTCCTGACCCCGAGAATAAATCGAGAGCGACTCGAATGTTTGAGTTCGGCGCCGCGGACGAACTCGACGCCGTGTTCTCGTCGCGAGTGTTCTCGTCGCGAGTGTGCGCTCGAGACCGAGCCCGTTGCCCATCGAGTGCGCGACGCGCGCAATCGACGCGGTGCTCCCATCCCGTGACGCACGTCTTCGCCCAAACGCTCTGCGTTGCATCAATGACGGATCCGTCCGCGAGAGCCACTCGGAACGGCGCCGTGGGTCCGCCCGAGCACCGCGCTCGATTCACCTCGATAACGACGCCACGCTTGGCCCAGCGCTCGCCGAACACGCGAGACCAAAACACATAGTTTGGCATCTCCAGCGACAGAGCCGACTCGTCCACCCCCACGAGCCCGTGCCTGTCGCGCCAAACGGGCTCGAGCGCTCGAAACAACCGATGAATCGCCTCCGCTCGATCCGCGGCGGTCGACTCTCCGTCGTCGCTGTCAACGCCGCCGCGCACGTACCGCGAAGCGAGCACCCAGCCGCCACGAAAAAGATCCGATCGGGTTCTGTTTGGCGCGCGATCCGCGGTCTCGTCGTTCGTCGCCGGCGAGAGCCGCCAAGGTGCCGTCTTCACCAGGACCTCCTCTTCGTGATAGCCTCGTCTCTTTCGCACGCGCGCGCCGTAGAGCCCCAACTCCACGCACACCGCGCACGAAGAACCGTCGCGCGTGACGCACGCGCACGCGTACTCGGCGTCCTCGACGGCGATGATCGTCGACAGCGCGGTCGGCGCGCCCGCCTCGCGACAGATGCGTCTCAGCGCGTCACCCCGCGCGGCGCGCGCCCTCTGCGCTCGCGTCCGCGCCCGCGCGCGTCCATTCGGAAGGTTCTCGCAACCGACGGCGCGCCGCGAACGCCGCACCATGGAACCGCGAAAGGAGCGAGAGCAGGCGAGCGATGTCGACGAGGGAGGCGCGGCGCAACGAACCACTCGTCACGAACGGTCGGACCATAAATAAGCGAAAAATACTGAGGGCGGACCCAAGATAGCACTATAACGGATCCAAATACCACTAAAGCGGACCCAAACGAGTTCGAGAAGATGAAGTCGCTCGTGCCGAACGAGTCGCACGAACGCTGCGCGTCCGCGCTCGTGGCGTCGGGCGCGGTTCGCAAATCTGGGAGCGCCGCAGACAGGAGAATAATCTCTTTAGCCGAGCAATTCAATCGACGCCGGGCATACGACAGGCGACCCCGCGCGATGGACGAGGCGGTGGCCGTGAGAAAGCTTATTTAAGGGGTCAAGCGCGCGAGAAAGCTTATTTAAGGGGTCAAGCGCGATTGATCTCTTATTTAAGCTTTCTCGCGCGCTTGAACGCTTAAATAAGCGTTCGAGCGCGCGGGCACCTCCGAGCGGCGCGGGCGGCGTCACTTCGCGGCGCGCGGTGATGGCGCGGCGCGCGCGCCCGCGAGCGACGACGCGCGACGACGCCGCGACGCGCGCGCCGCGCGCTCCCCCGAAATCATGGCGTATTGGCTGCGGTGAACGCGTATCTTGGAAACGTTCGAAAGCAGAACAAGGCGCGAGATGAAGCGAGAGCCATTCACGCGTTTCAGCTGCACCCACGTCGGCTTTCGACGACAAAGGTCGTGCGGTGTACGTTTCGAGCGACGCAAAAAACGATCAAGTCGATCGCTCGTCCGGATCATCATTCGCGATCGGTGTTGTTGGATTTCGCTTTTCACGCGAAATCACAGAATATTCGAGCTCTCGGCGCGGTGCGCGTTCGGGAAGGCGCGCTTGGAGATTTGGATGGCAAAGTGAACTTCGTGCGGAACTCGACCGAATTCAAGGCTCAGAAGGAAGACGTCACGTTTGAGTTTGATACACGCACGCGTCGATGGTACGCTTCGTTTCTCTACGACGCGCCAAAGACACCAGAGAAGGCGCTCGGGGAATGCCAGGACATCGCCGCGCTCGATTTGGGCATTCGCACGCCCGCGACGGTGGTCGGTCTGACGAACGGCGACGTGTGCGTACCGTATCGAACAAACTTTCGCGACGAGATTCACAAACGATGGCGGAGAATGGAAGATGTGCAGCGACGAATCAGCACGCGAAGTTTTGGGCGAGCGAGACGAAAATATGTTGGCACCGGCGTCGATTTCAGACGCAATTCGAAACAATACAAGGCCACCACGCGAAGGATGAAGCAGCTTTTGGCACGCTTGCACCTCAAGTTCACTCGATGGATCGAACACGAACATAAAACCGTGGCGAAATTTTTGGTTGATCGATACGATGGCGTGATTTGTTAACCGCTCGATGGTGCCATGTTCGTGCGTCAGGCGAATGACACTCCGGCGCAGAAAAAAATCAAGCGACGGTGTCGACGATTGAGGAGTGCGACGTCGATGCGAAAACTCGTTGACGCGTTGAAATATGCGGCGATTCGCGATGGGAAGTACGTGATGACGGAGCGCGCGATTGAATCGGGGACGTCCTTAACGTGCGGTTTTTGCGGGTGGCGACATGAGCACCTCGGGTACGAGCGAACTTTTGAGTGCCATCAGTGCGATTTGGTCATCGATCGTGACGTGAACGGTGCTCGAAATAACGGTCTCCAAGCGCTCGCGGATGGTGGATTCGGACGACCAATCGAGTACTGGAACGATGTGTGCTAGAACAAAAATCATGACCGTCCCGCGAATTACGGGACGCGCACAAATGACGGAGCGAGTGATGCAAATCACTCCCGATGATGTCATTGAATAGAACATCATTTCTATGTAATTCACCAGTACAAGTGACCAGTCATGACTCGTCAAATACACCGATTGACAATCCCGAGGCGCCGATTGATGATTCCGAGGCGCCGGTGCGGTGTCGAGACGCCGAGGGACGTGGACGCGCCGCTCCGCGACGCGTCGGCACGTACGTTTCTGTGCCTGTCCACAGAAAACATGGGGAGCCAATCCAGGACACAACGTGCGCAACGGCGTCGGCCGAAAAAGTCCGCTGCGAGAAAACTTCGCGAGAAAAGCGCCGCTTCCGGGGACACGATGACGGAACGCGAATTGAAACAAGCCGCGTCATCGAGTCGCATTTCTCGGGGTGCGGCCAGTGGGTACATCTCGGGACGCAAGTTTTCGGAATCTTTGACGGCGCCAGTCGGGAGAACGCGTTCAACGACGCGAGACGCGCGCGGCCGTTTCGAACAAACGAGATGGCTACGTTTCGTGAAAAAGGGCGATGATGTGCTCGCTCAAGAGCACGTCGATCGCCTTGTTGATGCAGTTAAACAAAAGATCGCACAAGGTGGGCGGCGTACGTCGTGTACGTTGGTCGAGAAAGAGCTACGAAGTGAACAACAACGAGCGGCGTTTCGCGAGGCTGCTGCTCTCGCGATCAACTTGGTCAACTCGGACAACAAATCGAAGCAGGTAGAGGGTTACAAGACGTGTTTCGCGAATCACGTGTGCGGCAAACAAAAGACTGCAGCAAAGAGCCACACGGACCAAAATCTGCGCGGCACTGTGGTGATGCTATTACAAGCATCCGGACCCGGTTTATCGGTTCAGAAAACGGGTTCCGTCGACGACGCGCAAGAGTTTATCGACGTCAAGCAAGAGGTTGGGCAACCCGTTTACCTCGCTGCAAATGTTCCACATGTCGTCCCTTTCGAGAAACGAAACAAACCTCGAATCAGTTTAGTCTTCTTCTTTTAATGAGATCTGATTTCAAATGTTCCACGTGCCGTCCCTTTCGAGAAACGAGTTCATCCCTCGAATCCGATTGCGCTTCAGTGATTCTTCGTAAATGGCCTCGGCCGAAAACGTCCAGAATTGTTTCAAAGTGTATACTCTGCGAACCGCCACTACTGTGCTCGTACGTGTACACGTTTGAATTCGGCGACGTCTCCACGAGGAATCGCGCGCGCACGCAGCCGCTTCGAGTCAGTTTGCTGTCGCAAATTTCCGCGAACCACGTCTCAAGTCGCCCAGTCGCTTCAGATCGCCCCAAAACAGACACCTCATCGAGGTCATGGATATGACGCGCCGCCTTGCGTCCGCGCGCGGTGTCAAAAAGTTCATCGTCCCGCGGGAGCGTCGACGCGTCAATCAGCTCTCCACCGCGCTCGGCTTCGTCGTCTTCGTCACGCGTGAAGTGCGCATTCGAAAGACGTTCGATGAATGCATCAACTTGCTCCACGATTGAGCGAATCAGTGCAGGCGGATGCAGCTTTGACTGAGCCCGGGTAGCCCCCGTGTGCGAACATCGAATTCGATGCCTACGTAATTCCAGCCAATCCGAGCACGGATGTGCGCGCGAACACGGTCGCCGCAGTTTCAGTTCAGAAATATTTGTCGCGAACGTTGTATTTTTTCTAAATAGTCCGTCCTCACACGTGTTGTATTTGCAATATGATGTGTCGAGGAGTTGTATTCGCCAACGTAAAA
>Ga0255780_10005660_pt1 | contig 10495 bp, 8 predicted proteins | sample 071ome_32_FD_179978 | JGI IMG/M metagenome (GOLD analysis project Ga0255780, IMG submission 179978) | Coastal salt marsh microbial communities from the Groves Creek Marsh, Skidaway Island, Georgia - 071405AT metaG (version 2) | ecosystem: Environmental > Aquatic > Marine > Intertidal zone > Salt...
TGCCGGATCCGTTTCGGGAGTTTATGTGGATGGAGCTCCGGTGGACGCATGTGTGGTGGGGGCCGGGCAAATCATTCATTTGGGAACATTCATGATCAAAGTGCTGGGCACTGACGATGGGGGTGCCACGGCTTCTGTGGATCATCTGGAATCCGTTCAGCTCAATGACGGTAGCTACAGTTGTCTGAAACATCAGGATCAGCGCGCCACCTATGAGTGTGAACACTGTTTTCATCTGTTTTGCGAGGCCTGTCTGCCCAAAGGAACCGGCCATCAAGCTACCGCAAGCACGTGTCCCGCATGCGGTAGAGAGGCTCAGGCGATCGATTGGTCCGGGCTAGGCATGACTTCTCGTGATGCTGCCATGGAACTGGTGCCAGATTCGGTGAAGACAGCACTCAATTACTGGAACAAATGGAAGCGGTTCCAGGATGACAAAAGCGTCAGTGGCAGTAAGAAAAAGAAGGATTGATCCCCGCAGTCCAAAAGTGAGTCACGGGATATGTCCGCTTACAGGACATTCAGGAAATGCTTCAGATGAACATAGGAATTATGATTCGTCCGACGAGGGCTCTGGGCTGACTTCTTCTTCCTTTGCTTTTTCCTTGTGGTAGGGAGAGCAAAGGTTGAAGTAAATGGCGCATAGGGGGATTTCTCTGTTCGCCTGACTCAGCATGACGGTCACATGTTTGTCCAATGCAATGCCGTGTCGAAGGTTCGGACCTCTGTTTTCAAACACTTTGATGGCCCGTTTGGTCAGGCTTTCCAGAGATTCCCGGCATTCATCGGGTGTTTTTTCGAGGCATACCACGTATTTGTCGTATACAGCCAGCGCTGTCTCGATTTCGTTGCTGAATTGTTCGACGGTTAAACCCATTGCTCAAAGCCATACTAACGAAAAGAGGCGGCGGATTGCAACCAACTCTGCCTTTCGGGCCAAGTTGATCACATCCGCCGCCTGATACCCCACTTTGAACAATTCGGGTTGGACGGGACTTAAGGTTCCGTCGAGATAGCAATCAGGAACGGTGAACTATCCGTCATGGTGGATCGAAAATCCATGGCGCTGATGGTTTTTCCGGGGTGGGGGTTGCTCCAGGTTGTTTTGTAGAGTCTGAGTTTCATCTCTGAATCCCGACTTGCTTCATTGTCACCTTCCCAAGCCACTTCAGATCCATCCAATGGATCCGCTGAAGGGGATGTCCACCAATCGGCAACCTCGATACCATAACGAATGGGAATCACCATTTCGGTTCCGTCATTGTAATAAAGAATCCATTGCCCAATCGTTTCACCCTGATCAGCCTGCCATCCTGCTCCATGCAGGAAATGTAGTTTGGAGGCTTTCTTGCCGACCAGGATGTCGGTGACCGCTTTTGGGTAACCGATGCTCGAGATGGCCCGGACTTGTCTGCCGTTCAAGTGAATCAATCCTCTGGCATCAAAGGTGACACCTGCGAAAGTCTGACTGCCCGCAGGGAAACCGGCCAGGTTGTTGCCCTCCAGCCCACCTTTGTGGAAATCGTCCTCCAGGGCCGCATTATAGTAGTAGCTAAGATCGATACATGTGTCCGGAGCGGAATCTTCACGTTCAGGTATGGCGTTTTGAGGTTCCGCCGCTGCCTTGGGGCCTGCGGATTGTGTGACAACTGCACGTTGGCTGCGCTGAATGTTGTCCAGGAAGAGCCATCGCGGATTCTTGGCCAGCACCTGGTTGGCTTTCTCCGGATTCATGTCCAGCGGAGACATGGCGCTCTGCATCAATGTCTGCATACCTTCCGGATTTTTCAGATACTTTTCAGCCACGGTGTTTCCAACGATCTTGACCAGTGAACTCAGTCCGCCTGTGTGATGAATGATGCCGAATTCACACGTGGTATCGTGGTGCTTTGCATAAGTGATGATGCCTCCGACGTCAGGGACTTTCGCCTCGTATGCTGCAATCAGTTCCTCCAACAAGGGAGCGAGCTTGGGGCGGGGAAAAGCAATGTTTCCGGGGAGTAATCCGTAGACGTCACCTGACTCGGGATTCCGATTGATGCTTGCCAGCAATGGGGAGAACGGAATCCTGGATAGGGCGGACTTCACCGCATCACTATCCGAGGTGTCTATGCCGGAGAGCTGTCGGCTGGCTTGATCCAGAAAAGCTTGGATATCACGATGCGCGAGTGACTCAACATCGGCGAGACCATGAATCAGTGTTGGAAGGGCTCCGTTGATTTTGATGAACTGGATGTCGTGGGAACCTTCCGGAACCATGTTGATCAAGGTCTCTGTGCTCGCCGGTAATTGGGCGTCCGGTTCCCATTTAAAATCCTCCAGCCAGGCATGATCACCGCTGTCCTGATGATACACCAGGAACGGATCCACTTTGCGAGCGAGGTAGATTTTGCGATGGATCAGTTCATGTTCGTTGAACCCGAATAACCCACTCTTGCTCTTCCAGATGTTTTCCCAGGTGAATTCCGAAACATTCGGACCGCGACGATTGGCATCCACCCGATAAAGTTGCTCAATCCAACCACCCTGTCGCTGCATGGGCTGAAGCAGTTCTTTGATCTGTTCCTGGTTTTGCTCCAGAACATGCTTTTGCTGGACGAGGTGTTCCGAAAGAAGATGTGGACCTTGACCCGGGACAATGGTGACTTGTCGGTAAGCGGGTTGGTATTGGTCTTCCACCCAATCCATGAAGAAATCCTGCAGGGAGTCGTAGTTGTCCGGGGAGGGGAGTTCCTTCACTTTTGCCCCGACGTTCAGTGTCCAGTCAGATTGAGATTCCATGGGTTGGAGCCGGGCCTGGTTGGCGTGAACACGTTGGATCTTTTCCAACCACTCGGTTCGCAATCCTTTCGCTTCCATCAAATGATGCATTTTCTCCATGGTGCCGGAAATCCAGGCGGAAGGCAGGTTAGCGGGCTGGCGTCCCGTTACTGACCACTGACTTATGTCGCCGGGAAAACGTGCCAGGGTGTTTTTTAGCGCGTCCATGGGGATGGAGCGGGTGATGTTGGCATCGTCTTGTTCGCCCCTGTGCACCATCACGGTCAAACCGGGAGTTTCAGATTTTGCCCGGATGCCCAGAGTGACCCCTTCAAATGAATTGGCTCCCTCCAGCAAACTGTCGACCGTAGATTGGTAGATGGCTGATACGACGCATTCCGCATAGTCCAGCAGTTCATCCAGACCGCTGACGGGAAGTTGCATCCGAATTTGGGCGTCGATCACCTGGCGTTCATTGTCGCCGATCTGCTTCAAAAACGCTTCCTTTTGCTGACTGAGCAACGAAATGGGGAGATATTTGAAAAATCCGATTTGACCGAATAAGGGCTTGGCCAGTCCAGGGTGCACGGAAACGAATACGTCCAGATCGTTCACCTTGGTGATGACGTCCGCCATATGGGGATCTTCGGACAATCTGGTGTAACCCCCGGTGTCTTTTAACAGCAACAGCAGGGAGGGTTCTCCTGACATGTAAATACGGCCTTCGTGCATCAGGCCAAACACCCTTTTCAGAGGTCCGTTGCCAACTGAGAATTGAACCATGTCATGTCCGCCAATGGAGGTGGTGTCTCCTTTGAGCGGTCCCTGATCCGAAGTGAGGAACTGGGTCAATGCTTCTTCATTGGAAATACCGAGGCTGAGAATGAAAAACTTGCTCGGATCTCCGGGGTAAACCGAAACAGTGATGGGTGCTTTCACATCCAGACCGATTTGTTGCCCGAACGCTTCCGCATCCAGCGGAGATCCCTGCATTTGCATGCCGAGCATAGCCAGCAAGGGGTGTTCCTGTTGAAGCATTTCCGCGACCGGCGGGGGTGCCAGTTTTTCCGGAATGGTGTTTTTTGCAAAGGATTCGACCTGATGGATCATGTCCAGTGCGCTGTCGATTTGAGCGTGCAAGATCGCGTTGCTGGGGAGAACGTTTTCCGGTTTCGCTGAGGCGGCACTGGCATGCTGGTGATACAACAGGCCGGTCAACAAACCGGTCGCCACCACCAGGCTGGTGAGTTGTTGTTTGAATATTCTATCTTTCATGGTGCAAGGGAACATACATTTACCTCTACACCTACCCTGGGGAATTTGTTTCAAGGACTTTTGAACGGGGCAGTCTTGAGGATTGTTTTTTCTTCTCAACAGGACATAATCCGCTGCATGAATCCTGGTTATCCATCTTGTACCGTGGCTGTGGCCATCAGAAAAATTTCGTATCTTTCAGCTTGCCTCCTTCTCTGTGCTACGGTGGCGGTGACGAGCCTTGCTCAAACTCCCAGTCGCGCTTCGTATTCCTCACCCTTGTTGGAATCTTCACCTGAATCGGTGGGTATGTCTCCCGAGCGTCTGGAACGCATCGATCGAATGCTCCGTGAAGCCGTGGATGAACAGCAGATACCGGGCGCGGTCGCTTTGGTCGCCCGCAAAGGGAAAATCGTTTTCCTGCGAGCCTATGGCATGTCGGATCACCAGACACAACGTGCTCTCCGAACCGATGACATCTTTCGAATCGCTTCGCAAACCAAGGCCATTACTTCCACCGCTGTGATGATGCTCTGGGAAGAGGGGCATTTTCAACTGGATGACCCCATTTCAAACTGGATTCCAGAATTCAAGGATACCGGTGTGCTGAAAACATTCGACAAAGATTCGGTGACCTGGACGACAGAACCTGTCAAAACTCCCATCACCATACGACACCTCCTGACACATACTTCCGGCTTGGGTTACGGAGTGATTGATGGGGATGATCGATTCAAGAAGATGTATGCCAAGGCGGGTGTGACTGATCTTTTCACCACCGAACCCGTCACTATCGGCGAAAGTGTCCGTAAACTTGCCAAATTGCCTCTGCATCACCACCCGGGCGAGAAATTCACCTACAGCGAGGGGTTGGACGTACTGGGTTACTTCATCGAAATCGTTTCCGGCATGACGTTCGAAGCCTTTTTAAAGGAACGACTTTTTGAACCTCTGGGAATGCATGACACGGGCTTCTATCAACCCGCGTCCAAAGCGAGTCGACTGGTGAGCGTACAGACCAAAAAGGATGGCGAATGGGTGCGTTTTCCTGTGACGTTTTATGATCCGGACTACCCGATCAAAGGCGCCAAAACCTTTTTCTCCGGCGGGGCAGGTTTGTCCAGCACAGCAAAAGACTACGCCACGTTTTTGCAGATGTACCTGAATAAAGGTGAACTGAATGGCGTTCGGATTCTGAGCCGAACCACCATCGACACCATGATGCATAACCAAACGGGCGATCTGTTTGGAGGCGTAGACAAGCATTATGGACTGGCCTTCGGAGTCGTGACCGAGGAAGGGCAGGCTCGGGGTGGTTTGGGCAGTCCGGGAACCTTCGACTGGGGAGGCTATTTCAACACCCAATACTTTGCTGATCCACAGGAAAATGTCATCGGAGTCCTTATGAAACAAACCCAACAAATCGGCGAACCCACCGGATGGAAGGCTCGCCAGTTGATCGGGCAGGCCATTGATGATTAGTTTTTTGTTGTTGGAATTGTTTTTGTCTCACACCAAGGCACGAAGATATTGAATGGTTTGCAATGGAGACGGGTGATGAATTTTTACCACCACTTCGTTTCTTTGTGCCTTGGTGCCTTGGTGTGAGATCACATCATCATTCCAAACATTTCCCTGAAATTGAGCTCGATGATGCATTCAAACTCATCTTGCGGAATTTCCAGCCACTTGGCTGCAAATTGGTAAATGCTGGTGAGGTTTCCCGGGTGGTTGACTGGTTTTTGTTCGGTATTCGAATGTATTGAAAACTCCGTCCATTCTTCAGGGGGAGGCATGTCGGGTGCGTCTGTTTCGATCAGGATACGATTCAGTGGGATGCGTTGAAATACCTCACGCCGTGATGCTTTTCGCGGATGCGCAAAGTGACCTGAAATTGAAAATCGGGCACCTAGTTCGACCCATTGATCCACCATCTCCAATGGGCCGCTGTAGGAATGCAGCAGGAAACCCGGTCCCTGGTGGGGGTGTTTTCGAATAAGGTCCAAAAGGGTGCCCCAGGCTTTGAGGCAGTGGATGGTCACGGGCAGTTTTCGTTCATTGGCCAGATGCCATTGCTCGAGAAAGACCGATACCTGATCTTTGATATTTTCCTTTTTGAACCACTTGTCCAGTCCGATTTCCCCGATGACGCTGGGAGAGGATTCAAGACTGGACTCAAGTTTGTTGAACCAATCCTCGGGTCTTTCTTCGATCCACCAGGGATGCAGTCCGAAGGAAGGAATGACTTGAGGCAATTGTTCAGCCAATTGCTCAACCATGAACCAGTCAGCTGCTCGGGTTCCATTGACCACGATGCGATCCACCCGATTTTCGAGAAACCAGTTTGGCAGATCGGATCGGATCGGATCGAGCCTGCTGTCTTGCAGGTGTAAATGGGCGTCGTAGATCAAGCGGATGTCCGTCGGATCGTCCTGAAATCCTTACCCTGCCAAAGGCAGGATCTTTGAAAAAATCAAGGTTTCGATCAATCCCAGGACCGCGATACCCGTCAGGAGCACCGTCCAGGTCTTGAGGGTTTCCTTTTCGGTGAAGCCGCTCAAACGTTGAACCACCCAGAAACCACTGTCGTTCATCCAGGACATGGTGATGGAGCCAAATCCGATCGCGAGGAAAATGTAGAGCGGGTGATAGGCTAATGTGCTGCCATCTCCTATGACCGCCGACATCAATCCCACTCCGGTGATCATCGCCACCGTGGCCGATCCCTGTGCTACACGAACGATCGCCGTCGCCAACCAAGCCAACAAGATATAGGAAAAATTGAACTTGTTGGCCAGTGCTTCAATGGCTTCACCCACACCCGCCAGGCGAATCATGCCTCCAAAGGCACCACCCGCACCAGTGATCATGATGATCACACCGGCGGTCATCAGAGGAGCTTCCATTTTTTCACTGAGTGTGCGGGCAAGGTTTCCTTTCAGGGAAGGTGTCGTAATGATCAATTGCCGAGCGTAGGTGTAAAAAGCAAAACCAGCAGCAATCAACATTGCAACATTGCTATGACCGACAAATTCCAAATATGGAAACAGTGCATTATCAGTTACCTCAAATAACTTCAGAATGGAAACGAGTGAGATGACCACCACCGGGAAACCGACCGGAATGGAGGCCATGAGTAAACTTGGAAGTTCGCTGTCCTTTTTGTTGACAATGTTTTGCAAATCTTCACTCGATGTGCCGGGGGTGTCCCGCATGGGGATGTTGAATTTGGTATCGAACTTTTTGGACATGAACAATACCAGCCATGCTGGAAGAATGCTGGCCGCCAGACCGGCCATCATGGCGATCCCCAACTCAATTTTCAGTTGATCGGCAATCATCAAGGGGCCGGGCGTGGGGGGGACCATGGAATGCGTGATCGCACCGGCTCCCGCCATGGCCATCACGTACAAAGTGTAACTTTTCCCTGTTCTGAGACTGAGAGCCCGTGCGAGGGGGATCAGTAGGAAAAAGACGGTATCAAAGAATACCGGAATCGATAGCAGAAAACCACTGAGGAGCAGCACGATACCCGCTCGTTTTTCACCAAATCCCTTCAACAAAGCTCGCACAATCCGATCGGCGGCACCACTGCCCATCATGCAAGTACCGATGATGGCGGCGAGTGCGATGACCAGACCGATCCCTCCTGCCGTATCTCCGAATCCCATCAAAGACCAACTGATGGCTTTGGTGAGGTTGTTTCCTTTCAGGTCGCTCATGTCGAGCGCTTCCCTGGTATGGAACGTGCCTTTGTTCAGTTCTGTCGGGTTGGGAAGATCCCCGGTCAGGATACCCGCGAGAAAGGCTGCGAGGATCAAGGCCAGGAACGCATGTACCCTAAGGACAGTGATGGCCACTACAATGAAAACGACGCAGATGGCCAGAATGGCGAACGGCCACATGGAGATGCTGCTTGCCGCGGTTGCTTGAGCTAAGAACGTAATCATGATTTGAATGCGATTGGGATTGCGGATAAGTCCCTCACAAAATGGCTTGGCGGTCAAGAGTTCTTCTTGATGACGAGATCCAAAAGCAGTCATTCAAAGCGAAAAAGACGCATCTGCGGGGAAATTGGTTCGTTTAATTTCGAGGAAAACAAAAAAAATCCAATTTTTTTGCAGTCCTTTCGAAGACCCTCAAAATGCGGAACTTTGTTACGGAAGTATCGAAAATCCGACAAAAGGCATAATTCGAATTATGGAAACGCGACAAAAAGTCGAAAATCCGACATTAGAAAACACTGTTAACTTATGGTAATAAGTTGTTAGTGAAAATTTACCTGTTGACGAATCGGGGTGGGTGATGCATCTTTTCAACGGGTGATCCACTCACTGTTATCAGGCTAATGGGCGACCGGGTCTTCACTTTATTGCTTCAAGTAGGGTGCAACCAATGGAGCTTCTAACCCGGTCGCTCTGATGGCCTTTCCTCGGTGGGGTTCTTCGGATCACACATATGTATTCAGGCTCAGAGTGGCCGGGACTCCTCCATCCTCCCCGGCCACTCCTTCTTCCCAAGAACTTGCCCAAGTTGCTCTCATTTACGCCTTGGTTCCGATCTCAAACTAATGTAAGCAAGGGGAGTGTTATCAGAACGTCACATTCGCAATCTTGCTTTGATCGGCTTCATGGGAGTCGGTAAATCCACGATGGGACGTCACTTGGCAGATTTCCTCAATTTTCAGTTCGTTGACACTGATGAGTTGATCGAGCAACGCCAAAAAACCAGCATTTCACAGATTTTCGAAGAGCACGGCGAAGCTTATTTCCGTCGGTTGGAACGGGATCTGGTGATGGAAATGAAATCCTGGGATCGGGCGGTCATTTCAACGGGCGGCGGGCTTGTGACATTTGAAGATAACATCGATCACTTGAAACAACATGCCTTTGTGGTGTGCCTGTGGGCTTCGCCCCAAACGATTTTTGACCGTGTGAAACGTCAATCGCATCGTCCATTGCTTCAAACGGAAGATCCTTTAGGAACGATCACCAACCTGTTATCGGAGCGAAAGGCGTTTTATCAGGCAGCCGACCTGATGATCAACACCGAGACGCGCCCCATGCGCCAGATCAGCCAGATTATTGTGCGTCAGTTCCGTCAGGCCTTGAGGAGAGAACCTGGGGACAAGAAATAAAAGGAGAGCATGAGCTTTTCTGAGACGGAAACGCTTGAAGATCGCATCCGGCAAACGGCCCTCGACCTGGGGTTTGATCTTTGTCGCATGACACATGCAAGCATCCCCGATTCCTGGCCAAGTTATCAGGCATGGATTGATGCCGGGATGCATGGCAAAATGGAATACCTTGCCCGTCATTCCGAAAAAAAAGCTGATTTATCGAAAGTACTTCCTCAGGTTAAGAGCGTGATCACCTTGGCTGTTTCCTATGTGCAGGGAGATTCTGGAAGCAATGGGCTCGGGGGGGGGCAAGTCAGAACCAAGGGAACGGTTGCCCGATATGCCAGGTATGAAGACTACCATGATGTTCTTAAACCGGCTTTGGTGCGTCTGGTAAAAGATATCCAGACGATGGTCGGTCCGGATGAGAGCCACCTCTATTACATGGATACCGGTCCGATCATGGAACGTGATCTGGCGCAACGCAGCGGCTTGGGTTTTGTGGGGAAGCACGCCAATGTGATCAGCAGGGATCTTGGTAACTGGTTTTTCCTGGGAGAAATCCTTACGACACTTGATTTGAAACCGGATGTACCGGAAAAAAATCGTTGTGGAACCTGTACACGCTGCCTTCATGCCTGTCCGACCGATGCGATTGTGGAACCTTTCAAGCTCGATGCCCGTCGGTGTATTTCATATCTGACCATTGAATTGAAGGGATCGATTCCTGACGAATTGAGATCAGCTATCGGGGATCGCATATTTGGCTGTGACGACTGTCTGGCGGTTTGTCCCTGGAATCGCTTTGCCCGTGAAGGAAAGCTGATGCGATCTGCTCGAAGGGACGATTTGGAACAATTGGACCTTATTGCAATGCTCGCGATGGATGCTGAGCAATTCAAAAAAACATTCCAGGGCACACCGATGATGCGAAGCAAGCGGCGTGGCTTATTACGCAATGTCTGTGTGGCATTGGGCAACGTCGGGGACGAACAAGCCCTGCCATCACTTGAAAAAGCCCTGATGGACCCTGAACCTCTGATCGCCGAACACGCCCAATGGGCCATTGAACAAATCCTGAAACGCAAGGGATGAACAGGATTCATATACTTTGTAGGCGCCTTCGCCAGAAGGTGCCAGTTTGCGCAAACGAGATGGATGCAGGGGATTGGGCAACGTATGGCTTCCCAAAACGGAGAGCACAATAAGCTCGGCCGCCACAAGGATACGCATCGAGACGATACGATCTACCTGATGTAGGTGCCTTCGCCAGAAGGTGCCCCGCTGTAGCCACAGTATGTCTCAGGAGATTCTTTTTCCCGGAGGGTGAAATTCAGGTTTACTTTGGGCTGGGGGTCCTTT
>Ga0255780_10005662_pt1 | contig 10494 bp, 10 predicted proteins | sample 071ome_32_FD_179978 | JGI IMG/M metagenome (GOLD analysis project Ga0255780, IMG submission 179978) | Coastal salt marsh microbial communities from the Groves Creek Marsh, Skidaway Island, Georgia - 071405AT metaG (version 2) | ecosystem: Environmental > Aquatic > Marine > Intertidal zone >...
ATGATCACAAAACTGCGAGCGGCAAAACGGGCCGCGAGGAGTGGTACCGACACAATCATTGCGAACGGAAGGACGACAGACGTCTTGATCAAACTTCACGCGGGCAACGCTATCGGAACCCGATTGACCGCGTCAAAAGCCGTGATTGCAGCAAGAAAACAATGGCTCAGCAATCACCTCAAGGTTCGCGGCACAGTTATTCTAGACTCTGGTGCGGCGAAAGCAATTATGAGCAACACGAAAAGCCTTTTACCAATCGGTATAAAGCAAGTTCAAGGTACTTTCAAGAGGGGTGAGGTCATTGCATGCAAGGACGAAAAAGGCAAAATGCTCGCGATGGGATTGACCAACTATAGTTCAGAGGAAGCAGACAGGATCAAGGGATACCCTTCCGAGCAAATTGAAGCGTTAATTGGTTATGTGACAGATATGGAATTGATTAACCGAGATAATCTCGTACTCGAAGATTAACGCAGGTTTTGTTGGATAGCCCTCCTGTCGAGCTTCCTAATTTTACCTTTCCTCAATATAGACACTATGTCGTCTTCCCTGCCGGAATTGTTTAAAGCGGGACAGATGTAATAGCGAACTAAGTCAGCCCGATAATTATTGCGACGCTGAAGTCGCACGGGCCGCCATTTTGACGAGCGGAACGTTACCCAAGGGCTGTTGAATCCGGTTCGCATCGCATAAGACTTGTACCCAGATGTTTCACATCGAAAGCCCTCAAACAAAATATTCGCCTGGCCTTGTGATGAGAGGACAGCGAGCGTGAGACGGACAACTCCATCCTCGCCAAGCTTCACAGACGATAGATCGACTTTGAATATTGAATCACCCATCCCTGTCACTTCAACCACACTAAATTGTTGATCACCAGTGGCCGACGGCAGAGTAATCGTTTCCTCTTTCCAAATTTCTGGCGCATAAACACGCTTTTTACTCGGGTGGACCGGTCCTCCCTCCTGAGCGCCGGCGGCGGCGTGGAGTAAGACGATTACAGTAAGCAGTGCGCGCCTAAACGTATCACGGACCGAGCATAACAATTTTGCACGTGAGCTTAGTGGTTCAGAGTTTGTGCCATCCATCATTTCAGTCATATACATGCTCTCTAGTAAGAGGGTACGCTACCGCACCATTGGACGTTGGCTTGAACGCGAGTATTTGAAAAATTGAAATCCAGCCTCTGTCAAAAGCATGCGCCGATCCAGCCATGTAAATTCGCCATATTCTATATCGTTGCTCACCAATCAACTTCTTTGCTTCCTCAGCGCGTCTCTCCAATCGATCAACCCATTGCCATAGCGTTCTTGCGTAGTGGGGCCGTAGGCACTCTGAATCCCAAGGCTCAAGCCCCTGAGAGGACATCTTCTCAATTACCGTCGAGAGGTGAACAAGTTCGCCGCCGGGAAAAACATACTCATCAACGAATTTTCCGATATCGCTCCCTAAGGAATGATCATCCAGTGAATTTGTGGTTATCCCATGATTCATGACAACGCCACCAGGCTTGAGAACTGAAAAAATCTTTTGAAAATACTTCGAAAGGTTTGCCTTACCGACGTGCTCAAACATTCCCACACTCGACACCTTGTCAAAGTAATTCTCAAAATCTAAGTCTCTGTAATCAAGCAATTTAACTCGGCATCGACTCTCAAGCCCAAGCTTTTTGATCTTCTCGGACGTCAAACGATACTGCTCATCTGATAGCGTGATGCCGGTCACGTCGGCCCCATAGTGGGTCGATGCCCAAATAATGAGCGCCCCCCACCCACATCCGATGTCCAATAATTTATCTCCGGGTTTGAGGTCTAACTTTCGGCATATGTGATCGAGTTTATTTTCTTGGGCCTCATCCAGAGAATCACCCTCAGTTTTAAAGTACCCACACGAATAAACGTGATTCTTATCCAACCAAAGGCGATAAAACTCGTTGCCGACATCATAATGATGTTGAATCGCTTGGCGGTCGGCTGGCCTGGTGTGCCGCCACCAATCGAAAATCCTTAGATTCTTGTGATATGTCGACGACTCACCAGACACAAAACTCTCACCGATACGAATGGTTTTTTTGACGTCACCGTCAATGTCGACCACGCCATTCACATACGCCTTAGCGATTTTCCCAAGAGTCGGCCTAATTAATGACTTTAAACCTCTAGGAGAGTGAATGGTGAGGGAAACCTCGGGATTTCCAGAAGGACAGATGCGGGTTTTATCCCACAAAACTACTTCCAGAGGAAGATTAAGCTCAGACAGCTTACGTTCTATGGTCTCAATCATGACGTTTTAATAACAGATGATTAACACCACTTCAGTCTAACGCAAACCCTCACCATCAACCAAGTTGTACCCCCTCAACGCTTAGTGTTGAAGATCATTAACCAGCGCTTGACGAACGCTATTTTCTAATGCGCCGGTGGTGTAGCTATAGTTTTGATGCTCAACGCCCATGTGTAAATCTGCGCCGGAAAACAATGCGCGTTTCATTTCATCAGTCAACTCGAACCTAAGAAAGTGCACTGACGAGGTTTTTTCCTCGGTTTCTCGCTCTAAGTCCTCATCGGCTATTGGATAGATTTTGTCCATACCGTCCACCTGCATCCAGATTTTATCCTCCAGCCCTATGAGTTTCGATAGCGCAGTTTTCCTCTCATCCTCGTTGGGATACTCGATCAACAAAGTGGCTTTCCAATTACTGCCATCCGGGATGAGTGGCAAGTAGGCATTGAGCTCATCGACAATTCCTTCCTCTTCGAAAATCCGCTCTACTCGAAGCATTTCTTGGACTTGATACTGTATCGTCAGCGAGTCCTCGAATAGGACGGTCACATGCTCGCCCAGGTGAACCTTACGATTTTTTTTGTGCGCCATCACCTCTGCCCGAAATGTTGGGCGCTTCTTCGCATATTCCTCCAAGGACATCAACTTCTCTCGGTTTAACATCTATCTTCTCCTTACACTAAATCCCGTATGCCATCCGTAATAAACTGATGGGGTGCTTCTTTTGAACCGTCTTGTCATCCTGAGCTCGCCCCATTCCCTGCATGATATGGGTGGCTGCAATCGCACAGTCAGAGCTTACATAATCAGGCGTCGCGTCAGCCATTTGCCGGAACACGGGGCGCCCGATTTTCATTGAGTCATCAAAGTACTCTTTCTTAACGCCCCATGTGCCATCATGGCCTGAGCATCTTTCAACAGTCTTCACTACCGTATCTGGTACCTTCTCTAGCATTTCCTTCGTTTTGAGGCCGACGTTTTGAACTCGTAAATGACAAGGGACGTGGTATGAGATTGAACCCAGAGCTTGTTTGAAATCTTTGTTTAACAGCCCATCCCGATCACGAAGAACGAGATATTCAAACGGATCGAACATGGCGTTGGCGACCGCCTTTACGTCTTCGTCTTCTGGGAACATCAGAGGTAACTCTTGTTTAAACATCAGTGTGCAGGACGGCACAGACGTCATGATCGCGTAACCCTCTCGTGCATACTTAGCTAAAACGGGGATATTTTTTTCTTTCAGCCTTTTGACTGACTCCAAATCACCTAACTCCAGCTTTGGCATTCCGCAACATGCCTCCTTTTCCACGACAGTGCTGGGTATCTCGTTGTGACGAAGCACCGCCAAGAGGTCAGTTCCAATGTTTGGCTCGTTGTAATTCACGTAACAAGTCACGAATAACGCGACTTTTCCTGGTGTTCTGTCACCATTCTTAGCGGACTTCGTTGCGACATCTTCTTTCCTCGAAAGGTTTCTAAAAGTCGTACCTGAGTACTTCGGCAACTGCCTGTCTTTGTGGATACCAATCGTCTTTTCCATTGCGAGACGCGTAACCGTATTATTATTAACCGCGTTTATGGTCTGAACCACAACGGGAATAGAGGACAGTTTACCCAGAGCATCCGTGCTCGATAACAGCTTATCCCGCCACTTCGTCTGGCCCTTCTTAAATTTTTGAGCTTTTGCTCGGAGCATTAGGTGAGGAAAGTCAACGTTCCACTCATGTGGCGGCACATAAGGGCACTTGGCCATGTAGCACATGTCGCATAAGTAACATTTATCAATGACTTTCCAGTAGTCCTCTTTTGCGACCCCATCAACCTCCATGGTTGAGCTCTCGTCGACAAGGTCAAATAGCGTAGGAAAAGCTGTACAGAGGCTGACACAACGTCTGCACCCATGGCAGATGTCAAAAACCCTCTCGAGCTCCTCAAAAAGTGGCTCTTCCTGATAAAACTCTTCCGACATCCAGTCAAGCGGATGCCTCGTTGGGGCCTCTAAACTACCCTCTCGCATATCACGTACTCCCTCACGACACTAAAAAAAGCGTGGATGATTGCTCACCCACGCTCTGTTCTACGGCTATTGCCGAGCAAGCCTCTTAGTCTTCCAACGCGTCCAACGCTTTTTGGAAGCGATTTGCGTGAGACCGTTCTGCTTTCGCAAGTGTTTCGAACCAATCTGCAATCTCGTCAAAACCCTCGTCTCGAGCTGTCTTTGCCATTCCGGGATACATGTCGGTGTACTCGTGTGTCTCACCAGCCACAGATGCTTTCAGGTTGTCGCGTGTGCTCCCGATTGGCAACCCGGTTGCTGGGTCTCCGACCTGCTCAAGGTATTCCAAGTGGCCGTGAGCATGCCCTGTTTCACCTTCCGCAGTTGAACGGAAAACCGCTGCAACATCATTTTGGCCTTCAACATCGGCTTTGTTCGCGAAATAAAGGTACCGCCGGTTAGCCTGTGACTCACCAGCGAATGCGTCTTTTAAACTCTGCTCTGTCTTTGAACCTTTCAAATCAGCCATAACTTCCCTTCCAAATTTTTAGTTTCTTTTTTAAAACACGAAAACATCGCTTATGACACCATTTTTTTAGACAAGTTCTAAAAAATGCAGCGTGAGTGTATTTTTAAGTCATTGTCGTGTCAAATGCCATAGTAACAGCCTACGACTGCACCACTACGATTTCGTTTCGACGCAACGAGGCATTATCAGCATTTTTCTTTTTTGAGCGGAAATATTGCTGGTTTTGATAAAAATCCAACCGCTCATTTTCGGCCCACCAACCAGGAACTCCAAGGACCGGCAAAGAGAAAAACCCCCTTCCGCTTGTCATTAGGTCAGTTCGACTCACGAGAATCTCTGCAAGAGCGTCAATGTCTTGGTCAAATCCAGCCTCAAAACACTTCGACTCTTTTGGCACACTAACCACAACCGCCTTTCCCGTCATCCCCACGAAGGGTGTCATGCTTTTTTCAAGCAATCCGTGGCCGAATAAAACGACTTGTACATCATCAATAAATTGCTCTCTGTGACGCCAAAATAAATCAACCCAACGATGACCCGATAATCGATCGACTAAATCTTCATCTCGAGAGATGATAATGACACCCGATTCATCAAAAATTGTCAGCGCGTCCCCCTCTGAAGATCGCCCCTGCACGTTATTGCGTTTGAGCACAGTAAAATGACGCGCATTCAACGCTGCCTTCGTTTTGGGGAACCTCATCCATACGAGTGCGTTTATTAAATCGTGCCAATTATTTGGACGGACCAAGACTTCCCCCCGAAGATATGCACTTTGCTCAAACCGCTCCTCAAAAACGCGCGGCTTCCGATGTTGTGGAACAAATCGAATCGGCTGTCCGCTGGCGTTCGTGATCTCACCCTCTGCTATCTCTAACAGCGAGTTGAGATCGTCCCAGTCCGGCCACCGATCGAAATTCAATGCGTTAATCAAAGGCGCGAACGGTTGAAACCAAGGTAGTGACGTCATCAGTTTTTTCCCCGACGTAAACGTACTGTTTCCGGAACTCATATCAATCGGCGCTTTGTTTCATTTACAATATTTTGAAAACACACAAGTAGGAAGTTTAGTGGATCACGTTGACTGCGTCGTTGTCGGGGCGGGAGTTGTCGGGCTTGCCGTTGCGAGAGCACTCGCCCTTCAGGGAAGAGAAGTGCTGATAATCGAATCTGAAGAAGCTTTTGGCACTCACACCAGTTCCAGAAATTCGGAGGTCATTCATGCGGGCATTTACTATCCACAGAACTCTCTCAAAGCTAAGCTGTGCGTTCAAGGAAAACGCTTGCTTTATCAATACTGTGAAGATAGGGGTATTGCGCACAAGAGAATTGGCAAACTCATCGTCGCAACTGAGGAGTCAGAGATTGACACGGTTAAACAGTATATCTCCAAAGCTTCTGATAACGGGGTAAATGATCTAAAGTGGATCACAGCGGATGAGGTCCGAGACATTGAACCGGATATTAATTCCGTCGGTGCCGTATTCTCTCCTTCGACAGGAATCATTGATTCACATAATTACATGCTCTCCCTACTAGGGGATGCAGAAAATTCAGGCGCAATGCTTGCGTGTAATACAGCTTTTGCCGCTGCGACCATTTCAGACGATCGTTTCGTCGTTCGCACACAAGGAGAGGACTCATTTGAAATATCCTCCGATGTGTTAATTAACTCTGCCGGCCTCAAGGCGTGTCACGTTGCCGAGCATCTATCTGGATTCTCCACGGAAAACATCCCAAAGCCATACTATGCGAAAGCACACTACTACACCCTGAGCGGTAAGAACCCATTCAAACATCTCATTTATCCAGTCGCGCACACAGCATTTCTGGGAGTACATGTCACTCTAGATATCGGAGGTCAAGCACGCTTTGGACCGGACTTGGAATGGGTAGAAAACATTGACTACGCGTTTGATAATAGCCGGATAAAACTCTTTTATGACGCAATAAAACGTTATTGGCCCAACGTCAACTTGGAGAACTTGAATCCCGGGTACACTGGGATTCGACCAAAAATATCAGGCCCTCAAGACCCTGCGGCAGACTTTCTAATACAGTCCGAGGCAACTCACGGTGTGAAGGGGCTTGTCAATTTATTCGGGATTGAGTCCCCAGGGCTCACATCCAGTCTAGCAATCGCCGAGATGGTGAAACAATTAATACTGCGGTGACTGGCCGAACCGTTGCCAGTCAAAAATTACCTTACTTTCCGTCTCGGGCCTTGAGAAGATCAAGCGCGACATCAACAATCATATCTTCCTGACCACCGACCATACGTCGTCGACCAAGCTCAACCAAAATATCGATCGTTTTAAGTCCATATTGTGCCGCCGCACGCTCTGCATGTAACAAAAAGCTCGAGTAAACACCTGCATAACCAAGCGCTAGCGTTTCACGATCCACACGGACTGGTCGATCCTGAAGCGGTCGGACAATGTCCTCAGCGGCATCGATCAACTTATACACATCACAACCATGATTCCACTGCATCCTGTCCGCAGCCGCTATAAACACCTCAAGTGGAGCATTTCCGGCGCCCGCCCCCATCCCTGCAAGGCTCGCATCCACACGATCACAACCCTCCTCAACAGCGACAATGGAGTTCGCCACTCCAAGACTGAGATTGTGGTGAGCATGCATGCCTGTTTCGGTTTCTGGTTTCAATACATCTTTTAGCGCTCGGAAACGATCGCGAATATCGTTCATGTTGAGTGCGCCCCCCGAGTCCACGACATAGACGCAAACAGCACCGTAACTTTCCATTAATCGAGCCTGCTCTGCCAGGCCTTCTGGCGTGTTCATATGACTCATCATGAGAAAACCCACAGGCTCCATGCCAATTTCTCTTGCGTATTCCAAGTGTTGCTTGGAAATATCTGCTTCCGTGCAGTGCGTCGCGACACGCACGACCTTCGCTCCGGCATCGTGGGCCGCTTTGAGATCGTGAATCGTACCAATCCCTGGGATTAAGAGTGTCGCCACCTTCGAATGAGTAAGCTCAGAGGCAACGGCCTCAATCCACTCGACATCAGTATGACGACCAAAACCATAATTGAATGATGAACCCTGAAGTCCATCACCGTGCGCAACCTCAATCGAGTCAACTCGAGCGTCATCAAGCGCTTTTGCAATTTTTTTGACGTGATCGATTCCATACTGGTGCCGGATCGCGTGAGAACCATCTCGAAGAGTCACGTCAGATACGTATATTTTTTTCTCCATCGTCACCCTCACACCGCTACCGATTTAGTTGCGAGAATTCTTTGAGCGAGCCGCTCCCCGGTCGCTAGTGCAGCGGAAGTCATAATGTCTAAATTCCCCGCATAAGCCGGCAGATAGTGTGCCGCACCTTCTACCTGGAGAAATACAGATGTTTTCAATCCGCTTATCTTGCCAACCCCGGAAATGTTGCAGGGGTTATCCTCTGTAAATTCCTCGAACTGTACTTTTTGCTTCAAACGATAGCCAGGCACATAGGCGTGAACGCGCGCAACCATCTCCTCGATGGAGGCTTCAATTTTCTCTTTATCAGCTAAGTCAGACAAAACATAGACCGTGTCTCGCATCAACATGGGCGGCTCTGCAGGATTCAAAATAATGATTGCCTTTCCTCGTTTAGCACCGCCAATGACCTCTATCCCTCTAGACGTTGTCTCGGTAAATTCATCGATGTTCGCCCTGGTCCCTGGACCCGCCGATTTGCTTGATATGGACGCAATAATCTCAGCGTAGTGCACGGGTGCAACCCGAGATACCGCAGCCACAATTGGAATCGTCGCTTGCCCGCCGCATGTCACCATATTGACGTTTGACGCATCCAAGTGCTCATCCAAATTGACTACGGGAACGCAGTAGGGACCAATCGCGGCTGGAGTCAGGTCAACCATCTTGATCTCTGGCTTGAGTTGACGTAATGCTGCGTCATTATTGACATGCGCTCCAGCGGATGTCGCGTCAAACACAATACCGATGTCATCAAAACAATCACTCTCGAGCAATCCAGAAATGCCATCAGAGGTGGCCCATGATCCCATGCGACGCGCTCGCTCAAGGCCATCTGAATTTGGATCAATACCCACCATTGCTGCCATCTCTAATGCTTCACCGTGGCGCATGATCTTGATCATTAAGTCAGTCCCAATATTTCCTGACCCAACAATCGCAGCCTTTACTTTTGACAAAATATCCCCCCCATGGAAAAACGTTGCGACAAGTAAACCTCCGCGACTTCAGGAGATTCTAACGCCAAGTTTTTTTTAATTTCGTTACATTATAGTCTCGAGTACGAGTATATATTTTGATGATTCTCTAGGTCTGGTAAAAATGAGATCATAGGCAGAGACATGAACGGTTTAGCATGAATCAACTTGACTTAAACGGTCGCATCGCAGTTGTCACTGGTGGTAGTTCCGGAATCGGTGAAGCGACTGTCCAGCGAATGCTTTCATCTGGCGCCAAAGTCGCCGTGTGGGATATGAATATTCCGAGCACCAATTACGATCCGGACTCGTTTGTTTTCATCAAGACCAACGTATCGGATGAGACATCAATAGCGAACGCGACGACCAAGACGCTAGAGCGCTTTGCGCGCGTTGACTCACTGGTTAACTCAGCCGGAGTTGCGGGCATCAACGCCCCCGTGGATGAGTATCCAATTGACGAATGGAAACGAGTCATCGACATTAACTTACACGGGACTTTTCTGACTTGTCGCGCGCTCGTTCCCCACATGAAGGATAACGGTTATGGCCGCATCGTGAATCTATCATCTGTCGCAGGAAAAGAGGGAAACCCCACGGCATCCGCCTACTCAGCAGCGAAAGCTGGCGTGATCGCACTAACGCGGTCCTTAGGAAAAGAACTCGCGACCTCCGGCGTTTTAGTTAACGCGGTGACGCCCACCACAGTGAACACCCCTATACTTGCGCAAGTGTCAGAAAGTCACATCGATTACATGAAATCAAAAATTCCCATGGGAAGGCTTGGAGACGCTCAAGAGCTCGCCTCGCTCATCGTGTGGTTGTGCACCGCTGAATGCTCATTCAGCACGGCAGCCGTATTCGATGCGTCAGGTGGACGAACAACATACTAATTTGTAGCAACGAGGACACTCAAAATGAAAATGAAAGCAGCCGTCATCCGAGAAATGGGGCTCCAACAACCCTACAGCGAATCAAAACCAATCACGATCGAAGAGGTCGAGATAGCGCAGCCGCAAGAGCGCGAGCTCTTGATTCAAGTCAAAGCTGCCAGCCTATGTCACTCGGACTTGTCAACGGTTAATGGAAATCGCCCGAGACAAATGCCAATGATCCTCGGTCACGAGGCCGCAGGTATCGTTGTCGAGTGTGGTGATGGGGTAACAGATATAGAGCCAGGCGACCATGTCGCATTGGTGTTCGCACCAAGCTGCTCTGAGTGTATCCCGTGTAAAGAGGGACACCCCGGGCGATGCGAGGCTGGTCAACAAGCGAACGGAGCGGGGACATTACTTGGCGGCGGAATTCGGCTCAGTCAGGATAACGAGCCCGTTTATCACCACGTCGGGGTATCCGCATTCGCAGAATATTGCGTCGTCAATCGAGGCTCGGTGGTAAAAATAGACAAAAGCTTGCCTTTCGATGAGGCCGCATTATTTGGATGTGCTGTACTCACAGGAGTCGGCGCGGCTCTAAACACA
>Ga0255780_10005664_pt1 | contig 10487 bp, 2 predicted proteins | sample 071ome_32_FD_179978 | JGI IMG/M metagenome (GOLD analysis project Ga0255780, IMG submission 179978) | Coastal salt marsh microbial communities from the Groves Creek Marsh, Skidaway Island, Georgia - 071405AT metaG (version 2) | ecosystem: Environmental > Aquatic > Marine > Intertidal zone > Salt...
TCAACGCAGGCCCCTTCAACAACAACAAGGCCTTCTCTTGGCACGGAGGAGGCGTTGCGAGGGTCTGTCCCGCAGACCTGCTCAACGTCATCGTTGTAGCCGTCGTTGTCATCGTCGTCGTCGGCGACAAGGGGGTTCAGAGGTCCGTCGATGTCGTTGTCGGGTATTCCGTCGAGGTCCGTGTCTTGGCCGACCAGCAGGACCAACGTCACCTCCACGACGCGCTCTTGCTCAAGATCCAAGCCGCGCAGCGTGATGTTGGCGCCGGGTTGCACCATCGAAGGGGTGCCTTCGATAAGGCCTGTGGAGGCGTTCAACGCAATCCCTTCAGGGAGGGATCCGTCGGAGGTCCACAAGACTGGATTGATGTTCTCAAGCACGGGTTCGAACCTGTAGAATTGCCCGAACACAAGGTAGCCGAAGAGGTCCTCGGTCAGGTTGCCGTATTCGAGCGAGGCCGGCTCAAAGCGGTCGCAGATGCGGTCACCGTCGGTGTCCATTGGCACGTCCTCAGGGTCCAGTGGATCGGTCATGCACGCCGCTTCGTCTTCGGAGGACCACCCGTCGTTGTCTGGATCGGCTTCCAGCATGTCACAGACCCCGTCGCCGTCCACGTCGCTCGGCACGGAGGACGCGTTCGTCGGATCCGTGGCGCAGTCCACTTCCATCCGCTCCTCCCAGCCGTCACCGTCAGAATCCCTCACCTTCGGGTTGGTGCCGAGGGTTTCCTCGAGCAAATCCAACAAGCCGTCGTTGTCGTCGTCCACGTCCTCCACCAGACCCGGAACGCCGCCATTGGGCAATTCGTCCGGTCGGCCGTCGCCGTCGGTATCGAGCAGCACGGTGATGTTCAGGTGGACGGCGACACTGACCCCGGTGGTGTTGGCCCAGAGGGTCCACATGCCCTCCTCGTGGAGTTCAACGGGCGGCTGCCATCCTCGGTAGGCTTCGATGTAGGCGGTCTGGGCAAGCGAAATCATCAGCACGGACAGCAGCACGGCTCGGAACCGCTGCGCCCGCATCTTCGCTCACCTACGGATGCAAGGTTTCGGCTTGTTTGACCCAATCGGCGACCTTGCCGGACGCCCCGACGGCCTCTGCGAGGGAGGTCAGACCCTCCTCGTCGAGCGCGAGCAGGTCCGCCAAGGAAGTCACGCCGGCGAGTTCGAGTTTGGCGACCATCGCCGGTCCGACGCCCTTCAAGTCGGAAAGCGACGCAGTTGGAGCATCTTCGCTTGGGTCGCCTTCAGCCTCGTCCTTGGAAGCAGGAGCAAACTCGGCTTCGACCTCGTCCTCTGCCACGGGCTCGGTCTCGGGCTCCGCCTCAGGTGCCTCTTCGGCCGCTTCGGGCGCCGTTTCCTCAGCCTCAGGTTCGTCGGCCGCTTCGTCCTCATCTTCGACCTCGGGCTCGGATTCCTCGGGCTCCTCGGCCTCCTCGGCGATCTCTCGCTCAATGCGCTCTTCCTTGTCGGCGCGGAGGGTTTCCTCTGCCAGTTCATCGAGGCCATCGGAAGGCTCACTCGGCGATTCCTCGCTTCCGTTCTCCGCTCCGGCCTCGGCCGCCTCGGCTTCTGCCTCGGCTTGGCGCTCAGCGCGCTTCAAGGCCTTCTGGGCCTGCTTGAGCGCCTTGGCCTCCTCGCGGGCAGCCGCTTCGGCCTCCTCGAAGGCCCGTGCTTCCTCAAGCATGAGTTCCTGTTCGACCTGTTTGGCCTTCGCCGCTTCGACCATTTCGTCCATTTCGGCTTCGACCTCGGCCGCGGTCGTGGCCGCGGCCTCGCGGGACTTGGCCGACAACTCATCGAGGGCGGCACGCTCCATGCGCTCCTCTTCGACGATGGCGTCCTCGGCCTCAGCACGCGCTTTGCGGGCCTTGGCCTCAAGGTTCTCCTTGTCCTTGGACTCGGCCGCAGCGGCGATGTCCGCTTCGTAGCGGGCCATGATGGAAGCACGCTCACCGGTGCGGCGCACCTGGTTGGATTCGAAGGCCGCAAGGGCTTCGACGTACGCGCGGTCCTCTTTGATGTGGGCTTCCCAACGCACGCGAACCTCTTCACGGCCCACACGGCCGTCGAAGATGCATGAGCCGCCTTCAAGCGACATCTGGGCGCTGTCGTTGAACACCAATCGGAAGGCGATATTGCCCTCCAAGTCGGCCTTAAGATCGAGGCTGGGCGGTGCGTCGCCCCCGGCGGCCACGGCGCTGAAGCGTCCAAGGTTGGCGTCTTCGTTGGCGTCACGGATGCGCACGAGGCTGCCCGGCACCAGATGCGCGATGCGGATGATCTCATCGGACTGCACCATCCCACCGGGCGGGACCATGCGGGAACTTCGCAGCACGTAGGGTTCCTCAGAGGTCCCAGCACCACGCATGAACGCGGGTTCAGCGGACATCAATTCGGGCGTCGGCTGGTCGGCTCGACCGAGCACGCGGCTCCACAGGAAACCGCCGCCGACGATGGCGGCCACGGCGAGTAAAGCAGAGTACCACGAAGCCAACCACGTCACAAGGAGAACGGTCACGGCGCTGACGCCGATCAGCACGAAGGGAATGTCCCGCTCACCGAGCGCGTTGCCCATGGTTCTAGCCTCCCACACATTTCCATATCAGCGTTTCAAGACTCGTCAGCGAATTCACGGGCTTGCCGCGCCCATTCGTCGCGCTTGATGCGACCTGGGAAGAACTCGATGGCGACGTTGACTTCTTCCTCGATCTCCGGCGTCATGTTGCCCACCTGTCGGAAGGTGTAGATGCCCAACACGTGCAACTTGTCCTCAATGAAGGGCCCGATGCCCTTGATGCGTTGCAAGTCGTCGGCCACGGTCACGGTCGCCAAGGCCGCGAAGGCCCGCTTGAGCCCCGTCACGCCGGTCAGGCGTCGACCGTCCTTGCCGGTCCAGGCGATGTGCATGCCACCGTCTGCGTCCGAAATGAAGGCCTCGCCCTGCTCAGCAAAGCGGGACGCGTCCTCGACTTCGAGCGCTTCGGCACCCTTCTTTACGGGCTCTGCGACGCCGCTGCTCGCGGCCACGCCGATGGTTCCGAAATCGATGGTCTTGGACTTCTCCGCCACGCGGATGAGTTCTTCCTCCCGCTTCCGGGCCTTCTCGTCGAGATCAGCGAGGCGCTTTCGACGCTCCTCAAGCTCGGCTTCCATCTTCGCCTGACGCGCCGCGGCTTCGGCTTCGGCTTGACGGCGGCGCTCGGCTTCGGCTGCAGCGGCCTCGGCTGCTGCTTTCGCCTTCATCTCGGCAGCCTCTTCCTCGGCCTGTTCCTTCGCAGCCTTCGCTTCGGCTTCCGCCTTGGCCTTCGCTTCTGCAGCCTCCGCCGCGGCCTTCGCCTTGGCTTCCTCCGCTTCAAGCTTGGCCTGTGCCTTCAATTCCTCGGCCTCAGCCGCCGCCTGCGCCTTGGCTTCAGCGATGTCTTTCTCGGCCTGCGCTTTGGCTTCAGCAGCCTCGGCCTCCACCTTGGCTTTGGCCTCGGCTGCAGCGGCGGCCTCGGCTTCCGACTTGGCCTTCTTGTCCGCGGCTTCCTTCGCCTCGGCGTCTGCCTTGGCCTTCGCCTTGGCCGCAGCGGCAGCCGTTTCGGCGGCCAGCCGGGCCTCAGCGTCGCCACCTTCGTCCTCTTCCTCGGCCTCACCTTCGATCTCGATCTCCCACAGGACGTAGACCGAAGCCCGTCCGAACTTCAGACAGCCTTCGTAGGTCGAACCCTCCGCGCTCGGCGCGGCTACGTCGTCGAAGACAAGCCGCACGAGGAGCGTGCCCTCGTCGTCGGCTACAAGCAGGGTGGAGGGGGCTTCGTCGTCCTTCAGGTCCACCATCGCAAAGCGACCTTCACCGCTGGGCGAGGAAAGGTCCTCGAGTTCCACGGTGATGTTTGGCGTCATGCCATGGAAGCGGATGGTCTGTTCCGACTGAACGCTGCCGCCCGATTCGACGGTGGCACCGACCAGCACCCATGGGTGTTGCTTGGTGCCCTCGCCCTTGCCGGCTTCGGGAGCGACAATGGTGCGCTCTGGCTCAGGCCCGATCACACGTTCGCGCAGGAAGAGCAGCAGGAGCAGCAAGAGCAGCAGGAAGAGGCAGCAGAGCCACAACGGGAATCCTGTTGCGCCGTCCTCGACGGGGTCCTCCGCGAGGACGCAGTCCGGCTCCTGGGCCGCCGTCGGGTCTGGGACATCGGAGGCGTCCTTGGGGTCGGTGCCGCACGTGGACTCAAGCGCGTCCTGCACGCCGTCGCCGTCGTCGTCGGCGTCCGCCACACGTGGTCCATCGCCGTCCGGGTCCTCGTCGGCCAGGCCGTCGCGGTCGGTGTCTTCGAAGATGCCAAGTGAGATGGTGGTGTTCACCGAGAGGCCCTCGACGGTGTCGTTGGCCCAGATGGTGTAGGTGGTGAGGGGGCTTGCGCTGGTTGGAATGCCGGTGATCACCCCGTTGGTGGACCGCGCAAGGCTGCCGAAGGAAAGCCCGTCGGGCAGCGCGGGTTCGATGGCCCACAGGTCGGCGGTGATGCCGCTGAGGCTTGGAACCAGGTTCACCTGTTCCCCAACGCCAAACCAACCGTCACCGACGCTGTAGGCGACGCCCTCGGACTCTGGCGTGTCGCACAGGCCGTCGTCGTTCGCGTCGTAGGGCACGTCGAGGACGTCTCGTGGGTCGGTGCCGCAGAAACCTTCCATGAAGTCGGTCCATCCATCGCCGTCGTCGTCCGTGTCCGAAAGGTCGCAGACATGGTCGCCGTCGAGGTCGTCGGGCAGGTCGCTGCTGTCGAGGGGATCCGCGTTGCAGAAGTTCTCCTCCACGTTGGTCCACCCGTCGCCGTCCACGTCGTCGTCGGCGCTGTCGCAGCGACCGTCTCCGTCCATGTCGTCGGGCAGGCTCAGCGCGTCGCGTGGATCGCTTCCACACGAGGACTCGTTGGCGTCCGACCAACCGTCGCCGTCGTCGTCGAGATCGTACAGATCGGCGATGCCGTCGTCGTCAAGGTCACCCAGCACCGTGATGAGCAGCCAGGTGGAGGCGCTGTGGAGCGCGTTTCGTGCTTCCACCTGCACCAGGAGGTTGGCCCCCTCGACGCTTGGGGTGCCGCTGATGGTTCCGTTGCTCGCATCGAGCACCAAGCCCTCGGGCAACGGCGAGAGCAGCGTCCAATTCGTGACGTCGCCACCGGCCACGATGGCTTCGTTCTCCAGCATGCTCTGGTTGACCGTCAGCATCGGCTGCTGGTCGATGTAGACCACGCTCAGCGGCAGGTCACGAACGTCGTCCAGCACGTCGCACAGACCGTCCCCGTCCTCGTCGGCGGGGTGGTCGTCGGCATCGAAGGGATCGGTGCCGTTGCAGGCCGCTTCGTCCACGTCGCTCCAACCGTCGTTGTCGTCGTCCGGGTCGATGGCGTCGGGGAGGCCGTCTTCATCGAAGTCAAGGTCGGCGTCCACCACGGCCATCCAGAGCACCGCCGTGGCCCAGTAGAGGTCGTTTGAGGCGTTGATGGTGTAGGCGGCCAGGTTCGACACCTCGGTGGGCGTCCCGCTGATGCTGCCGTTATCGTCCAAGACCAAGCCGACCGGCAGGTCAGGCTCGATGGTCCAGTTCACCACGTCGCCACCGAAGGAGAGGACGGTGAAGGTCGGCATGGATTCGTTCACGGTCAGCAGCAGTTCGCTGTCGAGCAGCACAAGTTGGATGGCGCGGTCGTCCACGTCGTCAAGCGCGTCGCAAAGCCCGTCGCCGTCGAGGTCGCCCGGACGGTCGACCGGGTCGAGGTCGCTGTGATTGCCGCACTCGGTCTCCTCTTGTTCGGTCCAGCCGTCGCCGTCGTCGTCGAGGTCGGCGTTGTTGCCGATGCCGTCATCGTCGGTGTCCACCCACTCGGTGGGGTCCACCGGGAAGGCGTCCTCGCCGTCGTCGTAACCGTCATTATCGCAATCAGCGATGAGGTCGCAGCCGACTTCTTCGTCGCCGTCAAGCACGCCGTCGCCGTCGTCGTCCGGGTCGATCGCATCAGGGAGGCCGTCGCCGTCGGTGTCAGGGCTGACGCTGATGGTGATGACGCCCGAATCGTTCGCGCCAGAAGCCGTGTACACGGTGATCGTGAAGTCCGTGGCGTTGAGTTCCTCCGTGGGCGTCCCCCAAACGGTGCCGTTGGTCGCCCCGAAGTTGAGGCCCGTGGGGAGGGCCGGCTCGATGGTCCATGAGGTGGCCGAATCGCCGCTGGTCTGGCCAGCGAAGGGTTGCATGGCCGAGTTGTTGACCAGGTTCAGGGAGCCTGTGGGCAAGGCGAGCGTGATGCTCTCCACCGGCTCGACGACCTCGATGACGAGGTCAAAGGTGTCGAAGGCCCCGCCCGTGGCGTTCACCCGAACGGTGTAGGTTGTCGCCGGGCTTGACACCGAAGGCGTACCGTACAAGGTCCCGTTGGTCGGACCAAGGTTGATCCCCGCAGGCAAGGACGGCGAGACGGTCCATTGCGCTGGAGATTCACCGGTCGTCTGCCCGCCGATGGCTTGCATGGTGGTCCCGTTGGTCAGCGTGAGGCGACCGACGGGGAAGACCATCGCGATCCCGCTTCCCGGCACCGTGATGTTCACTTCTTGGGTGAAGGAACCGCCGCTGTTGGTAGCGGTGATGTTCACGCTCGACGTGTTCTGAATGAGGTAGGCCGTGCCGCTGAGGGTCCCCGTCGTGCTGTTGAAGACCATGCCGTAGGGCAAGGTACCGGAGATGGACCACGTTTCGACCATCCCACCTGTATGGACCGCAGGTTCATCGAAACTGCTGTCACGAGGAATCCACAGCGAATTGTTGCCCCCGTAGGTGAAGTTCGGCAGGGGCTCAACCACGGTCAGTTCGATGATTTCGCGCGCGCACTGGTTCCACAGGTTGCACACGACGACCACGTAATGCGCAGCGGTCATGTTGACCGTCGCCGTGCCCACAATGCTGCCGTTGGCCAACAGGGACAGGCCGTTGGGCAGGGCCGGACTCACGGTCGCAGGGAGCAAACCATGCCCGCTCAGCGTCGTGTTGTAGACACTTCCGTTCATGCCGCGGGTCAAGGTTCCCGTGGCCGGCAGGTCAAACCCGATGGCGCTGGGTGCAACGCCGATCATCACTTCGTGGCTGAACACCCGTCCGTCCACGGTCATGTTCAACCAGTACGGGTTCGGGGTGGTGGTGGTGGGATAGGAGCCCTGCAAGCGCCCGCAGGTGGAAGAGAAGGTGAGGCCGCTGGGCAGCCACGTGCTGCCGTTGGTGCCCACCAGAGACCACGACTCACCCAAGGCCGACGTGCTGCTGGTGCACATGCTCTCGGAGAGGTCCGTGTATCGGTAGCTGGTCCCTTGATTGCTGAACAACGGCAGATGCTCTGCCTGATGGCCCAGTCCGGAGGCAAACCGAAGCACGGACGACATCAAGCCGTCCACGTTTCGACCGTCGTCATAGGCCCACGTCACTTCGACGGGAGTTTGCATGGGTGGGCCGCTCGGTACGCTGAACGTTTGGTAATCACGGAGATGAAACACCGGCATGCCGGAGGCATCGAAGCCAACCGCTGTGCTATGGTAAACGCCGCCGAGTTCCACCGCCGTGGCCATTGCCGTAGCCCTGCGTCCATCGCCCTCAAGCACGACCAGATCGTACCGGTCACTGATACCCCACGCTCCTGACGTCCTGACGAGCACAAAGATGCGGTCGCCGTCGGTCTGGGCCGAAAGGGACGTGGTCATCTCCACAAGTTCGCCATTGTAGAGCACATAGCCAAGCGGGGCGGCTGAAGCGAAACCGTTTCGCATGTCCACGCCCATGATGGGCGCATCGCTCAGCCGAGCACCGTCCGAAGCACGGAAGCGGAAGAGGTGGATCGGATGTTCGGCCAGCGACGTGTTGTTGTAGGCCACGGTCCCTGCTGGAACGCTCGAAGTGGGGCGTCCTGCGGTCGAATTGGTCACGCCCATGTCGAGGTAGGCACCTGCCCTTCCGTCGCGGGCCGTCGCGCGAACGACCGCGACGGTATCGTCGTCCATCACCATCGATTGCACACTATACGCCCCGTCGGTCACGTTGCCGTGCTGGTACCACAACGCGTTCCCGTCTGCGTCGAACATGAGCAAGAAATGATCACGGCCAGAGGTGGGCGAGCCTTGGCCGAGCGGCAACATGAGGTCGCCCCACGTCTGCTGCCCGTTCGTCATGTAACTCAGGAGCATCTTGCCGTCGCTGGTGTGATCAAGGTCCACTCGCTTCACTTCTGCATGGCCCCACGACGGTGACGTGCTCACGTCGCTGGTCGACAGCCATTCGACCTCACCGTCAGAGGTGAGCGACGCGAGCATGATGTTGGTCTTCTTGTTGTAGACGTCGTCGTCGTCGTCACATTCTCCCGTCCTGCTGGCGTGGATTTCGTGCCCGCCGAAGGTCCCCACCAAGGGCGCTTCTGCACAGAACTGAATCGCCAAGTTGATCCCTCCGTCGGGAGCGATGCTCAGGTAATTGTCGTCCATCATGCCGTAGTTGCTGGGCGGGTAAGTCTGACGAGCCTGGTAACTGCTCCAACTGACGCCCTCCTCTCCAGGGTTGCTCCAGTAGTAGGAGGAATTGCCCGCCCTATGCTTCACGTGTTGCGTCCACTGCACCATGCCTTCGTCACCGAAGGAAGCGAGCACCAACTTCTTGCGTTCACCCCAACCCTCGCACTCGGTATTGCTGCTGTACAAGGTGGTGCACGCCTCAGAGGCAAGGATGTCCTGCTCTGGGTTGGGGAATTTGATGTCGTTCTCGGAGGAGCACGACGTCTGAGAACAACTGCTCGATCCTGCAAGGAAAAGCACCAGCGGATTCCCGTCGGCGTCGAGGGCAAGGTCCAGCGGATGGGTCCAGCCGTGACTCCGAATGTTGGAGGTCCAATTGACGACGGCACTGCCGTTGGGCCGGTAGCCGGTCAGCACGAGGTCCGAGCTGGTATGGCTAAAGCCGTTCACCTTCCCTGCGGCATCCGTGCTATGCCACGACAGCGTGTAGCGGCGGCCGTCCTCGGTGGTCACCATGTGGCTGGCCTTGTTGAGCGGCGAAGACGAGCTCCCGAATTCACCCACGCTGACCATCGCGGGTTCAGCGATGCGAAGCAGGACCACCATGTCGATGGTCGCTCCATTGGAGGTGATGCGCAAGGTGACGTTTTGGCCTTCAGGCACCGCCACCGTCGGCGTGCCGGAGATGGCTCCGGTCGTTGTGTTGAGCACCAGCCCGTTGGGGAGGGAGGTCAACGCGGTCACGCCGGTCACCTCGTATCCACCAAAGGGCAAGGGCTCTGCGGCCGAAAACAGGCCGGATTCCCACAAGAGGTCCTCCTCGGCGAAATGAAGCATGGCCCCGAGGCTTGCGTCACACACGCCGTTGTTGTCTTCGTCGACCGGCGTCCACGACGCGTCAGCGGCCGGGTCCACGCGCAGCGCTGGCGCAAAGAGCAGCGTTTCATCGGTGGCCGAATGACCGGTCACGAGCACGGTCGACCGACCGGCGGTGTCGGTTGCATGCCCGACGGAACGGTGCCAATTGGTCGCGAGGGTGCCACCCGGGAGCACGGTCGTGGACACGACGCCCGAGGCGTTGAGTTCGGACACGGCCACCGAGAGGTTGCTGAGGACATAGGACATGCGAAGGCCGCCCGCCGGCGTCCAATCCAGGCCAAAGCTGTTGGTGGCGTGGTACGCTGACTTGATGCCCGTGACGGCACCGACATGGTGCACGTAAGGCGCGGTGCCGTTGATGATGAGGTGTTCGTGATCGACCAAAGCGCTCGTGGTTGAGTTGACCGTCGGCAGGATCCAGTGCACCTGACCCTCACCGTCGGCCACCATCTTGCCGGGGGTGTATCGGAGCGTGGTCACGCTCGAGGTCAGGCTGCTTGGCAGCGTCAGCGGCAGAGCCGTGCTGTCGTAAGCGTCGAAGGTGTGGTTCCACGTCACGACGCTAAGGCTTGACGTGACAGAGTATTCAGTGCCACCGTAGCTCCCATCATAGAGCGGTTGTACACCGTGACTGAGGACCAAAAGCGACCCGTTCTCAAGGCGCAGGGCTTGAACAGGGTATGCGTTTGGAATGTCGAGGTCTCGTGTGAAGCCGTCCAAGGTCTCCAGGCTCTCAGAATTCCCTTTGATCACCATGACCTGCCCGTCGGCGTCAAGGAATGGAGCGAAGGCGTAGCCGCTGTCCTCGTCGCCGATGGAGCGCGGCACGAGGGCCCCGTCTTCAACGTCAAGAAGGTAGGAAATGACCCCATCTGACGACGGCCCCCCATAGGCCGTGAAGGCCACGGAGGAACCCAAGTTGGTGGCGCGGTGGGCGCCGAGGTCCGACTCGGTGCTCAATTTGAGGGCCTTGGCCATTGGATCGTCCTCGGTCAGGTCGAGCAGGTGCGTGCCGGCATCGAGGCTGCTCACCGACAAGGCCGCCATCGGCGTCCTGCGGTCAGCGCCACCAAGGAA
>Ga0255780_10005677_pt1 | contig 10476 bp, 7 predicted proteins | sample 071ome_32_FD_179978 | JGI IMG/M metagenome (GOLD analysis project Ga0255780, IMG submission 179978) | Coastal salt marsh microbial communities from the Groves Creek Marsh, Skidaway Island, Georgia - 071405AT metaG (version 2) | ecosystem: Environmental > Aquatic > Marine > Intertidal zone > Salt...
ATCAGGTGCAATTACAGTTCTTTTATTTGCCATCTAGAGATCCTATATAAACTTATACAACTATTTATCATAATGAACCAGAAGTCAAAAAAAAGCCCTTGTAAAACAAGGGCTCCTTTTTCAGTATGAAAAGTAATTCTTACTGGAATGCTACATTTGCTAATGTAATTGCGTCTACATAATCAGCCGCATTACCAAGAGATGAAGCAGTATTTGTAAGTTCTTTATAACCATATCTTGTCATAAAGCTCACTACTGGCTCAAAAGTAGCAGGATCCATAACAGGACCTGTACTCATCAATGGAATGTATGGGCAGTAGAATGCTGGAGCATCAGTTTCGCTTGAACCTTTGTAACCAACAAGTACTTTAGTACCGTCAGCCGCATAGTTGTCAGCGAAAACTCTGATTGTTCCGTTTAAAGTACCAACAAACTTAGTGTTTGTAGGTGCTTCGAAAGAACCTTCAGTTGTTCTAGCAAAAGTTGAAGTTGACGCACTTTGTAGGATTGTCAATGCTTCTGGAGAAACAACGATATAGTTACCAGCGCCGCGTCTTGTTCTAGCCGCGATTCTGTTAGCCGCTCTGTTGATCTCGATTGCTAATAACGCATGTCTGTCACCAACATAAGTTGGAGTGTAAGCAGAACTTAAACTGTTAAAGTCTAAAGTTGTACCAGCACCTGCGAGTGTTCTTAAAGAACCAATAATTTCTTGGTCGATTTCAACAACGATCTCTTGTGCAAGAGCTTGCATGATTTCTGCTTCTACATCAACGCCATGCATTGCTTCAGCGTCTTGAGCAGCCTCAAAAGTCCAACGAGCTGATAACCTTCTTGTTTTGGCTTCAACTGTTTCTTTCAAGATTTGAATGCTCATTTTTCTACCTGGTGTACCCTCAGCAGATGCTGTTGCATCTGGAGAACCGGCGTATGTGTTTGCAAGTTTGAAAGGACTTAATGCCTCGTCACCTGCTGTCGCGCCACCACCTGTTTCCGCATAACGGACTCTAAGTGTGTGGATTTGCCCTACTGGGCCAGTCATAGGTTGAACACCTACTAATTCGTTAGCAATAACCGAAGGCATAACCCTGCGGATTAAAGGTAACATTACTTTGTTTAATGTTGCTACTGAACCTGCACCTGTGGCACCTGCTGTTGCGGCCTCTGACAAATGTCTTTTTGTATTTTCGAGGACCACATCCAAAGAAGATTTTCTGTTACCAGAAAGACCTTCTAACAAGGCGTCTTTAGTTGCGGACCAGTTGCTTTCAAATAATTCTGCCATTTCTTTGCTCCTTTATTTTGAAAGTCCGGCTAATTTACGGATCATATCTATTTCAACAATATCATCCGCTTTGTCATTGGCTTCTGCGGATGCAGTTGCCTTCTTATCACCAGTGTGCTCTTTCTTCACAACTGATTCTGACAATGTCTTCTTCACTCTTGGTGCTTCACCTTCTAATACACTTGAAATATACTTGTTAAAAGCCTTTTCAAGGTTTTCAGTTTTCACACTTTCAAGTAAGTCTGACATAATTTCTTTCTTCTCTTTGCCTAATGGTGCTAAAAGTTCGTTTAACTTTTCTTTTCTTTCGAATCGATCGTTAGCGACTCTTAACTTTGATTCAGTTAATTTAACTGAATCCTCACTTTCAGCAATCTTTTCGTTTGCTTCAGCAAGTTTAGTTTCCATTTCGGCTAGTGTTTTCTGTATTGTTTTGATTTCTTTGCTTTCGTTTAAGTAACTAGTACCATATTCGCTTGCAAAGGCTTCAAAAATTCTACGACCAAAGTCGTTCTCACGAGCCTTTGTGATATCATTACGGAAAGATTTAACTTCTTCACTAATAACCTTGTTAATAACGCCTTCGACCTTATTAGCGGCTTTAGAGATGAAATCTTTTTTGGCTTCAGCAAGTTGCTTTTTGCCTTCTTTAACCATTTTGACTTTTTGCTCTACTAATGATTTTTTGTCTTCATGGAATTCTGCTAGTTCGCCAGCAAGTGATTCTGTTACAAAATCATCTAATTTTGCAACATGCTCACTAACTCTTGATCTATCAGCACGAAGCTCTTTAACTTCTTTTGCAACCATTTCAGTTACAAATTTATCAAGTAGTTTTGCATGTTCACTAATGGACTTGTGATATTTGACTCTATCGATTGCTAGGTTGTCTTTCTCTTCTGCAATAGTTGCGATTTCTGCTTTAAGTTGCTCGGTGAACCATGTATCCACGGCTTCAACGATTGTAGATTTGTCATGCTCATATCTTTGAGCAAACTCTTCCCTTAATTCAGCAGTCAACTCATCTCTTGCTTCTGAGATTTTTTGTTCCCATGCTTCTTGTAGGCTAGTCTTAACTTCTTCAGTTAAATCTGCACCTTCAAGTAAGTCATTAAATGTCACTGCCATAGTAGTCTCCTACTCTCTATAGTTTGAGTTCATTGATGAGACGAGTGATTTCCCTCATCAAATGTTTTTCTGCACTTTTTTCGTGTGTCACTGCTTCAGCAATGCTATGTAACATAGCACCGCCTCGCATGTTAAATAAACTTTCATAGATTGTCTTTGGGTATGCATCAGGTGCACTGGGCTGGGCCACAATGTCCACTGTAACGATATCAAAATCAGAAACTTTGCCTGATTCGTTAACATTACCGCTTCCTCTACTTGAAACGCCCAGTTTCGCGCCTGCTTTTAATAATGCTCTCGCAATATTACCCATCGGCGTATCTATAATTTTAAGTTTTCCTAATCCGTTTGAATCTTCACAGTACATATCAGTAATAATGTGAGATACACGGTCTAAATTAATCTGTAATTCTTCTGGATGATCTAATTCACCCATTACAGTTTCACCTTTTGATAGCCTTTGCTTTACACTTTCTACTGCTTTAGCAATTTCATCTTTTGGATAAACTCTACCGTTTTGGTTTTTGACTTCACCCTGGATGAAAAGACCTGCCATAAAAAGATCTTTTCCGTCTTGCGACTCCATGATTTCTACCCTGGATTGCTCCGGGCTCATGTATTCGTAAAGTTTTCTAGCCATCATAGTTTGTTACTCCTACAAGTAAAAAGGACAATTAAGCCTTTTTAGGTTCAACATCAATGTTGTCTGTAGGTGTGTGATCTTTTGCTTTGTTAGCACCAGCATCGCCATCACTGCCATCTTTTGCTTTTACAGGCTGACCTGCACCTTTAACTGTTGTTGGTGCTGGCTTTTTAGTGAATGGTGAACTGCCGTTAGAAGCATCTGCTTCACCTGCTTTAGGATCTGCAACTTTATCTTGAAGTTTAGTTGCTTCTTCAACAACTTCTTCGTCAACTTCGTCTGCTTCTTCGTCTAAATCATATTCAACAGACTCAAGATCAAGTTCGTCTTCCATGTCGCCCATTTCTTCATCACCGGCATCCATTTCAGCGTCTTCAGCATCATCGCCATCTTCATCTGCTAAAAGTTTTTCAAATTCTGCTTTGAGATCGTCAAGTTCTGATTCAAGCTCGTCGACTTTATCTTCGATATCGCCGTCTAATTCGCCTTCTTCTTCACCCATTTCGTCATCTTCGATCTCTTCTTCGTCAGCAAGAATGTCGTCTTCAAAGTCATTGCTTTGATCAATTACTTCGTCAACAGCATCTTGTTCAAATGCTTCTTCTGACTCCTCAACAGCATCTTCTTCATCTGATTCCTCAACTGCTTCGTCTTCTTGTTCTGTGGATTCTTCAACTTCCTCTTCATCAGATGAATCTTCGTCTAAAATGCTTTCGTATTCTGCTCTTGCTTTAGCAACAACATATTCGTGTAGCATTTCTTCTGCTTTTTCATTCTCTTCAGCAAGGAGAAGTTCAAGAATTTCTTCTAATCTACTTCTTGATTCTGACATTGTGGCCTCCTTAAATAAGAATCTAATTACGCACAGATACGGTCTCGTATATGTACGGCTATTGTTACTTAGTGTAAACTGATGTTTTTTTGTTTAAAATGGTGTGATTTTGACGCAAAATGACCACTTAGACGGCCATTTCGGAGTGTGTATGTATAATCTTTTACAATGTCGGTGCTTCTGCGCCTGCTGTGTTATACATTACTTTGACAAATTTTTTGTGTTCTATGTCTTCTGCTTTTTTAACTTCTCTGTACTTACGAAGTTTATTTATCTGTTCTAAGGTAAGTTTTGCTTTTCGTGTGTCGCCCGTTTGTCGTTCAACAAACTCATCAAATTCCGGATTGTAAAATTCGTTTAATCTCATTATACTTGCCCTTCTGGTGGCGGTGTTACTCCGCCCACATCAGTATTTATCTGATCAGTACCTTCTGCGTTAGGATCTAATCCGCTTAGATCTGCGTCTGCTTCAGGATCTACTTGCTCGTTAGGCATTGCTCTCACACCGATGTTTTTAAGATTTAAGTTTTCGCTGTCGTCAATAAACTTCTGATAGTTGTTTTCTTCACGCCAGAATTTTTCGTTTGCTTTGATTTCGTCTTCGCTTAATCCTAAGTATTTTTGCAGTTTAAACTGATTACTTAAATATGGAATCTGTGCTAACTGTGCAAACAACTGTGCTCGTTCGTTGTCTAAACTTAAATCTCTGTAACTGCTAAAGTTCATAGGTGGTGTAAAATGCAGTTTAAATGTACTGCTGTCAATGTCAACACCTTTCTTTTTGAGATACATTTTAAATTCGTGATCTAAATCTTCTTGTACTTGTTTTTGCAGTCTTTCTACATATCTTGCAAATCTATATTCTTGAATGTATGCAATACCTACTTTACCGTCGTTGTATTGTGCAGAACCATCATCTGGACCTGTTGGCAAATAACTTGCTGGAATACGCAAACCTCTTAACAGTTTGTTATTAAAGTATCTCAAGTCATCTATTTGACCTAAGTTCTCACCGCCTGGTAATGTATCAACTTTTGAACCTCTACCATCTGCTGTTTGTGCAAAGAAGTAGTCTTCAAGCATACTCATTGGATTATAAGCGGCGTCTACAACACTTGAACCGTCTGCTTTTTTGTTAGGTACTCTTTTTTGTTGTACTTCGTACTTAACTTGTTCTAAGTATTGTCTTGCTTTGTGAGGAGGCATATTACCTACATCAATAAAGAACACTCTTCTTTCTGGTGCTCTGTGTACTCTATATATAATAATAGAGTCTTCTAATAATTCTTTTTGCTTGAATACTTTAAAGATTGGTTCAAGTATGCTAACCCCGAAAGGCCATGCATGGTCCATGCCTTCTGTTAAACTAACATGCACAACATGTTTAGCATCTACAGGTGTGCCTTGATCAGCACCGTCTATAGCACCAGTTAAGTAATTACCTGTTTGTGTTGCGACAGGACTCATTATGCCTGTTAAGCCTTGTCCTGCACCGTATGGTCTTGCATGTAATGGTGCAACATCTGTTGCTACTAATTCAGCAAAATTAGGTTCTAAGTTTTTAATAAAGTAAGTTTCAATTTTCTTACCTTCACTTTCGTTAACAATAACCTTTTCTATGTTTGCTGGATCGACCCAATATAATTCGTATGTTTCTGGATCTCTAATAAAGAATTGATCGCCATACTTACAAACACTGCGGAACATTTTAAATGCTCTTTTGTGCATCTTATTAAGTCTACACCAGTTTTTAAGTGTTTGTACAAGTATTCTACTTTCTGTATCACTAGGCTGTGAATCATATTCTACTGTAAAAGGTAAGCCTGTATATTCATCTTCTTGCGTACCGAATTCAGCGATAGTATCTAGAGCGGCATTAATTTCTAAATCATTATCCATTTGATCGTATTGAATATAACGCATAAGTCTGTTAGGACTTCCTGCATATACTTCTGGTAACCAACTAGCATATCTGCTAGATGCCGCACCGGGTCCTCCTTCTACATTCTGTGGTTGAATGTTTAAAGGTAAACCCGAATTATCAAATGGTGTAAAATGTTTTCGCCAACTCATAATTTTCCTAGTGTCTACATATATTACACTATTTATCGTATTATGTCAACCAAATAAGTAAGAATTGAATTATACCTGGCTTGCAATATCTTGCGTACCTTGTACTTGTCGTTTGAGCAGTTTATTTTGTGCTTTAGTTTCATTTAGCAGAGCGGTTAATAGTTCCACGCTAGATTGTGAACCTTTATCTGGTGAAACTGCTTGTGTCGTACCGGTTGCCGGATCTGCAACACTACCGCCTGTATCTGTAGCGGCTACTAATTGCGGTTGTACCGGTGCTGTTGGTGCTGTGGGCAGTGTTACTCTACTAGGATCTTTAACATAGGCTTCACCTACAATGTTAGTTTGATAATCTTTTCCGTTATATTCAAATACTCCGCCTGCACCACCTTGTATTGATCTTGCTTCTTTAAATGTTTCGCCAAAAGTTTTTTCTGGGGCATCTTGTTTTTGTGCAGTAGCCATTGTTTGTCCGCTACCTGATAATACTTTTAATTGTTCAGGTGTTAACATGTCTAATGCACTGCTTAAATTGTCAACAGCGGTTACCATTAACCAAATACCGTCACTAGCAATAGTCCACTGATCTTTAATTTTTTGTCCGTCTATATTGCCCGCCGCTTCATTAAACTTACCTACAGCATCTGGCATCTGTTTTAGACTGTCAACCATTTTGTTAATGTCTGGTGCTACTTTTCCTATTTCAGCAAGTTTTTCAAACGGTGACTTACCACCAAACAAAGAGCCTAAACCATCTAATACATTACTAATTAAGTTTCCTGCACTTAGTCCTGCAAGACCGGCCGCTAAACTTAACAATGCCGGACCTACTAATGCTATTTCTTTTAATGGTAATCCGCTCAATGTTTTTAAACCGTTTGACATATCTTCTAAGAATGCAAAAGTATCTTTTGTTGGATTCAGTGCCATTATAGGTAGTAGCCCTAATGCTAACACTGCAAATCCTGCACCTAATACAGCAAACGAACCTGCTAATCCTAGAAGGGATGTATAATCTATAAATGTTAATTCAAATAATGCATCAGTAAATGCAGGTAATGATGCCGCTACAATATCTAACCCTGCGGCCAATGGTGTCATTGCTAACCCAAGTAATGCTACTGCTCCTGCAAACACTATTAATAGAGGACTTGTTAATGCCACAATACCTACTGCGGCACCAAATGCTAACATTGCTGTGCCTAGTTCTAACCATGCTCCTGTGTCGACCATATTTATAAAACTTAGCCCCGTCATTAAATATGGCATGGCTTCGCCTGCCATTTTCATTGCAAATGCAAACGGAATTAATGCTAATCCTAATAATGTTATTGCGGCCGCTCCTGCCGCAATAAATGGTAATGCAAATCCTAATCCTATTGCGGCTACTGATAATACACCTAAACTTGCGGCAAATGCTGTAAAGTTATCCCAGCCAAAATCTTTCATTAAGTTCAATGAGAATGCAAATGGTATTAATGCTACACCTAATAATCCTATTGCTATGGAGCCTTGAATTAAGCCTGACAACGCCTTGCCTAATACCAATCCTACTGCGCCTAATGCTAACAATCCTGTTGCACCTACAGCAATGGCTTCCCATTTTACATCACCGAATAGTCTAAAACCAACTGCGGCTGGTATTAGTGCAACACCAAGTATTGCTATAGCCGCGGCGCCCATCATCATGTCTTTAGACCCTTTAGCCATCAATTTGGCTACAACTGCCAATGCACCTAATCCTGCAACGCCTTTAAAGAAGCCGCTCCACGATACATCACCAAATTTAGCAAAGCCATATGATGCCGCTAATACAGCAGTACCTAATAATGCGATTGTGGCCGCACCTTTTACTACTTTGTTATCTCCAAATTTGGCAACTGCATCTGCAATCTTCTTGAGTATTCCTCCGGATTTTGCACCGCCTGGAATACCTACGCCGTCACCTGTTGCGGCACCAACTGCTTTGCCTCCGCCGCCAATTTTATTTATGGGTCCGTCTTTACCAAAGAGGCCTTTTAGTCCTCCTTTGACAGCATCTTTTAATCCGCCGGCAAATCCTGATAATCCGTTTTTAACTGCACCTAAGCCGCCAACAAGAGCATGAAATCCTTTTGTTACTAAAACTATAGCGGCTAATGCTGTAAATGCTTTTATTAAAAATCCTGTAACTTTTAAGAAAGTCATTAAACCGCTTACAGCACCTTTGATGGTTTCTATGTATGAAGGAATATTTTCTATAAATGTCGCAATGCCTGTTGCAAGCATTTCTATAAACTTAGGCAGTTTATCTGCTATGGTTTTACCGATGTCTTGCATAGAATTGTTTACATCGCCGACAGAACCGCCTACTCCGAATACTTTTCCAATTGCTTCTGTGATTATTTTCTTAGCATTCTCAAAAGCCTTTGTTAAATCTTGTGATTGGCCTACACCTGTAAAGAATGAGTATTTTAATGCATCGAACATACCAATTAATTGTTTGAGCATGGTCTGTAGTAAGTTACTACCTTTTTGAACTCCTTCCATTGTGAAGCCTTTGTTAATTTCTTTTAACTTGCTTTCAGTTTGTTCAAATTGAGATATGGCTTTAGCCATACTTTGTGCTTGTTGATCTCCAGCCCTTGCAAGTGCAAATACTCTGTTCTTTTCTGCGGCACTTAAATTACCTAAGTTTGTTGTAATAGATTGTGCCATCTCATTTGCTTGGTCTTGACTTAGTGTACCTCTTTGAACTGCATTAATATAATCGTTCATTGGTCCTGCAAGACTCGGTACTGCTCTCACATAGCCAACCATTGCATCACTGAAACCTAAAGCACCCATGGATGCCGCTTCTGTGAATGCGGCCGCTATTTGTCCACCTTCTTCACCACCTAAACCACGCATAGCACTAGCAAAGTCCATAATACCTGCTGTAACTGAACCTCGTACATCATTACCAAATCTAAGCAATGTTGCAGTTAGAACTGGTGTTTGTGTCATAAGACTTTGTGCAAAATCGGCTAGTACATCTCTGCTAACACCTAATGCTCTTGCATAACTTGTTTGTCTAGTTATAGAAGTCTGAACTTGTTGATTAAGTTTTGATCTGCCTGCGGCAGTTTGAGTATCTAAGGCACCAATCTGTTGCCTTGCTTTTAATTCTTCTGCATACATGCCAGTTGCTTGCTCTATGCTCATGCCTAAAGCCGCACCGCTTTCTGTTGCGTCTAAAAATCCTGCAACTAATTGTTCTGTTGCTTTATAACCTTGAGAAGCAAAAATAGTTGCCATGCCTTCCATTGTTTTTGCGGCATTTAAACCTTGTACAGATAAACCAGCAAGAACTTGTGTAGCAACTCTACCAGAGCCAGCAACATCCTGCATGCCTACACCGACATCAGTTAACTCATTGAGTGTGTTACCAACATCAGTAAAGCCTCTGTAAAAAGCAGTTAATGCAGTAGTGGCTATGCCAATTAGTGCTGTAGATACTGCAACTGTAGCAGTGTACATGCCGTTAAGTGCTTTTTCTGTGAATGCCAATCTTTTATTGTATCTGTCTAATGCATCAGCATCTAACTGAAACTTAGCCTCTATGCCATCTAATGCTTTTAACAGCTCTTGACCGGCTTTGTCTGCTTCTTTTTGACTGGCTTTTTCATTTTTGATTTGCTCTTTTACTTGCTTGGTTGCTTCTTTGGCTTCTTTTTCTATGGTTTTAAAAACTTCAGGATTAAGTTGTTTCCACATTTTAAGCATTTGCTCTTGTGTGGATTCGAGGGCAAACTCAGGTATGATTCCTGTTGCTTGTGTGCCATCGGGCATATTGATAGTAACTTCAGCCATTCACTTTTCCATTAAAGCATGTTTTTACTCTGATAAATAGTTTATGCAGATTATTGTAATATAACTATTTATCTGCTTAATTAACTGGAGTTTTAATAATGGCAAACAAACAAGCAAATCCATTAAGTGCTTATTTTAGAGCACCAAAATTATTCACATCAATCCCTTCCGGCGGGCAAGGATACACACCTGACATTGTTGAAATGCCAGAAACAGGTGAATTACCTATTTTTGCAATGACTTCAAAAGATGAACTTATCATGAGAAATCCAGATGCATTGCTTAACGGCGAAGCAGTAACGCAAGTTATTCAGAGTTGTGTACCTAATGTTAAGAATGCAAGAAAGATGTTAAGTGTCGATATCGACATTTTGCTGATTGCAATACAAGGTGCAACATACGGTGATGACATTGAGGTATCTGCAGAATGTCCAAAATGCACAAACAAAACCACTGCAATCGCAAGTGTTGACACTGCTTTAGCAACTATGGGTTCTGTAGACGGTAATTACCGAATAGAAGAAAATGGCTTAACAATAGAAGTTAAACCTTTTAACTATTCTAGCACAATTAAAGCAGGTATCACTAACTTTAAGAGCACTAGAAGTTTACAAGCATTAGCAGAAATACCCGATGAAATGGAAAGGTTAGCAATGTTTAATCAAAACTTCAAAGAAATTGCAC
>Ga0255780_10005690_pt1 | contig 10464 bp, 7 predicted proteins | sample 071ome_32_FD_179978 | JGI IMG/M metagenome (GOLD analysis project Ga0255780, IMG submission 179978) | Coastal salt marsh microbial communities from the Groves Creek Marsh, Skidaway Island, Georgia - 071405AT metaG (version 2) | ecosystem: Environmental > Aquatic > Marine > Intertidal zone > Salt...
TGCAAGTTTCCTTTGCACAGTCAAAGACGGTTTCAGGTACAGTTACTGATTCAGACGGGTTACCTCTTCCTGGGGTAAATATCCTTGTGGATGGGACTACTAACGGTACTCAAACAGACTTTGATGGAAATTATTCGATTTCCGCATCCAATGGTCAGGTGTTGGTATTTACTTACATCGGTCAGAAAGAAGCTCGTGTTACTGTTGGTGCTGCCGACACGTACAACGTGCAAATGGAAGAGGATGCACAAGCATTAGAAGAAGTAGTTGTTACCGCCCAGGGTATCAAGCGTGAGAAACAAGCGCTTGGATACGCTGTATCTTCAGTTGGTGAAGAACAACTTGAGCAAAGAACTGAAGGTGACGTTGGACGTATCCTTAGAGGTAAAGCTTCTGGGGTAAACATTACTTCTCAAAGTGGTGTTTCAGGTTCAGGTACGAATATTGTTATTCGTGGTTACCAATCATTCAGCCAGAACAACCAACCTCTATTCATCGTAGATGGCGTGCCTTTCGCATCTGACACAAATGCTGGTGGTTCATTCGTTGATGGTAACAACGGATCGAGCCGTTTCTTAGATCTTGATCCTAACTCAATTGCTGATGTTCAGGTTCTTAAAGGTCTATCTGCTGCAACACTTTATGGTGAGGCCGGTAAAAACGGGGTCATTCTTATTACCACAAAAGCAGGAGCTGCTGGTGCAACTCGTAAGAAGAATGAAATCACTGTAGCTCAATCTTACTTTATGAACGAAATGGCTTCTATGCCTGATTACCAAAATCAGTATGGTAACGGTTTCGATCAAAAATTCGGATGGTTCTTCTCAAACTGGGGTCCTTCTTTCAGAAAGGAAGGTTCTACAGGATGGGGTAACGCATCTAACTTCCCTACAGCTTATGGTTTAAATACTGATGACGGTACTATCCTTCACCCTTATTCAACTTCAGGTGGACAGGGCGTAAAAGCTGCTTTCCCAGAATTTGCAGGTGCGCGATATGCATGGAGACCTTACGATTCTGTAAATGAATTTTTCAAAGTTGGTGCCGTAGCTAATACATCTATTCAAGCAGGAGGTTCATCAGCTGATGGTAAGACATCATACAATGTTTCTTTCGGTCACCTAGAAGACGAAGGATTTACTCCAGGTAATAAACTATTAAGAAACAATATTTCTGTAGGTGGTCGCGCTCAGTTAACAAATAACTTCACAGTTTCTGGTACGATGAACTACTCAAGAACTCGCTTCAAGTCTCCACCCGTTGCAGCTTCAACAGGTAATGGTTCGTTTGGTGCAGGTTCTTCGGTTTTTGGACACGTATTCTTTACGCCACGTTCTGTTGACCTAATGGGTCTTCCTTACCAGAATCCAATTACCGGTGGTTCGGTTTACTATCGACAAGGAAACGATATTCAGCACCCACTTTGGACGGTAGCTAACGCTGGAAACATGCAGGACACCAATCGTACGTTCGGTTCATTAAATATGTCATATGATATTAATGACAACTTAAACTTTCTATACCGTGTTGGTTATGACTTTTACAACGAAAGAAACACCAACTACCAAAATAGAGGAGGTATGTCCGGAGACACTAGAACAGTTTCAGGTATCTATGAAACATGGGACAACAACAATACGATCTGGGATCATTCATTAATCCTCAATGGAGACTACGATTTAACCGAAGAGTTAGATATGACCTTCAATATAGGAGCAACATCACGATACAATCACTATGATCGTCAGGGAGTTGCTTCATCAGGTCAAAATGTATTTGGTGTATTGCGCCACTTCAACTTTGATCTTCAAGATGAAATACAATTTACCACGTTTAAAAACGTACTTGGAGCGTATGCTCAGGCTGATTTCGGTTACAATAAGTACCTTTACCTAACGATAAACGGGCGTAATGATTGGGTATCTAATCAATCAGTAGAAAACCGATCTCTTTTCTACAAAGGTGCTTCTTTCTCTTTCATCCCAACAACTGCGTTTGCGGATCTTAAGAGTACCTTGTTAAACAACCTTAAGGTTCGTGGAGGTTATGGAGAATCAGCTGGTTTTGCAAGTGGCTTCCCAACTTCTGTTAATTTAGGTATCAATACTCAAGCCTTTATTAATGGTGATGGGGCTACCGTAGTTACAAACACTGTATCTAACACTGTGGCTAACCCAGGTATTCTGCCTGAGCTTTACCGCGAATTTGAAGGAGGTATTGAGGCACTTCTTTTCGATAGAAGATTATCACTTGATGTTTCAGTTTACAAGAGAATTACTGAAAATCTTATAGTAAACAAACCACTTGACCCTTCAACTGGAGGTACTACTATTCAAACCAATGTTGGAGAGATTCAAGGAGATGGTATCGAAATCGATGCTAACCTTAATGTAATTCGTAACGAAGGAAATGGTTTAAGCTGGGATATCAACGCTAACTTCAACAAGAACCAGTCAACAGTTACTTATCTTGGTGAAGATACTGATATCATTGTTTACGCAGGTTTCTCAAATCTTGGTAACGCTGCAATCAAAGGAGAACAATTAGGAGTAATTGTTGGTTCACGTGTAGCACGTGACGCGAATGGCGCTTTTAAAGTTAATGCATCAGGTTATTATATTGCTGAAGAGAATGATGAGAATAATCGTTTACCAATCATCGGTAACCCGACTCCTGATTTTATCTTAAACGTTGGCAATACCTTAAGATATAAAGGATTAAACTTCAACTTCTTATTCAACCACCAACAAGGCGGGGACATTCACACGGCGACTGTATCAACATTACTTGGTCGTGGACTTGTTGAGGATACCGTTGATCGAGAAAGATCTTTCGTTATACCTGGTGTAGGTCCTGATGGTACAGCAAATAATGTTCAAATTAACAACTCTGACTACTATTTCTCAAACATCCTATTCGGACCAGAGGAATTGAATGTTTACGACGCAACGGCCTTAAGATTACAAGAAGTATCTCTCGGCTACACGCTACCACAAAGTATCTTAGAGAACACTCCGTTTGGTTCATTAAGCTTTACACTGTCAGGGTTTAACCTATGGTACAAAGCATTTAATGTCCCAGAGAGTACTAACTTTGACCCTAACGTTGCAGGTTTAGGAATTGGTAACGGTCAAGGTTTTGATTACCTAAACGGTCCTTCATCTAAGCGATATGGATTCAGTATCAAAGCTTCTTTCTAATCAAAAACATTTAGTTACAATTATTATGAAAAATTATTTTAAAGTATTAGGAGTCATTGCGGTTGTAGGAGCTTTAAGCTTCCAATCGTGTGAGACTACTGAGCTCGATTTAAGAGATAACCCCAATGCGTTATCAGCGGATCAAGCCAGTCCTGATTTCTTATTAAACAATATTCAATTGGGCTTCAGAGGTCTGGTACAAAATATGGGAACATATGGTGCCGAACTAACCCGAATTGACTACATGTTCGGTAAGAATTATGTTAACGTTTATCAACCGTCTAGTTTTACAGGTGCTTGGTCATCTGCATACGCAACTGTTCTAGAGGACATTAAGGCTATGGAGGCTTTAGCTTCTGAGAATGGCCTTACTTACCACTCAGGAATGGGTAAATTCATTAAGGCATTTACCATGGTAACTTTAGTAGACTATTTCGGTGATGTACCTTATTCTCAAGCCAATTTAGGATCTGAGAACTTCAATCCTGGTGTCGATGGTGGAGCAAGTATTTATGAAGCTGCTCATGCTCTTTTAGATTCAGCGATTGCTGATTTCAATGCAGGTGGACCTGCTCCTCAAAACGACTTCTTCTACGATGGAAGTGCTGCTAAGTGGATTAAGGCTGCAAATACATTGAAGCTAAAAATGTACGCCACTACCCGTGTACACGATGGCGGAATAGATGCTGATTTCAATGCCATCATTGCTAGTGGTAATTATATTGCAAAAATCGCAGATGACATGCAGTTCACTTATGGAACTAATGAGGTTCAACCTGACACACGTCATCCTGGTTACAGTGGAGATTATACGCCTAACGGGGGTAACAACTATCGTGCGATTCATTTAATGAATTACATGAATGAAAATGACGATCCTAGAAGACGTTATTATTTCTATCGTCAAAACGCTGCGACTCCTGGTATTGATGCTGATCCAGCACTTGAAACACTGCAATGTTCACTTCAAACACCACCAGCACACTATGAAGGTTTCCCTTTCTGTGGACTTCCCAATGGTTACTGGGGTAGAGATCACGGAAATGACGAAGGTATTCCACCAGATGGAGGTTTAAGAACTATCGTAGGTGTATATCCTGCAGGTGGATCTTTTGACGATTCTAGCTTCAAAAGTAAATTCCAAGGAATGGGTGGAAAAGGACAGGGTATAACACCAATACTGTTATCGTCTAGCGTTCACTTCTGGCAAGCAGAGGTTGCACTAGCAGCTGGAAATGCTACAGGGGCGAAAGAGCACTTAACCGCAGGTTTAGCTAACTCGGTTGCTAAAGTAACTGCATTCGGTGCACTTGATGCGGCAGCAGACCTGTCATTTGAGCCATCAGCTGCCGATATTACAGCTCACGCAACAATGATCGAAACAGCATTTGATGCTGATTCAACAGGTGGATGGAATGTGCTAGGTCAAGAGTTCTTTGTAGCTCTTTATGGAAATGGATCTGATGCCTATAACTTTTATAGAAGAACAGGGTATCCTAATAACCTTCAACCAAATATGGAGCCTAATCCCGGAGCATTCGTACGCTCTATGTGGTATCCTTCGAACTTTGTGAACACCAACTCTTCTGTAAACCAGAAGCCTGATGTTACACAAACCGTATTCTGGGATAATGGTTCAACCTCACTTTATTAATTAAGAAATCATGAAGAATTTATTTAAATACACTCTCGGAATCGCTTTAGCCCTAGTTTTAGGAGCTTGTGAAAGTGATGAAAAGGTCGTAGATTTTGTATTTGACAATACAGTAAACGGAGCCTTTCTAAGAGTACTTGAAAATGATCAGATTATTGTGAATGGAGATAGTTCCTCCACAGCTGGTGTTTCATTAGAATACGCAGGACAAGACGATGAATTACTGAAAAACATTGAATTTAGTCTTACCTATAGTGGTGTAGCAGGAAACATTGGCCCAGTCATTCTTTCAACGGTAACCCCAGATCAAATGGGAAGAGGGCAGTTTAATAACTTAAAAACTGACTTCTTTTACACACTAGGTTCAGCTCTAGATGCCCTTGGCTTAACATTAGACCAGACTACAGGTGGTGATAAAATAACCCTAGACATGAGAGTAAATCTTACTGATGGCCGCACGTATGGCCCAGGGGATGCAAATGGAAATATTGGTGCTATCGGAGGATGGTACTCATCACCTTACTCATCAGCTGCCTCATTTGTATGTGTATTACCTTCTGGTGAATGGAAAATAGACATGGTTGACACCTATGGTGATGGATGGCAAACAACTACTGGTGGTGGTGGTCCTGGCCTACAAATGTTAACAGCTGCAGGTACTGTTTTTGCAGAAGTTGGACTTTGTTCTGACTATGGAGGGTCGGAATATAATTGTACTGCCGATTCAAGTTCAGGAAGCGTCACCGTAAATGTTCCAGCAGGAACAGAAGTTGTAGCATGGTATTTCCCTGGAGATTATTATGGTGAAATCGAATACACTATAACAGCACCTTCGGGAATAGAAGCCGCCGTCGCTGATGGGTCGATAGGTATTCTAGAATTAGCATTTGATCCATGTGCTACGAACTAGTATATTATTAGTCACAATTTTAGATTAAAGCCGCTCTTTTGAGCGGCTTTTTTTATATCAAAAAATGAAAGCACGTATCTTTGCCTCTATGAAAAGACAAACATACCTCCTATTCTCTTTTATCTTACCCACCCTGTTAAACGCACAGATTAACCTAGAAAATTTTAGCGGATCAGCTACCGAAGGAGCAGTATTTGCTCAAATGAGAAAGACCCGTTCTTACGGCAATGATTTACCAACCGTTGGTTCACCCTACGTAAACGAAAACTTTACTGAAGGAGAAGTATTTTACAAGGACAAATCCTTAGGTATATACTTATATCGCCACAATGCGTTCAATGACGAAGTTGAGGTGGTTAAGCCTGGAGATGAATCGGTGAAATATGTAAAAGATGAGCAAGGAAATTTCGTACCTGCCGAAGGTGAGAGTAGCTCTCTTGCAACCATCAAAGAAATCGTATTAAAAGATAAAGAGACCGGTCGTTCACTTTCACTAACGACTATTACTAATGAAGATGGAGCTTTGAGAAATGCCTATTTATACGAATTAACCACAGGAAACAACTACACCCTATACTACCAGAATAGAGTTGGTTTTAAAGAAGGGGTTCGCGCAGTAAACTCAATGGTTAGAACGACCCCTAATCGCTTTACTCATTTTCAAGACTTTTACCTTCGCAAAAACGATGAGGAAATCGCCTATTTCTTTAGCGGTAAAAAGAAAGATCTATCCACTGTTCTGAAGAAAGAAGACTTAGAAAATGCAGAAGCCATCATTGGAAGCAAGAAATTAAAAACCAAAACTGAAGAAGATCTTATTATCTTAATAGAGGATTTAAACCGAAACTAGATGAAACTTAAGATCTCTTTTTTACTGCTAAGCCTATCCTTCAGCGCGTCGAGCCAAACGGTTCTGCAAGAAGCGCCCAAAGGCGATGATATTCTGGGATTTGCCAATTTCATGGCAAAAAGAAATCCCTTAACCGATATCATGTTTGCCGAGGTTAGGACGAGAAATATCATCTTCGACCCTACCACAGTAGGCAGTCCCTATTTCAATGAAGAATTTCAGCCCTGTGAGCTTTATTACAAGGAGGAATTTGCTGAAAAACTTCACTACCGTTATAACATGCATAATGACGAAGTTGAACTGAAAGAATCTCCTTTAAGCGAAACTGTCTTTGCGCTCAATCTTGATCGAAACATTACGCTTAAAGCAGAAGATCTTATCCTTACTCTTGAAACATTGAATACCCCTAAACAAGGAGTTAGAAATGGATACGTTAATGTACTCTACAGCGGAAAGAATTTCAAGGTATACGAACGCGTTAAGACAAAGTTCAAAGAAGGTGTTAAAGCTGTGAATTCTATGGTAAGAAGTACGCCAGATAAATTCAATCAATTTATCGAGTACTACTATCAAATTAACGATGAAAGACTACTTCAACATTTACCCAATAAGCGAAGAAAAATTGTAGAATCACTGCCAAAAGATTATCAAATAAAGGCGACTGAGATACTAAAAGAAAATCGCTATACACTAAAATCACAAGAAGGTCTGATTCAGTTCATTTCTGACCTCGATAAATAATGTCAAACAACTCCCAATATATTTATGGCATCCGAGCGATTCAAGAAGCCATAGAATCAGGCACTGATTTTCATAAAATCTTTCTTCAAAAAGGTGTAACAAGTCCTCTATTTAAGGCACTAGAAGGACAAATACACGATCGCAAGATTCCTCACTCCTATGTGCCAGCTGAGCGGCTTCAGCGTATAACCACTCAGAATCATCAAGGGGCTATTGCAGAGATTTCAGAGGTTGGTTATGCAGATTTCGAAGAAACCATAGAGCGTATTTTACAAGCAAAGGAACACCCAATGTTTCTGCTACTAGATGGTCTGACGGATGTCAGAAATTTTGGTGCGATCTTAAGAACTGCGAGTTGTACTGAAGTTGATGCCGTAATCGTTCCTAAACAGGGGATGGCTCCGCTAAACAAAGATGCTATCAAAACCTCTGCCGGAGCAGCCTTTACCTTACCTGTAGCAAGAGTAGACCATCTTAAAGACGCGGTTTATTACTTGAAATCATCAGGGGTTCAAATTGTGTCTGCAACAGAAAAAGCAGATGGTCATATCTATGATGTAGATTTTAAAAAGGCATCAGCAATTATAATGGGATCCGAGGATATAGGTATACATCCCTCCCTACTGAAGCTCAGCGATAGTCAGGCTAAACTCCCTATGAGTGGTAACATCGCTTCATTGAATGTTTCTGTGGCTTGTGGGGTATTTCTTTACGAAGCCGTAAGACAGCGTTTAGATTAGGTTACCATTCAATTTCGGGATTCGTTGTCACCTTGGCTCCCGATCCGTCGGTTAATTCCATGGTCCACTTACCTTCAGCATTCTTGAAAAGAATACCTGAAATTTCTTCGGCATTAACCAGATAAACATCGGTTGCAGCCGACTTGGTTAATCTAAAGATTACAGCACCAGAATAATCAACGAGTGAATAATCATCTCCTCCATTGCTCATCAATCGCATTCGGTCAACAGAACTAGCTCGATCGATTTTCTTGGGCTCAGATACCCCTTTTCCCGATAAAACACTAGAAAACGCCTGCCTTATAGACTGGTGATAGGCCGTTTTATAATCCTTACTCTTACTCTCACCTGCATAGGTTTTAAAAACTAATTGATTTCGGCAATCTTTAAAAAGAATTTGAAACTTAGTTAAAAGTAAACCTGAATTCTCCTCAAGATCTACCTTAACCCCTTTACAGGGATTCTGAAGGGCATACTCAGGCAATTCATCTTCGTAATAGGCGTCGTACCCGGCTTCAGTTAGAAGAAACTTTAAAAGCGTGCTTGTGCGATAGGCATTGGGTTCAAAAAACACATCAAACTTGGTTGGAACTACTACAAAATCATATCGATCAAACTGGGCATTTAAGCTAGAAAATAATCCGATCCAAAGAAATACAGAAAACACAAATGACTTCATATAGCAGAGATTGTTTAATGATGCATTAAAGATATTGCTTTATTTCACTAAGACAGTTAACGATTATGCAGTGATTGTGACTATGAACATTCTCCGCATCAAAGTGCAGAACGTCTAATCCACAATTTTTTGCTCCTAGAATATCTGCTTCGAGATCATCACCAATCATTAGAGATTCAGAAGCAGTTGCTTTGGCTTTATCTAAAGCAAATGCAAAGATTCTGGGGTCTGGCTTTTTAAAGCCAACATCTTCTGCATTCACTACGGTTTGAAAATAGCCATCTAAGCCCGCTCCTTTTAGCTTTTTGGACTGAATCTCGGCGAAGCCATTAGTTAAGATATGCAGTGGATATCGCTCTACGAGATAATCGAGTAACTCCTTGGTGTAATCAAAGACATGCGTAAACGAGCTTAAATACTCGATGTATCCATCTGCCATTTCTCCGATCATACGATCGCTAACTCTATAATTACAACGATTAAATACATCGCTTAGGCGTCGATATCGCAACTCTTCTTTGGCTATCTTACCTTGACGGTAAAGCTTCCAATACTCCATATTTGCAGGAACATAGACCTCTAGAAACTGAGTAAGATCTAATGAAATATTGAACTTATCGAATAGAAGTTCGAAGGTAGCCGCTGAATTTTTCTCAAAGTCCCAAAGAGTATGGTCTAAATCGAAGAAAATATGTTTGGGGAAAAGCTTATCCATCTATCTCCTTAATCAGGTTAATAAAATTAGTTACTCCTAAAGATCCGATAGCACGATTACCAAATTGCAGATAAAAGGTTCCGTCAACCTCAGCAACCTTGTCCTTTATAGCCCTAAGTTTATCCACAATTTCGTCTCGTTCTTCAATATTAAAAATGACATCTGAAACAACAAAGGGATGCACTTTTAAAGGCTGTTCTAACTCGAGGCCTAGGTTGTAAAAAGGATAAGGAGTACAGGTGCCCGACTTAAAACCAATGGCATCGTCATAACCCATAGAATAATCATCTGAGATTTCTTGTGCAACCAACTCTTCATAAGCATCTGGGAGTAAAACTCTATTTTGAGCAATGATAGCACTACTTACCTTACGGTGTAGTAATTGATCGAGGCGATCAATTTCAATTTTAAATTGTTCGGTATTTAACATCGCTCCTTGCGAACGATAATATCCGATATTCGTGTAATCAGCAATATGTTTTAGGAAGTATCCGAATCGAAGACGGTTCCAAGAAATATTGCGATCTCTGACATGATAAGGCGCAAACTGAAAGAAAAAGGCAATTTCAACTCCTAATTTTTGCAATGATTTTCTAAGCTTCAAATAATGATCAAAAGGATCCTTTACAATACCTACCAATACCTTAAAACGCCCAGCAATTGCAGAGAGACGTCCAGCAAACAAATCTTCAAATGATTCAAAAATATGTCGGCCGATACCTCTAAAACTAAAAGCATGAGACTGTATAACAGGAACACCCAAGAAGAATCTAAAATTGCGCTCGGTGTGGGGTTCGTCAGGGAAGTGCTGAGAAAAAATCTTTCGAAGACGATAGGCCCATTGATCTACTAAAGGGGTTGAAAAGGCACCATGGCGATCACTTAGCACGCTTTCTATCGATCGAAAACGGCCCAATTCATCTTTCTGATGCGGTAGATACTCTTCATATCTACTTAATAGATAAAAAGAAGCAG
>Ga0255780_10005698_pt1 | contig 10457 bp, 10 predicted proteins | sample 071ome_32_FD_179978 | JGI IMG/M metagenome (GOLD analysis project Ga0255780, IMG submission 179978) | Coastal salt marsh microbial communities from the Groves Creek Marsh, Skidaway Island, Georgia - 071405AT metaG (version 2) | ecosystem: Environmental > Aquatic > Marine > Intertidal zone >...
TTGAGAAAGTTCTTCCCGGCTCAAGAGTTTTATGTTTTCTCCTGCGGCCTCAATTGCCTTGCGAACGCCATCGCTTTCCAACATTTCTCTCTTGACGAGGGATTTTTTCGGAGACGTTCTTTTCATGTACTCTGATACCAAAGTGTTTTATTCGTAATGGCTCCTATGAGTGTATCGCACAAACTACTACCGCACCCGGGCAACTCTCAGGCTGAGAATATCGATATTGTTTTTGAAGGGGTTTGGAAGAAAGATATTCAACTGGGAATAACTTTTACGGTGCAAAGTGAGTCGCCCCAAGTACTTTATCCGCCCACTGGTCCGGCGATGCGCAGAGATGGGCTTTGGAAAGAGACTTGCTTCGAGTTTTTTATTTTGGCAAGAGACGGCAAATATATTGAGCTCAATCTATCTCCATCTGAAAGTTGGGCAGCATATTGTTTTTCAGATTACCGCGAAGGGATGTCGATCGTTGATGAAATATCACTACGTGTATCGGCTGCGATGCAATCCGCTGAGCAATTAAGCGTGAGTACTCATCTTGACTTTCATACCGTAATGGATGTGCTTGGACCGGTGGAGTCACTGAGCTTTTCGCCAACTGCGGTCATTCAAAAACGAGATGGGAATTTTTGCTATTACGGGTTACGATTCCCGAGTGGGAATCCCGATTTCCATCATGAAGACGGATTTACGCCTTATGTAGATTTTTTTAAAGCCCAAGCACCGGGGAGCTGAGTTGAAATTTGGAATTGAAAGATTAGAGGAGGAAGTCGAGCTTCAAAAAGCTCTCAGAGGTAAAAGGGTTTCGCTTTTGGCACACCCCGCGTCGGTTAATGCAAGACTCGTCCACTCCATTGATGTCGTAGCTAATATTCCTGGGATTTCGCTCGTCTCAGCGTTTGGTCCGCAGCATGGATTACGGGGTGACAAACAAGACAATATGGTGGAGTCCGACAATTTTGTGGATCCGACCCATCAAATACCGATCCATAGTTTATACGGGGAGGTGAGACGTCCTACTGATGAGATGTTTCAAGACTTCGATGTCATTCTTGTTGATCTGCAAGATCTGGGCTGCCGAATTTACACGTTTATTACAACACTTCTCTATGTACTTGAGGCTGCATCTGCACAGAAAAAAAGCGTTTGGGTTTTAGATCGCCCGAACCCAATCGGGAGACAGATAGAGGGATATAAATTGCGATCGGGTTGGGAAAGTTTTGTAGGCGCTGGTCCAATGCCGATGCGTCACGGAATGACCATGGGAGAGTTGGCGCTTTGGTTTGTAGATAAAAATAAGATTGACGTTGATTTAAAAGTTATCGAAATGCGTGATTGGGATCCGCAAGCGGCTCCTGGGTTTGGGTGGCCATCGCTCGAACGCGCTTGGATAAACCCGAGTCCGAATGCGCCAAATTTATCAATGGCGCGTTGTTACCCCGGAACTGTCATGCTTGAGGGAACGACATTATCTGAGGGCAGGGGGACTACTCGGCCCTTGGAATTATTTGGTGCCCCAGAAATAGAGGCAAAAAAACTTGTTGAAAAGATGTTGGCAATTGATCCCAACATCTCGGCGGGTTGTCATTTGCGTCAATGCTGGTTTGAACCGACATTTAATAAACACGCGGGTGAGCTTTGCGAGGGGATCCAGATTCATGTCGATAATGACGCGTTCTATAACCCCGACCATTTCAATCCCTGGCGCTTAATGGCGGTAGCCTTTAAGGCGATAAAAACGTTATCTCCTTCATTTGATTTGTGGCGCTCGTTTGCCTATGAGTACGAGCATGACCGATTGGCGATTGACCTAATCAACGGGAGTCCATTGCTACGCGATTGGGTTGATGATGGAGAATCGTCTGCAGCAGACTTATACGAGCAAGTGGCAATCGATGAGATGGAGTGGAAAGCTGAAAGAGATCCCTTTCTTATCTATTAAGTGTTAGCAGAAAATAACGTACGTTTTTTACTGGCAGAGTTGTTATGAAGTTGGATCTAATCATGAATTGGCTAGCGAGCAATCAGGAGATCGTCGTTTGGGTAGCGACGATTTCTTTCATTGCTTTTATTGCTAGCTTGCTCATGATGCCCTGGGTGTTGGTTCGTCTGCCCGCAGATTATTTTTTGGTAAATGACAGCGCTAGTCTAGTTACCCGAAGATCGATTAAACAACTTCTCGTCTTTGCGCTAAAAAACATTGTTGGAGTACTCCTTTTGGTGCTTGGGATTTTGATGTTGTTTTTACCGGGCCCGGGGTTACTCGCCATATTAATTGGGCTGGTCCTCACGAATCTGCCTGGTAAAAAAAGACTCATTGCTAAACTGCTACAGACACCGACGATTCTCGTACCGATAAATCGTTTACGGGAATCGAAGGGGCGTGCCCCTTTTGTAATTAAAAAAGACGGATAGGAGAAATATCGATGGCAAGTCATGCAACTGGAGATGGCGGAATTCCTTCGCGGGAGGCAACCAAAGAAGGATTGAAACGCATTATGACCTTGGGGGGCGCTTACGGCGTTCGGAATTACACGGTGAAAGATTTAAGAGACGCGAAGGGTAAGCGAGTGTTATGTGAAACGCTCCCATTCTCCCCAGAAGAGGCTGCGGCTGCCGAGGAGGCAGGAATTGATACGATGAAAGTTCGTTTCGATCCAAAGCAACCGCATTTGGCAAAAGCAATTCGCGATGCCGCACCGAAGACATTCATGGCTTTCTCTGTTCCGCTCGTGGCTGCCGCCAGTGAAACTGAAGCGGTTCGTTTGGCTTACACCGCAATGGAGCTTGGCGCAGATGCAATCATGTGTCAGTGGTCCCCACGTTTTATAAGTGTGGCTGCAGAGGCAGGAGTGCCCGTGCAAGGCCATGCGGGTTTGGTGCCGAGAAAAAGCACTTGGACCGGGGGACTACGAGCGGTGGGTAAAACGCTCGAAGAAGCGCGATGGGTGTATGAAGAAATCAAAATTTTAGAAGATGCCGGAGCGTATGCGGTAGAAGTAGAGGTGATACCAGAGGAGCTTTTGATAGAAATCAGTAAGCGAACGACGCTGCTTACTTCTTCGATTGGGGGCGGAAAAGGAGGAGACATCCAGTTTTTGTTCGCAGAGGACATTCTGGGAAATAATCGACCGCCCTATCCAAGACACTCAAAGCAATACCGGAAAATTTACGAATTAAAAGAGCAGCTCCACAAAGAACGGGTTGGGGGGTTTAAGGATTTCATCCACGACGTTCAGCGCGGAACGTTCCCAGCGACCGAGCATGTAATCCGAGCTGAGGGAACGCTCATAGAGGATTTCCTAAAGTCGATCGATGATTGAGTAGAGGTCCGATATTTTGTGAATCCTCAAACTCGGGTTAAGGTTACGTAAGGTTGATTAGATCGGAGAAAAGTATGCGGAAGTTACCTTTGCATTGGCAGATTCTCATTGCAATCGCACTTGCGGCGGCTGCAGGTTCTGTCGTCAAACAATTTTCATTTGGGGGTAACGAAGCTGCGATCTTTGGTGTTACTTATCTCTCTATCTTTGAATACATCGGAACACTGTTTTTAAATGCCTTGAAGATGATCATCGTTCCGTTGATCGCTTCTTCAATCGTAGTGGGTATGCAAGGAATCGGTTCGTCAGGAAATCTTGGTGCAATTGGGATGCGAACATTAGTTTTTTATGCAACCACGACGTTATTGGCAATCCTTATTGGACTCGCGCTTATCAATTTAGTCTCTCCTGGGACGTTCGATGGTCGCCCAGTCGGAGAATTGCTTGCCATAGACGATGATGACGGCCCAGCAATAAGCGCATCGATCGAAACAAAGGGCGCTGGAGATGTCGCAGAAATTTTTATTCGTATGGTGCCACCGAACATTATTAAAGCAGCAGCTGAAGGACAGATGCTTGGTTTGATTTTCTTTGCACTGCTGTTTGGTTTTTTTATCACTAAGTTGTCGGATAACTTGCGTGATTCTTTCTCTCGTTTTTGGGAAGCGACATTCCAGGTCATGATGAGTATGACGGAATGGATTATGAAGTTTGCGCCGATTGGCGTCTTTGGGCTTGTAGCTGGAGTTATAGCAAAGACTGGCTTTGCGGCGGCAAAACCCCTGGCCATATTTTCTTTAACTGTTTTTGCAGCACTCTGTGTACACGCATTGGTAATACTGCCATTGCTGCTTCGCTATGTAGGCAAAGTTAAACCTTACGCAACGATTAAGGCAGTGTCTCCAGCGATGCTCACGGCTTTTTCCACGGCTTCCTCGTCAGCGACCCTTCCAGTAACGATGCGAAGTTTAGAAAATAATGTTGGTGTGTCAAACAGTATTTCCAGTTTTGTGTTGCCGCTTGGCGCGACGGTCAACATGAATGGAACTGCGCTCTATGAGTGCGCAGCTGCGATGTTCATCGCGCAAGCGTATGGACTGGACCTAAGCCTCGGGATTCAATTCACGATTGTAGTGGTTGCACTTCTCACGTCGATTGGAGTGGCAGGGGTTCCATCGGCATCTTTGGTTGCGATTGCGATTATTCTTGGAGCAGTGGGTCTTCCGGTCGAGGCGATCGGCGTACTGTTGGTTTTCGACCGCGTGCTCGATATGTGTCGTACCAGCGTCAATATTTGGGGTGACGCGGTATGTGCAACGATTATCGCGAGGATGCAGGGCGAAAAAACAAATGTGGATGTCTAGCTAACCGTTTTCAAAGACCTTTTGATGCGTGGGAGATACGCTAAAAGCGTAATCGCTCGAAGGATAAAGTGGGATATGAAGGCAAGCCACAACCCCACGTTTCCGTAACCGCTTAGGAAAACCCATAGCAGCAAGAACAAAGCAGTGGAGAGCAACATACTGTTTCGCATTTCTCGAGAAAAAGTGGCGCCGATGAAAACTCCATCGAGTTGAAAACACCATACTCCAATGATGGGTGTGATTGCGCCCAAAATTAAAAACTCCTCTGCTACTAATCGTACATCAGGGTCGACGGTCAAAAGATGAATAACATGATTGCCGACTGCGAACAAAAGAATTGAAATCGCGAGCGCAAACATAGCTGCCCAAAGGGAAGTTAACTTGATTGCTTGTCTAAATAGTTGTCTTTGCTTAGCGCCAATAGATTCACCCACCAGTTTTTCTGTGGCAAAGGCAAAGCCATCTAGAAAATATGCTGACACGGCGAGGAAATGGATAAGAACCGCATTGGCAGCTAACGTGATGTCTCCGTATTTTGCTCCTTGGAAGGTGAACCAGCCGAATACAAAAGTAAGGGCAAGCGAGCGAATCATAATGTCAGAATTGATCGTTAACATTCTCACGATCGATTTTCGTTGGAAAACAGATGCGGATGATCCCGCTAAGAAGAACGGAGTCATCTTCCAAGCAATGATGAGCCCAAGTATTGCCGCTAGATATTCAGCAATCAATGTTCCGAGTGCTACTCCCTCAACGCCCATGCCCAAGTGCAGTACGAAGAAAGCATCAAGAACCATGTTCGATATATTGAGAGTGAGCTGTTGCGCTAGCGCAGCTTTTGGTTTGCCAATCGCGATAAGCCAACCTAGTAGCGCGTAGTTTAGAAGGGCAGCTGGAGCAGACCATATTCGGATGTCAAAGTAACTCATCGCGAGAGTCTCGACTTGGGGGCTTGCATCGCTTATTGCAAAGGCAGCCGACCGAATCGGAATTTGAAGGATTATCAATACAACACCAATGCTGAGAGCTAAAAGGAGCGCTCGCGTCAACGTTGCACTAATTTCCCCATCATCTTTTGCTCCAACCGCTTGGGCAGTTAAGCCAGTGGTTCCCATGCGTAAGAAACCAAACGCCCAAAATACAAACGTAAAGATTAGCGACGAGAGTGCCACGGAGCCAATAAGGCTTGGGTCAGGAATACGACCCATGATTGCAGTGTCTACCACACCGATCAACGGGGTAGACATGTTGGAAATCATCACCGGAACGGCGATGGAAAATATGGAACGATGAGTGATCATGTTAGACACATTACCACTCAGTCTCGCAAAATTACGAAGAGGAATTTAGTTTGTTGTAATTTTGCGTATAGGTTTTGTAAACGTCGACCCCGATCGAGAATAAACGAGCATTTTCCTCAGATAGTGCTCGCGACTGTCTGGCGGGATTTCCCGACCAAATCATTCCTTCCGCCACAATTGTGTCAGGCTCAGTGACAGCGCCGGCCGCGACCACGCCTCCTTTTTTCACAATCGTTCCTTTCGAAAGGGTAGAGCCCATTCCAATGATGCAGCCATCTTCTATTTCGCAGGCATGCAATTGCACGTTGTGTCCGATTGTCACGCGTTTGCCAATCTTTATTTGTTCGCCCGCTTTCACGTAAAGCCGTGAGTTATCTTGAATGTTACTTGCTTCGCCTAGGATTACGCTCCCGCCGCCCGCATTAATCTCCACTCCGAACCAGATGCTGGAATCTTTCTCAAGCGTGAGATCCCCGGTAATACTGGCAGTGGGCGCTACGTAAGAATGGCTATTCGTATTTTGTGCTACACCTTCGCCTGGAGTTAGAAGTAGTTTTTTCACGGGGTTATTCGCTAGTACTAGTTCTGAGCCATCGAGTTTTTCACGGCTTTTGACTATTTGTCGCAGTTTCTCAAGCTCAGCTGCTTCAAGTTGGCGGCGCGGTTTCGCTGGAACCCCGGAGTACACCCATCCACCCTCGAGTTTTTTGCCTGGAGGGACGACACTATTGGCACATATAACGGTATCACTACCAACCACTGCGTTATCCATCACAACTGCATGCTCTCCAAGAACGCAGTTATCACCAATCTCACATGCATGCACGAGAGCATAGCGCCCTACAGTTACATTGTTCTTGATCGTAGTTCCAAACATACTATCCGCAATATGCACGGTGCTCGATTCTGCAAACCAGCAGTCATTCCCAACGGCGATTGATTCCCCGTCTGCTCGTAGGGTGACAATATTTCCAAAGTGACAGTTATCGCCGACGGTAGTGCGTCCGATAATGGATACCCATTCCCCAGCGGTGATGTTATTTCCAAGTTTTGGTTCGAAATTGAGATACGGAAGAATATTCATGTTCATGAAAAAAGGTAAAAAAATATAGAGCTTCTCTCTCGAGAAGCGCCGAGATTATATCTGTTTTAACTTGCTAGAAGACAGGATTTTCGCGGTAAGTGCCCCAAAGAGTGCGCAACTTTTCTACGATATCTCCCATCGTTGCTCCAGCTTCAACAAGCTCAATCGTAATTGGCATGATGTTTTGAGTCTCGTCTTTTGCAACCTCGACAAGTTGTTCTAGCAAAGCATTTAGTTTTTGATTATCCCGAGTTGCGCGAACATTTTGAAGTCGCGCGATTTGTCGATCAGCTGTGGTTGGATCATAGGGGTGCGTTTCTATATCGACTTTCTCATCTTCTTCGACATACTTATTTACACCGATCACGGGTTTTTGACCACTTTGTTTTCTGAGGGCCGTTTCATATGCAAAATCAGCGATGTGTTTTTGGAACCAGCCTTCTTCGATCAGCTTGACCGTACCGCCATTTTGTTTGACCTCGTCGAGGATTTCAAAAATCTTTTTCTCGTATTCTGAAGTTAAATTTTCTAGGAAGTACGATCCGCCCATTGGATCGATGACGTTTGCTACATTCGTTTCATCTGCAATCACTTGCTGTGTTCGAAGTGCAATTTTCATTGCCTCCTCAGTTGGGATTGCGAATGCCTCGTCCATTCCGTTTGTGTGAAGACTTTGAGCCCCACCCAAAACTGCCGCCAAAGCCTGAACGGTCGTCCGAATGATGTTTACTTTGTACTGGGGTTTCGTAAGGGAAGCCGCAGCCGTCTGGCAGTGGAAGCGAAGCCGCATTGACTCCGGTTTCTTTGCGCCAAATTGGTTTTTCATTATTTTCGCCCAGACACGACGTGCTGCACGGAATTTCGCAATCTCTTCAAAGAAATCTGCTTGGCACACAAAGAAGAATGCAAGCCTTGGTGCAAACTTATCGACGTCCATTCCAGTTTTCGTAACTTCTTCTACGTACGTCACTGCGTTTGCCATCGTGAAAGCAATCTCATGCAGTGGTGACGATCCCGCTTCGCTCGTGTGATAACCCGAAATGTTGATCGGGTTGTAGCGTTTCATATGATCGGCACAGTACGTGATGCAGTCACGAACGATTCTAACGGATGGCGCAATCGGGTAGATGTACTCTTTTTGCGCCATGTATTCTTTTAAGATATCTGCCTGAATCGTCCCGGAGAGTTTATTCAGGTCATAGCCTTTTCGTTTGGCAAGCGCCACATACATTGCAAGAAGAATCCAGGCGGTCGGATTGATCGTCATTGAGACCGAGATTTTTTCCAGATCAATGCCGTCAAATAACGCTTCCATATCAGCAAGTGTGTCGACTGCTACACCCTCACGGCCAACCTCACCATCACTCATCTCGTTGTCGGAGTCGTAACCCATGAGTGTTGGCATATCAAAGTCTGTTGAAAGGCCAGTCTGTCCCTGAGAGATTAGATATTTAAATCGCTTGTTCGTATCCTCTCCTGTTCCAAATCCGGCGATCTGTCGCATCGTCCAGTAGCGACTTCTGTACATGGTTGGATATGGGCCACGCGTAAATGGGTATTGACCCGGGAGTCCTATATCTTCGATAGGAATATCTTTTGTATCGAGTGCCGTGTAGGATCGCTTAACTGGAAAACCGCCAAGTGTGAAAAATTCTTCTTCACGCTCAGGCTGTTTACTTAAAAAAGTTGATACTTCTTCTTTTTCCCAAAGCTCAAGTTGCTCCTCGAGTTGTGCGGCGTTGATATTGTTAAGAGTTGTCATTTCTATCGGCCCTTTAAAAAGCGATATTTCCAAGCAGTTCATCTGAGGCAGTAAACGGGTCTAGCTCCCGCTTGCTGATTTTTTCTACGAGCGCTGAAATTCTCTCACTCGTTGAGTCGAAAAATTTATTCCTTAATAGATCTTCCGCAGTTTTAAATGTCCTGTATTCCGCGATTCGTTTCAATCGTTCTTCGCCAAGCTCGCTCGTTAGGTGCGCTTCACGATGTTTGTCCATTGTTGCAAGTAACTTATCAATCCCCTCGCCTGTCTCTGAGCTCGTGCCCACCACTGGAACTTGCCATACGGGTTTATTCGATTGATCTTTTATAGAGATATTGATTCCCATCGCGAGCATAGTTTTCAAGTCTGTGATGGTGCGGTTTGAATCAGGTCGGTCACATTTACTAACAACGTGTATATCTGCGATCTCCAGGATTCCAGCCTTAATCGCCTGCACGTCATCTCCTAAACCAGGAGCGGACACCACCATAGTGGTGTGTGAGGCTCTCGCTATTTCCACTTCGTCTTGTCCAACCCCTACCGTTTCGATAATGATCACATCAAATCCAGCGGTATCGAGTATGTCGACTGCAGTGAGTGCGGATTTTGCTAAACCACCCGTCGATCCGCGCGTTGCCATGCTTCGAATATAAACACCCTCATCTAAGACAAGGTTTGTCATTCGAATGCGGTCTCCCAATATCGACCCTCCAGAGAAGGGGCTTGATGGATCGATCGCTATCACACCTACTTTTCTGCCGTTTTTTCGGATTTCCGATACGAGACGACTCACGAGTGTTGATTTTCCGCTGCCGGGTACGCCAGTCAGCCCGACGATATGGGCTCGGCCTGCAGATTTATAGATTTCTCCAAGCGTCGCGATCGTCGCGGGATCATGGGATTCCGCTCGAGACATTAGTCGACTGGCAGCCCGAAGGTCGCCCGTTTTTAATCTCGAGAATAATTCTGCTGAAGGTGTTGGCATAAAGACTTGCGGTATTTAACGCGGACCTCTTTCTTCCACTAACCGAGTTAACGTCTCAACAATTTTGGCGGGTGGAGTATCTTGCAGCAGTAGTTCTTTAACTCCGATTTCTTTGAGAAAAGCTACATCCTCATCTGGGACGACGCCACCAACCACAACAATGGTGTCTGCCGCGTCTTTTTCTTTAAGAAGATCCATGATTTTTGGGCAAATCGTCATGTGCGCACCGGAAAGGAGGCTAATTCCAAGAACGTCTACGTCCTCTTGGATTGCCGCATTCACGACTTCTAGAGGAGTGCGATGTAAACCCGTGTAGATCACATCCATGCCCGCATCGCGCAATGTTCTCGCAACTACTTTTACGCCTCTATCGTGCCCATCTAATCCAACTTTCGCCAATAAAACCCTAATTGGTGAACTCATAATCCTCTCCAGACGGTGTGAAAACTAGTTATTTGTAAGTACACACTATCAATAATATTATTTATATTAAAGTATTTTTTATTTTTTATGGTGAATTTTGTAAAAGCTACATTTTCTCCCTACATTGTATACCGAATACTAATCGACGACCTTAATTAAGCGTATCAATAAGGTATTAGGGATAGAAAAAAGTTTTCAGTAATCAGGGCTTA
>Ga0255780_10005725_pt1 | contig 10428 bp, 10 predicted proteins | sample 071ome_32_FD_179978 | JGI IMG/M metagenome (GOLD analysis project Ga0255780, IMG submission 179978) | Coastal salt marsh microbial communities from the Groves Creek Marsh, Skidaway Island, Georgia - 071405AT metaG (version 2) | ecosystem: Environmental > Aquatic > Marine > Intertidal zone >...
GCTGAAGGGTTTATTTCTCCATTCAAAACGCCCCATGTGGCATTGGATTTATTTACACTATGAGCTTTCAATTTCATAAAATACGTCGTCTGCCTCCTTATTTATTCGCTGAAGTAAACGCGATGAAAGCAGCGGCACGGAAGTCTGGTAGAGATATCATTGACTTTGGTATGGGAAACCCAGACTCAGCGACGCCTCAGCATATTGTTGATAAATTAACGGAAACCGTGCGTGACGGTCGAACGCATCGGTATTCAAGTTCAAAAGGTATACCAGGGCTTAGGCGCGCTATCGCTGGCTATTACGAGCGGCGCTTTGATGTCACTTTGGATCCAGAAAGTGAGGTTGTAGTTACTCTGGGATCTAAGGAAGGTTTGGCTAATCTAGCTCAAGCGATAACTTCTCCTGGGGACATTATACTGGCACCTAATCCTAGTTACCCAATTCATGCATTTGGTTTTGTGATTGCAGGCGCATCTCTCTGGCATGTGTCCGTAAAGCCAGACGCATCTTTTTTTACCGAGCTAGAGCGTGCTGTGCGTCACGCGGTTCCACCACCAACAGCCCTCTTACTTAGTTATCCATCAAATCCTACTGCTCTCACTGCAGATCTTGATTTCTATAAAGAGGTAATAGCGTTTGCAAAAAAACACCAAATTTTCGTTGTGTCGGATTTAGCCTACTCTGAAATTTATTTTGACGAGACGCCTCCTCCATCTATTCTCCAGGTACCAGGGGCCATCGATATCGCCGTAGAGTTTGGCTCGCTTTCTAAAACTTACTCAATGCCAGGTTGGCGCGTTGGTTATGGTGTTGGCAACAGAGAGCTTGTGGGTGCTCTTGCTCGAGTAAAATCGTATCTTGATTATGGAGCATTCACTCCCATCCAGGTTGCGGCGGCTGCTGCCCTAAATGGACCACAAGACTGTGTTGAAGATGCTCGTAATCTCTACCGGGAGCGACGTAAGGTAATGGTCGACGCTTTTGGGCAGGCTGGTTGGGAAGTACCTCCACCACCCGCAACCATGTTTGCTTGGGCTCCTATACCAGAACAGTTCCAAGAACTCGGCTGTTTGGGTTTCTCTAAGTTGCTACTGGAAGAAGCAGATGTAGCAGTTTCACCTGGGGTGGGTTTTGGCGAACGAGGTGAAGGATACGTGCGTTTAGCGCTTGTTGAGAATAGGCAACGTATACGCCAAGCGTCGCGTGGTATTAAACAATTCCTTAGCAAAGTCAGAGACTCTAAGGACGCGATGGAAATGGCAAAACGGCAGGATGCAAGGATTGCGGAGGCATCAAAATGACCATTCGGTTGGGGGTTATCGGATTAGGCGTAGTTGGGGCAGAAACCCTTCAGACCCTTACAAATCATTCGAATGTGATCGAGGAAAGATCTGGCCAGAAGGTTGAAATAATTGAAGTCTCTGCGAGAGATAAAAGCAGAGATAGAGGCTTCGACGTTCATAAATATCTTTGGCGAGACGACCCAATAGAGTTGGCAACTAGTCCCAATATCGATGTTGTGGTCGAGCTAGTCGGTGGAGAAGATGGTGTCGCTCTGAAAGTTGCAGAGGCAGCTCTAAAGGCCGGCAAGCATTTGGTTACAGCGAATAAGGCGATGATTGCTCGGCATGGGGCAAGACTTGCTGCGATAGCTGAAAGTATGAACGTTACCTTGGCCTTTGAAGCCGCAGTTGCAGGGGGAATTCCTGCCCTAAAGGCTCTGAAGGAAGGGTTGGCTGGAAATCGAATTAATCGGGTATCTGGGATTTTGAATGGTACCTGCAACTATATAGTTACAGAGATGTCTGAAACAGGCAGATCCTTTGATGATGTCCTAAAAGAGGCGCAGGCTAAGGGTTATGCAGAAGCCGATCCAGCTTTTGATATTGATGGCGTTGATGCAGCGCAAAAGCTTTCAATCCTTGCCGCTATAGCATTTGGTGGTACTCCTAACTTCGATTCTGTTGATACCTCTGGAGTTAGGTATGTAACTGATTTGGATATCAGGTTTGCAAAAGAGCTTGGGTATCAAATCCGACTTATCGGTGTTGCAGAAAGAACGGAGGACGGGGTGATGCAAAGGGTGTCAGCTTGCATGACACCAAAAGCACACCCTTTGGCACGTATCGATGGTGTAACTAATGCAGTGCTGATTGAAGGCTCTCCTGTAGGACAATCCTTGCTGGTTGGTCCGGGTGCAGGAGGAGGAGCGACAGCTTCTGCAGTTCTTGGTGATATTGTTGATATAGCCAGTGGAAGAGGAGCGCGAGGATTTGGAGAGGCAGCTTCATCACTCAAAGAACTGTCCGTTGCTCCAGTTTCAGTCCGAACAGGTTCATTTTACATACGAGTGATGGTAATTGATCGTCCTGGTGTCATAGCTGAAATGGCAGCGATCTTTGGAAAGAATGGAGTATCAATTGAGTCTTTCCTACAGCATGGTCGCCAACCTGACGAAGCAGTTCCGGTAGTTATGACAACTCACGATACTAATGAGAGCACAATCCGTAATGTGGTAGAGCAACTTGGTGCATTGGCCACTGTTGCGGAAACGCCTATTTTAATGCGCATAGAATCGTTGTGACCGCAGTCTGATCGGTTGAAGGAAATTTAAAAATGCCTGAAGAAAAAATGGACCGTAACTTGGCGCTTGAAGCCGTTCGTGTGACAGAATTTGCGGCGCTTGCGGCATCACGGCTCATGGGACGCGGAGATGAAAAAGCAGCAGATCAAGCTGCAGTGGATGCAATGCGTCAGGCCCTAAACTCATTAGATATCGATGGGAAAGTGGTGATAGGTGAGGGGGAGCGTGATGAAGCGCCTATGCTCTATATCGGTGAGAAGGTTGGAACTGGTAGAGGCCCAAAAATAGACATTGCTCTAGACCCCTTGGAAGGTACTACTATAACCGCAAAAGGTGGTGCTAATGCGTTAGCTGTTATTGCTATGGCAGATGATGGTGGTTTTTTACATGCACCTGACGTGTACATGGACAAAATTGGCGTGGGTCCTGGTCTGCCAGCAGGCGTGATAGATCTAGACAACAGTCCCACACAAAATCTTCATAATCTGGCCGATGCGCGCGGTGTTAAAGTGGAGGACCTAGTCGCTTGTATCCTTGATCGCCCACGTCACCAGGAATTGATTGAGGAAGTTAGAAACTCAGGAGCACGTATTATGCTCATTTCTGATGGGGATGTTTCCGGAGTGATAGCGACAACAAATGTAGAGAGTGGTGTCGATATTTACATGGGCTCTGGCGGTGCTCCTGAGGGTGTGTTAGCCGCGGCCGCGCTTCGTTGCATAGGCGGCCAATTTCAAGGCCGATTGATATTCCGCAATGATGATGAACGCGGTCGCGCACATCGAATTGGGGTTGAAGATCTAAATAGAAAATACAATCTCGAGGAGCTGGCATCTGGTGATGTTATGTTTGCAGCCACCGGGGTAACTAGCGGCTCAATGCTTGCTGGTGTTCGCAGGGAAGGTAAAGGTGTAACCACCCAATCTCTTGTAATGCGTTCGAAGACTGGTACCGTTCGTAAAATTGAAACCTTTCATAATTTTGAACGGAAATCGATGTTTGACTGAGTAAGGTTTTCTATTTGGTCTCAAAATTTGCTTTAAATGTTGAAAAGTCGGCTAGCGGCAAAGCTTGGGTTTCTGTAATTAGTGATCCTCGTCTTGCTGAATTTTATGCAAGGCAGTTTGATCTTCCAGACGGCGTTGCCAATGTGTTAGCTGCCCGTATTCAGAACAAACAGGAGGCAGCAGCTTTCTTATCGCCGCGGCTGCGAGATCAACTTCCCGATCCTTTAACTCTCATTGACATGGACAGAGCTGTTGAGAGAGTCGAAGCGGCTCTTCAGAGCAATGAACGCATTGCAATATTTGCCGATTATGATGTTGATGGCGCTACATCAGGAGCCCTTCTCCAAAGGTTCTTGTCCGTTCTTGGCGCAGATGTGTTGGTTTACGTGCCGGACCGCGAGAAAGAGGGGTATGGCCCTAATCCAGCCGCTATGAATTATCTGAAGGAGTCAGGTTGTAACTTAGTATTGACCCTTGATTGTGGAGCTACCGCCTTTGAAGCTATTGATGCTGCCAATGAAGTTGGCCTTGATGTCATAGTTCTAGACCATCATGTAGGCGCAGAAGCTACTCCAAATGCTGTCGCAGTTGTTAATCCTAACCGAGCAGACGAAATCAGCCCTCACACTCAACTTGCTGCTGTGGGAGTAGTTTTTCTTTTTATCGTAGCGCTTCGACGAAAACTTGAGGTCGATATTGATCTGATGAATTTTCTTGATTTGGTTGCTCTTGGTACTGTCGCAGATGTTGCTTCATTAACAGGTGTCAATCGTGCACTAGTTGCGCAAGGCCTTCGCGTAATGGCTATTAACCCAAAACTGGGGATTGCTGAGCTGTTAAGGGCAGGTGGAGTGCAGGGCGCACCCAAAGCGTCACATATGGGATTTGTGATAGGCCCAAGGATCAATGCTGGAGGGCGAATAGGCCGCAGCGAACTTGGAGTTCGCCTTCTATCTACGGATGATCCAGAGGAAGCTTCTCAGATTGCCTCCGAGTTGGATAATCTCAATCGTCAACGTCAGCAAATTGAGCGGTCTGTGTTTGACCAAGCTCTAGAACAAGCTAACGTTCAAGCCGATAGAGGGGCCAAAGTAATCGCTGTTTCAAGTGCAGGGTGGCGGCAAGGAGTCGTTGGGATTGTCGCAAGTCGTTTGGTTGAGCGTTTTAGAAGACCCGCCTTAGTCGCCGCAATTGAAGATGGGATTGCGATTGGTTCAGGAAGGTCAGTTTCTGGGGTAGCTTTAGGTCCTGCTATAATTGACCTTCGGGAAGAAGGGTTATTAATTTCAGGTGGCGGCCACAATATGGCCGCGGGATTTCGTGTTGCGGAGAAAGGTTTTAAGAGGTTTGTAGAGGTTTTATCCTCTAAGCTTTCGGAAAATATTGATAAAGCAGCTGAAGAAGTTTCAATAAGAATTGACGCCGTCATTGGCCCTAAAGGTGCATATGCTGCAGCGAATGCTTTAGAGAAGTTATCGCCGTTTGGTATGGGTAACCCTGAGCCTAGATTTGCTGTAGCGGGTGTGAGGTTAAAAGATCTGCGTGTGATTAAGAATTCGCATCTAGCAATCCGGCTAGAAGGGCCTGACGGTTTTAGTATTTCGGCTATGTCGTTCCGAAGCATTGGTTCACCTCTTGGGGATTTTCTTCAATCGCGACCAGCAGTTATCCATGCAGTTGGTCGAATTGAAATTAATACATGGCGGGGAAGGGATGAGGCTAGGTTGGTGTTGGAGGATGCTGCCCTCGCGAATTGATGGCACGAATTAAATAACTCGTAAGGGTTACGTTGAGGGTTTTTACGATGTTAATTTTCGAGGGAATTGCTTGGACCTGAATGATGCAAGATGATCAAAAAGAACGCGTAGGGAAAGCAGCTGCAGAGCTTGTTCGAAAGGACATGACCATTGGACTCGGCACAGGGTCAACTGCCGCATTTTTTATTAAAGCATTAGCAGAGAAATCTCTTAATCCGCGCTGTGTGGCAACCTCCGAGGCTACTGCTGCTTTGGCAACTTCACTTGGTTTGGATGTAGTGGGGTTAGAAAATGTCAAAAAGGTAGATTTGACTGTTGATGGTGTTGATGAAGTTGATTCCGATTTAAATGCCATCAAGGGCGGTGGTGGTGCGCTTATGCGCGAGAAAATTGTTGCCAGTATTTCTGAAATGGTCGTGTACATTGGCGACTCTTCAAAATTAAAAACCAAACTTGGAGCCTTTCCTCTACCAATCGAGGTTTCTCCTTTTGCAAGTCCAGCTATTCAAAGAAAAATTTTGGATTTAGGGGCGACAGCTGAAATTCGTTTGAACGGTGAAATGCCATTTGTATCTGATGAAGGACACTGGATTATTGATGCGGCATTCAATGAGATTGAAGACCCTTATGAGCTTGATGTACTTCTAAATATGACACCAGGGATTGTTGCCCATGGATTATTTATCGATTTGATAGATAAAATGATGATCGCTCGCGCTGATTCTATAGAAGAGCTCGTTCAAAACTGATTGGTAATTTTAAGAAGTTTTTTGAACCTACATTCTGTTTTTGAAAGCAATAGATAATCTTATTTTTAAGCTAGCAACGGTTCAGATTGCTTGCTGTGTTTTTATGATCAGTGTGCTTTCAGTAAAAAATACTTGTTCATTTTTTTGATTAACCAATTGCGCTTTGTATTTTACGAAACCAATTTCTGGTCGGCTTTTTGATAACTTGGTATCAAGTATCTCCATAGAGCCCGAGAGAGTGTCTCCCGGTCGTACAGGAGTTTTCCAATTGAGTGCATCGTGACCTGGTGATCCCATTATAGTTGTATAATCTAAGATGCTTTCATGCATCATTTCCAACCAGAGTAAGGCGGTTTGCCAACCACTTGAGATTATCCCTCCAAAGACAGTTTTGGATCCCTCTTCATCATCTAGGTGAAATGGGAAGGGGTCATACCTTTGAGCAAATGCGATAATTTCCTCTTTAGTGACCGATTTGCTCCCCAGATTAAATACTTGCCCAGCATGGAAATCCTCAGCAAATCGCGGTTTTCCCATATTATCTTCCTATAAATAGATACTTTTTAAAATTAAGATTATTTAAAGAGCTCAAGCGACTTGTTGTTCTACTGTGGGGCCATCACCTATCACAGTAGTTCGACGCATATCCCGTGGTTCGTTCTCAGGGAAGGGGCGAGCCCGGTGCATTGTCCGTCGGTTATCCCAAATGACAAGATCGTGCAGCCGCCACTTATGAGAGTATACATACTCCCTTTGAGTAGCATGTTCCGTAAGGTCTTTTAGAAGAAGCATAGCCTCAGTAACTGGGACCCCATCAATTCGGCCAGCATGGCTTGAGAGATAGAGAGATTTTCGGCCAGTTGATGGATGAATTCTTACAAGTCGCTGCTTTACTGGAGCCATACGTATACGTTCCTCTTCATCAAATTCCTCGAAACCAACAGATCTCCGACTATGGATCTGAGTATGCTCAGCTATCATGTCGTCGATATGTTCCTTCGTTTCATGGTCTAGGGCATCATAAGCCGTTCGCATATCAGCAAACTCAGTGTTTCCTCCCTTTGATGGTATCGCTCTTGCATGAAGGAGGGAGTACTTTGCAGGAACTACCTTAAAGCTGCTATCCGAGTGCCAAAGGCGATTGCCTATAGCGAACAGTCGTCGCCTGTCTTCTCGTCCGTAAACTTTATTTTCTTTATCTAGATTTGAAACATCGGCAAAATGGGTTGAAAGACGATATTCATCGGGCTTTCTGAGTCCCGCCCCAATCGAGTGCTCTATTTGACCCAAATGCTCGGTAAAGGCTATCTGCGTTTCATCGGTAAAATTCTGATTTGGAAAAACAAGAACAGCATATTCATCCATTGCATCATGAATTTCTTGAGCGACACCTGATGGAAGCGGTTTAGTCAGATCAATTCCTGTCACTTCGCCAGCAAAACAGGGGCCGACTTGTCGAATAGAGAGCGTCATCTCTATAAACCTCCCTCGTTAATCTACCAATGTTAGCGTGGTTACGCTTAGATGCCATAGTGATTTTTTTAATATCTATTTATGAGCAAAATAACCTTGCATCGTATATTTAATGTACGCTTTGATTTTTAGTTACTTCAAATTGGTAAAATCCACTTAGGCGAGGCCTTAATGATGATCGATGTTTCTTCTCAGGATGTCTTTGACATTATGTTTACGACCAGAGCGATGCGTCGTTTAAAGCCAGATCCTGTGCCCGATGATTTAGTGTTAAAGATTTTAAAGGCTGGAATGTCCGCCGCTAATGGTGGGAATATGCAAACCTGGCGCTTCCTTGTTGTTAAAGACATTGAAATAAAGAAAAAAGTTCAGGTTATTTATAAAAAGGCTTACGACGAATGGATTAACCCCCGCTACTCTTCGATCAGTCCTCCGCCTGGTTCAACGAAGGAAGGGTATCATAGGCAACATACAGCAGTTGAATATTTGACCGATCATTTCCATGAGGCGCCAATTTGGATTGTAGCGTGCATAGATCATGGGGAGTCAAAACCAACACGTCACTCTGGTGCTTCAATATACCCCGCTGTTCAGAATATGCTTTTGGCAGCTCGTGCACTTGGATTAGGAGCTACATTAACAAACAGACACCTCTATTTTGAAGAAGAGTCTGAAAAAGCTCTGGGGTTACCAAGAGGCGTGCATTCTTACGCGATCATTCCAATTGGATATCCGCTGGGTAACTTTGGGCCTGTAGGAAGAGGAAGCATGGGTGAATTTGTGTTTCTGGATAAAATCGGTGAGCCATGGCAGGCGGCCAGTGTTCTTAAATAAGATACATTATTTACAATAAAACTTTGATATTTAGTGCTCATGCAGAGGGGGATGCACGCATATGTGCGTGCACTGAGTTAATCCTTGTTTGCTAAAACAGCCTTTAGATTTATCGCCTTAAATTTTGAGTATTATTAACTATTGTTAGCTATGTTTTGGAGCTTTTGCGTAGCAGGATAATGGTCACCACTACTAATATGATGGTGAATAACCAGAATGCCGGATAACCGTATTTCCAACTTAATTCTGGCATGTTGTCGAAATTCATGCCGTAAACTGCCGCAGTAAAGTTCAATGGTAAAAAGACACTACTTACTAGTGTCAGTCGGTGTACTATTTTCCCGGTGCGACGGCTTACCAATCCCATATACAAATTAATACTTTCTGATAACACCGTGCGCTCTGTTGCGGCATCATTTGCAAGGCGATCTAAGGGAATTGTTTGCCTATCAAGAAAAGGCTGGGTCGATGTTTCTATATATGGAGAACGTCTAGTTGCCAGCTCATCAAGAGCTTCACGGGCAGAAACTACTGAATTTCGATATTCGAGGAGTTCACGAGTTAAGTTTGATACTTGGATTAGAATTTCGTCGCCAATATTTTTTAAAAGTCGTTGCTGTATTTCATCAACTTTTTCAGAAAGCTGTCTGAATGCTACTCTAAAACCATCAATGAGATGATCAGCTATTTCAAATAGAAGGAAACCGCCAGATCGGGCTGTACTAGAAAAATCCTCTTCGTAGGTGAGGCGCATTTTATCGAGGAGTTCAGAACGGCCATTTGTTAATGTGATAAGATATCCAGGGCCAAGTATTATCTGCAGAGGTTTTAATGTAAGTTTATCTGCCTTGATCTCAGTCTCGACGAGAGTGATATGCAGAAAGTTACTACGAACCCTAACTTGGCTTTGAGCTTGGGTTCTATTAATCGAGTTAATCGTTGATCGGTTTATTTCAAGGTCACTTAGTAGAGACTCAGTTTCTGAATTAACCTCGGTATCAACCCAACAATATTTTCCCTCAGTAATTGTTGAGGCGATAGATGCCCTAGTTATATTGCGGCAAGTCTTATCGACAAAATCGAAAGCAATAATTTTTTCCGACATTTTTTAGCCCTATAGACGTATCATTTTTGTGCATAAAGAGGTTCATTAGTTTAACTTAAAAAATAAGCTGTGTTCAGTTTGCCTGTTCTAAATGTGAAATGTTAAAGACTATCTCGTTTAGTTTAATAGAAGTTGTTGATCATTTAGACTTATAAAAATTTCAAGACGCATAATCGGTCGTATCTGTAAATTCCTAGCTTTTAGGAGGACATTTTGATGTCGAAAACCCCAAATGCAAAACTGCAAAGATGGGCCGATCTGATAGATGAACAGGAGATGCAGGCATACGCGAAGGCGGGCTTTGGGGAGAAGATCGGTATAGGTTCTCGACCAGCTCTTTTGAATATTGATACCACAAATAACTTCGTAGACCCGAAATATGATATGTGCGCTGAACGTGATGATCAATTAATCAACAACTTAGTAAAAGTAACTGATGCGTTTCGTGATCTTAACTTGCCCATCTTCTATAGCCGGCGTGATGATCGTAGCCATCCTACAAAGAGAGGTGTTTGGAACCTGAAATTAGGTACAGCGGACACATATCAATATACATCTGACCCTAACGCGGATCAGTGGCCGGAGTCTTATGGGCCACGTGAGCAAGATGTAATTGTTCTAAAAAACAAACCTTCCCCGTTTTTTGCGACACCTTTAGAAAGTTGGTTAAGATACGCAGATATCGACAGTGTCATTATTGTTGGAATTTCTACTTCAGGATGTGTGAGGGCTGGAGCTCTTGATGCTTTTAATCACAACTTCCGGGTTACCGTAATTGAGGATTGCTGTGGCGATAGATCACTCCAGGTGCATCGAGCTAATATGTTCGATATGGATATGAAAATGGCTGATGTGGAACCGCTTGATGCGGTCTTGATGGAGCTTCAGTCACGTTTTGGAAACTAAAGTTTGTTGA